>Ga0209373_10000595_pt1 | contig 55168 bp, 50 predicted proteins | sample Higcelweek5metaG_FD_187173 | JGI IMG/M metagenome (GOLD analysis project Ga0209373, IMG submission 187173) | Freshwater pond sediment microbial communities from the University of Edinburgh, under environmental carbon perturbations - High... | ecosystem: Environmental > Aquatic > Freshwater >... | reverse complement strand
TTGTTTTGATGGTAATCCCAGATTCGAAGAGATCGGTGTTTGCCACACCCGGTTCCAGGGTGCAATCTACATGGTTGATCGCTATTTTTGGCATATCTTTAATCCCGCGCAAGTCGCTTATTCCAAGGGTAAAGTAGGCCTCTTCCCACTTGACTTTGTTTGGTGTAATGTCAATCTTCGTGAAATCGGGGGTTGCAAATTTTCCAATTAACTTTAACTTGCTTTCGTAAACTGGTATCCGGTAAATGCTTCGGTACCTGATTTCGGGAAGAATTTCGCTTCGAACTTGAAGCATTTCGGGTAGGAAATGGGCAATAGCAGTCTTTTCAACCGCGGGTTCGTTGTTATCTCTTTCCTGCCAATAGGTGAACGGAACATTCAGCACTGGCCCCGATACAATCTGACTATTGCCCCATTGTGATGCCATTTGGCGCTCTACTTCATTTTTGAGTTGAATCCGTTCCTTGATGATTTCCTGAATCCAAATGGTTGGAATCAGAAGGAAGAGTGCTAATGCCGAAACGACGACCATTTTTACACTGTAGCTGTTTAGCCAATCTTGAATTTTTCTTGTTTCCATGATTTTGATATTTGTGTTATTTTAAAAGAACTTTGAATTACAAAGTAAATAGTCAAAAAAATTATTGTGTTTTCAATAAGTTTTCCAATGCATTGAGGTGTTGTTTGAATTGCTCTTTACCAAGTGGAGTTGCCGAATAGGTAGTATTGGGTTTTCTGCCCACAAACTGCTTTGAAACGGAAATAATCTCGTTTTGCTCCAACGCTTTCAGGTGACTTGCCAGGTTGCCATCGGTAACTTCGAGAAGCTCTTTCAGGTTGTTGAAATCGAGGTTTTCGTTCACCATTAGAGCCGACATGATCCCAAGCCTGATGCGGCTTTCGAACACTTTATTCAGGTTTGAAATTGGGTTTCTCATTTGTCGTATTTCAAATACATTGCAAACCCGTACACGATGTGGAGTACTCCAAAGCCGAGTGTCCAAAATAACATTCCAAAATTCATGAAAAGCCCGGCCAGCAATCCAAGCGCTATTTCACTCAAACCAAGATAGTGTATCTCCCCAAAGGTGAATTTTCCGGCATTTACCAGCGCCAATCCGTAAAAAATTAATGTTGTGGAGGCTACAAGATGTATGTTGTTCTGATAAATTAAAATCAATGAGAATAATCCACCTGCAATAAGCGGGATAAAAAGATGGGTAATCAATTGTTTGGTGGTTTTGTTCCAGAATTGGAGTTTTTTTCTTTTGGCCTTTCTGACTGAAAAGAAAATTGCCCCGCAAAAAGCCACAATCAAAACCGCTACCGCAGTGATCAAAAGGCCGATCCTGATCGAAAGGGTAGAGGCATTGCCAAGGCTTCGCATGTATTCATCATACTCGATACTGCCGGCATCTAAAATGAAGAAATAGGCAATTGCTACACCCGCAATGGCACAGCATCCGGCAAAAATTCCCGACAGACCGCTGAGTGATAAATATTTCGACGAACGCTCCATCATATTTCGGATGGCCATCAAATCTTCCTGAGGTTTGTAAATGCTTTCCATTTTAAGATATTAAAAGTACTTTGAAATGCAAAGTTGGATATTTTAAATTTAAAAAGCAAAAGATATTTGAATTTATCTATTTGAATTAAGTATAATAGTACGAAAGTTTTTTTGGCTAAAGCCCTCAATTGATTGATTTTCAATAGCCACGGCCTTAAGGCCGTGGTAAATAATTATAGCTGAAGATGAGGGCTTTAGCCCAATTCTTAACGAACCATTGTAAGAAAAGAAATTAGTGCATGTTTGTTCCTACAATCCTTAAAAACTCTATCCGGGTAGCTTGATTGGTGAAAGCCCCGGTAAAGTCAGAAGTTGTGGTTACCGAATGTTGTTTTTGAACACCGCGCATTTGCATGCAAAGATGCTGTGCTTCAATAAGTACGGCAACTCCCAATGGGTGCAGGGTATCGTTTATACAATCTTTGATTTGAGTTGTTAACCGTTCCTGTACCTGAAGTCTTCGTGAAAATGCTTCAACAACGCGGGCAATTTTGCTGAGACCGGTAATGTAACCATTGGGTATATAGGCAACATGGGCTTTACCTATGAAGGGGAGCATGTGGTGTTCGCACATCGAGAATAGTTCAATGTCTTTCACAATCACCATCTGTCGGTAATCCTCTTTGAACATGGCCGATTTTAAGATTTTTTCGGGATCCATTTCATAGCCTTGCAACAAAAACTGCATCGACTTGGCAACCCTAACGGGTGTTTTTTCCAATCCCTCTCGCGTGGGATCTTCGCCTACCAGTTCAAGGATTTTCTTATAGTGTATCGACAATTCACTGGTTACTCTTTGATCGTATTTTTCGATCTTCTGGTAATTACTATCCTCATTGTTCAATGTAAATTCCATGATTCATCATTTTTATGCAAAATAACAACAATTATACTAAACTCATTTCTCAAATTTGTGATAAAGAATAAGTTTTGATTAAATTGCTTTAACAGCAATGATAGAATAGTTGTTCAATCTTTTTTTTAATTTCCGGTTCATTGATTTTTTTTTTAAATGAACAACAAGAGAAACAATTTTTTCTGATGGATCACTCATGAAGTTTTCGTTGGATTTGATGAAAATTCGAGGTATAAGCAGCTGGTTTTTATAAACTGAAATTATTTTAGTCTTTTGAAGGCTGATAATTTATTATTTGTTATTTTTTAATAACTTTAACTTACAATTTAAAATTTATCAATTTTAATACTATGAACGAAGAACCCTTTAACCCACAAAAGAATATAGATGAACTGGATCAGAAAATTTTAAAGCTGATCACCCAAAATGCCCGGATTCCTTTTCTTGAAGTTGCCCGTGAATGCGGTGTTTCAGGAGCTGCTATTCACCAACGGGTTCAGAGGTTGCTCAATTTAGGCGTTGTTACCGGATCGGAGTTTATTCTCAGCCCTGAAAAATTGGGCTACAACACCTGCGCTTTTATGGGTATCTATCTTGAAAAGGCAAGCTTTCACAAACAGGTTGTTGAGCAATTAAAGAAGATTCCTGAAATCATCGAATGCCATTATACAACCGGACAGTATGCGATTTTTCTAAAGATTCAAACAAAGACCAACAAGCATTTGAAACAAATTATCGACGATGATTTCCAAAAAATTGAAGGTATAGCGAGGACAGAAACTTTTATGTCGCTTTTGGTTGAGTTTGAACGGCAGGCTCCTATAAAATAGGTGTGAACAATTTGCAAATTCGACAATATGCTAATGTTTAATGTGCTAATTCGTTGATTCTATAATGTGTCAATGATTCAACAGTGCTTGTTGAATCATTATGAGCATCCCCGTGATTCAAATTTTCTTTGGAAAGGCAACAAATTGAAAAATTTCAGTAAAACACTCAATTTTTATCATGATTTTGCCCAAAAATGCATTTCGTATTAAAAAAGTGATATTTTTGGGACAAAATTTATAGGAATGGTCAATTTTTAAAGAAAAATGATGATCATTTCGTTCAATTCAGAACAAGAGTTTTAATCTTTGAAATAAAAATAATGAAATTACAAATTCCAGCCGGGTATAAACCCGTATTAAATCCTGTTCAAACCGAGAAGGCCATAAAACTGGTAAAAGATTATTTTCAGACAAACCTGTCAGCCGAACTAAAATTGCGACGGGTTACTGCTCCCTTGTTTGTATTGAGGGGTACGGGAATTAACGATGATTTGAACGGTATTGAAAGGGCAGTTAATTTTCCGGTAAAAGAATTAAACGGTCAAATTGCCGAAGTTGTACATTCGTTGGCAAAATGGAAACGGATGACTCTTGGGAAATTGGGCGTACCTGCCGGATTTGGAATTTACACCGACATGAATGCTATTCGTGCCGATGAAGAATTAGACAATATTCATTCGCTGTATGTCGACCAGTGGGACTGGGAAGTAACAATGAATGCCGGCGATCGCAACCTTAATTTTCTGAAAGACATTGTAAAAAGATTGTTCCTTGTTTTGAAAAGAACTGAATTTCAGGTATGTGAAGAATTTCCTGAAATCAACCCCTTTTTACCTGAAGAGATAACTTTTGTTCATACCGAAGAGTTGCTTGCGATGTATCCTGATAAAACACCTTTTGAACGTGAAACGGAATTGGCTCGCAAGTATGGGGCAATATTCGTAATCGGTATTGGAGGTGAACTTGCAAACGGTCAAAAACATGATGGACGTGCACCCGACTACGATGATTGGACAACCGAAACTGTAAATGGATATAAAGGTTTAAACGGTGATATCATTATCTGGAATCCAATATTGGAGAGGGCATTCGAAATCTCTTCAATGGGAATCAGGGTTGATAAAGAAGCATTAGAAAAACAATTGAAAATTGCTGGTGCTGAAGATCGTAAAAGCTTGCTCTTCCATAAAATGTTACTGAACGATGATATTCCGTTGTCTTTTGGCGGAGGAATAGGACAGTCGAGAATTTGTATGTATTTTCTGCAAAAGGCACATATTGGCGAAGTTCAATCTTCGATTTGGCCCGAAGTGATGATCAAACAATGCGAGGAGAATAACATATTCCTGATGTAAGAAAACTTGTCATCATATTTTAAGAGCCGTTTGTTTAAAGCGGCTTTTTTTGTGTCAATAAACAAACCTTTATTTTTATCAAATCAGATTTATTTAATTTAATATTGCACCCAATACCCTAATGTATTAAAACATCTTGATCAATGGATGACCCTATAAAAAAAGACAATTCTATAGACGATCCTTTTGATAATAGAAATTTCAATTGTTTGTTTGACGAGCTTTATACACCCCTTTGCCAGTTTTGCATGAGGTTGGTCAACGATGCTGATGTTGCTGAGGATATAGTTCAGGAACAATTTGTTTATTTATGGGAAAACTGGCAGCGACTGGCTACCATTTTTTCAATCAAATCTTACCTTTATAAAGCTGTAAAAAACAAATCGCTAAACTACCTTAAAAAGCAATTTTCAAAAAAAAGAATTATACCTCTTCAAGAGTCTGTCGAAATACCACAAGACAGAATGCAGCCTTCATCCAGTGATTTGCTGGAAAATGAGGAATTAGAGAAACTGCTTGAAAAAGCGATTGAAAGCTTACCATTGCGATGCCGTACTATTTTTAATATGAAACGGTTTGCCGAAATGAGCAATAAGGAGATTGCTGGAAGTTTAAATATTTCGATTAAAACAGTTGAAGCCCAAATGACCATAGCAATTAAAAAGCTAATTGCCTTTATGTCAATAAATTGGTGTCTGCTTGTTTTTTTACTTATCGATACGACGTTAAAAATTGCATAATTTCTTTTCTTCCTTTAGGGGTTGATATCCATTTTATTGCTTTAGTGATAAAGATCAACATTAGCAAAAATGGAAGAGAACATCACCTTAATTGAGAAAATCCTTTCTGGTACTGCCACCGACTTAGAAAAGGAATATTTTAATACATGGCTTTCTGAATCAGAACAGAATAGAGCCAAATATGAAGAATTAAAGCTCCTCTTTGAAAAGTTTGACAGGACTTATTGTAAGGTTCAGTTTGATGAGGATGCTGCAAAAACCAGAATCCGTTTGAAAATTAAAGAAAGGCAGATTCACACCAGAAAAACGAAAACGCTTTGGTGGTATACCGCAGCCGCTTCAATTATTCTGCTTATTGGGCTAAGCTTCTTTTTGAATAATGGCATCGGTATTAAATCTGATTCATTTGTTTATTCAACAAATAATAATGTTAAAGAAATTATTCTATCCGATGGCTCGCACATTTGGTTAAACTCAAACAGTAATTTACAAGTACCCAAAGTTTTCTCAAAGAAACAGCGAAAAGTTACCCTTCGGGGTGAGGCTTATTTTGAAATTGCCAGAGATGAAACCAAGCCATTCAGGATTCTGACAGGCAATACCATTACGGAAGTGCTTGGAACTACATTCAATATCAATATGGATACACTAACAGGAGATGTGAGTGTGATTGTGAACAGCGGAAGGGTTGCTTTTTGCAAATCAGATCAGCAGTCTGAAAAGTCGATTCTAAATCCAAATGATATGGGACAATATCTGGAATCGACAAACCAAATCCGTCTTTCTTCAAACACAAATAAAAATTTCATTTCATGGAAAACAGGTGTTTTGACCTTTTTAGATACTCCTCTCGAACAAGTATGTAAAGAGTTAAGCAAACTCTACAAGAAGAATGTGAATGTAGATGCACCCATTTCAGGGGTATCGCTGACCGGAAGTTTTCGGAATGAAAAGCTTGAAGATATACTGAAAACCATTGAACTAACATTGAATGTGAAGATTAAAGCATCTGACGATAGAATCACTATTTGTAATTAAAGATCCTAAATTTTAGATATGAATATGACCATCAAATATCGATTGATATTGATCCTGTTTTTTCTGCTTCATGCTTGCATCGTTTCTGATGCAAGCGAAGTTCTAAATTTACAGCATTCAACTATAAAATTCTCCAGTACGAAATTAACTGTAAAGCAGGCTTTGGTTGAGTTAGATAAATTGCCCGAAATCAGCATTTATTATAATAGTAAAGAGGGATTCCTGAAAATGAATATTGTTCTTTCTTCAGAATCGATGACTGTACAAAATGCATTGGATGAAATCAAGAAGCAGGCTCCAGTTGATATTGTTTTTAATAAGAACCATATCATAGTAAAAAGCAGAGTACTTGAAACGAATTATAAAATAAAGGGGACTGTGCGCGATGCGGTCTCTAAAGATGGATTGGTAGCAGCAACTGTTTTTATCGAAGGTACAACGAATGGTACGTTTACCGATTCCGGAGGAAATTTTTCAATCGGAATAAAACCAGGTAATTACACGCTGATAGTCCGTTTTGTAGGTTATCAGGAAAAGCAGGTACTACTGAATATATATCAGGACTGTGATCTTGAAATAATGATGGAAATGAAACGGAGTGAGATCAACGAAGTGAAAGTTTCCAGTAATTACAGAGTGATAGAATCTCTTGAAAAAGGGAGGCCAATTGATCAGATTGAAGGGAAAACAATCGATAAGTTGAATACAAACGATGTGAACGATGCTTTGCATGGCCGTGTGAACGGGGTCTGGACAACAAAGGTCTCCGGCGCACCTGGTGATCACAATAAGGTCAGGATAAGGGGTGTCAGTTCCATTTTTGGAAGTACCGATCCATTGTATGTGGTTGATGGAGTGTTAATTCCTGTTGTAAATTTTAAGACGTTGGGGATTTCTGACTTGAATACCCACGATGTAAACAGCATAACCATATTAAAAGATGCCTCTTCAACAGCGTTGTACGGTTATTTGGGTGGGAATGGTGTAATCATTATTGAAACAAAGAAGGGAGGAGGCAAAACCCAATTTAATGCGAGTATAAAGAAGGGATATCAACAATTTAAAAAACGATATAACCTGATGGATTCTGAAGCCTTTTATAGTACACTCGATTCAAGTGATTCGAAGATCGGCACCTCCTTTTATAGAAGATACCCTATGCAACATGATTATGAAAAATATCCAGCCTATCGCGATTCGTTGGGAAATACGCTTGGATATGACAATTTTCAGGAAGAACTTTTTCGAACAGGTAGTATCAGCGAATACCAGCTTTCTGGACAGGGCAGTGCTAAAGGCATTGATTACTATATTTCAGGGAATTATTACAATCACAACGGAATCATTGTAAACTCAAATTACAATAAATATACATTAACAGGAAATATTTCAAAGGTGATTGGCGATAAGATGTCAATCAGGTTACTTTATAAAGGAAGCCATCAGGAGAATAAAAACAACTTGGATAATTACCTGGGGAATTCTGTTATTTTTAAGGGAATAAACTTTGAACCAGCCTTTCGGTCAACACCCGACAGTTTTTTAACTAAAAAAACAGAACGGCTTTATTATAATGATGTTACAAGCTCCTCGGTTGCGACACTCTCCAATAATAAAATATCGCCCGATGAACTATTTTATCAGCAATTGAAAAGAAAGATTGAAAATACAAATTCAGCAAATCTGGTTGGTTTTTATCGTTTAAATAAAGAATTTTCTATACGTGCTACCTTATCGCTATCTTTAAGGGACGCTACATATTCATCCTATATTCCACCTCAAAAAATCACTAAAGATCAGGAAATAGTACATTTTCTAAGTAGCAAAGAAAGTTATACTATTCTGAACCAGCAGTATGACCTCTGTTATGAAAAACAATTGAAGAATCATGCGATCAATGCTTCAATACATTACCGGAATTATAAAGGCAATATTTACTGGAAAGTTGATTCAGTAAAGAATGTTGAACTTGATGGGCTCACTGTTGAGAACGATATTTATCTGCGGGGCTCAAATGCAATCTTTGGTGAAAAGGGTTCAGTGCTTTGTTCCATCAATTCCGCCATTTTCAATGTCAATTACAATTATAAAAAGAAATATTTTATCTCGCTAATCGCTAATTACAACCATTTAAAGGAAGGATTTTATGTAAATCAATCTGAACTTTTCTCTTCTGTTGCCCTGAACTGGGATTTGGCTAAAGAGAGAATCTTTCACCTTCCTGCATGGGTAAATGAATTTAATCTGTATGTAAACCGGGGGCGGTCGGGTAATTATCCGCTCAATAGTCTATCGAACGATTTGTATTCAATCAGCTCAAAATATTATGCCAACAACGAAACAGCACAGGCTGTTTATATTACAAATTTGGCCAACCATAAAATTACTCATGAGAAAGTGACTGAAACCAATTATGGAACAAAGATTTCAATGTTTCAAAACCGAATTAACCTAGCGGCAGGCTATTATATAAAAAAGAATTCTGATTTGTTAATTCAGCGTTCAATTCCTTACTTCTATGGAGGAGGAACGTTCTATCAGAATATTGGAGAAATGAAAAACTCGGGACTTGAATTAAGTCTGGAGCTTGTCCCTTTTAATTCGAAGCACTTTTATTGGTCAACCCGGGCAGGTTATTCTACAAACCACCAGTATATTACTAAACTTAATGATGGTGTGCCCATCAGTCTAAACAATACCGATATATTATATCCCGATTTTTATGCCAAAGAAAATGAAGAACTTGGTTCGATAACCGGATACAATTATCAAGGGAAATGGGCTGATTTATCGGATATAGAAAAAGCTTCAAAAAAATATGTACAAAAATTTGGGATAGCCTATTTAAAAGTTGATTCGTTATACCCGAATAAATTAACCGAAAATGACAAGACGATTATAGGTAACTCAATTCCTGATTTTACAGTAAACTGGTTAAATGTTTTCGAATTCAGGAACTTCTCTTGTGAAATGTTGTGGTACGGAGCAATCGGCGTTGATAAATACAATGCCACCAAAGCTTCAACCTACATTACCGGGACAAATGCTGATGTTCGTGATTTTGTATTGAAAAAATTAAAATGCATTACGAACTCAATATTTTATGAAAGCTCTTATTTTGTTGAAGATGCCAGTTTCTTACGTCTGAAAACGCTGAGCTTCACCTATAATCAAACTAGAAAAATTGCCTCCCAAATCAGTATAGCCTATACACTGAGTTTTGAAAACCTTGTTACGCTAACCCGTTACAGTGGTTACGATCCGGAGGCAACCATTTACACCAACAACAATTTTACAGATAATGCAATGGATAGGGGATCTTATCCAAGTCCACAGGGAGTCTATTTCAGTATTAACCTCACTTTTTAGATCGAAATGAAAAAATATATAACCATCGTATTGTTGCTCGTTTTTTTCTCCTGTGATACTTTTTTTCACGAAGAAGATAATGAATACATTGTGATTGATAAAAAACAAGAAAAGGTTGATCTGCTCAACGGAGTCTATTCCCTTCTGGCAAAGGTCCACGATGAAAACTATTTTACAACATTGAGCCGTAGCGATGATGTGAATATTTACTCTCATGTTGCCCAGGATGATGATGGAAACTGTTCGAGTTATGGTGAAGAAGATATTGATTATTCTGAGATTACCGGCACTATTTATAAAAGATTATACAGTGCCATTATTACATTGAATTCAATGATCGCTCAACTTTCAGTTAAAGATGAAACGGAACTGGCTGGTGAACTTTACTTTTTGAGAGGTTACTGCTATTTTAAGCTGGCCCGGCTTTTTGGTACGCCTCCTTTAATTACCGACACGGAAGTAAATTATTTAGTAAAAAAACCAAGTTATACTGAAGTTTATGATTTTATTGAGGAGGATTTACTGAATGCGTTGGATTTACTTCCCGACACATATACCAGTGCACGTATTCCAGGCGAAACACCGCACAAAGGGACTGTCAAAGCGCTACTGGCTGAAATTTACCTGGCCTGGGCTGGCTTCCCGTTAAACGATCAAAGCAAATATGCCGAGGCTGCAAAGTATTCAGGTGAAGTGATTCAACAGGCCGATTATTTCAATTTTGAATTACTTGATGATTTTGCAAATCTTTGGAAAATTGAAAACAAGCATAATAAAGAAACTGTTTTTGGCTTATTTTTTAATTCGGATGATGACAAAACAAAAAATACAATGAATCTGATTTACAAAACTGGCAACTCTCAATATGCGGATGGGGACAATGTGTCGATTTACATTCCTAGTTTAACAGGTACATATATACCCGAATTTAAATTCTTCAACATTTTTCCGAATAACTATCGGAAATGGAATTCTTTAATTACCGGCTACTATTCTATTACTGGTTATTCAATACTTGATTCAACAATAAACAGCCTGGTTTTTAACGCTTATAATCCATTGGAAAATTCTTGTGAATTTATGTATAAAGCGATTTACCTAAAGTGGGTTGATATTAGTGTAAACAATAAAGACACACCAAAATCCTTGGAAAACGGGATGGAAATAACGTTGTATTTGTTGCGGTATGCCCAAACACTACTCACCTATGCCGAAGCCAGCGCCCGTTCAGGCAAATTGGATGAATCGGCTTATGAGGCAGTAAATAAGGTTCGGAGGAGGGCTAACAAGCTTGATCCTGATGTACCTTCAAAATTCGACCTGGCACCAACCCTTACCACCGAACAGTTTCTCGATTCAGTAGTGTGGGAGCGCGCCTGGGAACTCAGCTTGGAGCCAGATGGCCGTTGGTTCGATATTGTACGTCTCAACTTGAAAGATAAATTATCTGATTATCGATATGCAACTGACCAGCCCAACGAGATTTCTTCAGATCTCCTGTCGGATGACTGGTATTTTTATTTAATACCACAGGAAGATCGATGGGTAAATCCCAATTACACTGATGAGTAATAATGAATGCAGTTTTTTTGATTTGTTCTACAGTAAAATTTGAAAGATGAAACATAATTTTAAAAATGGAATCAGGTTTGTAAATAATCATACAAGTGAATATGGGTGTAAAATTACTTTATTGCTAATCCTTATTTTCCTGATATCCGGTAAAATATATTCGCATGATCCTATAAAGAAAGGTCAATTTATTCTGACGAAAGAGAATGTCATTGTATCTGTTAACAGACAAGATTGGTTTGATAAAGTAGTTGAGGATGTATTGGTGAATGATGGTGGAGTCCAACTAAATAATCCAGATAATCTGTTTCTGCATACCGACCTGTTTCGTTATGGCAGTTCATCCGATCGTCCAGTTCTTGATTCAATTTTAGGGATGAGAAGTATAGGTTATTTTAAGGAATTCGATCATTGGTATTTTGATTATGATGAATCATCGCGATTGAAATCAAGCAAATGTTTATTCTTTAATGAGAAAAATGAATTTGAAAATATTACCCAAATAAGGACATATAATGAAAATGGGCAGATCATGAAATACCTGATTCGCCAACCATGGGAAAATTTCATGCTTACGGGATATGGCGATTCTTCTGCTATTGATTATCGTATAGAAGATTATGTTTATGAGCAGGGTAATCTGATACAAAAAACAATAACCGATAACTCGAGTGCACCTTCTAACATCAGAATTTCCAAATATTTATATTCGTATAACGATAAAAATCAATTGATTCATGCAACAGAAAATTCAGAATTGGCAGATTCCGAAATTGATTACTTGTATAATCCTAACGGTGAGTTAGAATATGAAGTTCATGAAGATGCTCATAAAAAATACTTTGTTTCAAATTCGATTTCTCTGGTAAAATATCAATACCAATATACTGATTCAACGAAAATTACTATAAACTGCTATGCCGACTTATCTGCACTGCTTGAAAGATCACAGTATGATACTGTTTCATCCTGGGTTTATAAAAAATACAGTTTTGAAACATTCGATTCTTTAGAAAGAAGAACATCTGTTAAAACTTCATATTGGGACGGAAATACCGGGATCACCCTAAATTTTTCTAAAGCCGAATTTAAATACCCGGAAAGCAACACCTATCATGCTTCTTATTTCAATTGGGTCAGTACAGCCGATTCCGGATCATGGAACGAGTCGGCACGAATTGATAATACCTACGATGCTGATGATAACTTGATCCAGTACACTAAAACCTATTATGATGAACGTACAGATAGTTGGGCTATTGAAGAGCAAAAAAACTATTACTATAGTTATCAACCGAAAAGCATAACCACTGTTAATATGAAGTCTTCTCAACTTTCGATATTCCCCAATCCCGCAGTGGATCATATCACCATATCCAACCTTCATGAAAATGCTGTCAATTACAGGTTATATAATTCGTTTGGAGAACTGGTGGAAAGTGGACGGATTGAAAACCCTACCCTCACTGTTGCCCATCTTAAACCAGGGATTTATATCATTAAAACTGAAAACAAAAATTCTGGTTATTCTGGCAGGTTTGTTAAATATTGAAATTGCTGAGCATATTTAAGCCTTTCTTTATTGGTGATCAAAAGTCCATTGAACTACCTTCATCACAAATACTCCATTAAAATCTCAAGGTTTGCCCGATTTTGAAACCATTTTTTTTATATTTGCAGCCGCAAAACAAAATGTTTCGAGTTTGGTCCAGTAGCTCAATTGGATAGAGCAACGGCCTTCTAAGCCGTAGGTTATGGGTTCGATCCCCGTCTGGATCACAAATTATTTTAAACAGTGTTGTAAATTAGCCAATTACAGCACTGTTTTTTTTATTACATACAAAAACACATACGAAATGCACTTAAAAATTCATATTTCTTCCATCGTTTTTTGATAGGCCAACAGTCTCAATTTAGCTACTTTAATCGCTTCCTGCAGTATGGCTGGATTATTCCTATTGCCATTAAGAACCGCTTGAATAGTTCTCTTTGAGTACCGGCCAAGGGTCAAAAATTGCCATCCATTTGGATAAATCAACCTTCGTAATGTTCTCAATTGCAGATTGTTTAACTCGGTTTTTTCTTTCATTTTCTTCCACATTTTGTAGTAATATTACTACATTTCATATCGTCATTATCAAAATTAAATACTCTTTCATCTAATATTCAGCATAATAAGCCTATCAAAATCAAAAAACTACTGATTTAAGTGAGGTTTGTCCCCAGCCCGCCCTACCCTTCAGGGCAGAAAATTGCAATAATTTGCAGGAAATATGATTTATGATAAATAAGACTTTAATTTACTTTTATATGCCTTTTATGTTGTTAAGTATAAAAAACTCCAGGCCATTCAATGAATGAACCTGGAGTTGGCAGCAAAACTAATTCAAACTAAAGCTCTTGTACTTGCACTGGCTCAAAAATTTCGGTTACATCGCCACCAAAATCAATGGGTGATCTAAACGGCTTTAGATCATGCCAGTTAAAGATCTTCCTGCTAATATAGAAAGGCTTTTCTTTATTGCTTCGATCTATGTCAATTGCAAAATGGAAAAACTCAGGGTAATTGTGTGGCCTCATTACCCCTAACTCACATAAATGGTTCATGGCTTTGGTAATCTGTTCAAAGCATTTCAGTATATCCAGTTGTTCGGGTGTCTCTGCAATGTTGCTACAGAAGAGTGAAGACAATGTTTTAAACTCCTCATTGAGCATGAAACCATCATTGCCAGGTGAATATAGTTTAGCGATGGGATAAACGAAACCAATTTGAGTTGAATCGAATTTTTTAATGTGTTCGATATAGCCGTCAATATCTTTGACAATGAAAGGGGACTTGTCGACTTCTAACAATTCGCTTTTTGCCAATGCAGCTGATGAAATACCTGGTATTGAAATTTCATGAATCTCAATGAAAAGCTTATTCAGGAATTCAATTTTATCTTTCGATTTTATTAAATCCCTGAAAAGTTCGGGGTCAAAAGGTGTTTCATTATCAAATTTTAAATATTCTACTATCTCAGCCCACATCATGTTCATTTGATCGCACAACTCAAGATACCAGGCTTTAATTCTTCCTAATTTAAATTGGTCTACACCAATTACTTTAAAATCGTTTTTCATAATTATAATTTTTATTTGGTTTGAATTTTAATACTCACTTGATCTTATTCCGTTTTGATAATTTTCTTCCGATTTGAATATTTCACGGGTGTTAATGTTTAGTGGCTTTGATGCCAAATGATTAGCACTTTTATTCATGTTGTCGGTACTTTCGTTCATGCGTTGTATTGCGGCCAATAATGCAGGATCGGATTGCTGTATGATAGTTACCGGTGGTTGTGAATTTGTGCTTATTGCAGATGAACCAAACCCACCGGATTGAAACCCCCTTACCGCTCCCGAAATGGCTGTGGTGTCAAAGCGTGGTGTTAATCCCCTCTGCACATTTTCGAGGTAATCGATATGGCTGCGGGTTTCGGGGTTGCGGAGCAATTGAGAACTGGCAACCCATTCATTAGCATGAACAACACCAACAGGGGTGCTGTCAGAAGCTGCATGAGTTGTAAAACCACCAACTTCTAAACTATCGACCAGCCCATTTAACCCAGCGGCGGCAACCTCAATTAACCCGGCCAAAACAGCAGCTCTGATACCGCCCGAAATTCCAAAAGTCGCTACAGAATCGGCTTGTGCAAGTGATTGGACTGTTGATGATGCTACGGCAATGAGTGCCTGTTTTTTCAATAAATCAATGGCAAATTTCAGAAGGGTTTTACCCATTTTTTTCGTCGCGCCTTCAGTTCCTGAAGCCATATCATAAATACCGTCGGCAATAATGGATGAAGCCCCGGTTATTATGTTGGCAGCTGCTTGTTGTTTTTTAGCTAATTTTTCAACTGCGTCTGTTGCTTCATTCGTTTTTGTGGTGTTTATTCCTGTTAACTTATTTGTTTCAAGGGTAGTTTTATTTAAATTTGTTGTCGCTTCCTTCTTTTTCATCATTGGAATTACAGCCGCTTCAATTGCTGACTTGTATTCATTCTCTTTATCAATAATTTGTTGCTTAATAACTAATTGTTCTTTATTGTCGGTGGTAAGAGCTAACTTCATATTGATGTATGCTAGCTCGTTCGCAAGTGTACGGGCTTTGAATTCTTTATCCAGCTCTTCCTTGCCTGCATATTGCTGTTTTAGGGACAATTTTTCTTTTTCAAAACCAGTTTCAAGAGCTTCAATGGCTTTTTTCTTTTCGGCTTCAGTTGCCTGTCTATCTTCATCTAATAGAGCCCTTTTTTCTGAGGCCAATTGTTTTTGAAGCTTACGGGTGCCGGTTGCAAGTTCCCCTTCTTTTGCCAGCTCTTCAGATTTCGATTTTTGTAAGGCTTGAAATGCATCTTCATTTTTATTGACAAAATCAGCAAATGCAGCATCTTTTTCAGCTAGTGATTCCAGTTCTTTATCATCGACAGAAAGCCATTGTTTTAATTGGGATTCCTTTTGTTCCATTGTGAGTTTACTGTTTTGAATCTTAGATGCCAGATTTTTTGTTTCTGCTTGATTTTTCTCAGCTAAAAAACCGGTTTCGATTTGATTCAACTCAATCTCTTTGTCCATTGCCATTTGAAGTATGTCGGCTTTTTCTTTAGTTGTTTTATTTCCCTCAAAAACACTGTTTCGCAAAGCTTCAATTTCGTTACGAAGCTTTACTGTTCTATTAACAGAAGCCGCTTCTCTATCGTTAATTTCATCCATTGATTGAACGTAGTCATACCCAGCAGTAGCAGCATCTTTGACGGCTTTACCCAATCCACCGAAAGCATCCTGAGCGTTTTGTTTTATTCCCTTGAAATCGAACGTTGCAATTGATCCCAGTAGTTTCAGGTAACTAAAAGCGCGGTCGAGAACAATATCCATTACATTACTCAATCCTTTGAAAACACCTGCCAATTGATTTGCGCCTGAATCGGTACTGGTGAAAGCCTTATAAAGCAACATGAATCCCGCAACAATTGCGGCAATTGTTGCTCCAATAGGATTTGCCACTAAAGCCCACATTGCTTTACCCATACCCATAAGACCATTAACAGCAGCCCCGGCCGGACCAGGTATACTGGTGAGTTTGTCTTTTAAATTACCAAAAAAACCTGTTGATTGACCTGCTTTCTTTAAAGCCTGGTTATGTTCGTCGAGTATTCCTTTCAAATCTTTTACTTTAGCCATTTGAGTGACATACTCTTTAGAACCAAGTTCCATTTTTTTCATTTCGGCATTTGCCTTGAAATAGGCTTTTTGAATGGAAGCGATATTATTTTCAACTTCTTTGTCGTTGATATAAAGCGTTATTCGCCTGGTGTAGTTTGCTGCCATGATTACAAGTTTTTAAAGGTTCCGGATTAATTTGGCTTCAGCTTTTGAAAAGCCTCTTGATTTATTGTAGATGGGATCTTCAGCATCTTTTGAGGTGTCTTCAAAGTTTTCGTGTAAGTATTCCTTTTCCCATGTGGAAAAACCATCAGATTCGGGTTTTACATTTGGATTGGCTGCGATGTTCTTGACAAGCTTTTTTTTACCGGCTGTAAACCCGTCGAAAGGTTTTTTTGAGGATGCTACCGGTTGTTTAACGGGTGACGTTATGGCGACCGGTAAAACAGTTTTTTTACCGTTTTTTGGGTTATCGGTAGCCGAAATTGAAGGAACTGTTTGCTGTACAGCAAATGCAGGTTTTGAAGAAATAATTGGGTTATGCTTCTTACTGGTAGCTGTTTTCTCTTCAGAAAATTTGAATTGCCCCAATGCTTTGCCATTTTTCCCAAATAGCTGAACAATACTACCAAAACCAAATCTGTTAACATGTAACAGTGTTTTTCCAATTGGTTCGGGGTTTTCTTTCTTGGTTTGGCAATTTGCAATATATTGCTGTGTTGCCTGTTGTTCTAATGACTCCATGTTTATAATTTAAAGCGTTAATAATTTGAATATTTTTTCTTTTTGGGGGTTGTTCGGCTTTTAATAGAATCGGGGTTTGATTTAGCAATTTCCCGAAAAGTATCTTTATCATAAATATCTAAAACCTGGGTGTACTCAACCTTTGAAAAGGTATTCCATATAAAGGTTTCTACCCATTTTTCAGCAATTTCGGCTGTTTGTGCGTGCCTCTTAAAATGAAGTGTCTTTTCAAAATGTTTGTAATACACCTTTATCTTTACAATCCATGGAGGCCAATTTTTCCACTCCTGAATACTATTATTTTCGTGCAATGGTTTCATTGTTTAAATGGGTTGGTGTGCGTATGATATCATTGAGTGAATCCCTCAAGAAAATGGATTTGTTCTGTTTTATATGCTTTATAATCATTTCCAGTTTTTTCTTTTCTTCAGGGTTGATCCTAAAAGAAACAATAGTCGATTTTCTATTTTCTGGGCTTTTAATATTCATGTGTATACATTTTAAATTTGGGTGAAATGTATACAGGAAGAAATGATTTGGAAAGGACACTCTTTTAAACAGTTAATTGCTTAATATTCAAATTGTGGCAAAAACTAATTATTGACTTTAAAATAAAGGCATTGTAATAGCTAAAACACTGTTTATTAATTACTTATTTATCTATTTATTGCAAATAAAATGTCAGAGAAAAAACACCGTTTTCATACAAAAAGCCTGAAAATATTTTATATTGCATTGGAATAGAGATACATAGTTAATAATTTAAATTATAAATACATTGAACTTATGTTTTTTCGCACCTAAAGCACGTTTTTTTGTTAGTTGGTGAGATAAATTTTTAATGTATAGATATTGAGATATTTAAGTAATGAATTTACATTCATAACATATTGAACTTGTGTTTTTAATCACTTAGAGAACGTTTTTTTGACTCTTTGTGACAAAAAAATATTTTGTGAACTGTTTGCTGAACAGACAATAGTTGGGTGATTTTTATATCAAATTTTGAGTAAAAAAAAGCAGGGGAAAAGCCCCCTGCTAATTCAAAGTAATGAAACAATTCTTGCTATTATTGGGTCGCTATTCCCAATTTTTTTAATTCATATCTGCCCGAATTCCGATATCAAGTTTTTGCCTTTCTTCTGGAATATCGACATTGATTTTTCCCTCACAGAATGAAATTTTTGTCATAATTTCTCCTTGAGGGCAAATGAGATATATATCAATTTTGTCATTCCCGTTTTCATTTTTGCTACCCACGGTTTCGAGATAGATTTCAACATCTTCTCCCTGATTCGATTTCATTTTTATTGTTTCCATTTTACAGTTATTTAGATTGTTAATACCTTTTAGAATCCATTACCTCAGAAATAAAACTGTCGTTACGTAAAACCGACTGCAACCCAAGGTACAATGGTATGTTTAGCCACCGGGCAAGCTCAAGGGCGACATGATAGTCTAACCAGGTCGATCCATCTTTTCGGATCTCCTCAATTGGTGAAGGATCATGTTCCATGTTATAGTGGTTTATCAGGTGAGCAATGAACAAGCGGGTTGATTCAAGTCCCAGGAATGAGTTAATATCCTTATTGAAAGGCTTGGCCATTTCAGAAGCATTAATAAAGACGGTTACCCGTTGAAGATCCGATTCATAATCGAAACTGATTGTTATACCTTTAATATTTTGTTGTAACATTGTTCATCAATTAAAATGTATTGTTTCTTTTATACAGGATCCGGGAAACCGTTAATCAATCGTTCATCAAAGTTCCCTTTAATTTTCTTTAGATAAGCATCGGTCACAGCGATTGAGCTATGGCCAAACAGATCGCGAATCGTTTTTGCGTTAAATCCATTGTCAATAAGCTTATCTGCAGCCAGGTCTTTAAAAGCGTAAAATTTAACCTCTTTGGGGATACCCAGCTTTTTAGCTATTTTTCTGAACCGTTCGGCTATACGGGTGGGATAAGTTTCCGTTTTACCTGGCATTAGATTTTTACTGCAGATAAAATAATTTTCCGGATACTTCTTTATTTGTTTTTCCAATATTGGAAGTAAACTAACTGCTATTGGAATAATGCGTTTTTTGTGGTTTTTAGCGTTTTTACCTTCAACAACCACAATCCCGTGAGATAAGTTTATATCGAGAAACTTCAAGCGGCAAATTTCTGCAGGTCTCAATGCCAGGTAATAACAATACAGTGAAATAATGTAGAATTCATAATCGAAGGAAATTACATAATCAAAGTATTTTTTAGCCTCTGTCTCTGTTAAGTGTCGTTTGGACGTATCTTCTTCCTTCATGCGTTCAACGGCCTGGAAAGGATTTGAACTGATATACCGGTTTTTTACCAATGTGTTAAAAAATGTACGGTAATCGATCAGATAATTATTGAACGTACGGCCGGTAATGTGTCGGTCAAAAATTAGATCGTTCATAAATAACAAGGCCACATCAGAAGTAAATTCAAATAAATAGGCATCGATTAATTTCTTTTTTCGAAGCCATTCTTTTAAAATATTCATTCGTGAATCGAACGAGTGTCTTGTCCGGCGCCTGATATGTGTTTCTTTAACCTTCATCACAAAGGTTAAAGCATCTTTAATTGAAGTGTATTTCTTAGAATCCAGACTATCATCAATAAACGGGTTTTTACCTGCATCGAGCATTGTATTGATACGCTCAATCAATTTTTTAGCGTGCCGGTTACGTAGTTTTTCATCCCTTATATGGTCAATGTAAATACGCTTTCTGCGAAGCTCACCATTTTTTGAAGGGTCGACTGCAGAAAAGAAAACATAATCGCGTGTTGTGCTTTTGGCCCGTTGGGCATACCGGTAAGGAAGATTCCATTTGCTCATATTTTTACAGGTTATGTTTGATGATACCTAGTTGATTACTAACTCTAAATTAACTTTTTTTCCATTATAATAAATAAAAGCCGGATGCCTCTGCACCCGGCTATATGTGCCTGGGTTTGCTCTTTCGCCATTGTTAGTAATATATAATTGGCACATAATTATTTATGAATTAGTATAGAATAGGGGTTGTTGATTTAAGTCTCTTCAAAAAAGCGTGTGTTATCGATAGATTCAGAACAGAACCGATTATTTCGGGTTTTTCGCTTTCAGCTGCACTCACAAGCTGTTGACCTAAAATTACCACTGCATTAGCTATGTTATTCAGGTCACTATCAAGGTTCGCGTCATCGTTTGATTGATAGCTTGCAATTTGCTCAAGCATTGAATTTGTTAATTTAAATGGTTTGTCTTCTATATGGACTAAACCACTAATATTTTCAAATGATACTGCTATTTGCTGTCCGTTGTCGGTGATGAATTTGATTGTTGTCATAATATTGAAATTTAATTGGTTAGTTAATATTTAAATGATTTTTATCTTACTAAATTTTTGTTTAAGGTCAGATAGTGACTTAATGTTTTTACTGAATAATGTAACCAGGTTGTACATTTCAGAGAATTTCATTAGTTCTTCCAGTGTCATTTTACGCTTTAAATCCTTGTGATGCTTTAGTAAAAAATCAATTGCTTCAGTGCGTATAATCAAAGGAATAATTAAGGGTAATACTAGTGGAGCATTAAAATCAACAGTCGCGTTAAAACTTATTAATTTTTGTTGTTGATCAAAACGCTCTTTCATTTTCAATAATTCAAAGGTTGCCTGATCCCGTTCTATTTGAAACTGGCTGATTATTTCGTGCTGTATTTGCCTTAATTCCGGTTGCATTTTATTTTCAAAGCATATATTGTTTTCAAAATGTGTTAACCTTGTTAACCTTGTTAACTGACTGCTGTATGTTGTTGTCTTATAATTATTTAAGTGGTTAACACCTTTTTTTGTGTTTTTGGCTGTTTTATGTATTAAATAACTGTTTGTTAGTCGTTTGCACGGGTTGACAAATGGTTATCATTTTTATTATTGTTAAATACTGTATTTGTTAACCGTGTTAACCATTTGTTAACCGCTAATAGACTGATATTATTTATTATAACCTTTTTTGTTATCATGGTTATCATGGTTTACATTTTAATATCTATATCGTTTATTGAATAAATTACCCCTTCGTCGCTTTCCTGTTTTTCAAGAAAGAATTGATAACAACTCCCAAAGTTTTTAACGATTACAGTATCGCCTTTTCTGCTTTGAGACGACTTAATAAATGGCTTGTATGATTCGCTTGTTAAAAGCTTGCGAAGTGAGCCAGAATCCAGAAAACGCTGATTGTTGTTTTTGCAATATCTCACGTAGTCTGTATAAATCATATTAAGTTTTAACTGAAGAATTGCGGCCGGATCTATTTCGTAGTATTTACCAAAAAATAACCTGAAATGTGCATTTTTGCCATTATCAAGCTCCTGTTTAAATTCAATCAAGAATCCTTTTGTAACATTGTAAGAAAATGCCTCCCAAAATATGGTGAGTTCGTCGGTTTGCTTTAATAATTTGGTTTGTTCAATTGCGTTGTTGACCACTTCATGAATAAGTTCAATAAACGTGAATGGCATTTGTAGTTTTTTAAACAAAAGCGTTGCAGGGGTTAAAATCAAAGCAACGTGTTTTATAGTTCTTTCGGCAAAATCAATTTTATCTGAAGCTCTTAAATCTTGAATGTTTTTTTCAAACGTGGCTTTGAAATCATGTGTAAAATCTTTTCTTAACTGAAGAATATCTATAATCACCTTACCAAGTCCGTTTTCCTGTTCTATTTGAAGTAATTTATGAGCTTCTCTTTGTTCTTTAGTGAACTGGTTGCTTTGAAAATACAATAAAATCATCCTTGATAGTATAGCAGACTTTTGAGTTGGTAAGCCATTCCCATCAATCATAAGAGCAGATTTAACAGCTGCTACTTGTGTTCTATTATCATTGCTTTTAATGCCTGTTGTTCGGCCTGAACCATCGTAAGCGGTTAAAAATAGATCCTGAACACTATTGTCTGAATCTTGGGTGTATTCTTTCAGATAATAAATAGTGTTATTTCGTCCGGCAATGGTTCTGGATAACCCTACTTGTGAAGCGTTGTTAATTGGAGTTCCTATAAAGTCTAAACCAAAAACACGCAACAACGATTCTGTAAGCGAGGTTTTGCCGGTTCCAAATGCACCAAACAAAAAAAGAAAAGGGAAAAAACCAACTTGGTTAAAAACAATATCCCAGAACAGCGAAAGAATTAAATATTGAATTGCAATTGCACCATTAGCACCATAAGCCTTATAATACAATTCAGCCCATTTAGTAAAGCCAATTTGACCAGGAATGTATTTGAATTTCCTTTCATTCTCATAGTCTGGATCATTAATATGTGACTGGCTGAATGCCGGTATAAAGAATTTTTTATCATTTACTTTTACGATACCAACTTCATCAACTTGATTCCATTTACAGCTTTCAGTGTCAAAAACACCATTTGAAAAGGAATAGAATTGATTTGTATAGTTCCACCCTAAAACACTGATTATTTCGGCCTGTTGTTCGTTGTCCATCCAATAGGCAAAAATTCGTTTCAACTCATAAGCACCACCATAAAAAGTACATTGTTTGCTCTTTAAAATCACCTCGAAAGATTCAGGTTTCATTTCAGAACTTTGAACTTCAATCAAATAAGTTTGCCCAGTATTGCGTTGAATTTCAATAATTCGTTTGCTGTTATTTGTACCATTAACCAGATGGAAAAGACTTTGTCCAACGAAATTTGATAGTTCAGTTTCAAGATAGTTGGTTTTGCCTTTTATATTTTGAATCCTATAAGTAAAGTATCTAGAACCAAAAACATAGAATCCAAATAAATCATAATCTATTTTAGGTTCTTCAGAATCTGATATCTTTTTGTCATTTTGCATAGATGGTTGCATTAATTTGGCTAATTTCAATAAACTCACTCTCACTCATCATTCCCTTATCCAAATATGAGTGTGCCAGGTAATCATTATAATAAAGGATCATTGAATTTGGCAGTACTATTTTTTCAGGTGTTTTAGCATTTGATAGCAGAAACCGCAAACATGATGCGAGGGTATAGAATGTTTGGTTTTCAACCTGTTTTTCTTTAAAAACAAACTGGTAATTGCCAGAGTGGGGGTTGTTGGTTGTAGGGTTCATGGATGCAATGTTTTTTTGAGTTTAGATTTGCTGTTGCCCAAAGCGGCCAATACTTCAGAGCTGTTAAACTGAATTTTTCGGGAATATTGGGTAAATGGTACTTTTCCGGAATTTTTCAATTTTTGAGCAGTAACAGTGCTGCAATGAAGAAAATCAGCTAATTCCTGAATGGAATAAAGAATTTTGTTTTCAGGGGCTGCAGGTGTCGATTCAACATTATTGAAGTACTTAGAAATGCTTTTGTCAATAATACTTTCAAGCTCTTCGACCTCTATTAGTACAAGTTTTCCCATTGCCTTAAAAGTTTATGAGTTGTTTCAGTGCAAAGCGGATCAAGTCCGTTTGAGTAGTTTGTTTCTCCTTGCATACCTTAAGTATGTTTTCGTGTTCGGTTGGTGTGACAGGAACGAAAAGGCGTTTTGTCTTCAATTCTTTCCTTGGAATTTCAAATTCATTCATGATTATATTTTTATTTTATTGTTTATGCGTACAAATATAAAATAAAATCATACTAATACAACAAAAAGTAATAATAAAAATTCTATAAAGTTATAAACACGAAATCAGTATTGATTTAAAGAAAATATTAGAAGTTGTTATATGAAATTATAACCAATAGTTATATATTTGCATTGTGGAAATTAAAAACAACATAAAAGAAGTCCGAAAACAAAAAGGATTAACACAGCAATATCTTGCTGATTATTTAAATTTATCTCAAGCTGCAGTTGCTAAGATTGAAAATAATATCTCAAATTTTCCAAGTATTGATATTGCATTTAAAATAGCAACAGCTTTACAAACTAACGTTTATGAGTTGTTTGGATTTGAAAACTCTTCAAATAATGGCGAAGATATAATTCAGCTTAAAAAAGGGATTGAAGAGGAAGTAAAACAAACTTATAAAAAGAAATTAGCCCTTTTGGTTTATAGTATATACAGCCCTGAACAGTTAAATATTGAGAAATCAATTAAAAACGAAGAGAAAAAAGAAATTGTAGATCATGAACTAATTTTGAAGCTAAAAGACAAGCTTGATTTCTATGAAAACTCCCGTTTGCTTATATTATATCATCTAAGACAATTAGAATTACTTTCATTTGATGAATTTAATGATTGGCTTACAAAACTTGAAAAATTAACAGACGAAAATCCAGAATTATTCAAATAATTATTCAATCAATTTTACGGCTTCTTTCTGGCTTTCAAGTTCAATATTATAGTAACGCTTAAAACTTCTGCATCCCTAGGAGTGTCCGCTCATCGATTCAATAATTTCCTTTTCACGCAACTTTAATATTCAAATCAAAAGTTCCACCTAAAGCGTGTACAATCCGGGCTATTGTTTCAATGGTAAGGTTCCGGCTGCCTTTTTCAATTTAATAATGATATCTGCATTGAGCAATATACAAAACATCATTTTCAACTTTATACACCAGGCGGTGTTCTGCTGTTATTCGGCGCGACCAATAACCCGAAAGATTTTGTTTCAATGGTTCTGGTTTTCCCGTTCCATCAAATGGTTTTCTTTGGCACTCTTTTATAAGTGCATTCAATTTACGAAGTGTGGCCTTATCGTTGTCAACCCAATACTGGTAATCGTCCCACGCTGTTTTATCCCAAAACAAATCCATTGTTATATTTCAATTAAGGGATGATTAACCAGGTTGGTTTTAGAATTGATGTTCTCAATGGCACTTTCGAGCCTTTGTCGGTTCTCTTTGCTCCGTAAAAGGTGTAGCGTTTCTTCAATTGAACTATATTCATTGAGCGACATCATTACAATGCTTTTTCCTTTCGAACGATGCACGATCAACAAATCGTTGTTGTCGGTAACAGCATCGAGATTCGATTTAAGATTTTGACGCAATTCTGAATAATTTACTGCTTTCATAATAGTAGTACTATATTTGGTACAAAAATAAGTACTTTTTTTATAACTTTTACTATTCAATCATTTTAATTGCTTCTTTCTGGCTTTCAAGTTCAATATTATAGTAACGCTTAAAACTTTTACTATCCTGGCTATGTCCACTCATTGAACTGATAATTTCGTTTTTTACCCCTTTATTGTACAGGCCACCAACAAAACAACGTCGTGCCATGTGAGAGCTGGCAACATCGCTAATCGACATTTGTTTCCCTTCACCAGTTTTAGGATCCCTTATCGTTACAATCCTATTGATCTTTACTTTTTTGAATAGTTTTTTAATGTATTCATTGTACCGCTGTCCTGTAATGTAGGGCAACAGATCCCCGTTTGGCAGGTCATATTTTGCTATAATCGAAAGTGATTTTTCTGTTAATGGGATCCGTGCTACTTTGGGTTTATCATCTTTGGTTTTTCCGGCTATATATTGAATGGACCTATCAACAATGTTTGACTTTTTAAGCTTTACCAGGTCACCAACCCGGCAACCTATGAAACATTGAAATACAAACATATCTCTCACACGTTGCAAGTAAGGTTCTTTTATCTTTGCTGAGTATAGTTTATCTCTTTCTTCAATTGTAATAAAGACAGGATCTCCATAAACTTCCGGATCAAGAGAAAAAGCCGCAAAAGGGTATGAGTTTGTCCAGTTCCTTTTGATGAAAGCATATTTTAAAAACGTTCTCAAAATTTTCATTTCACCGATTACAGTGTTTTTGCTTAGATCCGGTTCGTTTAATAAATGGTTTTGAAAGTCGATCAAAAATTGAACGTCTAAATTTTGGAATGTTATGTCCGGCCGGAATGCTTTTAGTTTATTGATATTCGTTTGAATGTGCCTTTTCCTTCCTTCACTAATATTGATTTCTTTTTTGTACTGTTCGTATCGATCAAAAAAACCAGTTCCTTCAGACTCAATTATTTTAGTTTTCTTTTCGAGAAACTTATCAAGTTCAATTCTCAACGCTTCAACGGTTGGCTGAATGTTTAAAGCTTCAAACCTGTTGAATATTTTATCCACTTCGTTTTTAAGGCTGTCGAGTTTATTATTGATTGTAGAGAATGATTCACCTCCAGGCGTGATTGAATTTCTTTTTACACATTGGATATGTTCACCACTTTTCGTAATTTCATCCAACCATTGATTAAGGCCACATCTGCAGCCGGTATAATATTGTAGTCTTTTACCTCCGAAAGAAACAAACATCAAAATAGGTGAATCTATCCCGGTGTTATTCTTTCTCTTTTCCAGGTAAAATTTAGTGTTATGTTTCATAAAAGGAAAATGTATGTAATGGCACTAAATTACATACGGTTTTTGATATAATCAAATGTTTTTTGATTAATTGAAACATTCTGAAATTATAAATAATCCTTTGTATTATAGGTTGTAAAAACAATTTTCTTTTTTCTGATGAAGTGCAATAATATGGCTCGGTTGTCCCCGTCTGGATCACGCCAAACAAAAGGGCGCACAGAAAATTTTCTTTATGGAAACGACTGTGTGCCCTTTCTTTTACATGGTTTTAAACTTTAATTTTTTATAAATGATCGTTGTGGCAATCATTGAAAATACCAGAATGACAATCCAATAACGGATTGGTACAGGTGGCTTGTATTCTCCAAAATATTGATAACTATTGATTATTCCAGGTGTTTCAGGTAGCCGGTTCCACGAAAAATGAGGATAAATATTTCCTGAACCACATAATTGAACTGAAAATCCGATGGGCGTGGCCGACCCTTCTGTAATATTGATATTTTCTGTCGTTTGTTCGTTTGCCGGACCTTCAGTTGCAGCAAATCCCTTTTCATAACTAATGAACGCTAAGGTCGTGTCAATAAAATTCAACGAAAAACCGTCGGGGCCATTTTGAATTGATGACGATACCCACGTTAAAAAGGTATAACCATTCAATGTTTGGCCAGTGGTGAAATTATTGACCGTTTGACTATTGTAGACAGTTCCATCGCCCCCGTTGTAAAGCGATAAAGTGAAATCTGCAAGATTGTAATCAGAGGCATTCTCAACAACAATTTCAATAAATTCATTCACATCGGTTCCGTTGTTGTCATAATGAAATTCATTGATCCACGCATTGGGTACAGGGTAAACTTTTCCCGAGCAAGTAATTTTTTTGCCGGCGACCCCGGTAGATGTTAAATCAATATCTCCGGAATATGCGCCTTCATTCAGTCCACTTTCCATGCGGACATAAAGTGTTGTATTATCTACATTTCCACCCAATTGCGTTAAATTGATTGCCGTATTCTGAAATAAAATATTATTGGTTGAGATTTCGAAGTTGGAAGGTGGTGTGATTACTATGTTTTCTGAAAGCCAGATTCCACTGACAACAACCGATTCACTTGTCGATGGGCCTTTCCCTATCAGGTACTTGAAGTTGGAGAGAGATGCCGGGCTAATAACGATTGATGGAGTAGGTGGGAGTGGAGCTATTCCAAAACCAGTAAAGGAATTATCTGTTGATACGGCTTCAAATCTTGCAGATGGGGTGGTCCATCCATCAGTATCACCCGTTGTTGTGCCTATTTTTAAAGCAATATTCTGGTCGGCAGTAGAAACCCCATTTCCGGACCATGCTGTGCCAGGATCGCTTCCTGGAATACCAAAAACATCGGTGATGACACCTCCGTATTTTACAACCAGAGCGTCATCTCCATTAAAGGTAAAGGGTTTCAGATAAAAAAGCGAACTGTTGCTCTCAGCTATGGTTTGCAAATCGGATGTTCCAATAACGATGACCTTATCTGGCTGTAATGTTCCTGAATTAATCGTAAAATCGGGTGATGGGATAGCTCCATTGGTGCCTTTCTCAATCACCAGATTGTTCAAGGTAAAATTTAATTCCGAAGCAGTATTGTTCCATATTTCAATTCCTTTGGGAGTAATTCCTACCGAAGTTTCGATGTATTGGCTTATGATTTGCCCTGATAACCATTGAAAAGAGAATAAAAGCAGAATTGATAATAATAAATGACGTTTCATAACTCGGGGTTTTTAATGGTCAATTAAACGATCGCTTATGTTTCTAATCTTCATTAAGATGTGTTTAAAAATAAATTATTTATTATAAAAAAACAATAGCTTCATGTATTTTTATTGATAAGCAAAAATGTCTTTATTAGAAATTGTTATTATGATAATAATTTCTAATGGGTTTTTGACGCTGAACATTTCCGAATAATGATTTATCCATTTTTGAGAATTAATAAAACATTATATTTTTTGAGAATTATTTGTGAAGCTTGACAATCAACTATCTTTGCAAGAAAAAGTCTGTTGTTATGTTTTTTAATAAATCTGCAAATCCTAACCGAAACCTAATCCGGGGAATTGTTTCAATTGCGGTTGGAGTGACAATTATAGTCGTACCAGACCTTTCATTAAATTTAGTGATTCAAATTTTGGGTGGTTTATTAATCCTTGATGGGCTAGTAAACCTGTTGGTATCTCTTGTAAATAAATCGAAACAACAGAACGTATTGTCAATTGTGCCACGGGGGACTACCAGCCTGATTTTTGGAGCAGTATTGGTGTTATTTCCATCAGTGATCGTTGGTTTTTTTGTCTTCTTAATTGGCTTTATTTTGATTGTTGCCGGTGGATCTCAACTTCTTGCTCAACTCGGTGGACGTAGGGTGATGGGCTTTTCGTGGTTATTTACCATACTTTCGGCAATTTCACTACTCGCTGGAATTTTCATGCTGACCAATCCTTTTAAAAGCGCGGTTACCATTTTAATTTTTTTAGGCGCTGTGATTGCTCTATATGGTGTGGGTGAGATCTTTTGGTCGTTCAAAATCAGGAAATTCAAAAAGCAAAATCCTCCTGAACAACCCAACATCATTGATGCTGAATATGAAGAGGTGGAATAATGTTTCTGTTATGAGGCTTTCAGTAAACAGGCAATAAGAATACCCAGAAAATTTCCCGCTGTAATTCCCAATATACCAATTGCAATACCTGTTGTTATCAGTTCTTTTCTCTTTATTTTTTCCGCAACCATTGGAACAAAAGCCGGCGACAACAAAAGCGCTGTAATGGTCACGATGACCGTATCAGCATCGATTCGAAAGATGGTTGAAAAAAGGATCATCAACAAAATGAATCCCAAAATGGAAAGGGTCATATATAAAAACAAGTCAAGCATTTCGAACTGGAATAGTGCCTTGAAATTGACCATTGATGAGATGACCAGGCAAAAAACCAAAATGAAATACATTCCCAAATGGTATGTCTTTTCAATTTTGTTGATTTTGGGAATAAGCCCGAAGAATAATCCTAATGCTGAAATCAGAAGAATCAGAGTTGCCTTGCGGTATTCCGGTTGAATGTAATTGCTTGCGAATGAGCTTATGGCAAATATCAAAACGGTGAGACCCAATGCACCTGCAAGCGGGACAATCATTTTCTTTCCGGTTTTCGCCGAAGATTCACTTTCGACGTTTTTTACCCCCAAAGGATTGATGAGGTTTTCTTTACCCTTGAAACGAGACAGTATCGACTTGAACAGACGTTGACCAATGGTGATTAAAAACAGTAGAATAGTGATTCCTATGATTAAAGCATAAACCTGTGTAATAAAAAAAAGGTTTGGACTTATTTCCAGTGTATTCGAAATTACAGCAAGGCTTGCAGTTCCTCCCGTAAATGCACCGATCATCATCCCCGGAATTTTCCATCCTTCGGGTATCGAATTCTTAAACAGGAAAAAGCAGGCGAAAACGCATGTTGTTAATGAGATAATTGCAATGATCGTTGATAAGAATCCCTTCTTCAGATTTTTTGGGTTGAACGAAAAAAGTAAAAGAGGTATCGACAAGGGTATTACTATGCTCAGTATTAAATTTTGGATTGACGCAATTTGGTTTACGATCAGATCGCTATGCCTGATTACACCCTGATCAAATAATTCAATGGCATCGGTTTCTTGAATAAATATTCTGCCCTTCAACAGGTTTCTAAAAGCGCTGCTTCCAGTTGGGATAATGCCGATATTGCCTGAAATGATCCCAATTAGATACGTTATGATAATAGCCCCAATTTTATTCAGTGTTTTAAATTTGTAACACAAATAAACGATGAATAAAGGGGTAAGGAAATAAAACAGAAATAAGGCAGAAGTTATCATGATTGAAAATTATCGTCAACAAAAATAACAATTAATGATTCTTTTTTTTGTTTAAAAGAGATTGAATCATTCTGTTTTTTGTGGTTTTGTTTTTCATGCTGAAAAGGATCACAAGCATGATGCCCAGAATTATTAGGCCAATGCTGATGAAGATAGAATTGGATTTAGAAGTTCCGGAAAATAGAAGTTCCGGAAAATTATCAGCAGAGGAAGCCGAAAAAAGTACGATGATGTTGTTGATTGAATGGGCGATAATACAAAGTGGAAGTGAACGGCTGCGAACCATTAACCATCCAAGAAACAGTCCCAGAAAAAAGGTATAGGTCATTTGCCAGGGGTTGAGGTGAAAGAGAGAGAAGAGGAGGGCTGAAACAAGAATGGCATACGTGCTTTTATAATTCTTCATCAACCCGTGCATGATGATACCCCTGAAAAGTGACTCTTCAATGATAGGGGCTAAAATGGCAACTTTAAAAAAAGCGCCCCAAAAACCAAACCTATTATTGAAAATACGACCAAACAATTCCCAGAACCAGGGTGGGGCAGGAATGATTTTTTCAACGATAATATTCAATAATCCAACTAAATATTGAAGTCCCGGAAGCAGTACTACTATCGGAATGATCAACAATAAATTGAAATACCTTAGCGCAAATACTTCAGAAATTTTAGTTTGAGCTTTTCTGAATCCATAAATGAAAATGAAAATGGTAATAGCGAAATTTGAAATGAAACTGATCCACGGGTTCGATAGTAAGTTGGTGTCATGTTGATAATCGTACATTGCCAGCGGAAAGTCGATCAGCGTTTGTAAAAAAACATACAGTACAATCAGGTGAACAGCTTCAAATGTTGTTGGATAATATGTTTGCCGAAAATTTTGCATGAGGCTAAAATAAACCATTTAAAGGAAAAATATCTACAAAGAACAGATGAAACAATCATTTTTATAAAGAGTTCAAATTTGGTAAACATGAAGTTTGTCAAAATATGTTTGCCAAGTTCTCTTTTAAAAACAGGAATTCTGAGTAAAAGTTATTGCCCCTTTGTTCTAAGACTTTTACTTTTTTTACTTTTGAAGAATCCTAATTTAAAGATATCAGAATGCAAGTTGAGCAAGTTGAAAATTTCCCAATCGATGACGATTCACAAGCTGTTATTGATTACATGTACCAGATTATTCCAACCACAATGACCCTTCCTGATGGAACAATAACTGAAGTCCCCGAATCGGGTAATATTGGATTGCTGGCTAGCGGTTATAAAGGAATTATTGCATGGCGCAAGAGAAGGGAAGAAGTACATGGTTCGAGGTTTTTTTCACCCTTTATGGAAGGTTTGGAAAAACTCAAAAGAGCGGAGGATAAGAACGATGAATAAGCCTTCTGGAAAAGTCTTACTCATTGGCTGGGATGCTGCTGATTGGTTGATCATAAATCGGTTGTTGGATCAAGGTGAGATGCCGGCTTTAAAAGGCTTGATCGAAAATGGAGTGATGGGCAACATCACCACGCTCGATCCGCCTTTATCGCCAATGCTTTGGACCAGTATTGCTACAGGGAAACATGCCGATAAGCATGGAATACTTGGTTTTGCTGAACCAACTCCTGACCATTCAGCGATAAGACCCATTTCAACTTCATCGCGAAAAGTTAAAGCTATTTGGAATATACTCACTCAAAATAATTACAGAACACATGTTGTTAACTGGTGGCCTTCATACCCTGCCGAACCGGTAAATGGAATATTTGTATCTGATGTGTTTCCAAAAGTCAGCTCCATTGACATGAATGACAGGAAATTACCTGACGATTCTGTTCATCCGGCTGATTTGCAAAATCTGTTTTCTCATTTCAGGGTTCACCCGTTGGAATTATCGGTTTCTCAATTAGCTCCATTTATCCCTGCGCTTGAAAATGCTGACATTCCAATAAATAAAAAAATTGCAATATTAGCTGGTTACTTAGCTGAAGCGGCTACAATTCAGGCAGCTATAACATTGTCCATTGAACAGGAAGATTGGGATTTTGCTGCTGTTTATTGGGATACCATCGACCATTTATGCCATGGGTTTATAAATTATTCTCCTCCGCAAATGGAAGGAGTAAAAGATGAAGATTATGAATTGTACCAACATGTTGTTGATGGAGTTTATCGTTTGATGGATCTAATGCTTGCTCATCTTTTAAAATTAGCGGGCGAAGATTGTACCATTATTGTAACCTCCGACCATGGATTTCAATCGGGGAGCCTGCGCCAGTTTCATACTCCTGACGAGCCTTCCGGGCCAGCATCTCATCATCGAAATGTTGGTGTATTCTGTGCCAAAGGCCCGGGAATTAAAAAAGATGAAATTGTATATGGAGCCTCTCTCCTTGACATCACACCTACGATCCTGTCAATATTTGGGTTGCCAATTGGGGAAGACATGGATGGAAAACCTCTTGTTGAAATTTTCGAAAAGCCGGAACCGATAAAAACAATTCCTTCGTGGGAAAAAATCCCCGGAGAATGTGGTATGCTCCCCAATGAGAAGATGAATTTAAATACAGAACAATCGAACGAGGCCATTAAGCAACTCATTGCATTGGGTTACATTGAAGATCCCGGGCCGGATATTACAAAAGCAGTTGAAACCACAATTGATGATCTTGATTATAACCTCGCGGTAGTGTATTTTAGTACAAACCGAAAGTTCAGGGCGAAACCAATTCTTGAAAAATTGTTCGATAAATATCCCAATCAGGGTCGGTTCTTTTTCAAATTGGTCGATTGCTTTTTAGACGAAGGAGATATCGTATCTTCAGAAAATATCATTGAGAGATTCAAGTTGAGTGATGGAATAAAAACACTGAAACCCGAACAGATTGAGTTCATTAAGAGACGAAAAGTACCGGCGATTCTCACTGATGATGAAAAGGTTGTTTGGATTAAAGAAAATAAGCAAGATCCGCTTGTATGGGATATGCAGGCAAAGAATAATCTCATTCAATTGAGGATATTAGAAGCTGATTTGCTCTTTATTCAGGGCAAACCAAGAAAGGCGCTTCAAAAGTATAAAGATGTTGAAAAGGAAATTCCTCAAAGCAAAACATTCTATTTTCAAATGGGGAAAGCCTATTTGAAAACCAGAGAGTGGAAAGATGCTGAAAAAAAATTCGCGGATGTTTTACTTTTCGATCCCGATCACTCGAATGCTCATTTGGGATTGGGAATTTGTAAGTTTAACCGGGGCAAATTTGATGAAGCTCTTGAAGCTTTTCTTACTTCTGTCTCACTTGATTTTTATAACCAGATTTCCCACTTCAATATAGGGCGGACACTGAATGAAATGGGCGAATATGATAAAGCTGCGAATTCGTTTGAAATATCATTAAGGATTGATCCTAATTTTGGTATGGCCCGAAACGCATTGATCGATTTGTATGAAAACGTACTGATTGATCCGATCAAAGCAAATGCATACAGGCAAAAGACAGAGGAGTCCCTTCAATTGTATGGCGCTAAGTCCAACGGCGATGATTCCTTAATTATTAAGTCCAAACCCAAGATCTTTAGTTCCGATCCGGTTATCGTTGTTAGCGGGCTTCCTCGTTCTGGTACATCCATGATGATGCAAATGCTTGCGGCAGGGGGTCTGTCTGTTTTTACTGACAACGAACGAAAACCCGATGAAAGTAATCCGAACGGATATTTTGAACACGCGAAAGTGAAACAGTTGATCCGAAATAACCGGTGGCTGACAGAAGCAACAGGTAAGGTTGTTAAAATTGTTGTTCCGCTTCTGTATCAGATTCCTGCAGCATTAAATTATAAGGTTATTTTCATGATGCGCGATATGAACGAAATTGTTGAATCGCAACACAAAATGTTGGTAAATAATGGAAGAATGAACGAAAACAGGTATTCGATGGGGATTGAAATGACCTACAAGCTATATTTGGAACAGTTAGAAAGCTGGAGTTCAAAAAACAAGAACGTAGATATACTTCTTGTCAATTATCTCGACGCTATTAAAAATCCTGAGAGTACAGCCATCGAAATTAGCCGTTTTCTCAATGGTGAATTGGATTTGGAAAATATGATATCTGCTGTTCAACCCGAACTTTATCGAACAAAGAATTTATCTTAAAAATGATTGTTCTCACTGTTCTAAAGGCTTGAAAGCGAATAAATCAAAATGCAAGTTCTTGTTTGCTGTAAAAAATGAGTCAAATTGAATTGAAAATTAGGTGTATGATCTCTTATGCCGTGTTTTAATTGCATAAAATAAGAACATTAAGAATTATTAACTTTTGTGTTTCTAGTTTTGTTTAAATAAACATTTAAAATTATCTTCGTAAAAATTTATGTAAGACAGATGAAAGAGATTAAAAACAAAATCACTCGTTATTCAACTGCAGTAGGCGCTTTAATGGCTGTTTCCGGTGCGGCAATTGCCAGTCCCACGCCAGGTACCATCATGCTTAATCATACACCAAGTCCGTTGGGTTATGATGGAAATGCAATATTAGATCATAACGGCGACAGGGTTTATATTGATATGGACAATGACGGAACCCCTGATTTTTATGCAGAAATGACCCAAAGCGGGCCAATGTTAAACGCAAGGTTAGTTGCCTATAATTCATTTCTTAACCCATTAGTGGCTGGTGAATCAGGATCTACAATAATTAAGAAATATGTTTCGAATGAACAGATTGGGACATCCTTTGTTAATCCGTTAAGCTCAGGTGTTATTTCAAGTTATTCATCTTTAGGTGATGCCCAAGCTTCTGCTCTAGCCGAAACTCCAACACCACTGGGTGCTTCATTTGTTAATACAGGCGATCAGGGTTACATAGGTGTTAGTTTAGGAAATCCTGGTTCAGCCAAATATGGATGGATTCAAGTTGAAATTGGTACAAATACTCAAACAGTTGATTTTATTGCCTGCGCTCTCGAATCTCAGGCAAATTCTGCAATTCTTGCAGGAAGTTCGCAGCCTGTTCCAGTTCTGCCAATTGCTTCAGTTGCAGGCATGGGATTGATTGGATTGATGGCAGCCATGAAACGACGTAAAAAAGCAACCGTTTAAAACGGTAAAATCGCATATTTTTTTACTTAAAGTGATATCGGTTTAAGTAAAATAGTGAACAACGATTTGCGTATGCAGGTCGTTGTTTGTGTGATTAAGCATTTGGTAATGTGTTGTTTCAATTTGTTCGATTGTAATGGTGCCCTTGACGAATTTTTCCCAGTTGTATTTGATTCGTTCAAAATGTGAATCAGTTGACCTGATGTAAAGCATATCACCATCAAAGGGTTGGTGGTTAAACTGCCTGAAAAAACGAAGATGGGCAGCTTCTTCCATTGATAGGTTCGTCTTTCTTTCGAATTTTTTAATTTCGTGACCTGAAGAGAACAGGTAATAATGACAGATTGAAATATGCCACAAGTTTATTTTTATTGTCTTCCATTCTTTTCGACGGATATTTTCCAAAAGCAACCTGTAATCGTTAACAATCAATCCCAGAATATTTATTTTCTTTTTGAAAGCTGGTGAGATATCAAGGTTGATAACACATTTTACCTTAACAGACTTGATCCTCGACGCAATTTCATAAGCTAATAATCCACCCATGCTGTAGCCATACAACGAAATCTCAGGAATTTTCAGTTGTTCAACTGCTTTAGTTGCCAGATCCATTAAATAGTCAAGCGGATAAAATCGTTTGTTTTCATCATCGACCAGGTTATAGGTAATTACATATAATCCATAATTTTCAGGATATGATTTTAATGCGAAACGGTAAGTGTCGGCACCACCTTTAACTGGTGGAACAAAAATAATTACCGGTGATTTGTCATCTCTCGAAACCCGAAGTGTATCAATACTAACAACTTTGAATTCGCCTTTGTGTATGTATTCTGTTAATTTGTCGAGGGTACGGTAACGAAAAAGAATGAAGTAGGGAAGTTTAATGCCCAGTTCGGTTCTCACACGTTCAAGCACCGTAACGGCCAGAATGGAATCTCCCCCAAGGTCGTTGAAAAAACAGTGATTGGGTGAAAGACGAGGCAGCTTCAATTCTTCCAGCCAAATGGTTTTTAGCTTTTGGTATACTGGGTCGTATTCAATTTGGCAGCTTTCACCTTTACCCAATAAAACAGAGTAGTCGAGCGGTTCGTCAGTTAGTTTTTTTCGGTCGGTTTTTCCTGTAAGTGTTTCAGGTAATTTTTCTTTCAGAACAAAAAATGCCGGGACCATATACGTGGGTAATTTTGAAATAACCCATTCTCTCAGTTCCTGAACCTTTACTTCTGATTTTGACTCACAGTAGGCAACCAACAGTGTTTCGGAAAAAGAATCGCCTTTATTTACAACCACCGCATCGTTGATTGAAGGATGGTTGAGCAGGCAATCTTCAATTTCGAGGATATCAACCCTGCTGCCTCTAACCTTAACCATGAAATCGTTGCGTCCCTGGTGATAGAGAAATCCATCCGCTGTAAGATAGCCGACATCACCTGTAAGGTAAGTAAGTAGGCCGGTTTCTGGATGTACAATGAATGACTTTTTTGTTGCTTCAGGATAGTTATAATATTCGGTTGCCATCAGTGCTGATGAAACGGTAATTTGTCCGGTTTGCCCAAAGGGAAGCTCGGATAGTGATTCATCAAGTATTTTTACAATAACACCTTTAGCAACTTTTCCTGCACTGATTTTTTCGGGAATAGCACCTTGGTGTCCGAAACAATTAAATGTAATCGTCCGGGTTTCACTCGTACCATAAAATTGATACAGTAAACATTCAGGCAACGTTACCTCCCGAAATAGCAAAATGTCTGAAGGTTGAACAGGTTCACCCACAAGAACTACTGATTTCAGTAATTCAAGTTTTTCTCCTTTTGTAAGAATTTGTACTAAGGCTCTGAAAGCAGAAACAGTCATTAGGGAGATGTTGATGGACTCTTCTCTGAGAAAATTTAAATAGGCGACGATTCCGTTTTTTCTTACATCAAAAAAACTGATTTTTGCCCCAGCATTAAGCGTGAAAAACATATTAATACTTGCCACAAATCCTAATGGCACGATCATGTCGTAATGGTCTCTCGATTTGGTTGTTGAAGTGCTTTGTCCTAAACTTATACGCTCGTGGTTGTGAATAACACCCTTGGGCGTTCCTGTAGAGCCGGATGTAAAAAACAGGATGGCGCCATCGGTTGGTGCTACATCAGGAATAGATTCAAAACTAACCGGTTCCGCATTTAAAAGCTCTTGATAGATTAATATTTTATCTGGGTTGAAAATTCTTGTGGTCTCGGGCAGCAATTCAGTACTGGTAATTATAAAATCAAAATCGCCAGTTTTACAAATCACTTCATTCCGATCTGATGGGGAGGAAGGATCAAGTATGGTATAACACAAACCTGCTGTTAACGTTGAAACAATCGCCGATAAAGCTTCGATCCCGTTTGGAAAAAACAAGGCAGCCTTTCTGTTTGGAAAATTATGATTGGAGCATGATTGATAAAACCGTTGCGCATTTTCAAGAAGCTGACCATAAGCAATTTTTCCAGTTGAATCTGTTGAAGCAATTAAATCGGGATTTTCTTTAGCAAATTCAAAGAAAGGCGATAGCAGGTTGTTTTTCATAGACGGTATTTAATTTGAGCTAAAAATATAGTTTTTCATGTTTCCAATTTTATCATAGTAGCTAATAATCGTTAGAAATTGTTCACCCTTTTTTTAACCTGAAAAAACGAATTCCTGAAAATATGGTGATAAGGATAAAACAAACAACCATAATCCAAAGCCATCCCGGAATGGATGCTTCACCGGCACCGGCATAAGAATGCATTCCTGTCAGGAAATAGTTCACACCAAAGAAGGTCATCAATATGGATGAAAAGGCCCAGAATGCAGCCATGTTAGTCCAAAATTCATTTTTAAGCGAAGGGATCAAACGTATATGACCAACAAACGCATAAATAAGTATACTGATTAAAGCCCAGGATTCCTTGGGATCCCAACCCCAGTAGCGCCCCCACGATTCGTTGGCCCAAATTGCGCCTAAAATCGTCCCGATGGTCATCAAATACAACCCAATAATCATTATTGACTGGAGCATTGCACTCATTTGTTCTGTCTTTTCGACAATTTGTTTGAAACTGGAAGGCGATGCCACAAGATATAGTACCATGTTCACCAGAGCCATCATCATAACCATGGCAAACAGTGCGTAAGATGAGGTTATTACAGCGACATGAATGCTTAGCCAATACGATTTCAAAACAGGGACAAGGTTTCCAATTTCTGGGTTTGCATTATTCATGCCCGCTACAAAGAGAAAGGTAAATGAAAGGATCAACGACAAAGCCAGTGTTACGGGTTGTTTTCGGCTCCCCATAAGACCTGCTAATAATACAATGCCCGAAAGGAAAATCATGACTTCATAGGAGTTGCTGATGGGGATGTATCCTCCAATATACCATCGCAAACCAATTCCTGATAGTATAATCAATAGCAATATTGCTGTTGTGATCTGAAAAGAAATGAACAGCCACTTCTTAAATTTTTCCCCGTTTAGTGTGAACACAAAGAAGAAGATTAGCATAGTAAATCCGGCTAGTCCTGCAATATTCTTAATCCGGTTGAAAATTTTAGAACGGTTGTAAATGAGTTCAGCCTTAATTTTTCCGGGTGTTAGCATGACTTCTGATCCAACAGATTCCTGATAGGTTTTCATGGCATTGAAATATCTGTTTACCTGAAAATATTCACCGCTTACTTCGGCTCGAGCCAATTCTGAAAGATAAAGTGTAAAGATGTGTTTAAGAAAGAGTGAATCTTCTGATGAAGAGGCATATTGAAAAGCATCAAACGGTGTATGCCATTTATTATTTTCAACTCCTTTTACCGGGAAAATGTTTAATTCTTCACCCATTAAAAAGGAGTGAAAGATATTGGCCTTTTCATCGAGTTGAACCAGCGCTTTATCAGTTTTATTCCTCGAATTCTGGGGTTTCCTAAAAACAGAGTTGACAGGCTCACCCAAAACATATTCGCCATGATCAGAAAAGAGCTCATTGTAAGAGATATGTTTTCTATCAATCTTTAGCATTTCTCTGATTTCACTACTACTTATTTTAATGATCGGTACATTTCTCCAATATTCAGGAAAAACAGTCATCGATAATACGATCTGGTCGGCTGATAATCCTTGCATCGACTCATTACCGTATATTTTACGCATGAATTCGTTGTTGTATGTGTTCATGGTTTTCATTCTTCCTCTTGAATCTTGTATCACCAGTTTGCCAAAATCTGAAGATAGTTCGTTGTTTACCACCATTGAATTGTCAATGGTGAGGCTAAAACCTAAAACCGGGGTTAAGATAAAAAGCAAGATAACGGGAATCGTTTTTAGTTTGGAAAGTTGGTTTCTGAAATAGGTTCCGGGCATAATCAACGAAGCCAATAACAAAATAATTACAAGTGAATAGCCGGTGTAGGTAAGAGGAGTGCCTATTGTATCTTTCGATGCAGTTAAAAAAGTTCCCTTTTCATCCTGATCGTATGACGTTTGAAAGAAACGCCAGCCACGGTATTTCAAAATGTGGTTCATGTAAATATGGTAATCGAAATTTTTGCCTTTCCCTGCATCTTCAACCTTCACATAACTTGAATAGGATGAGGGCGACTGAGAACCAGGATAACGTTCCAATTCAAAATTTTCGAGATACAAGTCGAATGGAAGCTCAATTTGCTTATTATCAGCTGTTAAAACGATGTTTGTTTTTTCTCCCTCACGAATATAGACTGAACCTTCCTTGCCGGTATAACGGGTAAAAAAGGCACCCACCATAATTAAAACAAAAGCCAGATGGAATAGGGGAACTGAAATTTTCTTCCACGAGAAACTCCGGAATAAAAACATGCTTCCCACAATATTTATGGTTAATAGAAAAAGGACCAATTCGAACCATTTCGCATGATATACAATGCCCCAGGCACTTTCTGTACCTGCGGCAGATTCTATAAATGTTGCTGAAATAATCGCTATGACAACAATTGACAATAATATGATTGTTGTTTTAAATCCAAACAGTATATTTTTCATAATCACCTGATTTATGTTAAGGGTTCAATCAACCTTGGTTTTTTCAACAAATAAAAATACATTAAGTTCTTTCATGAATTCCATATTTTAGGATTTATGGCTATCTTTTTTCTCTTCTTTTGAAAAACTGAATGCATTTTTTCGATCGGTATTCCAACTCATGTTTTGATCTATCGTCCAGGCATAGAACCATAATGCATCCATTTGTATCCAATCAATTCCAAGTTTGAAAAGTGATTCCCTGCTTTTCTTTAAAAGAATTAATTTTACAAAATGCCTCAGGGCAAGTGTCGAATTTTCATTGATTTTTTAGATTTTCTAAACATGAATAACAATTATCTCATCGCAATTTTCTTGGTTTGCTTTACGCTATCATCTTCGTTCAAGCCGGTTGAAAAAAAGTCATCACTCATTCATTCTGAAGAATACAATTGGAAAAGTGTCCAACTAGTTGGTGGCGGTTTTGTCGATGGCATCGTTTTTCACCCTACAGAAAAGGATTTACGCTATGCCCGCACCGATATGGGTGGAGCGTATCGTTGGAACGAAGGTGAAAAATGCTGGATTCCACTCCTTGATTGGCTTTCATACGAAGACCGCAACCTGATGGGAGTTGAAAGCATCGCGCTCGATCCTCAAGATCCCAATAAATTGTATCTCTCCTGCGGAACATATACATCGCCACAAGTGCCAAACGGAGCAGTTCTTATCTCTTCCGACCGGGGAAAAACCTTTGAACGTGTCAATATGCCTTTCAAAATGGGTGGAAATGAAAATGGTCGTGGCAATGGCGAACGAATGGCTGTTGATCCCAAAAACGGGAATGTTCTTTTCCTCGGAACCCGGAACGACGGGCTTTGGAAAAGCTCGGATGCTGGTAAAAGCTGGAATCAGGTGAAGAGTTTTCCCGATGCTACGGAAGCAATGCCTCCTGGTTTGGATGAACGCCAGAAACGAATGTGGGGATGGAATAAAGGCAGCGGGATTATGGTGGTAGTTTTTGATCCGGCTTCAGCAAATGATAATGGATGCAAAACCATTTATGCTGGAGTCTCGTTGATGAACCGCGAAAACCTATTCCGTTCAACTGATGGTGGTGAAACCTGGCAGGCAGTTCCGGGTCAACCAGCCCAATATCGTCCAACCCATGCCATATTAGCATCTAGCGGAATGCTTTACATTTCGTATGGTGATAATGCCGGACCGGGCCGAATGAGCAATGGCGGAGTATGGAAATTAAATATCAAAACCGGGGAGTGGACCGATATTACCCCCGACAAACCCGATCAAACCAAACCGTTTGGGTATGCTGCTATTGCTGTTGATGCTTCAAACCCGGAAGTAATAATTGCCAGCACCCATTACCGTCCGGGTGAAGTAGTGGGTGATGAAATTTTCCGTTCTGTCGATGGCGGTAAAACATGGAAAGCTATTTTTGCCAATGGAACAAAATACGATTACTCAAAAGCGCCTTATGTGCAGCACACCGGCGTTCACTGGATGTTCGATATTGAAATCAATCCTTTCAATCCTGATCATGCGCTGTTTACAACCGGTTTTGGGGGTTTTGAAACATTCAACCTGACCAATGTAGATAAAGAAGAAAAAACAAACTGGAGCGTTTACACTACAGGAATTGAAGAGACCGTGCCGCTTGAATTGTGCAGCCCGCCAGCTGGCGCCCACCTTCTGACCGGAATTGGCGATTACGGTGGTTTTGCGCATTGGAACCTCGATGGCCCATCGCCCGATGGCAACTTCGAAAATCCTCATTTTGGTAATACCGATGGAATAACCTGTGCAGAGCTTAAGCCCGAAATTGTCGTACGGGTTGGTGTTTGCTCCGGGAACAAGGGATGTGGGAACATTGGATATTCTCTCGACTTTGGAAAAACATGGCAGCCGGCAAAAGAACCCGTCGAAAACAGCCGTCACGGACATATTGCCGTTTCTGCAAACGGGGATACCTGGATTTGGACTCCCGAACGTCAAAAACCATATTACACCAAAGATAAAGGAGCTACATGGAATGTCGTTGAACCATTGAAAGAGAATACCCGCGTAGTTGCCGACCGGGTAAATCCATTGAAATTTTATGCTATCGATTTGTACGAAGGGAACTTATTTACAAGCATTGATGGTGGTATAAGCTTCGAATCAGCGCCATTGAATTTGGCAAAAGGAAAAGTTATTCCACAAACAGAACGTGGCGATGGACGTGGCGGGCAAGACCGTATTTACACTACTCCCGGTATCGAAAACGACTTATGGATCGCTGCTTTTGATGGTTTATACCATTCAGCAAAAAAGGAAGAAGCCTTTAAACTTCAACCAAAAGTATCCGAAATTCACGGATTTGGATTTGGGAAAGCCGCGCCCGGCGAAGATTATCCTGCTCTTTACCTGATTGGAATAGTAGACGGAATCCGCGGAATATATCGCTCAACAGACAAAGCAAAAAGCTGGGTTCGCATCAACGATGATCAACACCAGTGGGGTTTGTTATTACATATAACCGGTGATCCTAAAAAATATGGCCGAGTCTATGTTGGATCACATGGTCGTGGTGCATTGTATGGCGACCCAAAATGAAAATTAAGTTTCAATCCAAAAATGGTTAAGTTTCCATCAAGGCTGTTTTCAATTTAAAACAAAATCGAGGATAAAAGGTACGCTTCATTATTATTTTGGCAAAAAAAGCTTCGAAATGATGATTTGCTCCTTTTTTTATGGAACAATTAATGATTGTTTACATAAACATTTTGTAATTTTCGAGCCTCAAATTTAAACCATAACAAACCTAAACCTTACTTCGTATGTTCGATTGGTCTCTAATCCTAACTTTACTGCCCATTGTAGTAATTCTTGTGATGCTGATTGTATTTAAAAAAGCGGCTGATATCAGTGGTATCGTTGGTTGGGCAGCCATAGCCCTTGTCGCCTTTTTCTTTTTCAAAACCTCTGTTGAAGTCATACTCCGGTCGACCGGAGCGGGTTTAATCCGTTCCATGTCCGTTTCGATGATTGTTGCAACGTCGTTGTTGCAAATGGCCTTTATGGAGAAAACAGGCGCATTGAAACGGATTATCATCTTTGTAAAAACAATAGCCAGCGACAACCGGGCAGTTCAGATCATGCTGATCAATATTGGTTTTGGTACGTTGATGGTTTCGGTAGGTGCCACACCGGTTTCATTATTGCCCCCAATCCTTATCGCGATGGGTTATTCAACGTATGTTGCCATTGCCCTACCAGCAGTTGGGTACGATTCACTTTGTACGTATGCTTTGCTTGGCGCCCCAATTGTGGTTTTTGTCGATTTGGCCAATAACTTTCTGGGCGTTGGAAATGAAATCAGCCTTCACCAGGCCGGGTCAATTTTCTTTATGTTTCTTCCGGTAGTTTCCACGTTGATTGGCTTTTGCATGTTGTGGATCGTTGGAAAATGGAAAGCCATTAAAGAGGGTTGGTTTGTTTGCTTGCTAACAGGTTTCACCATTGGAGTTGTGGCTTATTTCACCAATCAATACGATAACCTGGTGGTTCTTACAGGTGTTGCCTGCGGAATAGCCGTTATTCTTGTAATGTCAGGTTATTTGAAATTAACCGGAAAACCAATAATTGACCGTAGCCGTCTTACGCCTGAAGAACTAAAATATGAAAAGGAATACCCTCTTTGGAAAGCATTGATGCCATGGATTTTGCTGATTGTGATGATCCTTGCATTGAACCTGCCCAAAGATGTATTTAACTTCCTGTACAGAACAATGAAGCTCCCAATAACCGGACTTACCGCCAATGGCAGCCCGCTCGATACCCGTGCTTTGTGGCAGGCTTATACCTGGATCTTTGTAAGCATTATTGTGGCGATACCGTTTATGAAACCTACCAAACAGCAGTTGAAAGATACCTGGAAAATTTGGTTAAAACGGGCGCCCCGTCCGGTTTTTGCGGCAGCAATTTTCTTTGCCATTGGCGAGATTATGAACATGGCGGGCTTCAGCATGGCCACCATGAAATTTGAAACTGCAAGTATGGTCAAGGTATTGGCTGATAGTTCCGCCCAGTTCTTCCAACAGGCTTACGGAGGTATTGTTACATTCATCGGGTTGTTCGGAGGTTTTATTACTGGCAGCGAGGCATCGACCATTGCGATGTTCTCGAAATATGCACTATCTACCGCAAAAAATCTTGGACTCTCTACCGACGGTATGTTGATTATTGCCGCCGGTTTGGCCTTTGGTGGCGGATTGGCCAGCGTTATTTCACCTGCCAAGTTGCAGAATGCCGCCGCCGCTATCGACAAAATAGGTGAAGAGAACAAAGTTATTAAAATCGCCTTTGTCTTTTCGTTGATCTTAACAGCTGTAACTTCGGTGTTTGTATTTGTGCTTTTGGGAATGAAAGGGATGTAAAACGCTGAATGGTCTTGCAGACGCTGTCAGGTTGGTTAGATGACAAAGCTTATCGGAAGGTGAATCAGTGAGAAATGTGATTGATTAGGCAACTTTATTCCTGTTGATCACTTCAACACCCTTTTCCAGTAACCTATTTAGGAACTATTGACCCGTTCAACAGGTTTTTAACGCCAATGATTTCATCAATGCTATCCCAAAAAACAAAATGCCCCCTAATCTTGAAATTCTCACGAACAGCTTTATCTGCATTTAATAGTTTTGGAACCCAGGCAACAGGGATGGATATCACCCTATTATCTGTAAGTTGAAACGAAATATCATCGGAAGAAAAAACAATGTTTCTAAATGTTGGCAGTTCTGAAAAACTGTTTTTATCGATGCTTCGTTTTATACTCTTTTTTACTGGTGCTTTTACAGTGTTCATCCCACGCTTTTTTAATTAATTGAAAATTTTCGATGACGATACGCCTTAGATTCAATAATTCAGCTTTTGAAAAACCATTATTATCGGCCAAAAAAATCACAAATTCTTCCTTTAACCAATACTTACACTCCTTTCTGCCGTCTACAATATGAATGTGAGGGGGTTCGTTACAGTCGTAGCTGGTAAAAAAGAAAATGATAGAACCAATTCTAAGAACTGTTGGCATACAAATATTTTGATGTAAAATTACTATTTTTCTTTACTGTTCAGTTACTTTCCTCAAAACTCATTTTTTGATTTTAAATTCTAAAATCCAACCCACTTCCCACACTTAGCGCTTTCAAAAATAGCATCAATCACCCGCATGTTGCCAATAGCATCGCTTAATGGTGTTGGAACCGGAAGACCGTTCAGTATGGAGTTTGCAAACTGCTCCGCTTGTAAGGTATATTGATCGACTGCTTCGAAAAGAAAATCTTCCGAACCCTCGTTGGTTACAAGGGTGATCTTTGTTGGACGGTCATTTGGAGCATTTACGGGGATTTCGACCTCGATTCGTCCGGTTGTGCCCGAAATTTCAGCATATTGCCCATTCATTAACTGGGTTGAACAGGTGAACGATGAGGTTTGCCCATGTGAAAAGTCGAGCATGCCTGAAGTAATCCGGTCGATTTGCATTTGCGGGTCACGGTCAATCAAACCTACCACACGGGCAGGCTCTTTACCGAAAATGAAACGGGGAAAAGAGATGCAATAACATCCTATGTCCATCAAAGCGCCGCCACCAATATCCGAGCGGTTCCGAATGTTTTCTGGATTGTTGTTGAAATAAGAAAAAACGGAGTGAATTGTTTTAACCTCGCCAATAGCGCCTTCTTCAACCAATTGTTTTACCTTTTGCCATTGCGGGTGAAAACGGTACATGAAAGCTTCCATCACTTTCAACTGTGGATATTTTTCCATTTCCTTTTTCAGCGTTAATGCTTCTTCGCTATTGAGTGCGATTGGTTTTTCGCAAAGCACATGTTTCCCGGCTTCGAGGGCTTTAACGGTGTACGGTACGTGCAGGTGATTGGGCAGCGGAATGTAAACAGCATCAATATATGGGTCATTCAACAGCTCTTCATAACTGCCAAAAGCCTTCGGAATTCCCAATTCAACTGCCGCAGCTTTTGCCTGTTCAATTGAACGTGAAGAGATTGCCACCACCTCACAATTTTCACCTTTTTGAATGGCCGGAATTACCTTCACCGTTCCGATTTTTGCCGTGCTTAATATTCCCCAACGTAATTTCATATCCTTCACTTTTGACTATTCAACATGGCACAATTTACCAAAACAAATTAAAATGTGTTTGAAATGTTTCAGTATTTTTAGGGCTGTTTAAACTGACTGGAATATGGATCTTACATCGCAGGCGATAATCAACATCCTGATCATTTTTATACTGTTACTTTTTACTATCCTGCTTTTTAACGTAGGACGGCACTCCCGTTCAAACGTCTATCTGGGGGTTTATTTTATAAGCCAGATTGTTGTATTGTTTAATATGTCTTTTCATTTTTTTCCGCTGTTTATATATTGCTTGCTTCAGTCGATTGTTTTTTCCTGGGGAGCCTTTTATTACCTGTTTGTTTCATCACTACTCAACCCGAAGTTAAAGTTTAAACCTGTTTATTTGTGGCATTTTATTTCAGTTCCAATTGGCGCATTTCTGCTCCTTGTTTTTTTATATCCACCGGTCAGGTTATTTTTTATGGGATATTCCCCGGCACTGGGCCGAAATAGTAAGGTAATGCAGGATTTGCTTTTCAACGGACTGATTATTGGTTATAACATTGCTACCGTAGTGAAGTATTACCAATATAAGACAAGTGTAAAGAACGGTTTACAATTGAAGAGCCAGGTGCAACCTGTTTGGATCAATCTTTCGATATGGGGTTTTGTAGCATCCTGTTTCTTTAGTCAAATAGGGAACCATCTGAACAGAATAATGCCATCTGAACATTTTAGTTGGACGATTATCGGGCTGACTGCATTTCTGATTTATTTCTGTATCCTTTTTTATGTAGCCGTAGCAAGCAGAACTTTAACTGAGAGGTTTGAAAGCAAAGAGAAGTATAAAAACTCAACACTTAGCGAAACTGACGCAATGAAATTGCTTTTGAAACTGGATGAATTCATGGACAATCATAAGCCATTCACCAATCCGGATCTGAAATTAAAGGATATGTCGGCTCTGATGAAAACTTCAGAAAGGAATCTCTCTCAAATTGTAAACACTCATAAAAATCAGAATTTCTCCGATTACATCAATTCATACCGTGTAAAATATGCGATGAAATTGCTTGCGGATCCTGCGTTGAATGAAAAAACAATTCTCTGGATACTATTCGAGGCCGGGTTCAATTCAAAAACAACATTCAATAATACCTTCAAAAAAGTAGCGGGTTGTACTCCAGCTGAATATCGCAAGAGACATTCTATCTAAAAATAAACTGATTCAAAAACTTATCGTCACTTTCTCAATCTTACAGTATTTTCAGTTTTTCACTTTCTCAGTTTTTCAGTATTTCTCAAAAGTAGGTTCGGTTTCACGATCCTGAACCTTTTCATCAATCATTTCCCATTTTTTTGTGGCTACAAACTTTTAAATATTTATGCCATGAAAAACATTTTTACATTAGTAATGAAAAGGGTATTTTCTGTTTTAGCAGGGATACTATTCCCAATGTTGGCTATTTGCCAAATACCATCAGAATTTTTAGCCTGGAAATTCAGTTCGGGTGGAATCCACTCCGCACCATTGATTGTTGATTCCGTCGCATTCATTGGCGATATGAATGGGAAATTTTCAGCTCTGAATGCCAACACTGGTGCAGAGGTGTGGAATTATAAAGCCGCCAATTACATCGCTTCAAATGCTGCATACAAAGAAGGGGTTGTCGTTTTTGAAGCAGGTGATCGCCTACATGGATTAAATGCCCTGACTGGTGAACTTCTTTGGAGTTTTAAGTCGACAGACAAAATTCCGACAACCGGATTCGATACCGGTTGGCATCATTCATCGCCGGTAATTGAGGGTAACACTGCCTATTATGGTGATGAATGGGGCAACATGAACGGGGTGAACATTACAACGGGTGTGCTTGATTTTCAGTACCAAACCCCGTTTAAATACGACACATTATCGAACTATAACATTCGATCGACTCCGGCAATTCAGGATGGTGTTATTTATTTTGGGGACCATGGAGCCCATTTATATGCCATATCGCTTACCGATAAAAGTAAAAAATGGATACACAAAATGGATTCTCCACATTGGGACGGGTCAATTGTTTCTGAAATTGTGATCAAAGATAACGTGATCTATTGTGGCGGCTACAATAGCACTTTCAGCCCAATTGACCTCGTTACAGGTGAACCGTTATGGCAGTTTTCCGATTGGGATACGTTTTTGCCTTCAACCCCTGTGTTTTATGAGGACAATGTCATTATAGGTACTACAATAAATTCGAACCACATTTATGCATTGAAAAAGTCGACTGGAGAAAAAAGTTGGGAAATTAAAGCGAAAGGAATATTCTTCGTCAAACCAATCATCATCCAGGACAGCATTTTGGTAATGAACAGCACCGACCCGTTTAGCGATAAATGGGGCATACTCTATTTTATAAACCTTGAGAAAGGTCAGATTATGAATGAAATCCATCTTGAAATTGCGACTGAATCATCACCGATCTTGTACGATGAGAAAATTATCATCGGTAAAAACGATGGTTTATATGCGATCAATTACAAACCATATCTGGGCGAATTAGGGCCGAGTCTTTTTAGTTTCGACAATTCTCCTGTAACGGATACAATCAATGCAAACGAGAAGTATGAGAAAAATTTTCCCCTGATTAATAACGGAAATTTCTGTGATACGATTGATATAACATTTGAAACAACGGGTGACGATTCGAGAAGCAATATTACTTATACAGAGAGGAAAAATTACCACGTCAGGCCCACGCAGAAAGTTGATATCACGCTGAAGTCGAAAAAAGATAAACTGGTGCCCGGCGATTACACCATTAAAATGACTATTCGTTCAAAAAGGCAAGCTAGAGATCCTTTGTTTGAAAAGATTGTATATCTGACTGTAACAAGCCCGGCGGGCACGAGCGATATGTTAAGGAACAAGTGTATTACAACTCCAAACCCATTTACAGATCATGTGCAGTTCAATTTGGGATTTGTTCCCCGGTCAGAAACCAACCTGATAGTCAGTTCTGCCGACGGGAAAAGGGTTTTTTCGAATTCGTTTAATCCTACCGAGAAACAAAATTTTGTTGAATGGAATGGTTGTGATAATCAAGGAAGACCTGTTCCAATGGGACTTTATATCTACCAACTCAAATCAGACGACGTAATTTCTACAGGAAAGCTTCTGAAGAATCAATAAGTTCGAAGATCAATCAGTATTTTTAATTTGGCTAAATAAAGGGTGTTCCAGTAATTGGGCACCTTTTTTCTTGATTCAATTCGTCTCGTCGATTGACAGGCTAAAGGAAAAGTGAGAATTATTTTTCCATTGAATACTTCTTAATTACCAGATACTTCAATTCGGTATTACCCACGTTGCTAATCCCGTGTTCTATCCCCGACGGGCAATAAAAACTGGCATACGGATGGGCAACTACCGAATCACCGTTGAGGTAAAACTGTGCTGTTCCTTCCAAAACGAAGAAGAATTCATCTTCAAGGTGTTTATGGGGTGCATGGGTCGCATCATGAGGTTTGACCACACTCAATTTCAACGTCTGCCCGTCAATAAAATTTTTGTCGGCAAACCAGTATTGATAACCGGCACTTGTTTTCACGGTATCCTTAAATGAAAACTGATTCACACATTTTTCAAGGGTCCATTGTTGCGTTTCCTTTTGTGGCAGAGCTCCCTGAACATGCAATGAATAAATCATCATTGAAGCAAGAACTCCTGTCAGTAATATTATCCTGAATATGGTATTCGATTTGTTCATTCCTTAAAATTACAAATTATTCTTTCCAAACCGTAACCCCCGCCGGTTTTAAGGTTTTATCGCCGATAATAATCGTTGCTCCATTTGGAATTTCAAGTTGATAATCATCGGAACTGTAATTAACTGCTACCCAAAAACCATCACGCCAGTTCACAAAAACACCTTCGGGATAATTGGTTGTTTTCAATCCTTTTGCAGCCATCAAACCCCTCAGTATTTCCTTTTCCATTTGACTGTTTTCAGTATCAACCCCAATGTATGTAACCGTTCCTTTGCCCAATTTGCGTGTGGTAACGGCGGTTTTTCCTGCATAAAACTGATCAGAATAGGTAGCTTTTGAGAATTCCGGGTTGAACGGTTCCATCAAATCGCCCCATTTGTTCCAGGTATAAGTTTTCCCGTCCATTGCAATGGTTGCGTTTCTGTTTCCGGGCAACATATCATAAGCTGTATTTTTTGCCCCGATCAAATCGTAAATTGGTGCGCCCCAACCTGCTTCCCAGAAATGACCTTCGCGTGTTTTGGTAGCAGTACGGCAGGTTATGATCAGATCGCCACCCTGTTCGGCATATTCTTTCCACTTATGAACCAAACCAGAGTCGACGGCCTGATAAGCGGGAACAATCAGTATATGGTATTTGGTGAAGTCATCTTTTTCAGAAATATAATCGACTGGCGCACCCAACGATTTCAACAACTGATGGTATTTCAGCGTGTGTGACCAGATATTCCAGTTGCCGTTTTGAGGCTGGCGGTTGTGGTCCCACATATTTTCATGACTCCATAATATGGCAGATGCTTTGGCCGCATAATCCTGAGGTATTACCGCATTTTTGTCAAATAGTTTTTGGAGTTCTTTTGTCTCCTTGTTAAACTGCATGTATTCCTTACCACCTTGTGACGGGGTTACCCCATCGTTTTGAATCATGGCAGCATGGTATTGTTCAACCCCGTACAAAATCTGGCGATAGCGGTACGAACTGGCGAAACGCGCCCCGGCACCAAAACATTGCCAAAGCCACATGCGAACCGTGCCAGGCATAAGCAGCGGATTTGGATTTCCCCAGTTTACCTGTCCGGGCTGAATCTCCATTACACCTGTTACTCCATTGATCGGGCGGAAATAGTCGTTTGCCAGTAATAACCGGGTGTGATCGCCCATTCTGAAACCCATTTCTCCCAGATTGGCTGAACCACCGTTTGGATAGGATGTGAAAGCCGGAAAATCGAGATGATTAGACAATCGAGGATCGGCATTATTGGCAACAGCTACGTAGTTGGTGGTAATGAATTGGGTAGGTGAAATATATTTTCGCAGGATATCGGCTTGTTCATTTAAAAACGATGCCTCAATTTCAGCAGTAAAGCGTTTAAAATCGAGCAACGCATGAGGGTTATTTCCCCACCAACCAACAGTGCTGGTATTGTGTATTTTTATTTCGTCGAAATTGCTATATCGGATACTCCAGAATGCGGCCCCCCAGGCTTCGTTCAGTTTGTCGATGGTTTGATATTTCTTTTCAATCCAATTGCGAAAAGCCTCCTGTGCCGATGGACTGTAATCTTCTTTAGCTTCAGGTTCATTATCGAGCTGCCAGCCCCAAATTGCCGGATTATTTCCGTAATGTTTAGCCATTGCTTCAGCCATCTTTGCTGATAATTCCCTGAATTTAGGGTTGACCAGCGAATTATTCTGTCGCGACCCGTGCTCACCTCTCTGGTAATTGCTGTTCATGACGTATGTTTCGGGATATTTAATTCCCATCCAAACAGGGGTTGTGGCGGTAGGCGTGCAAAGCATCACCTTTAAACCATGTTTCGAAGCAAGAGCGACAGCTTTATCAAGCCAACCGAAATCATACTTTCCCTCTTCGGGTTCAAGAAAAGCCCAGGCAAACTCTGCTATATGGACATACTCAAAACCCATGTCGGCTATATTTTTGAAGTCACGGTTCCACTGTGATTCAGGCCAATGTTCGGGATAATAGAAAGTACCCGTTGTTATCAGTTTTTCTTTTGGGAAAAAGCGGGAAGCATCTTGTCCGTTTACAACAAACGAGATTGAAAGGAATACGATAAAATACAGCAAAAAGTTTTTCATGATTTTGGTTGTTAATAAAACCTGTAATATTTCCAAAAGTAGGGATTCGCTTTCAATAGGGAATGTATCAAATGTCTCGGTTTATCGGTGAAGATGTTCAGGTGAAAGATTTATTTAAAAACAGGAAGTCTTGCATAAAACAGGATTAAAAAGCAGAATTTAACCATTCATGAACAATAATTGACTTCATATTTTAATAATAATTATAAATAAAAACACCTTTTTGTCAGTTTTCAATCCTTCACTTAATTTATATCATTTAATGAATTGAGTAAAAAGTATATAAATAGATGTTTTTGTCTTAATTTAAAAAAGTTAAGACAAGGAATTCCATCTTAAATCATTCTTACCAAGCGAACGAATTATCTTCATAAAGGTTTGCTTGAACAAATACAACCATATTTTTGTGACCTAATTTGGGAAAATTTAATTGTGGAAAAAATCAGTTAAAAAAATACATTCATGGATAATACGAAAAATAACGATGCTCTGGAATACCACAAAAGTGGAAGGCCAGGAAAAATTCAGGTAGTACCAACAAAACCTCATAGTACCCAGCGCGATCTGTCGTTGGCATACTCTCCGGGCGTGGCTATTCCTTGTCTCGAAATTGAAAAAGATCAACAGCTGGCGTATGATTATACAGCAAAAGGCAACCTTGTCGCTGTAATTTCAAACGGCACCGCTGTTCTCGGTTTAGGCGATATTGGCGCCCTGGCCGGAAAACCGGTAATGGAAGGCAAGGGCCTTCTTTTCAAAATTTTTGCTGACATCGACGTGTTCGACATTGAGGTGGATGAAAAAGACCCTGAAAAGTTCATTCAAGTAGTGAAAGCTATTGCCCCTACTTTTGGTGGAATTAATCTCGAAGACATTAAAGCGCCTGAGTGTTTCGAAATTGAAGAAAGGCTAAAAGCTGAACTCGACATACCGCTTATGCACGACGATCAACATGGTACAGCTATTATCTCTGGTGCAGCTCTTGTCAACGCTCTTGAGTTGGTAAACAAGAAAATTGGCGATGTACGCATTGTAGTGAATGGTGCAGGTGCAGCAGCAGTGGCTTGTTCCAATCTTTACATTAAGTTAGGTGCCAAAGCCGAAAATATCATTATGGCCGACAGTAAAGGGGTAATTTCTGTTCGCCGTACCGATTTAAATAGCCGTAAGAAGCCATTTGCAACAACATTCCCATGTAATACACTTGAAGAAGCAATGGTTGATGCCGATGTTTTCCTTGGCCTTTCGGTAAAAGATGTGCTTTCAAAAGAGATGGTTCAATCGATGGCTGAAAACCCGGTCGTATTTGCTCTTGCGAACCCTGATCCTGAGATCTCATACACCGAAGCAATGGCATCGCGTCCTGATATCATCTTTGCAACAGGCCGAAGCGACCATCCCAACCAGGTTAACAATGTATTGGGTTTCCCTTACATTTTCAGGGGTGCTCTCGATGTTCGTGCCTGTGCTATTAACGAAGAGATGAAGGTGGCTGCTGTTTATGCAATTGCAGAACTAGCCAAAAAACCGGTTCCCGATGTTGTAAATGCCGCTTACAACATGACCAACCTTAGTTTTGGACGTGAATACATCATTCCTAAACCGCTCGATCCGAGGTTGCTCCTAACCGTTGCACCAGCCGTGGCCAAAGCTGCCATTGAAAGTGGGGTAGCTCGCAAAACTGAAATGGATTGGGACCAATATGCCGATAACCTCCGCCAACGAATGGGATTAGATAATAAACTGATCCGTGGGTTAACCGACAAGGCAAAAGAGAACCCAAAACGTGTGGTATTTGCTGAAGCGAACCACATCAACATGTTGAAAGCCGCATCTGTTGCCCGTACCGAAGGGATTTGCATACCTGTACTTTTAGGAAACGAAGAACGGATTGCAAAAATTATCGCCGAAAATAATATTGAACTCGAAGGTGTCGAAATTGTAAACATGCGCCACGATAGGGAAGAAGCACGCCGTCAGAAATACGCCAAAATGCTTTCGAAAAAACGTGAGCGTGAAGGGATGACCTACGACGAAGCCAATGAGAAGATGTTCAACCGTAATTATTTCGGAATGATGATGGTTGAAGCTGGCGATGCCGATGCTTTCATTACCGGGGTTTATACCAAATTTGCCGATGCAATGAAACCGGCCATTGAAATTGTTGGTATGCGCGAAGGGTTACGCCACATTGCCGGCTTGAATATTGTTAACTCAAAGTTGGGTACTTTCTTCTTTGCCGATACCATGGTGAACAACCATCCATCAAAAGAAACATTGATTGATATTGCCGCCCTTACCTACGATTCCGTTAAATTTTTCAACGTAGACCCGGTAATGGCCATGCTTTCATACTCAAACTTTGGTGAACGTAGCGAAGGAAGCCCCGCCCTTGTTCACGATGCCATAGATTATTTGCATAAGAACCGCCCCGAAATCCAAATAGATGGCGAAATGCAGGTAAACTTTGCATTGGATAAAGAGTTGAGGCACGAAAAATTCCCGTTCTCAAAAATTGATGGTAAGGATGTGAATACACTCATCTTCCCGAACCTCAATTCGGCTTCAATTTCGCATAAACTGATGCTTGAAATTGGCAT
>Ga0209373_10000591_pt1 | contig 55558 bp, 56 predicted proteins | sample Higcelweek5metaG_FD_187173 | JGI IMG/M metagenome (GOLD analysis project Ga0209373, IMG submission 187173) | Freshwater pond sediment microbial communities from the University of Edinburgh, under environmental carbon perturbations - High... | ecosystem: Environmental > Aquatic > Freshwater >... | reverse complement strand
CAAGACGCACTGCTTCTGCACGGAACTCAGGCGTCACGCCCGCATGGCGGCCACGACCGCCCAATGTCTTCTTCTCTTCTTTCATGCATCAAACTCCTATCAAATTTGAGGAGTTCGCTCTCCACTTCTTCCGGGCAAGTCCACAGTGCGCGGCCTTGATCCTGAGGCTCGCCTTGCAGGTCGGCAGGAACGATCAGCGCGACTTGTCGCCGACATGCAGGCGTGGCTCTTCCATCACCGCGCACGCGTTGCAACGAAGTCTCCACTCGGCGAGGCACTGGCCTACATCGCCAAATACTGGGATGGCCTGCAGCTCTTCCGGACCGACGGCCGCATTGAGGTCGACAACAACAGCGTCGAAAAAACCATCCGGCCTAGCGCTCAATCGCAAGAACGCACTCTTCGCAGGGCACGATGCCGGAGCAGAGAATTGGGCGACCATCGCCTCGCTCGTTGAGACTTGCAAACTTAATGCCGTCGATCCGCTGGCCTACCTGAGCGTCACGCTCACTGCGGTCGTCAACGGCCACAAGCAGAACCGGATCGACGAGTTGATGCCGTGGAACTATTCGGGTCCTCAGACGGCTAAAGCCTGAGCTGTCAACCCGAGAGGGTTTTCCACCCTTCGCATTTGCGATTAGGCCACGGTCTTTCGGGCATAAATAAACATCAAAAAGAACAGGGCTATAACCAACACTGCGCCTCCCATCATCACTGTAGATACACCGTCTACGAAGGCGGCTTTACCCGCTTCAATGACTTGGTTTCCGACATCGCTGCCAAGCTTGGCGGCGGCAGTGAGGGTCTGGTCGAGACTATCCCATGCGCTAGGGGCAAGCCCTGCCTCGGGGGGAGGCGCAAACGACTGGGCGTAAATGGAGGCGATGACACTTCCCATGACTGCTACGCCCAGTGTCCCGCCCAACTCGTAAGAGATGCCCTCCAAAGCGCCCGCCATCCCCGCCTTTTCCTCGGGGGCGTTGATCATGATCGAGGTCGAGCTAACCGACATGATGCCGCCCAGCCCGAACCCGGCGACAGTCAGCGTGGCAACCTGCCAAAACAGCGATGTGGCGTTCGAAGCGAGTGCGAACAGGCTAAGACCAAGCGCAGCCAATCCGAGCGTCAAGGCAAGCATGCGCGAGATACCGACGCGGAACAGCACAGCCCCCAAGATCGGGCCTGCGAGGAATGAACCCGCCGCTATCGGCAGAACGTAAAGGCCTGCCTGCAAGGGCGTGAAGTCGTCCACAAGCTGGAGCTTCTGGCTGAGAACATATTGAAGGCCTATCATGACGAAGCTCGCGAACAGCGCTCCGGCCGCTCCAATGGAGAACCCGGCATTACGAAACAGCGTAAAGTCTATCAATGGCGAGGAGAGGACGCGCTGGCGGCGAATGAACCACCAGAAGAATGTCACGCCGCATACGAAAGCGGCCGCAACCTCGTCCCAATGAATATCTGCCTTTAAGACGCCCTTGAGAGCGTAGAGGAGCGCGACAAGGCTTACCGTCAGTACCGCCGAGGCGGTTGCATCCCAATGGCGGTCTGGGTTTCCCGCAAGCGCGGGGATGTTGAAGAAGGTCAACATCAGCGTCAGAATAACCACCGGCACGTTGATGAGGAACACCGACCCCCACCAGAAGTGTTCCAACAGGAAGCCCCCGAGGATTGGCCCGAGCGCGGCGGCTCCGGCGGAGACCGATCCCCAGATGCCAATGGCGACTGCCCGCTGGTCGTCTTCGGTGAACACTACGCGGATTATCGAGATCGTAGCAGGGAGCATGACTGCTGCGCCAATGGCGAGCACCGCTCTTGCCGCAATCAGTGTCCCAGGGGTGGGTGCGAAGGCGGCGAATGCCGAGGCTGCACCGAACACTGCTAGTCCGGCAACAAACATCTTGCGATGTCCGATGCGGTCGGAAAGGGTACCGCATCCGGGCAAGAGTCCCGCCATGACCAGTGAATATGCGTTGACCATCCAGAGCTTTTCAGCGGTCGTAGCACCGAGTTCATGGGCCAGCACCGGCAGGGCCACATTCAGAACCGTCGTGTCCACACCGATCAGGAATAGGCCGGTGGAAACGATGGCAAGAATGAGCCACGGATTTTTGTCAGTTATCATGCCGGAAGTCTCGTCATTTTAATCAGATGGTGCTGGAAGCTCTCGGCATTATGGGGGGCAACGCCGAACATATGCCCGAGCCAGATGCCATCGGCAGCGAACCGAGCGTTCTCAAGCTGCAGGTCGTATTCCCCGTACACTGCGAGCTGGGCATTGAACCAAGCACCCCACATCTGCCGGAGCTGTGGATCGGTGAGGGTCGCCATCCATAGCGGTCCCCATTGAGCATCTGCGCCCACCTCGAACACCGACAGCACATAGGCTCGGGTGAACCGACCGTACGGGTCCGGGTCGGCTGTCATGCGAGCATTGAGGTCTGCATCAAACTCGTCGAGCATGTGCTGGAAGACAGCGTCAATCAGAGCCTGCTTATTGGGGAAATGATGAAACAGTCCGCCCTTGGTCACGCCCGCGTCTGTGGCCACGGCGTCGACACCAACGCTACCAAGGCCGTTCTCAAGCGCGAGTTTCCGGGCGCTCTCGATTAGCTGCATTCTCACGAGTTCAGGATTCTTCTTGCGGCGGTGAGCGTCAGTCATGAAAGAAACATACTGGTAGGTATTTTTATTTACAACTGTTTTTTGAGGTAGCTATTCCTCGAATGGTATCAACAATAATTGCTGGCAGTGTCGTGGCAGCAGGCATCGCGATGAACCGCACCGAGTTTGCCGGAGACCCCAACTCGTGAGAAGTAGGGTCTATGACAAGCAAGACGACGAACAAGTTCTCTCCTGAAGTCCGCGCCCGCGCCGTTCGAATGGTGGCCGATCATGAAGCCGAGCATCCGTCCCGTTGGGCGGCGGTATCTTCGATTGCCGCCAAGATCGGCTGCTCGGCACACACGCTCAATGAATGGGTGAAGAAGGCTGAGGTGGATAGCGGCAAGCGGGCTGGCCTGCCAAGTGACATTGCGGAGAAGATGAAAGCTCTGGAGCGGGAGAACCGCGAACTTCGTCAGGCCAACGAGATTTTGCGCAAGGCGTCCGCATATTTTGCCCAGGCGGAGCTCGACCGCCCACTGAAGCGATGATTTCCTTCATCGATGCCCACCGCTCGGTGCTCGGGGTCGAGCCGATCTGCAGACTGCTGCCGATTGCCCCGTCTACCTATTATGAGGTCATCGCCAAGCGCACGGACGTGGACCGTCTGTCGGTCCGTGCCCGACGCGACATTGCCATGAAGGTCGAGATACGCCGGGTGTTCAACGAGAACTTCCAGGTCAATGGCGTGCGCAAGGTCTAGCGACAGTTGCTCCGGGAGGGTTACGACATCGCCCGCTGCACTGTCGCTCGGCTTATGAGGGCAATGGGACTGCAGGGCATCATTCGCGGCAAACCGATCCGCACGACGATCAGCGACAAGACCGCCCCATGCCCGCTCGACCGGGTGAACCGGCACTTCTTTGCTCCGGCACCTAACATGTTGTGGCTTTCGGATTTCACGTATGTGGCCACTTAGCAGGGCTTCGTTTACGTCGCGTTCGTGATCGATGCCTTCGCTCGCCGCATCGTCGGTTGGCGAGCAAGCCGGACTGCCCATGCGGGTTTCGTTCTCGATGCCCTCGACCAGGCGCTTCATGATCGGCAGCCCGTCCACCGTGGCGGGCTTGTTCACCATTCCGACCGCGGATCGCAATATGTGTCCATTCGCTATTCCGAACGGCTGGCGGAAGCGGGCATCGAGCCGTCTGTCGGAAGTGTTGGTGACTCCTATGACAACGCTCTCGCTGAAACGATCAACGGTCTTTACAAGGCCGAGGTCATCCATCGGCGCGCACCGTGGCGAAACTTCGAAGCCGTGGAGTTTGCCACTTTGGAATGGGTCGACTGGTTCAACCACCGACGCCTTCTGGAGCCTGTTGGCAACATACCGCCAGCCGAGGCAGAAGAACGATACTATGTCATGCTGGACGCGCCAGCCATGGCCGCATAACTTAAACCAAACGGTCTCCGGCAAACTCGGTGCGGTTCACTTCCGACTTTGTCGACCTGTTTAATCATAGTTACTAACTTATAGCAAAACCGCTTCTAGCGGTTCAAGCGCAGCGTTTCAAACCTCCACCTCTCGTGGAGGTCATGACTTTTCGTGATCCGGTTTCCGCCTTCCTGCGTAACAGGGGCAGTGTTCCCGATAAAGGAGACGGATCGATGCGTGTGAAATCTGTTCTGTTGCTCGCTGTCATGGCGACCCTGACCGCAACGCTTGCCCGCGCCGAACAGCTCGGCGGTCCTGAAATCCGCAGCCTGATTACCGGAAAGACGGTGCGGCTCAGCACCCCGCTCGGCATATCGCTGCCCTTGCGTTATGGCGCGAACGGCGTCGTGGCCGGCGATATCTCCGGCTTCTCCATGGCCAGCATGTTCGCGCCGAAGGAGGAGGGACGCTGGTGGATCGACGATGACCGGCTCTGCCAGAAGTGGCCGAGCTGGTACAAGGGCCGCACCTTCTGTTTCACCATCAAGAGACTGGATACGAACCGTATTTCCTGGCTTCGCGATGACGGTGCTTCCGGCACAGCCGTCATTGCCAGCCGGGCGCCCTGAGGATGGCATATCCCGGCAAACGTCCGCCGCATCTTCTGGCCTATGCGCTGCCGGCCATTCCGCTGGCCGTGATGGCGCTGCCATTCTATGTGATGGTGCCGACCTTCTATGCGCAGAACCTCGGCCTTTCCGCCGCGGGCCTCGGACTTGTTCTGCTTCTCATCCGGATTTTTGACGCGCTGAGCGATCCGGTGGTCGGCTGGCTGTCTGACAGGACTTTCCTGCGGATGGGGCGGCGGCGCAGCTTCTTCATTGTCTTCGTGCCGCTTACAGCGTTTTGCGCTTTCAAGGTGTTCTGGCCACCCGCCGATGCAGACCTTTTCTATCTAGGTCTTTGGGGGGCGGCCCTGTCCATTTGCTATACCGGCGTGACGCTGCCCTATACGGCATGGGGTGCGGAGCTTTCGCCGGACTATGATGGCCGTTCGGTGGTTTCGGCCTTTCGTGAGGGCGCGACCCTCGTCGGAACGCTGCTCGCCGTCATACTGCCCTTTGTCGTCGGGTTGGATCAGACGGAAGGTGTCCATGGTCTGGCAGCTGTCGCGCTTCTGGTCGTCATCCTCCTGCCGCTCACAGCGATGGTCGCCATATGGAAGGTGCCGGAGCCCGCTAATTTCTCCCGCCAGCGGCTGCGGCTCGTTGCCGGTCTCAGGCTGCTCGCCGGCAACCGGCCTTTTAAGCGGCTCATTGCCGCCTTCTTCCTGAACGGCTTCGCAAACGCCATTCCCGCAACGCTGTTCCTCTATTTCGTATCCGAACGGCTCGGCCTGCCGGAACTGCGCGGCCCCTTCCTCTTCCTCTACTTCGCTTGCGGCATGATCGGCGTGCCGGTTGCCGTCGCTTTGGCGCGGCGTGTGGGAAAACATCGGGCCTGGTGCGGGGCGATGATTGCGGCCTGCCTGATCTTCGGTTTGTCGGGCTTTCTGGGGCAGGGCGATGGTGTCGCCTTCGGCATCATCTGCGCGCTGACGGGCGTGCTGCTCGGCTTCGATTTGGCCCTGCCACCGGCCATTCAGGCCGATGTCATCGACCATGACACAGTGATTTCCGGTGAGCAGCGTTCCGGGCTCTACTTCGCCGCCTGGGGGCTCGCCACGAAACTGTCGCTGGCGGTCAGCGCCGGTCTCGTGTTTCCCGCTCTGGAATGGTCCGGCTTTTCCACGGCAGGTGGGACCGAGCAGGCACCGGGTGCGCTGTCGATCCTTTCCGGTCTGTATGCCTGGTTGCCCATTTTGCCCAAGCTAGCCGCCATCGCGCTCATGTGGAATTTCCCGCTCGGGCGCGACGAGCAACGGCACACGCGGGACCTGATGGAAAGATCCGGCCAAGGTGCGGGTGCGTAGTCCAGACTCAATGCTTTGAACATACGGCGGTTCTCATGCCCTGTCGAAATCTCGTCTTCATTCTCGGTGATCAGCTTTCGCCTTCGATTTCCAGTCTTGAAGGGTTCGATCCTGGACAGGACAAGGTCTTGATGTGCGAGGTGGCTGCGGAAACGACCTATGTGCACCATCACAAGAAGAAGCTCGTCTTCATTCTCGCAGCCATGCGCCACTTTGCGGACGAACTCACCGGTCACGGCTTGGATGTGCGCTATATCAGGCTCGATGAGGCCGATAATTCAGGTTCGTTCACCGGCGAACTGTTGCGTGCAATTGCCGACCTCAAGCCGCAAAAGATCATCATCACCGAGGCGGGCGAATGGCGGGTCATGGAGGCCATTGCGGGTTGGCCGGATCAGACCGGTCTGCCGGTGGAGGTTCGGACCGACCGCCGCTTTCTTTGCTCCCGCGAGACCTTTCGCCAATGGGCTGAGGGTCGGCGCGAACTGACGATGGAATTCTTCTATCGCGACATGCGCCGCCGCACGGGGCTGTTGATGGAGAATGGCGCACCGGTGGGTGGGCGCTGGAATTTTGATGCCGAAAACCGCAAGCCCGCCGAGCCTGATCTTTTTCGCCCGAAGCATCTGGAATTTGCGCCCGATTCCGTGACACGGGCCGTCATGGACCTCGTGGCAAGCCGATTTCCGGATCACATGGGTTCGGTGGATCGGTTCGCTTTCGCAGTCACGCGGGCGGATGCAGAGCGGGTGGCCGATGCGTTCATAACCGATTTCCTGCCGGGTTTCGGCGACACACAGGACGCCATGCTGAAGGACGACCCGTTTCTCAACCATTCGCTGCTTTCATTTTACATCAATGTCGGTCTTCTCGATCCGATGGCACTGTGTTCGGCAGCGGAGCGCGCCTATCTGGAAGGCCATGCGCCCCTCAATGCTGTCGAAGGCTTCGTCCGCCAGATCATCGGCTGGCGGGAATATGTTCGTGGTGTCTACTGGCTGTTCATGCCCGACTACGCGGAACGGAATTTCTTCGCCGCCCACCGACCGCTTCCGGCCTTCTTCTGGACGGGTGAAACCGGAATGGCTTGCCTTTCCTCCGTCATCGGGGAAACGATTGCCAACGCCTATGCCCACCATATCCAGCGGTTGATGGTGGTCGGCAATTTCGCCATGCTGGCGGGGCTCGATCCGAAGGCCGTGCATCAATGGTATCTGGAGGTTTATGCCGATGCCTTTGAATGGGTGGAACTGCCCAATGTGATCGGCATGAGCCAGTTCGCCGATGGCGGTCTGCTCGGGTCAAAGCCCTACGCCGCCAGCGGCGCTTATATCGCGCGCATGTCCGATTACTGCGGTGGCTGTCGTTACGATATGCGGCAAAAGACCGGTGAAGAAGCCTGTCCGTTCAACGCGCTCTACTGGGATTTTCTGGATCGCAATGCCGAGAAACTTTCTGGCAACCGGCGACTTGCCCAGACCTACGCTACCTGGCGCCGCATGGCGGAAAGCCAGCAGCAGGGTTACCGCCGCAGTGCGCAAACCTTTCTGGCGAAACTGGATGCGGGAGAACGGATGTGAGGGGAAACCAGATGTGAGGGGAAACCAGATGGAGATGACATCCCTGCCTACTGGCTACAGGGCGCTAATCATTGGCGCCAGCGGTGGCATAGGCTCTGCCATTGCCGATGCGCTTGCGGCTGATCCGCGTTGCGGCGGCGTTCAGCGGCTTTCGCGTCGCTATGACGGACTGGACCTGACGCATGAGGACAGCGTGGCCGCGGCTGCTGCCCGCCTTTCCGGTGGCTTTCACCTGATCTTCTGCGCCACGGGCGGGTTGGCCATCGATGGCATTGGACCGGAAAAGTCGCTGAAGCAGATCGCGCCCGAAGTGATGATGAAGCAGTTCGCGCTGAATGCGATCGGTACGGCGCTCGTACTCAAGCATTTCGTGCCGCTTCTTGTCCGCCGTGAAAGGGCGTTGATGGCCTTCCTCTCGGCGCGCGTCGGCTCAATCGGTGACAATAGGCTGGGCGGGTGGATTTCCTACCGCGCCTCGAAGGCGGCACTGAACCAGATCGTGCGCACGGCTTCCGTGGAAATTGCCCGCACGCATCCCCAGGCTGTTGTCGTGCCCCTGCATCCTGGAACGGTCGCTACCTCGCTGACGGAGAACTATGCCGGCGGGCACATCCGTCTCCCGCCGGAAGACAGCGCCCGCGCACTTCTCGGCGTTCTGGACGGGTTGACATCAGAGCAAACCGGGCAGTTCTTCGCCTATGACGGGCAGCCGATCGAATGGTAATCATCAGACAATGCGGCCAGATCCGGGGACCGTGCGAAGACGCCGGCTGGCCGACCGCTCAGGAAAACAGGGATCGGTAAAATTCAAGCAACCGTTTTTACCGGGCCAGAAGCTTTCCCTCCTAGAATTCGTAACGTCAGACTGTTGGACAGTTTACCGGCATGAGGTCGGGCAAAACGTCATATCTCTCTTGCTCACGAGGGAGATGTCGCGGACGCTATCGACATTGGTTTCTCCCGCCACTCGAGCGCCCAACAGAGGCGCACGCACGGAAACGCCCATGAAGACCGGTTATCATTCTCTTTTTGCCGCCACGGTGGCGGTTCTCGCCACCTTCGCTGGAAAAGCTGACGCGCTTGACATGCCCAAGGGACAGGTCGTCCTGACGGTTCGCGCGCCGCATCTGACCCACGCAAACGTCAATGGCACGGCCCAGTTCGACCTTGAAATGCTGGAAGCGCTGGCCGGACGCACCGCGACGATGGAAACGCCCTGGACGGACGGCAAGGTGTCGTTCTCAGGTCCGTTCCTGCGCGGTATTCTCGAAGCGGCAGGCGCCAAGGGTACGGCGCTCAAGGTTCGCGCGCTGAACGATTACGCCGCAGAAGTACCGATCGAAGATGCCGAGACGCTCGACACCATTCTTGCGACGCGCATGAACGGACAGGCGATGTCCGTGCGCAACAAGGGGCCGCTGTTCCTGATCTATCCCTTCGACAAGGACCGCGACCTCTATAATGAAAAGTATTTCTCGCGCTCGGTTTGGCAGATCAAGGAAATCGAGGTCTCCGAGTGACACTGAAGGCCACGCCGGGCAGCGACGTCATCCGCAAGGTCAGCAAGGCAACTGCCGTGCTGCAGGGCTTTGCCGTTGTCCTGTTGCTCGGCCTTGCGGCCATCTTCGTCGTCATCATCGAACGCTATTCCACGCTGCAAGACGGTATTCGTGAAAATGCGCTCTGGTCGCTCTACCAGCTCGACCGGGAAACGCGGAAACTGCATGAGGGTGTCCACGTCGCCATCGTCGAGGGTGACGAGACGAATGAAACCTGGCAATTGATCTCCCAGCACTACGACATTCTCTATTCGCGCATGAATATCGTGCAGCAGGGGAATTTCGATCGCAAGCTGGGCGGGCAGCAGGATACCGGCCCGATGCTGAATGAAATCGAGGCGACCATTCTCAAACTCGAGCCGGTCTTCGATGAAGTCAACCGGAACGGTTCCGTCAACATTGCGGCCCTGCGGCAGGTCGATGCCGAGCTTGATATTCTGATTGGCAAGACCGAGGGCGTTCTCGTCTACGCCAATACGGCCGTCAGTGCGGACCGGGCGGAAGCACGCGCCGATCTCCTGTCGCTTCAGCTCAAATCGGCGGGGTTGGTCGGCCTGCTCGTCGCTTCCGTCGGTTGCCTTGTTTTTCTGCTCATGCGGCAATTGCGCTCCGTGCGGGCGGCTGGTCTTAGTTTCGAGCGCATGGCGCGGGATTTGCGACGTTCCTATCTGGCGGCAGAAGCTGGCAACCGCGCCAAGTCGCAGTTCATGGCCACGATGGGGCATGAAATCCGTACACCACTCAACGCGATCCTGGGCACGGCAGAACTGATGCAACTCCAGCCGCTTCCCGAAAAGGTCAATGCCGGGATCGGCACGATCCGGCGGTCGGGCGAGGCACTTCTTGCCATTCTCAATCAGGTCCTCGATTTTGCGCGTTCGGAGGATGGCAGGCTGACGGTGGAGATACAGCCGGCATCCATTGCTGAGGTGGTGACGGGCGCAGTCGACATGCTGCGCGACCGCGCCATCGAAAACGGCAACCGTATCGAACTCGAAATGCCGTCGTCGCCGCGCTTTCCTGTGGTGGAAACCGATCCGACACGCCTCAAGCAGGTGCTGCTCAACCTTGTCAGCAATGCCATCAAGTTCACCGAGGGGGGGACTATCACGGTTCGGCTCGAGGAGCGGCTCAATCTGGGCGGCACCCGGTTGCGCTTCGAGGTTGCAGATACCGGTATCGGCATTGATGAAGAAGGAATTCGCAAGCTTTTCCAACCCTTCTCGCAGGTCGATGCCTCGATCAACCGTCGTTTTGGCGGCACCGGTCTTGGCCTCGCCATCAGCAAGGAAATTGTCGAGCGGCTAGGTGGCACGGTCGGCGTTTCCAGCAAGAAGGGCGCGGGTAGCCGGTTCTGGTTCGAACTGCCCGCAATCGAGGCGACATCCCAGCCAGCGCCCGCGCTTGTGCCGCCGCGCGGGCCGTTGCCGGCGTTGCGCGTGCTTCTCGTCGAAGACAATAGCGTCAACCAGCAGGTTGCCGCCGGTTTCCTCAAGCATCTGGGCCAAAAGGTCGATCTGGCAAACGATGGGTTCGAAGCCGTAGAGATGGCGGCGAAGAATGACTATGACGTGATCCTGATGGACATGCAGATGCCGAACATGGACGGTGTCGAGGCCAGCACCCGCATCCGGGCGATGGGTGGTCCGCGCAGCCAGACGCCGATCATCGCGATTACGGCCAATGCCTCCGAAGACGACCGGAGCCGTTGCATAACGGCGGGGATGAACGGTTTCCAGTCCAAGCCGATTTCCGTCGAAAAGCTGCGCGGCGTTATCCAGTCCATAGCGCCGAGCGGCGCTCCGGCACAGTTCGAAAGCCGACTGCCTGCCGTGAACGAGCCCTCGTTCGAAGCAAGGCGTCAGGAGATTGCCGAAGTGCTGGGCGAAGACGGTTTTGCTGAACTGCTGGCGCACTTCTTTGATGATGCCACCATGCTTGTCGGCGCGCTGCAAAAGGCAGCCGAGAGCGGCGACGCTGCGACGCGGGACCGCCTTCTGCATACCTTGAAAGGAGCTGCATCCAATGTCGGCTTCCAGATGCTGGCGGACGAATGCCAAGACCTGCGGCAAAGGCCGCTGACGAGTGAAGTGATAACGGACATCCAATCGATGATCGATGACTGCCGGCGACGTCTGGCGGCTTAGGAGCCAATGCAATGCGTATTCTTCTGATCGAGGACAACCCGACGAACCTCATCTTTCTGCGCCGGCTCGTGGAACGGGTCGGTGGTGAGGCAGTGGCCTATGGCTCGCCCGTCGAGGCCCTTTCAGACATGCCCGGCCTTGATTACGATATCGCCGTGATCGATTATCGCATGCCGGTCCTGAACGGTATCGAACTGCTGAAGGAAATGGGCCGGTTCGAGAAGTATCACAACAAGCCTGCCGTTTTCGTGTCGGCCGATGCGGATACTGCGACACGGATCGCGGCGCTCGATGCTGGTGCCATCGATTTTCTGACGAAGCCCATCAGTCCCCTTGAGTTTCAGGCGCGTCTGCGCAATCTCATGGCGCTCGTGGATGCGCAGAACAAGCTGGCCGACCAGGCCGGTTGGCTGCGCAGCGAGGTTGACAAGGCGGTGACGGAGCTTCGTGAGCGCGAGGTGGAAATCATTGAACGTTTGACGACGGCGGCCAGCTACAAATGCGCAGAGACAGCCCGTCATACGATCCGCGTTGGCGCCTATTCCGAGGCTATTGCCCGCGCCTTCGGCCTGTCGACCGAACAGTGCTATGATATCCGTCTGGCCTCGCCCATGCACGACATCGGCAAGGTTGCCATTGCCGACGCCATTTTGAACAAGAACGGCAAGCTTTCGGACGAAGAGTTTACGGAAGTGAAGCGGCACACCCTCATCGGTTACGACATTCTCGCGGATTCCAAATCCGCGTTGCTGCAACTGGCAGCCGAAATCGCGCTGACCCACCACGAGCGCTGGGACGGGAGAGGATATCCGCATGGAACGGCGGGGACGGCGATTCCGCTTTCCGGCCGGATCGTGGCCCTTGCCGATAATTTCGATGCGCTGACGACCGTGCGCCCCTACAAGGAGGCCTGGACCGTTGAACGCGCGGTCACGCACATCCTCGCGCAATCCGGTACGCAGTTCGATCCCGATTGCGTCAAGGCATTCGAGAGCGTCGTACCCGAATGTCTTGCCATCATGTGGGAAAACAGAGACGACCAGCCATCCGGCCATCATAACGGCTTTTCTTCCCAGCCTGTTCGCGCGGTGGTCGGCTGAGAGGATAATGCCCTGCTGAGCGGCCCGAAAGCTGACGGTTGGGGCTTGCTACATAGCCCGGAAGGGCGCATGGTATGAAAGCTGGCAGCCGGTTAAAGGGCGCTGCCGGTTCAGGGCTCGCTACCTTGGCCCCAAAGAAAGGAGGACGTTATGTCTTCCGACATTTATCCTTCCAGTCTTTCGCGCAATCTCGTTCGTGCCGGTGCTTACGGCTATCGCGAGAATGCCGGTGTTGGCCTTTATCCTACCGCTGCCGAAGGCGGGGTGGACGAAGAGGGCCAGAGTTTTGCCGCAGCCACCACATTTGTGACTTACACCGATTGTGGCACCAAGCCGGCGGTAAGGCCACGGGCCATCAACTTCGGGCAGAACCATCTTTCGATGCTGGCTGTTTCGCTCGGGCAACGTCCGGCGATCGGGCCGCATCCGCTTTAAGTCCGGAAAGGCGCCGCACGGCGCTTCAGGTGAAGGGTCACGTATCCCGCATCCTTTCCGTCCAGATTTCATCTCAGGGAGAATATCATGGCCAAAGGCCAAGTCCGCAGTAATCGCGAAGTTCGAAAGCCGAAGAAAGACAAGTCGGCGACACCGGTAGCCGCACCCGTTCTGGGTTCGCAGGTGAAGCTTTCGAGCAGCACCACGCCGGTCGGCAAGAAGAAGTAGCCACAGGCTCTCGACCCGGCTTGCGCCAGTCACTGACGCGGGCCTCCTATTTTTACGGAAAGATACAACGATCATGACACAAACGATGCGCCGCATGGCGCAGGACCTTTTTCGCGCCCCGGTGGCCGAAAAAGGCACGGACGCCGCCAAGCTTCAGGAATTCCGCATGCGTTCGCAGATGAGAACGCGCGAACTGAAGCTGACCGAGCGACAGGACCGTCAGGAGAAGCGCGCTTCGCGCGCCAGCATGTCCCAGACGGCCTTCGCTCAGGCCCACAACGCGCCGACCGCCTGATGGCCCTACCGCACAGAAAAGATCGCAACGTGGCCGATTTCGACTACAAGACAGAAGCCGGGCTTTATGCCGGCAAACGTTATCAGGGCAGTAGCGGTCCCCGCTACAAGCGTTTCGAGACCGCCGCCGAAGCCGTGCGGTTTGCCATTGAGGATATGCCCGGCTCGCAGTTACGCGGCTCGGTTCTCGAGGTTGACGAAGCCCGTTTCGACGATACGCAGATCCGTCGGCTTTACGATGCCCCGGAATTTCCGCTGTCGCGCCGCGCCCCGTGACTGGGGTATAGATGACGATTTTCTCGGTTCGGCACATCACGTCCTATCGTTACAAGAAGCCGGTGTTTTTCGGTCAGCACCGGTTGATGTTTCGCCCGCGTGACAGCTTCGACCAGAGGCTGCTCGATTGCAGGCTGGATGTCTTTCCCAAGCCCGAATCGGTCCGCTGGATTCATGATGTCTTTGGCAACTGCATCGCACTGATCGATTTTGGCGATCCTGCGACGGACCTACGCTTCGAAACCTCGATCCGCCTCGATCATATGGCACATGTGCCCCTCGATCTCGAAACGGACATGGAGGCGCTGACCTTTCCCTTCGCCTACGAACCCGACGAGGCCACTGACCTCGAACGGACCATCGTGCGTCATTATCCCGACCCCGGCGATGAGGTGGGGAAATGGGCGAGGCAATTCGTGCCCATGGGGCCCGACGCCCGCACAGGCCATGTTCTGATGACCCTTTGCTTCGCGATCCATGATTGTTTCAGTTATTCGCGACGCAGCGAACACGGCACCCAGCCGCCGACAGAAACGCTGCGCCTGCGTAGCGGTTCTTGCCGCGACTTCGCGCTTCTCATGATGGAGGCGACCCGTTCTCTCGGGCTCGCGGCCCGCTTCGTCACGGGGTACATCTACGTGCAGGATCGTGACGGTTCTATCACGCTTGGCGGTGGCTCGACCCACGCCTGGTGTCAGGTCTATATCCCCGGTGCCGGCTGGGTCGAATTCGATCCCACCAACGGCATTGTCGGTAATCGAGACCTCATTCGTGTCGGGGTCGCGCGTGATCCAAGGCAAGCCATTCCGCTGTCCGGCTCCTATGATGGTGATGCTGATGATTTCGACAGCATGCTGGTGCAGGTGAACGTGACAACGGACAACAGTGAAACAGCCGTTGCAATGCCCGCCTGATGTTGGATGGAACGGTGCGCCCGGTCCAGCGTTTGTATTTTTGAGTAATAGAATGACAAGGCCATTTCAAAAGGAACAATTTCATATGAAGATACGTGTCGGCTTCCATCTGGGATATGAATGCGAAAACGATACGCCGATGCTTCTTGTTCTCAATATTCATCCCTCTCGCCGTGTCGATCTTCTGGCCGAACAGGCTTTGAGCTTCGATCGTCCCATCAACGCCTGGAGCTATACCGACGTTTTCGGCAATGCCTGTACCCGCATTGTCGCGCCGCCCGGCGTGACCACCATTTCCACCATGTTCGATATCTACGATACCGGCCAGCCCGATCCGATTCCGGAAGGGGCCTATCAGCACGGCATCAGCGAATTGCCGGACGATGTTCTGGTCTATCTGCTCGGCAGCCGTTACTGCGATACCGATCGATTGGCCGATTTCGCGTGGAAGACCTTTTCAAGCACGCCGCTCGGCTGGCCGCGTGTAAAGGCCATTCTGGATTTTACGCATAACCGCATCGCCTTCGATTACATGAAAGCCGATCCGCTGCGGACCGCCTTCGGCGGCTTTACGGACCGGGTGGGTGTTTGTCGCGACTATGCCCATCTCGCCATCACGCTGTGCCGCTGCATGAACATTCCGGCGCGCTATTGCACCGGCTATCTCGGCGATATCGGTGTGCCGCCGGACGGGCAGCCGATGGATTTCAGCGCCTGGTTCGAAGTGTTTCTGAGTGGCCGCTGGTGGACGGTCGATGCCCGCCATAACACGCCGCGCATCGGTCGCATCCTCATGGCCACCGGTCGTGATGCGACCGATGTGGCGCTGAGCACCGCCTTCGGCCCCGCCATTCTCAAGCGCTTCGATATCGTCACAGACGAAATCCAGCAGGGTCTTTAAGGTCTTGATATAAAATTTGAAGGCGGCTTTGGGCCGCCTTCAGCATTCGTCTTACATGACCGCGCCAATCTGCCAGGGCACGAATTCGTTGCGGCCGTAGCCGAGTTCCTCCGACTTCGACTGTTTGCCGGAGGCGACAGCCAGAACGGTTTCGAAGATCTCCTTGCCCTTTTCTTCGAGCGTTACGCCATCGACGATGTCGCCGCAGTTGATGTCCATGTCATCCGGCATGCGGGCGTAAAGCTCGTTATTGGTGGCGAGCTTGATGGAAGGCACCGGCTTGCACCCATAGGCTGAGCCGCGACCCGTGGTGAAGCAGAGCATGTTGGCACCGCCCGCCACCTGTCCCGTTGCCGCCACCGGATCGTAACCGGGCGTGTCCATATAGACGAAGCCCTTGCGGTCGATGCGCTCGGCATAGCGATAGACACCGCGTAGCGTGGAGTTCCCGCCCTTGGCGACCGCGCCCAGCGATTTTTCCAGAATGGTGGTGAGGCCGCCAGCCTTGTTGCCGGGGGAGGGGTTGTTGTTCATCTCGCCACCGTTTTTCGCGGTGTAGTCTTCCCACCAGTTGATGAGATCGACGATTTTCTGGCCGACTTCCACGCTTTCGGCGCGCCGTGTCAGAAGGTGCTCGGCGCCGTAGATTTCCGGGGTTTCGGAGAGAATGGCAGTGCCGCCCTGGCGCACCAGCATATCTGCGGCCACACCCAGCGCGGGGTTGGCCGTGAGGCCGGAATAGCCGTCCGAACCGCCGCATTGCAGCGCCAGCGTCAGTTCCGAAGCGGGGATCGGCTCACGCTTCGAGCGGGCGGCAAAGGGCAGCATCTCCTTGATGCGCGCCACGCCGGCCTCGACCGCTTTGCGCGTGCCGCCGATTTCCTGAATGGTCAGCGACTGGAAGTGGTCGCCCTCGGCAATGCCATAGGTTTCCTTCATACGCGGGATCTGGAAGACCTCGCAGCCAAGTCCGATCAGCAGAACGGCGGAGAAATTCGGGTGGCTGGCATAGCCCCATTGCGTGCGCGACAGCACGTCGAAGGCCTCGCCCTTGCCAGCCATGCCGCAGCCCTGCCCGTGTGGCAGCGGCACAATGCCGTCGATATCCGGATAATCATCGAGAATGCCGGAGCGGTTGATCGCGTCTGCGACGTAATCCACCGCCGTGGCGGAACAGTTCACCGATGACAGAATGCCGATATAGTTGCGGGTGCCGGCCCGGCCATCCGCGCGACGGAAGCCGTTGAAGAAGGCAGGAACCTCGCCGGGGCGCAGGCCCTCGAACGGCTTGGCTTCGGAGGCAAAGGCGTAATCGCGCTCGAAATCCTCGCCCATCGTCACGTTTTTTTCGTGCACCCATTCGCCCGGCAAAATGTCGGTGCTGGCAAAACCGATGATCTGGCCGAACTTGCGGATCGGCTCGCCCTTGGCAATCGGGCGCGCTGCAATCTTGTGGCCGCGCGGCACGCGCATGGTCGTCGTGACATTTTCCGCCGGGCTGCCAGCGGGGAGGTCGGTCACGGTGACGACGACATTGTCGTCGGCATTGAGCCGCAGGATTTTCGTCGCGCTCATCTCAAACCTCCAGAATGGCCTTGATCACGCCGGCTTCCGGCCGCGACCATTCGTTGAACAGGGAAACACCGTCTTCAAGCCGGCCAGTATGGGTGTTGAGCGCGCGTGTCGGCACCTTGCCGGCTTCCATCTGGCGCACCACCTCCGCGAAATCGTCCGGCTGGGCGTTGCGGCTGGCAAACAGCGTGGCCTCGCGCTTGTGGAATTCCGGATCGGAAAAGGTGATGTCCGTCCGGACGACCGAGAGCAGCACGTAGCGTGCACCATGGGCGAGGAAGTTGAAGCCGCGCTGCATGGGAATGGCATTGCCGGTGGCGTCGATCACCACGTCGAAGCCATCACCGCCGGTCATGCGCATGGCCTCGTTTTCCGCAGAGGCATCGGCAAAAAGCGACGTATCGGCCCCCAGGCCGTCCACGGCAAAGGCCAGCCGATCTTCGCGCGTATCCATGACCGTGACATGCGCGCCGCGCGCCTTGGCAAAGATGATCGCCGACATGCCAATGGGGCCGGACCCGGTAACGAGCACGCGGTCATTGGCGTTGATCGAGCCGCGCTTGACGCCATGCGCGCCGATGGCGAGAAACTCGATCATTGCGGCATCGGCGAGCGCAATACCGCCGGTCGGTACCACGTTCTGTTCGGGAACGCTGACATATTCGGCCATGCCGCCATCGCAGTGAACGCCAAGCACCTTGATGTTCTGGCAGGCATTGGTCAGGCCCTTGCGGCAGGCGTGACACTGGCCGCAGGAAAGGTAGGGCACGATATAGACAGGATCGCCCTTTTTCAGCGTGCTGCCTGCCGGGGCTTCCGCCACCGTGCCGGAAAGTTCATGCCCCATGACGCGTGGGTATTCGAGGAAGGGATGCTTGCCGGCGTAGATGTGGAAATCCGTGCCGCAGATGCCGACGTGGCGAATGCGCACCAGCACCTCGTTTGCGCCACGCACGGGCACGGGACGTTCGATGACGGAGAGGCGACCGGGCTCGTCGCAGATCAGGGCTTTCATGACGGTATCCTCGTGGCTCTGGAGGCGATGGCTTCAAGTGTGGGGGCAGGCGTGCCGGCCCAATCGAGAAATGCGGAAATGCGCCGCTCGATCTTCAACGCGTGGTTTCCGGCGATATCGGCGATCCGGTGATCGAGATAGGGGTTGAGAAAGCGGCCAAGGGTCGTTTCAACGTAAGCAATCGCCTCCTCGCCCATGCCCTTTGCGGCGAAGCCGGGAATGACTTCGTCGCGATAGAGCGCATCCAGTCGGCCGCGGATGGCGTCATCGGTCAGAATGGCCCTGACTGTCTCATCCTTCGGGCGGTTTTCCGTTTGCCAGATTTCGGCCAGAACGGTGTGGCCAAGGTTCAGGATGTGCAGTTTCAAGCGCTCAAAAGGCTCGATCTCGTCGGCGAGGATGATGGCGGGGTGGGTGCAGGGCAGGCGCAAACCCGGCGCGTTCTGGATCGCCCACAACGCATAGGGTTCGGCGACAGCACCCGCCGGTTCCAGCGGTTCTGAAACGATGCGGTCGACCAGCGTGTTGGCAAAGATCACCTGATCGTCCAGCCAATGCAGGAAAAGCGCATCCGCGCCGGCCTTCAGCGAAAATTCGGTGACAATGCCCTTCAGCGCCGGACCGTTGCCGTTGATGAGTTCGCACGGCAGCACCGTTAGCGGCCCGCCGCCATTGCGGAACCGGGCGTGGAGAAGCTGCGCCAGCTTGCCCGGAAAAGAGGCGAAGGGTTCCGTAGCATCAAGCCCCCGTTCGGCTTCGGCGAGGTCGACAGTGTAACCGGCGTCGCCCGTATTCGAGAGGATGTAACCGGCATCGTTGACGAAGAGATCGACAATCTCAGGCCAGTCCGTTGCCGTTGAAAGCCCGCGCGAGACGCTCTTTACCGCGACGTGGCGCTCGACAGGCGCGCCGTTTTCAAGGCCGCGAATGATGACGGGATAGCCGGCGGGGTCGGAAAAGGCGGCCAGCCGCCCGGCACGCGCGGCAGAGCCGGAAGTCTGGACGATCACGACAGGGGGTACATCCTGCCCAGCGCTCCTCGCTTCATGCAGAAAAAGATCGGCGTGCGCCTGAAGAAACCGGCTCGTGCCGAACTGGAGAACGATGCCGCTCATGCTGTCTCGCCTTCAAGGATCATTTTGCTTGTTCTTTTTGGATAAAAGACATTTCTCTTGCCCGCAATTTGTTTTTTATATAAAAAAATCAGTTGAAAAAAACATGCGCCAAGCAGGTGCGAAGAGGCCGGAGATGAAGACCAACGGGGTCTACAAGCGGGCGTATAATCAGGGTCTCGATCTTCTTGTGCACCGTGTGCCAGGGGAGGTTCTGCCCTCCGAACCCACCCTTGCTAAGCAGCTTGGCGTCAGCCGCACGACGGTTCGCGCCGTCATTGCCGGGCTGGTGGCGCGCGGCGTCGTGGGGCAGGAGGGCCGGGACAGGCGCCTGCTGCGGCTGCCTGTCGGTGAGGATTATCTTGATTCCGCCGATCTGGAGCCAGTGGCGGACATGCTGGAGCGCAAGTTCATGGCGTGGATGGTCGGACCTGATTGCGATCCGGGTAGCGTTATCAATGGGCTCGATCTTGCCCGGCAGTTTGGCGTCTCCACCTCAGCCATCCGTGAGTGCCTCAACAAATTCAGCCATTTCGGCCTGCTGGAGCGTCAGAGCAACGGGCGCTGGCGGGCGTTGGGGCTGACGGTTGATTTCGTTGAGGAGTTGTTCGACATGCGTGAGGTCATGGAGTTTCGCGCCGTCGATCGCTTCGTGGCGCTGCCACAAGAACACGTCGCCTGGGAGGCGCTGGCGGGCATCGAGGCGCAGCATCACGCGCTTCTTGCCGATTTCGACCGGCGTTACCGCGACTTTTCAGAACTCGATCACCGCTTCCACAAGCTCATCAACAGCGTTGCGCCCAATCGCTTCTTCAGCAATATTCAGGGCGTCATGTCTGCCATCTTCCACTACCACTATCAGTGGAACAAGAAGTACGAGAAGGAGCGCAATCACATCGCCCTTCATGAGCATCTTGCCTACATCGTTGGCTTGCGCAGTGGCGACCTGGAGCGGGCCCGTAAGGTCAGTCGCGTACATCTGGAAACCGCGCGCTCCACGATGCTCGCCTCTATCGAGATCGTCTCCGCATAATGGTCCTACCAATATGCGTTTGAACTCTACGAAATTTGCAATATTTTGCCTTCTAGTGCTAGTGTCGACGCCATTCATTGAAATTGGTAGGGCCAAACGGAGGCGTAATGGTCTCACTTGTCGATCAGATCGAGGCGCTGGTGGCGGCGCGGGGGCTTCAGCCCGGAGACCGTTTGCCGGCCGAGCGGGCGCTTGCTGCTGAACTCGGCGTGTCGCGGTCGCGACTGCGCGAGGCCATGCGCGAATTGATCAGCCGGGGCGTCGTGACGACACGGCAGGGCGGCGGAACCTACGTTGCCGAACCGGGTGCGGGCCTGACCTTCAAGCGGGCATTGCAGCCGCTGGGCGGGCTTGTACGTCTGGAAAACGGTTTCTGGCGCGATGTCATGGAACTTCGCAAATCGCTCGATGCCGACGCCGCCTTTTTTGCCGCGAAGCGCGCCACCGAGACCGACAAGGCTAGGCTGGTTGCCGCGCTGGATGCCGTTTCGGGTGAAAGCCACAGCGACCCGGCCTTGCAGGCACAGGCCGATGCCGCCTTCCACATGGCGATCGCCGAGGCGTCTCACAATGCCGTGCTGCGGCAGGTGATGGCAGGGCTTTTCGAACTGATGCGCATCAGTATTGCCGAGAGCCTGAAGCAACTTTTCCGCCTGCCGCAGACGGCAGAGCGACTGGATCAACAACACCGGGCGATTGTCGCTGCCATTCTGGCGGGTAATGCGGACAAGGCCCGCGCCGCGGTCGCCGATCATCTGGCCTTCGTGGAAGACGGCCTGAGACATATTGAGGAGGAGGTGGCGCGCAGCCGTCGCGCCACGCTTGCTCACAACGCGTTTTTGCTGGAGGAGGCAAAGCCATGATCATTTCATCCGCATCGGACTACCGCGAGGCCGCCCGTCGCCGGCTGCCGCCTTTCCTGTTCCATTACATCGACGGTGGCGCCTATGCCGAGCACACGCTTCGCCGCAATGTCGATGATCTCGCCGAACTGGCCTTGCGCCAGCTCGTGCTGAAGAGCGTCGGCGAGGTCGATATTGCATCGAAATTCTTCGATGAGGATGTGTCCATGCCCGTGGCGCTGGCGCCGGTCGGCCTGACCGGCATGTTTGCCCGGCGCGGCGAGGTGCAGGCGGCGCGCGCGGCGACGAAGAAGGGCATTCCGATGACGTTGTCCACCGTCTCGGTGTGCCCCATCGAGGAGGTGCAGTCGCAGGTCGCCAAACCGATCTGGTTCCAGCTCTATGTGCTCAGGGATCGCGGCTTCATGAAGAATGCGCTGGAACGCGCCTGGGATGCCGGCATTCGCAAGCTGGTCTTCACCGTGGATATGCCGGTGCCGGGTGCGCGTTATCGTGACGCCCATTCCGGTATGTCCGGTCCCAATGCTCCGGTTAGGCGCATTCTTCAGGCGATCACCCATCCACAATGGGCGGTGGATGTGGGCCTTTTAGGCAAGCCGCACGATCTCGGCAATATTTCGAAATACCGCGGCGAGCCGACCAATCTCGCCGACTATATCGGCTGGTTGGGGGCGAATTTCGACCCGTCCATCGGCTGGTCCGATCTGGAATGGATCCGGGAATTCTGGAAAGGGCCGATGATCATCAAGGGCATTCTCGACCCCGAAGATGCGAGGGACGCGGTGCGCTTCGGTGCCGATGGCATCGTGGTCTCGAACCATGGCGGACGCCAGCTTGACGGCGTGCTGTCGTCGGCTCGCGCGCTGCCGGCCATTGCCGATGCGGTGAAGGGCGATCTTACGATCTTCGCGGATTCCGGCATTCGCTCCGGTCTCGATGTGGTGCGGATGATCGCGCAGGGTGCGGACGGCGTCCTCATCGGCCGCGCTTTCGTCTATGCGCTGGCCACGGCAGGGCAGGCGGGCGTGGAGAACCTGCTCGATATCTTTGCCAAGGAAATGAAAGTAGCGATGACGCTGACCGGCGCGAAGTCGATCAGCGGAATTTCGGCGGCAAGCCTTGTGCGCGAGGTAGCGCGGGTGGCGGGCTGAAAAGCCCGCCGGGCATCACTTCACGCTAACGGTAATGCAGCCCGAAAGCGTAACGCCCCTGGCCTTTGGCGTCGTATTCTTCGTGCAGAAGGTGTCCTTGCCCTTGAAACCGGGCGTCGGTGTGTAAACGAGCCCGGTACCCGTCACGTCCACCTTTCCGGATTTGGGCGGCTTCGTGACGGTCACATTGGTTGCCGGGATCTTGGTCTTTGCCTTGTCGTCTATGATATTGGTGAAACTGATTGGGCAGGATTTGTCGGCGGCGGTCATTTCGAACTTGCCGTTGCCATTGCCGCTTCCCCAGCCGCGGCCATTCGATCCGCTGCAGGCTGCCTGTGCCGATGATGCATGGAAGCATCCAGCGACAACCATTGCCGCGACGATAAAGTGCATACGCATGTGACCCCTCCGTTTGTTGAAAAATCCCAATTCGTGAGTATCGGAGAGAGTTTCGCGTCGGGGCGCCTGCGCGCAACCCCAAGAAATAGGGAGGTCGGTAGCGCAATCCGACCTGCTGCCATTCAAGATTGCGTTATCGAGCCTGGGGCACTTCCTCCAACTCGGCATTCACCAGATCACGCCAATGCCTCGCCGCGATCAATTCGGGCGGGAAAAGGCCGGGAATGGCGAAAAAGGAGGCCGAGGGATCGGCGGGGTCGATGCTTCCCGCTGCGGCCAGAAGCTCTGCGCGGCGCGGATCGTCGCAATCGCCGCGCTTGCGTACAGCCTTGATCCAGATGCCGACCACATGGGCGAAGGCGGCGGCGTCTCCACCTTGCTCCAGAACCTCGATGGCGGGCACGAAGAGGCGTTGCGGGATTTTCTGGGTCGTATCGAGGGCGATCTGGGTGCAGCGATGGGCGATCGTCGGGTTTGCGAAACGCTCCATCAACTGGTTCATATAGGCGTCGAGATCAATGCCCGGCACAGGGTCGAGTGTCGTCACCGTCGCAGCGAGATGCCGGCGGGCTTCCGCTGCCAGTTCCGGGACGGCCATCACATCGCGGGTGCATTCGAGATCGTGGATGATGCCGAGATGCGCAAGCAGCGTATGCGTGCCGTTCAGGAGCCTGAGTTTCATCTTCTCGTAGGGCTCGGCGTGTTCGGCAAAGATCGCGCCGCCCGCTTCCCATTTCGGGCGGCCAGAGACGAAATTGTCCTCGATCACCCCCTGGAGGAAGGGTTCGGTATCGAGCGCTAGCGCATCCGTCACGCCGAGCAGCCGTTCGGCGCGCTCGCGGGTGGCGGGCGTTGCGGCGGGCACGATGCGGTCGACCATGGAGCAGGGAAACGCACCGTTTTCGGCAATCCAGCGGGCAAGTGCCGGATCGCGTCGTTCCGCCATCTCCAGCACCAGACGGCGGACCACTTGGCCGTTCGACGGAAGGTTGTCGCAGCAGAGAACGGTGTAGGGCGGAACACCCGCCGTTCGGCGCAGCGCCAGCCCCTCCACCAGAAAGCCGATGGCGCCGGAAGGTTGATGCGGGTTTGCAAGATCGGCGGCGACCGAGGGGTGATCGGTGTCGAGCCCGCCGGTGACAGGGTGCAGGCCATAGGCCTTTTCCGACACGGTGAGGGTGACGATGCGGATGTCAGGGCTCGCCAGATAATCTAATACCTTCTGCCGGTTCTGCGCGGCGCAGACCCAGTCGACTGTCGCGCCGATCACTTCCGACCGGTCGTCCGCCTTGCCGCGCGTGGTCACGGAATAGAGCCCGTCCTGTGCTGCGAGCGCCTCCACCGGTTCCGGCGACCGCAGGTTGACGGCAACGATGCCCCAAGGGCCGAATTCCGCTTCCAGCGCCCGCTGGGTGAAGACGGCCTGATGCGCCCGGTGGAAGGCGCCGAGACCGATATGGACGATGCCGGGCTTCAGGGCGGAACGGTCATAGGCCGGGCCGGTGACATGCGGCGGCAGGATGGTTTTCGCGTTAAGCTGTTGCATGGATTTCATACCAGTCCGTAGCGGGAATGAAGAAGCGTGCGCTCGATACCGCGCAATTCGGCAAGGCCCTTGAGGCGGCCAATGGCGGGGTAGCCGGGTTGGGCGCCGCGGGTCAGGTCATCGAGAATTTCCTGCCCGTGGTCGGGGCGCATCGGGATTTCGTGGTCGGCGCGGCCTTCCTCTCGGCGACGGGCCTCTTCGGCCAGCAGTGCGGCGATGACGGCGACCATATCCGTCCCGCCTTCCAGATGCTCATCCTCGAAGAAGGAGCAGGGCACGGTATCGGTTTCGCGGGTCACGTTGCGCAGATGGACGAAGTGGATGCGGTCGGCAAAGCGCGAAGCGATGAAGGGCAGATCGTTATCGGCGCGCGCGCCGAGCGAGCCGGTGCAGAGTGTGACGCCGTTGGCGCGGCTGTCGACTTGGGACAGCATATGCGCATAATCCGCCTCGGTCGAGAGAATGCGCGGCAGGCCGAGCAGCGGCCAGGGCGGGTCGTCGCCATGGGCGCAGATATTGATGCCGACTTCTTCGGCCACGGGTGTCACTTCCGAGAGGAAGTCGATGAGGTTCTGCTGCAATCGCGCGCGGTTCGTGCCCTCGTAACTGCGCAGCTTTTCAAGCAGTTGATCCAGCGTGTAGCCATCCGCCGAGCCGGGCAGACCGGCGCCGATGTTTCTGCCAAGCGCTGCGATTTTCACCTCGGGCATGTCAGCAAAGCGCTTGGCGGCTTCCTCCGTCAGCCAGTCGGGATAGTCGTCCTGCGCTGCCGGGCGTTTGAGGATGTGGATGTCGAAGGCGGCGAAATCCGGCAGGTCGAAGCGCATGGCTTTCGCGCCGTGACGGGTCTCCCACCGCAGATCGGTACGTGTCCAGTCGAGAACCGGCATGAAGTTGTAGCAAACGGTGCGGATGCCCGATGCCGAAAGCCGTCGCAGGGTTTCCTGCCAGTTGGCGATGTGGGTCTTCCAGTCGCCGGTCTGCGTCTTGATCGATTCCGAAACCGGCACGCTCTCCACCACATCCCAGACGAGACCACCGGCACGGATTTCCGCATGGCGCTTCTCGATCTCCGCAACGGGCCAGACCTCGCCGGTTGCGATATGGTGCAGCGCGCTGACGATGCCTTGCGCACCCGCCTGGGCCGCATCGCGCACGGTCACCTTGTCCACCGGGCCAAACCAACGCCATGTATGTCTCATCGTGTCGTCCTTTGCATGTCAGCGTGTGCTGTCGAAGGTGATCTGCACCTTGCAAGCAACGGTGCGGTCCCCGGCCTGTTCGAAGGCCTCGACCACCTGTTCAAGCGGGAAAGCGTGGGAAATGATCGGGCGCACATCGATCGCTCTGGCAGAAATCAGCCGCACGGCCTCGGCGAACTCGCCGTGGAAGCGCTGGGAGCCGCGCCAGGTGATTTCCTTGCCCACCAGCGCGTTGAGCGGAATGGTGATGTCACCGGTCACGCCCACCTGCACGATCTGTCCGCGCGGTTTGACGCAGGCAAAGGCCGAGCGCAGCGCCGGTCCTGCGGCCGAGCAGTCGAACACCACGTCGAAAAGGCCTTTGTTTTCCTGATAAGGCGCAAGTCCTTCCGGATGGCTTGCGACGTTGATGGTTTGTGAAGCGCCCAGCGCTGGCGCGCGCGAAAGGGCGGCGTCCGTCAGGTCGGTCACGACGATTTCAGCCGCGCCCGCGTGGCGCGCGGCGGCGACGGTCAGGAGGCCGATAGGCCCTGCGCCGGTGACGAGCACCGTTTTGCCGGAAAGCTCGCCGGCCTGCGCGACGGCATGAAGGCAGACGGCCAGCGGTTCCGCGCAGGCGGCTTCGCCCGGCGTCGTGCCCGGCCCGAAGGCATGGCACTGGATGGCCGGCACACCGAGCCTGTCGCGGAACATGCCATTTTCATGGGGCAGCCGCATAGCGGAGCCCATGAAGCGCATTTCGAGGCAGTGGATCGGCTGATTGAGCTTGCAATAATGGCAATGACCGCAGGGCTGCGACGGATTGACGGCAACAAGCTGGCCGATCGCAAGCCCGCTGACGCCCGCGCCAAGGGCCGTGACGAAGCCGGAGGCTTCATGCCCGGAAATGATCGGCTCGCGAACCCTGACGGGGCCGAAGCCGCCATCCTGATAATAATGCAGATCCGAGCCGCAGATGCCGCCGGCTGCCATGGAAAGCAACACTTCGCCGGGGCCGGGTTCCGCATAGTCGAGCATTTCGACCCGAAGGTCGCGCCTACCGTGAAGACGGGCAACACGCGTTTGCATGGTTGAAGCCTTTTCATTGGTGGGAGAGCCCCGCGCGTTCACTGCGCGGGGCATTTTCGTCAGCGGATCAGGCCGAGCTGGGTGGGCAGCCAGAGCGTGATGGCGGGGATGAAGGTAATGAGCGCCAGTGCGATGAACAGCGGGATCATCCAGGGCAGGATGGCCAGCGTCGTTCGTTCCACCGACATCTTGGAAATGCGGGAGAGAACGAAGAGCACCATGCCGACCGGGGGCGTCAGAAGACCGATCATCAGGTTCAGCGTTACGATCAGGCCGAGATGCACGGGGTCGATGCCGTAGCGGGCGGCGACCGGCATGAGGATCGGCACGAGAATGCTGATGGCCGCGATGGTATCGAGGAAGGCACCGACGATCAGCAGCAGGATGTTGACGATGATGAGGAAGGTCCACCAGTTATCCGTCAGCGTGAACATGAAGTCGGAAAAGAGCTGGGCGGCCTGGCTCACGGTCAGAAGCCATGCGAAGATCGAGGCGGCGGTGACGATGAAGAGAACGGCGGCGGTGGTTTCGATCGTATCGAAGGTTGCCTTCGCCAGCGTCCTGAATGTCATGGTGCGGTAACGCACCAGCCCGAGGAACAGCGACCACAGCACGGCGGCCACGGCCGCTTCGGTCGGCGTAAACCAGCCCATGGTCATGCCGCCGATGAGCAGAACCGGCGTCATCAAGGCCATCACGGCGGAGAAATCGTAGTACCAGTCGAGTGCGACGAGGGCGGCAAGGCCAATAAGGACTGCGACATTCACCGAAAGCCCGGCCATGATCATGAGATAGACGGCTGCCGGAAAGCAGAACACGATCACCACTTCCATCGAGGCCGAGAGAAGCTGTTTCAGTTCGAAGGGCGTATCCGAGCCCCAACCCTTGCGGCGGGCGAAGATGTAGACGGTCACCATCATCAGGACTGTCATCACGACGCCGGGAATGATGCCCGCCATGAACAGCGCACCGATGGAGGCGTTGGCCATCATGCCGTAAATGACGAAGGGCAGCGAAGGCGGAAAGATGGGGCCGAGTGTGGCCGAGGCGGCGGTGACGCCGACGGCAGCGTCCACCGGATAGCCGTGGTCCTTCATGGCCTTGATCTCGATGGTGCCGATGCCGGCGGCATCGGCCAGGGCTGTACCGGACATGCCGGAAAAGACCACCGAGCCGATGATGTTGACCTGCGCCAGCCCGCCCTTCATCCAGCCGACCAGCGACAGCGCGAAACGATAGATGCGCCCGGTCACACCGGCGATGTTCATGAGATTGCCGGCGAGAATGAAGAAGGGCACGGCAATCAGCGGAAAGCTCTCGACGCCGGCGATCATGCGCTGGGCTGCGATGATATCCGGCGCCACGCCATAGATGACGAGGTAGAGCAGCGACGCGACGGCCATGGAAACGGCGACAGGTGTGCCGATAATGAGAAGCAGAAGAAAGGCACCGATAAGCAGAAGCATGGATCAGATTCCCTGTGCGCCGGCTGATTCCTGGGCCTGTTCGCGAATGGTTTTCTCGCCGGTCAGGTCCTTGATGAAATTGTGCGCCGAGTGAATGAACATCAGCGCGTAGGCGGCGAAGACGGTGTAGAAGACAATGCCGCGCGGAAGGTCGACGGTGACCATGCGCTCGTCGCCGACAACCTCCAGATACCGCCACATCAGCCAGGTGATGTAGGCGAAGAAGCCGATGGTGATGAGGTCGACGGTGATTTCGAGAAAACGGACCGCACGCTTTGGCAGGAAACGGTAAAGCAGATCCACCTGAATGTGCCGCATCATGCGCACGCACATGACCGAGCCGAGGAAGACCACAACGACGAGGCAGTTGGCGGCGATTTCTTCGGTCCAGGCAAAGCTGTTGTTCAGAACGTAGCGTGTGAAGAATTGCAGGAAAACACACAGCGCCATGCCCCAGAACACGGCCAGCGAAATCCAGTCTTCAACGGCATAGGGCGAAAGATCGACGGGGCCGACCTCTTCCTCGAAGGCGTGCGCCATTTCTTCCACGCTGATAGGGGCGTGCTGATGGTCTGTCATGGGAAGGGCTCCATTGCAGGGGGCGAGGGGCGAAGAACCCGGCGCCGCGACAGGCGCCGGGTGTCGCGCGTTACTTGATGGCGCGAATGGCTTCCCAGTCGGCCTTTTCGTAACCGAAGTCCTCGAGCTTGGCCTTCTCGATGACGTTCTTCTCGAAATCGGCCTTGTCGACTTCGGTCACGGAGATGCCCTTCTTCTTGAACTCATCGACCAGCGCATTTTCGCGGCCCTCGATGATCTTTGTGGTGCGGGCTGCGGCTTCCTGCATGACTTCGGTGAAGATCGCCTTGTCTTCATCCGAGAGGCTGGCCCAGCGGGTCTTGGAGACCAGCGTGTTGAGATGGTCAACGATGTGGCCGGTCAGAACGATGTTCTTCTGGACTTCGTAGAACTTCTTGGCCTCGATGGTGGTCAGCGGGTTTTCCTGGGCTTCCACCGTGCCGTTCTGGAGCGCCAGATAGACTTCGGCGAACGCAATCGGCGTGGTGTTGGCGCCGCAGGCGCGCGGCATGGCAAGATAGGCCGGTACATCGGGGACGCGCATTTTCAGGCCGGCCATGTCCGCGCACTTGGCGATGGGCCGGTTGGACGTCGTGTGGCGCGTGCCGTAATAGCTGACGGCGACGATGTGGTTGCCCGTCTTGTCTTCGTAACCCTTTGCCAACTTCTTGAAGACATCACTCTTCGTATAGGCAATCAGATGGCTCGGGTTACGGAAGATGTAGGGGTAGTAGGTGACGCCGATCGGCTTGTAATCGCGGGCGGCGAAGCTGGAGCCGGAAATGATGATATCGACGGTGCCAAGCTTGAGGCCCTGGTTGATATCGGCTTCCTTGCCAAGCTGCGAGGCCGGGAACACATCGATCTTGTAACGCCCGTTGGTACGCTTGGCGATTTCCTGTGCGGCCCAGACGGATTCGGTATGGAACGGTTCGGATGTTTCATAGACATGCGCCCATTTGAGCACGGTTTCCGCATGGGCCGACAATGTCGAGGCCACCATTGCGGCGGCGGCTCCCAGCAACATCTTCAATCTGAACTTCATTCTCTCCTCCCGAGTTAATGTCAGATGTGTCTTTGCACCCCTCCGCTTTATGGCGGCGGGGTCAGTCCTCTCTGGATGGCTCCTCCCCGAAGCTTTCAGAGAATCTCTTCTGTGCCAGCGTCAGGTGCTGGCGCATCGCCTCGCGTGCGGCGGATGGATTGCCGGCGGCGATGGCATCGCGAATGGCCTTGTGTTCCTCAAGTGCCAGCCGCCAAGTGTGCGGGCCTTCGAAGTAGCTTGCGAGCTTTTCGAAATAGGGCGTCATGCGCTTGTCGTAGATCAGGCCCGTGAACCGGTTGAGCGCCGAATTGCCGATGATATCGGCCATCGCGGTATGAAAGGCCCGGTCGCAGGCGAGCGCCACAGTCGGCTTTTCGAGCGAAGCTTCCATGCGGGCAAGAATGTCATCGATCCGCGCGATGCTTGCGGGTGTCGCCCGCCGCGCAGCTTCCTCTGCAATGCCGCTTTCGATAAGGAGGCGGGCTTGCAGGATCTCGAACGGACCGTCGCTGTCATCGTCCAGCGGCGCCTCGGTTGCCGGTTGCGGCTTGCGGTTGATGTAGACGCCCGAGCCCATGCGGATTTGCAGGTAGCCTTCCACTTCGAGAACGATCAGTGCTTCCCGAACGGTCGGACGGGAAACGCCGAACCGTTCCGAAAGCTCCCGTTCGGCCGGCAGTTTCATGCCGGCTTTCAATTCGCCCGTTTCGATGAGCATACGAATTTGTTCAGCGACCTGCCGGTAAAGGCGGCGCGGCTCCAAGGCCACAAACATTGGTTTCCTCCCGCGCAACCACTCCCCTGGTGCGCAAGTGGTCATGTTGTCTGACCACTTTCTTCAGTAAAGCCCCTTTTGTGGTAAAGTCAACCGTCAATGTGAGCGTTATGTCGAATTAAGATTCTGAATTCATTGTCATTTAAGGCGAACAGAAACATCCCCGCGGCTCTCCGCCACGGTTCGGTCCGTCTCCTCCCTGTTCGGTGCCCGCCGGTTTTCTAGGGGCTGGGCATAGGCACGGCATAGCGTCGCGCGAGTGTTTCGAAGGCGGCAAGCGTTACCGGATCAACGGTCACGCCCAGTTGGTCGCGCAGCGACGCCACCGCCCATTCGCGGTCGCCCGGCGCCATCACGCGGCAGCTTTCCCGCGGCTGTGAGGCGCGCAATGTTTCCAGATAGCGGGCCATGCCCTGATCGAAGATGTCACGGTCAACGAAGGCATCGGGTTTGATGGCCAGCACAAAGGCCCCCATGCCGCGTGGGGTCGAAAAATCCGGGCCCTGCATCGGCGCGATGTCGAAGGATAATTTCATGCCGGTCAGCACGGCGCTGAGGATTTCCGCGACACCCGCGAGGGCTGCCCCCTTGAAGCCGAATTCTCCGCCAAGCGGGGCCAGCATTTCGGTGTCGTCCGCGTTCTGCGTATCGAAGCCTCTTGCGTCTGAAGCGACGGAGGCGGGCAGGCGCTTGCCCAGGCTGCGGTAGAGCAGCACGCGGTTGAAGGGCACGGCGCTGGTCGCCATGTCCAGCAGCCACGGATTTTCTCCCGATGACGGTACGGCGACCGAAATGGGATTGGTGCCGTGAAAACGCTCAGCGCCGTCATGCAGACGCACAAAGCTGTCGGAATTGGCGAAGGTGAAGCCGATGAGACCCTGGCGCGCGGCTTCGACCGAAAATGCGCCCGCCGGGCCGAAATGCGATGTGTTGCGAATGGCCACCGCCCCGATGCCGAAGGCATTGGCCAGCGCAATGGCGCGCGTCATGCCGGTATAGGCGGCAAGCGCGCCCTGGGCGTGGTCGGCATCCAGCGTTTCCACCGCGCCAAAGCCGGAGACGGTGCGAAGTTGCGGTGTCTTGTTCAGCCGCCCGCTCTCAAGCGCCTGAATGTAATGCGGCAAAAGACGAATGCCGTGACTATCCACGCCAAGCCGTGTGCCGTGCATCATCGCCCGCGTCGCGGCGTCGGCCGTTGCCTCGTTGGCCCCGCATGCGATGAGGACCTGGCGGCAAAACTGGTCCAGCGCGGCGAGTGGAACACTCATCTGCGGGTTGGTTCGCAACATTGCGGAAGTATCTCCTGGCACCTTCGTGTCAAAACGTATTATGCATACACTAGACGTTTGCGGTAGGCTGTGCAATCCCTTGATCTGTGGATCGCCCATAGTCGTGGTTGCGGGATGGGCCTTCGTGACCCATCCTCTGCCCGAAACATCGGTTCCAGGAAGGTTTTCTGCTGAATGTGCAGCCAGATCAAAGCCATTGCGCCGAAGCTTTACCGGCGTGCATGCGATGTGCTGGTTGCCGATATCACGGGTGGCGTGCTTTGCGCAGGCGCTCGGCTGACCGAAACTGCGGTGGCCGAACGCTTCGGCATCAGCCGCGCCCCCGCGCGTCAGGCACTCATCGAGCTTGAGCGCATGGGCCATGTTCGCAAGGCGGAGGCGCGTGGATACGACGTGATGGCCCCGTCGGATGTGGCGACGCCGGTGCCAGCTCCCGGGGAGGAATCCGGTGATCCCAAGATCCATTTCCTGCCAAGCTGGGAATTGATCTATCCCGATATCGAAATCGAGATCGTTTCGCGCACCTCGCTCGCCAGTTGGCGGATCAACGAGGCGGTGCTTGCCAGGCATTACGGCGTCAGCCGAACCGTGGCGAGGGATGTGGTGGCACGCTTGCAGCAGCGCGGCATCGTTCAGAAGGATGATAAGGGCCGTTGGTATGCGCCTGCGCTGACGCCGAAACACATCGATGAGCTTTATGAATTGCGTTGGGTGCTGGAACCACTGGCACTGGAAAAGGCGGCAACTCGCTTGCCGGAGGGGCTTCTTGCCCGCATGCGCATCCATATCGAGGCAGCACTTGCGGCGATTGATGAGGATGGTGAAGCACTCGATGCGCTGGAACAGGAACTGCATGTGGAGCTGCTTGGCCATTGCGGCAACGATGCCCTCATGCGCGCCATCAGCCTGCCGCAGGCGCTGCTGGTCGCCCATCATTTCCTCTATCGCTGGACGAGCGAACTTTTCGACACCGAACCCTTCCTGCCGGAGCATCTGGAGATCGTGGCCCGGTTGGAGGCCGATGATGTGGCGGGCGCGCAGGCCGCGCTCGTTCATCACCTGAAGATTTCCCGTCAGCGTGCCATGCTACGGATTCAGGCCGTGGCGCAGGTCATCGAGCCGGATGATTTGTCTTATCTGGAGCGGCTTGAACCGGTGTAACTACGCCTGCGCCATCAGGCGCACCTGCCGCAGCGTGTTTTCCCGGCTGCGCTTCAGGTGGGCCAGAAGGGCGGCGACCGCCTGCCTCTCGTCATTGGCCTCGATGGCGTCCAGAATGGCGCGGTGTTCGGCGACTGACCGGTCATATTCGCCCGGAACCGAAACGAAGAGCGTGTGCGTCTGCCCGAGAATGCGGGCATGGGTCTCGGTGATGAGCGCAATGGCGGCGGCCTCCACCAGCGCACTGTGAAAGGCGCGGTCATAGGTCAGTGCCCGCGCGAGATCATCGAGCGATTGGCCACCGGCATAGGCCCGGTGGCCCTCCAGACTTTCCGTCAGGCGGGCTTTGAGCGTCGCATCCACATGGCCAGCCTCGAAGACCGCTTCGAGCGCGCCTTTTTCGATCAGAATGCGGGCGGCATAAAGCGCTTCCACATCCGCTTCGGTAAAGTTGCGCACGGCCATGCCGCGCCGGGCAGTCGTCACCACCAGTCCATCCGCTTCCAGCCGCAGGCATGCTTCCTTGACGGGGGTCGGGCTGATGCCGAGGTCAGCGGCAAGTTCGTTCGGTAACAGGCGTGTGCCACCGGCAAGCCGCCCGCCGATGATGCGGGCGCGAAGTTCCTGATAGGCCTGTTCGGCCAGTGTCGTCTTGATCATGCTCATGCGGGAAAGATCGCCGAACCGCCCGGGCAAGACAAGTGACAATAAAAAATTTTTTATTTTGTTTTACGGCATATTTGACGCTACGACAGTGCGGAGACGTCGGCTTGTCGGACAACGTGTGTGTTTCGCTGCCGATATCACGAACCGGGAGGAGGAACCCCGCCATGAAGATCGCATCCGTTGAACCGTTCATTCTGCATTTGCCGCTGACATCGGATTCCATTTCCGATTCCACCCACTCGATCACCCATTGGGGTGTCGTCGGCACGAAGATCACCACCACAGAGGGGCTGGAAGGTTATGGCTTCACCGGCACGCATGCGCATCTGCCGTCCGACCGGCTGATCACCGCCTGCATCCGCGATTGCTATGCCCCGCTTCTGATCGGTGAAGACGCCAACGACCATCAAAGGCTTTGGACGAAGCTTGCCCGTTACCCCTCGCTGCAATGGGTGGGGCGTGCCGGCATCACGCATCTGGCCCTTGCGGCTGTAGATGTGGCGCTGTGGGATCTGAAGGCCAAGAAGGCGGGCCAGCCGCTCTGGAGTCTCTTGGGCGGTGCACGAACCGAGGCGCTCGAAGCCTACAATACCGATATCGGATGGCTGTCTTTTTCCAGGGAAGCGCTTCTGGCCGGTGCGGCGCGGGCGGTGGAAGAGGACGGCTTCACGCGCATCAAGATCAAGGTTGGTCATGATGATCCGAATGTGGATATCGAGCGTCTGTCCGCCGTGCGCCAGCGGTTGGGCGGCGGCGTGCGCATTGCCATCGACGCAAACGGAAAGTGGGACCTGCCAACCTGCCAGCGCTTCTGCGAAAAGGCCCGCGACCTCGATATCTACTGGTTCGAGGAGCCGATGTGGTATGACGATATTGCCAGCCACGCCGCCTTGGCGCGCAACACAGCGATCCCCATCGCGCTTGGCGAACAGCTTTATACGGTGGATGCCTTCCGGGCCTTCATTGCGGCCGGTGCCGTGCACTATGTGCAGCCGGACGTGACGCGTCTGGCCGGCATTACCGAATATATTCAGGTGGCCGATCTGGCGCTGGCGCATCGTCTGCCGGTCGTGCCCCATGCCGGCGAAATGAGCCAGGTGCATGTGCATCTCAGCTACTGGCACCCGGCCTCGACCATTCTCGAATATATTCCATGGATCAAGGATCACTTCCACGAACCGTCCAACGTCGTGAATGGTGTGTTCGTCAGACCCCGGCAACCGGGTGCCAGTACCACGCCATTGGCTGAAAGTTTCGCGCGCTACGGCAAGAGTTTGGGATAATCTTCAGGGCGAACGGATTCGCCCTGAACCGGGCTTTCCGCCCATTGGCCGTTCAGCCTAGAATGGCCATCAGGTTGTCTGACATTTGTGAAGGAGAGACACATGCCCGCCCCGAAGAACGTGTTCAAGCAGGCGTTGAAGGAGGGGCGGGTGCAGATCGGCCTCTGGCAGGGGTTGACCACCGGCTATGCCGTGGAGATCTGCGCGGGCACGGGCTATGACTGGTTGCTGATCGACGGGGAACATGCGCCGAGCGACATTCCCATGCTCTCCGAGCAATATCAGGCGGCCATGCATTCCGGGAGCCACCCGATTGTTCGCCCGCCGATTGGTGAGACCTGGATCATCAAGAAGCTGCTCGATGTCGGTTTCCAGACCCTGCTTATACCGATGGTCGAAAGCCGTGAACAGGCTGAGGCACTGGTGAAGGCCACGCGCTATCCGCCGCACGGTGTGCGCGGCGTGGGGGCCGCCATGGCGCGCGCTTCCGATTACAGCCGCATTCCCGATTATCTCGAAACCGCCAATGACGAAATCTGCCTTCTGGTGCAGGTGGAAAGCCGCGCAGGTCTGGCCGCACTCGATGAAATCGCGGCGCTTGACGGCATTGATGGCATCTTCATCGGTCCCGCCGATCTGGCCGCCGATATGGGCTATCTCGGACGGTCTGGCTCCGAGCCGGTCCAGGCGGCGATTGCCGATGCCTTCACCCGTATCCGTGCCCATGGTAAGGCTCCCGGCATTCTGACGGGTGACGTCGCGCTCGCCAAGCGTTACGAACAGCAGGGTGCCCAGTTCATCGCCATCGGTATTGATGTGATGCTGCTGGCCTCGGCCTGTGAAAAGCAGCTTGCCGCTTTCCATGCCGCCAAACCGGTGGAAGGCCCGGTTGGCGACAAGGTTTATTGATCTGTCGGTGACGTTCTGAGCAAAAAAAGGCCGCCCTTTGGGCGGCCTTTTCAGTTGTCAGGCAAGGTCCTCGGGAAGAATACCCTCTGGAATGTTCTGGTAGGACACGGGCCTGAGGAAGCGGCGAATGGCCATGGTTCCGACTGAGGTCGCCCCGAAATTCGTGGAGGCGGGGTAGGGGCCGCCGTGAACCATGGCATCGCACACTTCGACGCCGGTCGGGAAACCATTGGCGAGAACACGCCCCGCCTTGCGTTCCAGAACGGGCAGCAGCTTGCGGCCAAGATCGATATCGGCATCGTCGAGATGCAGCGTTGCCGTCAACTGACCTTCGAAGCTCTTGGCGACGGCGATCATGTCGTCGGCGCTGTCGACGGTCACGATCAGGCCGAGCGGTCCAAAGACCTCTTCCGAAAGCGCGTGGTTCGCCAGCCAGTCTTTCGCGGTCACGCGGAAGAGATAGGGCGTGGCATTACGCAGGTTGCAGGTGGAGGTGAGCACTTCCCGCACGCCAGCGCCGGCGGCGACCCGGTCGCGTCCATCGCGATAGGCTTTGGCGATGCCATCCGTCAGCATGACCTGCGGGCCGACTTCGGAGAGCGCGGCGCGGGCGGTCTCGGCAAAGGCATCGGCCTGTTCGGCGAGGATGACGGCGATGCCGGGATTGGTGCAGAACTGGCCGGCACCCATGGTGAGCGAACCGGCCCAGCCCTTGGCAATGGCCTCGCCGCGCGCCTTGACCGCTTCGGGCAGCAGGAACATCGGGTTTACGGAACCGAGTTCGCCGAAGAAGGGGATGGGTTCGGGACGCGAGACGCAGAGATCGAACAGGGCACGGCCACCGGCGAGCGAGCCGGTGAAACCGACCGCCTTGATGAGCGGATGGGTGACGAGCGCGGTGCCGACATCGCGGCGGCCGCCCTGGATCAGCGAGAAGACGCCGGGGTGCAGCTTGTGTTTCTTGATGGCCGCATGCACGGCTTCGGCGATGATCTCGCCGGTGCCGGGATGGGCGGAATGGCCCTTGACGACCACCGGGCAACCGGCTGCCAGCGCAGACGCTGTATCGCCGCCGGCGGTGGAGAAGGCGAGCGGGAAGTTCGAGGCGCCGAAGACGGCGACCGGGCCGATGGGCCGCTGCATGAGGCGAATGTCGGGGCGCGGCAACGGCTTGCGGTTGGGCAGGGCCTCGTCATGGCGACGGTCGAGGTACTCGCCTTTGCGGATGTGGCTGGCGAACAGACGAAGCTGGCCGGTGGTGCGGCCCCGCTCACCTTCGAGGCGGGCGGCGGGCAGGCCGGTTTCCGACGTGCCGATGGCGGTGATCGCCTCGGCGCGGGCCTCGATCTCGTCGGCAATGGTGTCGAGGAAGGCGGCGCGTTCTTCGCGGGTGGTATAGCCAAACGACCAGAAGGCTTCTTCGGCGGCTTCCGCTGCCTTGTTCACCAGATCGACGGTGCCGACGGAAAAGCTATGCGCCTCGCCATGGGCGGGTTCGCTCTGGAAGGTGTTTTCCGTGCCAATCCATTCACCGGCGACCAGATGCTTGCCATGCGGGGTGAAAGTCATTGTGTGTTTCCTCTTCCCTGTGTTCTTAGTGGTTATGGCGCGGGGGCGTTTTTGAAAGCTGGCGGAATTTCTCCGCGTCGCGGATCGTTGCGCCATCAGCAAGCTGCGTTACCGTCTGGCGATAGATCATCTGCCAGGGAGTGGCGTCTGCCGGAGTGGCCGGAATGCCTTCGCCCTTGCGGCGTGCGATTTCGGCGTCATCCACCAGCATGTCGCAAAGCCCGTGGTTGAAGTCGATGCGGATCGTGTCGCCGGTTCTCACCCAGGCAAGACCACCGCCCGCCGCACTTTCCGGCGAGGCATTGAGGATGGACGGGCTGTCGGCGGTGCCGGACTGCCGGCCGTCACCGATGGTCGGCAGGCTCAGAATGCCACGCTTGATGAGGTGATCCGGCGGTTGCATGTTCACGACTTCTGCCGAGCCCGGCCAGCCGAGCGGCCCTGCGCCGCGAATGACGAGAATGCAGCGCTCGTCTATGTCGAGGGCAGGATCGTTGATGCGCTTGTGGTAGTCTTCCGAACCGTCGAAGACGATGGCACGGCCTTCGAAAATACCTTCGCGCCCTGGTTCCGAAAGATAACGTTTGCGGAACTCGGGCGAAACGACGCTCATCTTCATGATGGCGAAATCGAACAGATTGCCCTTGAGCACGAGGAAGCCGGCGCGCTCCTTGAGCGGTTCGGCATAGGGCTTGATAACCTCGCGGTCATTCGATTCCCGTCCGTCGAGATTGTCCGCCATGCTTTTGCCGGTCACGGTCGGACAGGAACCGTCGATCTTTCCGGCCTTCAGCAACTCCCACATGATGGCGGGCACGCCGCCAGCACGGTGGAAGCGTTCGCCGAGATAGGCGCCCGCCGGCTGCACATTGGCAAGCAGCGGAATGTCATAGCCCTCGTCCTGCCAGTCTTCCGGCTTCAGTTCAACGCCCGCATGCTTGGCCATGGCCATCAGATGCGGCTGGGCATTGGTGGAGCCGCCGATGGCCGAGTTGACCTTGATGGCGTTGAGGAAGGCTTCGCGCGTCAGGATGTTCGAAGGGCGAATATCTTCCAGCACCAGTTCCACGGCGCGGCGACCGGTGCGATAGGCCATCTGGCCGCGTTCACGATAGGCGGCGGGAATGGCCGCGCAGCCGGTCAGCGACATGCCGAGCGCTTCGGCCATGGCGTTCATGGTGGACGCCGTGCCCATCGTATTGCAGTGCCCGACGGAGGGCGCAGAACTCAGCGCCGCATCGAGGAACTGTTCCCTCGTGATCTCGCCTGCGGCATACTTGCGTCGCGAACGCCAGATGACAGTGCCCGATCCAACCAGTTCGCCCTCGTGCCAGCCGTCGAGCATCGGCCCACCGGAAAAGACGATGGCGGGAATATCGACGGTGGAGGCGGCCATCAGCGCGGAGGGGGTGGTCTTGTCGCAACCGGTGGTCAGAACCACGCCATCGAGTGGATAGCCGTAGAGGATTTCGACCAGACCCATATAGGCGAGGTTGCGGTCGAGTGCCGCCGTCGGGCGCTTGCAGTTTTCGAACAGCGGATGCGAGGGAAACTCGATCGGAATGCCACCCGCGTCGCGAATGCCGTCGCGAATGCGCTTGGCGAGATCGAGATGGTGGCGGTTGCACGGATTGATGTCGCTGCCGGATTGGGCAATGCCGATGATCGGCTTGCCGGAGCGCAGTTCCTCGGGCGTCGTGCCGTAATTCATGAAGCGCTCCAGATAGAGCGCGGTCATGTCGAGGTGATCGGGATTGTCGAACCAGTCCTGCGAGCGCAGCCGGCGGCCGGTTGTCTTGTCGTCGCTCATCGGTTCTCCTCCCGTTGGCGGTGATTGATCTTTTCGAGGTGAATGAGGAGGCCGGAATGATCGGTCTCACCATGGCCATCGGCCACGAAGGCGTGGAATTCGCCGCGGACCTCTTCCGTCAGTGGCAGGTGCAGCGAAAGGCTTTCCGCCATCGCGGCCACCGCATCGAGGTCCTTCAATTGCAGTCGTGAGGGTCCGCCGGGCTGGAAGGTGCGATCGACCATGCGCTTGCCATGCAGCTCCAGAATGCGGCTTTCGGCAAAGCCGCCGCGAATGGCATCGCGGAACTTGCCGCGATCCGCACCGCCGGCTTCCACCAGCATCATGGCCTCCGCCACGGCACCGATGGTAATTGCCACGATCTGCTGGTTGGCAAGCTTGCACACCTGCCCCGCACCGGAGGGGCCGACATGGGTGACGCGGCCAAGGGCGGCGAACACATCCGCAAGGCTTTCGATGGTCGCAGCGTCACCGCCGGCCATCAGCGCCAGTGTTCCGGCTTCAGCACCCACCGTGCCGCCGGAAACCGGCGAATCGATATGGAGGATGCCAAGTGCCGCCAGCTTTTCTGCGTGTTCCTTCGCAATTGGCGGAGCGATGGAGGAGGTGTCGATGACGACTGCTCCGGCTTTCAGTGCAGCCGCGACACCCGCATCGAAAAGAACCGTGCCCACGGCCTTGCCATCAGAAAGCATGGTGAAGATGATCTGGGCATCCTTCACAGCATCGACGGCAGTGGCCGCGACCTTTGCGCCATCGGCACGAAGCGCTTCCGCCTTGGCCGGATCACGGTTCCAGACCGTGACGTCGAAACCGGCCCCCAGCAGGCGGCGCACCATGGGTGCGCCCATCAACCCAGTGCCGAGAAAGGCGATCTTTCGGGTCACAGGCGGCCTCCCAGTTCATCTTCGATATGGGCCTGGATGATGGCGTCGAAGGAGGTTTCGGCGGTGAAACCAAGCTCGCGCGCCCGCTTTGCTTCAAAGCCCGGAGCCCAGCCGGCACACATTTTCATGATCATCTCGTTGGGCTCGCGGCGAATAAGGGCGACCGCCTTGTCGCCGGCCACCCGACGCAGCGCCTCGATCTGTTCGCCGACCGTGGCGGAAAGACCGGGCATCGAGAGATTGCGGCGCGGGCCGACCGTCGAAAGGTCCATCGTTGCGCCGTGAATGAGAAAGCCCACGGCCGAGCGCGGCGAGGTGTGCCAGTGGCGCACATCATCGGAAACGGGAAGCACGGCTTCCTGACCGATCAACGGTTCACGCAGGATATTCGAGAAGAAGCCCGAAGCGGCGGCATTCGGCTTGCCGGGGCGAATGCAGATGGTCGGCAGGCGAATGCCGATACCGTCGAAGAAGCCGCGACGTGTGTAATCCGACAGAAGCAGTTCGCAGATCGCCTTCTGGGTGCCGTAGCTCGTCAGCGGCGTCAGATGGAATTCATCGGGGATCGGGAAGGGCAACGGCGCGCCGACAACGGCAATCGATGACGTGAAGACGATACGCGGGAAATAACCATCGGCATTGTGGGCGGCGCGCACGGCGTCGAAGAGGAAGCGCGTGCCATCGAGATTGATGCGGTAGCCCTTGTCGAAGTCGAGTTCAGCTTCGCCGGAGACGATGGCGGCCAGGTGGAAGATGACGTCCGGGCGGGTGGCGATGAGCTTTTCCGCCGTGCCGGGCGCCGAGAGATCGCCGGTTTCCAGAGCTGCGTCACCGGTGAAGCCTTCGGGTGCCTGCGGTGCGACGACATCGACCAGGGTCAGTTTCTTGACGGGCCTGGCCCCAAGCACACCGTCCCGCACGAGACGTTCCGTAAGCTTGCGGCCAACCATGCCGGCGGCACCGATAATCAGGATATGCATGCTTTTTCCTCCTCCGATCCGCGCCAATCCTCAAATCCGTGCATGTGGTGCACGTCGCGCGAAAAAGTATTTGTAAGGTTGTCTGATAACCTTATATCATGCGTTTGAAAACCGAATAATGTTGTGATCCCTCACTTCCTTTTCACAGGGGTGAGGGCGGGAGGATCGATGAGCATCGAAACGAAGGAAGCACCGTCTCGCCAGGTTCAGGCGCTCGAGGCAGCGCTTGGCGCGGATATGGTTCTGAGCGGCGCTGATGTCGCGCGCTATTGCAGTGACTGGCACGGCGATGTGACGACGGGGGCAGTGGCGGTGCTGCGCCCGCGTTCGACGCAGGATGTTTCCGCCTGCGTGAAGACCTGTGCCGCGCTCGGCCTTTCCGTGGTGCCGCAGGGTGGTAATACCGGGCTGGTGCTGGGGGCCATTCCCGATCAGCCCTCCGGTCAGGTCATCCTCAGCCTTGAGCGCATGACGCGCATCCGCAGCATCGATGCCGATGATTTTTCCGCCGTGGTCGAGGCCGGCGCTATCCTTTCCGAGTTCAAGGACAAAGTGGAAGAGGCAGGCATGTTCTTCCCGCTGGCGCTGGGCGCACAAGGTTCGTGCCGCATCGGCGGCAATGTGTCCACGAATGCCGGCGGCATCAATGTTCTGCGCTATGGCATGACGCGTGAACTGGTTCTGGGCCTTGAGGTGGTGTTGCCGGACGGCTCTGTGCTCGAAGGTCTCTCGACGCTGCGAAAGGACAATCGCGGTATCGATCTGAAGCAACTCTTTATCGGCTCGGAGGGTACGCTCGGCATCATCACCGCCGTTGCCGTCAAGCTCATGCCGCAGCCGGAACAGGTGGCGACGGCGCTCATTGGTCTCAATGCGCTGGATGATGCGATCACGCTTTACCGCCGCGCTAGGCGCGACTGCTGCGATCTCATGTCCGCCTTCGAATTCATGCCACCGCTTGCCTTCACGCTGGCGCGCGAAGCCATTCCCGATCTCGCCATGCCGATGGACGGGGGCTATCCCGCCTATGTGCTGATGGAGATTTCGGGCTCCGGCCTTATCGATATCGAGGACCTGATGCAGCGTTTTCTTGAGTCGGTTCTGGAGGATGAGCTTGTCGTGGATGGCGTCATCGCCAATTCTCGCGATCAGGCGCGCAAGCTTTGGCTTTTCCGCGAGGGCATGAATGAAGGGCAGGCGAAACGCGGTCCGCATCTGCGCACCGACGTATCTGTGCCCCTGTCGCGGCTGGCCGATTTCGTCCGCGACGCCGAGGCGGCGGTGATCGCGGCGCTGCCGGATTGCACCTGCGTTTCCTACGGTCATGTCGGTGATGGCAACGTGCATCTCAACGTTCTGCCACCTGGCGATTTGCCGCGCGCGGAAATCGACGCGCGCATCTACAAGGCCAAGACAGTTATCAATGCCGTCCTCGATACCTATCGGGGCTCGATCAGTGCCGAACATGGCATCGGGCGCCTCAAAAAACCGGATTTCGAGGCGCGTCTACCAGCCGTTCAACGCCAGCTTCTCAACGCCATCAAGACGGCGATCGATCCGACTTTGGTCATGAATTCCGGTTGCCAATTGAATTACACCGCCGATTCGGGGCAAAGCTGATAAGCGGTGTCGCGCGGCAAGTGTTTGCCGTAGCGGCGGGTGGCGAAACGGGAAGGAAGTGGCATGTCGGTGGATTTCGGTCAGATCAGGCGCAACGAGCATCTGCCGGCCCGTATTGCCGCCCAGATCGGCAGCGACATTCAGGAAGGGCGCCTGAAGCCCGGCGACAAGCTGCCGACGGAGCATTTTCTGGCGAAATCCCTCGGGGTCAGTCGCTCGGTGGTGCGCGAGGCCATTGCCCAGCTTCGCAACGAGGGGCTGGTCGAAACCCGTCAGGGCGTCGGTGCTTTCGTGACGGAACGGCAGAACCGCGCGATTCGCATCGATGAGGGCGAACTGTTCGAGCGCGACAGTTTCCGCGACCTGTTCCAGCTTCGCATCCCGTTGGAAATCGAGGCCGCGGGACTGGCCGCGGTCCATCACAAGGAAGCCGATCTGGAGCGGATCGACGAGGCGCTTGCGCGGATGACGGGTTCGGAAAAATGGACCGATGATGGCATAGATGCTGATCTCGCCTTTCACCGCGCCATTGCCGAAGCCACGGGCAATGACTACTTCGCCCTTTTTATCGGCTTCATTGCAGAGCGCATCAGTCTCGCCATCGCCGCGGCCCGCGCCAGGGTCGAGCTGGAAGAGATCGTCAACGTTACCATCGAAGAGCATGTATTGGTTCGCAATGCGCTTGCCAGCCGGGACCCGAAGGCGGCTCGCGAAGCCATGCGCGCGCATCTTCTCGGCGCGGCTAGCCGCATCGACCTGACGCTCGAGACCTACTGACCCCGCCACCGGGATGACGCGACAGCGGCTCCGGTCTCCGGGGCCGCTCGATCTCATTGCGCGCGCTCCGCCGCGCCACTTATCCAGAGTTATTTGCAAACATGATGCTTCCCCGCTGGACAGGGGGAAAGCTTGCGATTAAAACGCTTGCATAGTTGTCAGACATCCTGACAATAAGGCAGGTTGACTGGAGGGTCGTCTGCGGGAGGAGCGCTGAAGCATCGCCACGGCGATGAGGGTGTCGGAGACGGTCGTCCAGGCCATCCTCCGTTCGCCGCGATTTTTTCCCGCATGCGATGAAACAAACGGAGGCCGCGCATTGCCGAAAGCAAGTGCGGCGGGAGGAGGAAGCTTGGGGACCAGGCATTCACTGACAAGCGATTTCATTTTGCCGGAAGACGCCGCCAACGCGGTTCTGGTCGGGCGGGTCTGGTCTAAGGCCGCCGGTGGGCCTTGCCCGGTTCTGGTGCGTGCGGGGCGCGTGCTGGATCTGACGGGCCTTGCCGCCACCATGGCCGGCCTGCTGGAGATTGACGGCATTGCCGAGACACTGGCGACGGCCACGAACCTGCCGGATATCGGCGCGCTTGACACATTCCTGAACGGTGAGGCCGGTTCGCTTCTGGCGCCGGTCGATCTGCAGGCCGTCAAGGCTGCCGGTGTAACCTTCGCCGACAGCATGCTGGAACGCGTGATCGAGGAGCAGGCCAAGGGGGATGCCTCGCGGGCGCGCGCCATTCGCGAAAAGCTGGCGCCGGTTCTGGGTGACAGCCTGCGCGGCGTGGCAGCGGGTTCGGAAAAGGCGGCGACCGTCAAGGCGCTGCTGCAGGATATGAACCTGTGGTCGCAATATCTGGAAGTCGGCATCGGTCCGGATGCCGAGATTTTTACCAAGTCGCAGCCCATGTCATCCGTCGGCTGTGGCGATACCGTTGGCATTCACCCGATTTCCGAGTGGAACAATCCGGAGCCGGAAGTGGTGCTGGCCGTGCGCTCGGATGGGGCGATCCTCGGCGCAACGCTCGGCAACGACGTAAACCTGCGCGATGTGGAAGGCCGCTCGGCCCTCTTGCTCGGCAAGGCCAAGGATAACAACGCCTCCTGCGCCATCGGCCCGTTCATCCGCCTGTTCCATGGTTCTTTCACGCTGGAAGAATTGTCGCGGGTGCGCGTCTCCCTCATCGTCAACGGCACGGACGGGTTTGAAATGACCGGCGAAAGCCCGATGGAGGCGATCAGCCGCTCACCGGAAAATCTCGTTTCGCAGCTTCGCAACCGCAATCACCAGTATCCGGACGGCGCGGTTCTGTTCCTTGGCACGATGTTCGCGCCGGTGAAGGATCGCCGTGGCGCGGGGCAGGGCTTCACCCACGAGATCGGCGACCGCGTGGAGATTGCGACGCCGCTTCTCGGTCGCCTCGTCAACTGGGTTGATCGCTCTAATGCCTGCCCGGAATGGACCTTCGGCACCCGCGCGCTGATGCAGAATCTCGCCGCTCGCGGCCTTCTGGACAAGGTGTGACGCCATGATCAAGCCTCTGATCGATCTCTTCTACCGGCTCTTAAATCTCATCCTCATCCTCATGCTTTCCGGCATGGCGCTGATGGTCTTCGTCAATGTCGTCATGCGCTATGGCATGAATTCCGGCATTGCGGTTTCGGAGGAAATGTCGCGCTACTTCTTCGTCTGGCTCACTTTCATCGGCGCCGTGGTCGCCCACCGGGAGGGCCTGCATATGGGCGTGGAAACGCTCGTGTCACGGTTTGGCCGTTCGGGGCGCGTGGTGCTGATGGGCGTTTCCAACGTCATCATTCTCATCGTTTCGGCCATCTTCTTCTGGGGTACCTGGAAGCAGCTTCCGATCAACGTGTCGATGACGGCACCGGTCACCGGGCTTTCCATGGGCTGGGTCTATGGCATCGGCCTGTTCTGCGGCGCGGGCATCTTCCTCATTACGCTGGAGCGGCTTTTCCGGGTCGTGAGCGGGCGCATCACGGATGACGAGGTCGCCGCCTTTGCTGGCGAACACATGAGCCTTGAAAAACTGTCGGAGCGTGCCTGATGACCCTTCTCGTCTTTATCGGATCGCTCGTCGGCGCCATGGCGGTCGGCGTGCCGGTTGCCTTTTCGTTGATGCTGTGTGGCGTCGTGCTCATGTGGTTCATGGGCATGTTCAATTCGCAGATCATCGCCCAGAACATGATTGCGGGTGCGGACACCTTCACGTTGCTCGCCATCCCGTTCTTCATTCTGGCCGGTGAGTTGATGAATTCCGGCGGTCTGTCTCGCCGCATCATCGATTTCGCCATTGCCTGCGTCGGTCACATTCGCGGCGGTCTCGGCATTGTGGCCATTGCGGCTGCCGTCATCATGGCCTCGATCTCCGGGTCCGCTGCTGCCGATACGGCAGCACTGGCTGCCATCCTCATTCCGATGATGGCCAAGGCCGGCTATAACGTGCCGCGCTCGGCGGGCCTGATCGCCTCCGGCGGCATCATTGCACCAATCATCCCGCCGTCCATGGCCTTCATCGTCTTTGGTGTGGCGGCCAACGTCTCGATCACCAAGCTGTTCATGGCCGGCGTTTTCCCCGGCATTCTGATGGGCGTGTCTTTGATCGTCACCTGGCTGGTCGTGGTTCGCAAGGACAATGTGCAGGCCTTGCCGAAGGTTTCCGGCGCTGAACGCCTGAAGGCGACGGGCCGCGCGGCCTGGGCGCTCGGCATGCCGGTCATTATCCTCGGCGGCATCAAGGCCGGCGTGGTGACCCCGACGGAAGCGGCTGTGGTCGCCGCGATGTATGCGCTGTTCGTCGGCGTGTTCATTTACCGCGAACTGAAAATCTCCGATCTGCCGCATGTCATCCTGCAGGCAGCGAAAACGACCTCCGTCGTCATGTTCCTTGTCTGCTCGGCGCTGGTTTCGGCCTGGCTCATCACCGCTGCCAATATCCCGGCGGAAGTGAGCGGCTATATCGAACCGCTGATCGACCGTCCGACGCTGCTGCTCTTTGTCATCATGCTGCTGGTTCTGGTCGTCGGCACGGCGCTTGATCTGACGCCGACCATCCTGATCCTGACGCCGGTTCTGATGCCGATCATCAAGCAGGCCGGTATCGACCCCGTCTATTTCGGCGTCCTGTTTATCATGAACACGTCGATCGGGCTTCTGACGCCGCCGGTGGGGGTGGTGCTCAACGTCGTGTCCGGCGTTGGCCGCGTGCCACTCGGCAAGGTTATCACCGGCGTCCTGCCTTTCCTGCTGGCGGAAATCTTCGTCCTGTTCCTGCTGGTCCTGTTTCCAGACCTCGTTCTGGTGCCTGCCCGGTGGCTCTATTGAGCCATCGGTCCCCATCCCCTTTCTCGAACTCTGGGAGGATATTCATGAGAAAGTACCTTAAGACCGCAACCGCACTGGTCACCGTCGCCGCCACGCTTGGCGCGGCTCCCGCCTTTGCCGAGTTCAATGCCCGTAACATCCGCGTTTCGAACGGCATCAACGCCGATCACCCCGTCGGCAACGGCATTCAGGCCATGCAGAAGTGCCTGGACGAGAAGTCCGGCGGCAAGCTGAAGCTGACGGCCTTCTGGGGCGGTGCGCTCGGCGGCGACCTTCAGGCCACGCAGGCGCTGCGTTCCGGTGTGCAGGAAGCTGTCGTCACCTCGTCCTCGCCGCTGGTCGGCATCGTGCCGGCGCTCGGCGTCTTCGATCTGCCCTTCCTTTTTGCCAGCGCCGATGAGGCCTACAAGGTGATGGATGGCGAGTTCGGCGACATGCTGAACAAGAAGCTGGACGATGCCGGTCTCGTGAACCTGGCCTACTGGGAAAACGGCTTCCGCAACCTGTCGAACTCCAAGCGCCCCGTGACCAAGTGGGAAGATCTGGAGGGCATGAAGGTTCGCGTGATGCAGAACAACGTGTTCCTCGATACCTTCAAGAACTTCGGTGCCAACGCAACGCCGATGGCTTTCGGCGAAGTGTTCTCGGCGCTTGAAACCAAGGCGATCGACGCGCAGGAAAACCCCTACGTGACCATCGACACCTCGAAGTTCTACGAAGTGCAGGCCTATGTTTCCGAAACGAAGCACGCCTACACGCCGTTCCTCTTCCTGTTCTCCAAGGCCATCTTCAACACCTATACTGCCGACGAACAGAAGGCGCTGAAGGATTGCGCAGCCGTGGGCCGCGATGTAGAGCGTTCGGTGATCGGCGATCTCAACAAGAAGTCGCTGGAGAAGATCCAGGCATCCGGCGTGAAGTTCAATGCCCTTTCGCCGGAAGAGCACAAGCGTATTCTGGAAAAGTCGCAGGTGGTCTACGAAAAGCACAAGGCTGAGATCGGCGCCGATGTGGTGGACAGCGTGCAGAAAATTCTGGCCGACCTGCGCAAGTAAGCGTCAGGCTGAGTTCTGATAAGGAGGCCCGTGGCGGGAAAACGCTGCGGGCCTTCTGCGTTCTGATTACGCGTTGCCGATCCCCGCTTTCAACGCGGCATGAATACGCGCGTCGGCCATATGCGCGACGTTGAAGCGCATGAAGGTCGATGCTGTTTGCGTAGGGCTGAAGATGTTGCCGGGCGCAAGCAAAACATCACGGGCAAGCGCTCGCTGCGCCAGTTCTGTCGAGTCGGTTCCTTCGGGAAGTCGGCACCAGAGGTAGAAGCCACCGCGCGGCTGAAGCCAGGGTTCGATGCCGAGATCGCGCAATCGTGCCGTTGTTTCCCGCCGCGCCCGCACGAGTTTCAGCCGCAACGCCTCCATATGCTTGCGATAGCCGCCGCCGGCCAGCATATGGGCGATGAGTTCGGCGGATACGGGGCTCGGGCCGCCGAAATTCGTGGCGATCTGCAGGTCGACCAGCCGCTCGATCCAGTCCGAGCGGGCTGCGATATAGCCGCAACGCACCGAGGCCGACAGCGTTTTCGAGAAACTGCCGATACGGATAACGCGGGAAAGCCCGTCGAGTGCCGCAAGCCGGACCGAGGGCTCCGGCTCGAAATCCGCGAAAATATCGTCCTCGACGATGATGAGATCATGCTGCGCGGCCGCGTTCAGCAACCGGTGCGCCACCGATGGCGAAAGCGTGGCGCCTGTCGGGTTATGAAGCGCGGAGTTGGTGATGTAGAGGCGCGGCCGCTCATTCACGAGAACGGCCTCGAACGTCGCGACATCCGGCCCCGCTGGCGTATAGGGCACGCTGACCACCTTGACGCGATGCGCCTTGAGGAGGGCCTGAAAATTGAAATAGCAGGGGTCGTCAATCACCACTGTATCACCGGGGTTGAGCAGGAAGCGGCAGATGAGATCGAGTGCCTGCGTGCCCGAACCCGTCAGCATCACCTGTTCCGGTGCTGCATCGACGCCCTCTTCCACAATGCGCGCATGCAGCAACCGGCGAAGGGAAGGCGAGCCCCGCGTGCTGCCATAATAGGCGAGAACCGCATCGTCACTACGGGCCAGCGCGCGGAGCGCTCGCCGCATGGCTTCATGGGGCATCCAGTCTGCCGGAAGCCAGCCGCAACCGGGCTTTGGTGCCGCGTCCTCCGCATCGAGCGATTGCCGCGATACCCAGAACGGATCGACTGCCCGTGCGCTTGGCGTTTGCGCCTCCGCAAGCTTCAGAGGCGGTTGGGCGTTTGCCGCAACATAGAAGCCGGAACCCCGCCGTGCCCGGATCAGCCCGGTCGCGGTCAGTCTGTCATACGCCTCGACCACGGTGGAGGGCGAGACCCCCATCGTCGTCGCCAAGCGGCGGATCGAAGGCAGGCGATCGCCCACTGCCAGGGCCCGGACGGCAATGCGGCTTTCGATGGCGGCCATGACTTCGGCGGTGCGTGATCCGGTCGGCTTCGATGGCATCCTGTTGACTCGCAATCTGTGTGGTCCACCATGTCAGTACAGTTTAGGCATATTGTATTGATGTGTTTCTGTCCACGCCAGTGCCTCGCGCCTAGAACGGAGGCGAAAGCGAGGGTCTCATGAAAACATCTCTGGAAGGCTGGGGCAGCGGGCTTGCCGGCGTCGTCATCTTCAGTGGATCGCTGCCGGCGACACGCATCGCGGTGGCGGATTTTCCGCCGCTTTTCCTGACCTCGGCGCGGGCAGTGATTGCCGCTTTGCTTGGTGCTGCCCTGCTTCTCATGCTTCGTCAAACAAAGCCGGGGCGCGACGATCTCGTTTCGTTGGCCTTGATTGCGCTTGGTGTCGTCGTTGGCTTTCCACTTTTGACGGCGCTGGCGTTGCAATATGTGACTTCCGCCCACTCCATCGTCTTCATCGGCCTTTTGCCGCTCGCCACTGCCATTTTCGGCGTGCTGCGCGGCGGTGAGCGACCCAAACCGCTGTTCTGGCTGTTTTCCGGCCTCGGCAGTGCCGCCGTCATCGGCTTTGCAGTCCTGCGTGGAGGAGAGGTCTCGCTTGCCGGCGATCTGTTGATGCTGGCGGCCATTGTCGTCTGCGGTCTGGGCTATGCCGAAGGAGCCACGCTTTCCCGGCGGCTCGGGGGCTGGCAGGTCATTTCCTGGGCGCTCATCCTGTCGCTGCCCCTCATGGTGGTTGTGATGTTCGCCAGCCTGCCGGAAAGCTTCTCGGGCATTGCCCCCGGCGCTTGGGCGGGGCTTGCCTACGTTTCGGTTTTCAGCATGCTGATCGGCTTCATCTTCTGGTATCGCGGGCTGGCGCTTGGCGGCATTGCCGGTGTCGGACAGTTGCAGCTTCTGCAACCCTTCTTTGGCCTGTTGTTGGCCGCCGGCCTGCTCCACGAAGCGGTCAGCCCGATCATGGTGTTTGCCACACTTGCGGTGGTCGCCTGTGTGGCCGGTGCCCGGCGTTTTGCGCGCTGAACGTCACGACTTGCCGATCCTGCCCGCGATAAAGTCGATGAAGGCCCTGACCCGCAAGGCCAGTTGTTCATGACCGACATAGACGGCATGGATCAGTTCGATATCGCCGGGATTATAATCCTCAAGCACGGTCACAAGCCGACCGGCGGCAATGTCGTCCGCCACATGGAAGGAGCCAAGCCGGGCAAGGCCAAGGCCGCTCAAGGCCAGTTGGCGCAGGATCACGCCATTGTTGCCGTGCGCATTGCCGGCAACGGCAACGGCGAAGCCGGTTCCGGTCTGCGGATCGCGAAACGGCCATTCGTCCAGCGTGCGGCGGAAGTTGAAGCGCAGGCAGTTGTGGGCGGCAAGATCCTGTGGTGTGCGCGGCAGGCCGTGGCGTTCGATGTAATCGGGCGCAGCGGTGATAACGCGCCGGGTCTCCAGCAGCTTGCGTGCTTTCAGCGATGAATCGCGCAACGCGCCTATGCGTATGGCGATGTCTGTCCGGTCGTCCACGAGATCGACAACGGCGTCGGTTAGCGAAATATCCAGTTCCACCTGCGGATACAGCGCTAGAAATTCCGGTGCCAGCGGCAGGATGCAGCATTCGCCGAAGGCAACCGATGCGCTCACCCTGAGCCGCCCGCGCGGTACAGCACCCGCGCCGCTCCCCACCAACCGGTCTGCCTCATCCATTTCCGCCAGAATGCGCCGCACCCGTTCGAGGTAAAGCACGCCCTCTGCCGTCAGTTGCAGCCGCCGCGTCGAGCGGGTGAAGAGCGGCGTGCCAAGCCGGTCCTCCAGCCGGGCGATAAGCTTGGAGACAGCCGAGGGAGTGAGGTGAAGCCGCCGCCCGGCAGCGGAAAAGCCGCCCGCTTCCGCCACCGCGCTGAAGACGGCCATCTCGCTGCTTCGATAGTCCATCCCGCTTCGCCTCCGCAGTCGCAATATGTGAACGTAAATCACAGCTTCTTGGAATGATATGAGTCTTCATTCTCAAGTGGCAATGCCTCATCTTGAGTGTCACCGAAACCCCTGATCACCAACGTCAACGTGCCGGCGATGTCTCCCACGCGCCGGCCTGAGGATGAACCATGCCCATTGCACTCTATGCCCTGACGATCGCCGCTTATGCGATCGGGACCACCGAATTCGTCATCGTCGGCCTGTTGCCGACGGTCGCCAACGATCTTGCCATCACCCTGCCGCTCGCCGGTCTCATCGTCTCAGTCTATGCGCTTGGCGTTACTTTCGGCGCGCCGGTTCTGACGGCGCTGACGGGTGGTATTGCCCGCAAGCCGCTGCTGCTCGGCCTCATGCTGCTGTTCATCGCCGGCAACACACTGGCTGCCGTCAGCCCCGGCTATGAAGTTCTGCTCGTTGCTCGCGTGTTGTCGGCCTTTGCCCACGGCGTGTTCTTCTCGGTCGGCGCCACCATTGCCGCCGATCTCGTGCCGGAAAACCGCCGCGCCTCGGCCATCGCGCTGATGTTCATGGGGCTGACGGTTGCCATCGTCACCGGTGTTCCGCTCGGCACCTTTATCGGCCAGACCTTTGGCTGGCGTGCTACCTTTGCGGCTGTCGCCGTGCTTGGCGTGATCGCATTCGCCGCCATCGCCGCACTCTTGCCGAACAATATCCGCAAGTCCCCGCCGGCCTCGCTCATCGACCAGCTTCGCGTACTCGGCTCGGGCCGGCTACTGATCGTCTTTGCCATGACGACGCTGGGTTATGGCGGCACCTTCGTGGCCTTCACCTATCTCGCCACCATTCTGCAAACAATCACTGGCTTTGCCGCTGGCCACGTCAGCCTCATCCTCGTGCTTTACGGGGCGGCGATAGCGGTTGGCAACCTCGTCGGCGGGCGCATTGCCAATCACAACCCGGCGCGGGCGCTGGCCTTCATCTTCCTGGCGCTGGCCGTTGTCCTCGGCCTCTTCACCTTCACCGCCACGGCAAAACTGCCGGCTCTCGCAACACTCGTCGCGCTCGGCTTCCTGTCCTTCGCCACCGTGCCCGGCCTGCAGCTCTATGTCGTCCAGCTTGCCCAGCGTTTCCGTCCGGGTGCGGTGGATACGGCATCGGCGCTCAACATCGCCGCTTTTAATCTCGGTATCGCGCTTGGCGCCTGGCTCGGAGGCCTCATCGTCGCCTCGCCGCTCGGGCTCGGCGCCACGCCCTGGGTCGGTGCATTGCTCGCCATCGGCGCCATGCTCCTCACACTCTGGAGCGGCCTGCTCGATAAACCCGCCAAGGCTGAAGCCGCGCTTGGTCGCGCAGCCTGAAATACAAAAGAAGAGAAAATGACCATGCATACCGTCACAGCAAACGGCGCCTCCATTCCTGCTATCGGCTTCGGCACTTTCCGCATGCCCGGCAACGATGTCCTGAACATCGTGCCGCAGGCGCTCGCGCTTGGCTTTCGCCATATCGATACCGCCCAGATCTACGGTAACGAAGCGGAGGTCGGCGAAGCGATTGCGGCTTCCGGCCTCGCTCGCGGCGATCTGTTCCTGACGACCAAGGTCTGGGTCGAGAACTACCCGCGCGAGGCGTTTCTCGCTTCCGTCGATGAAAGCCTCCGCATGCTGAAAACCGATTATGTCGACCTTCTGCTTCTGCACTGGCCGAACGACGCTGTGCCGCTTGCCGCGCAGATCGAGGCGCTGAACGCCGTTCACGCAACGGGCAAGGTGCGTCATATCGGCGTATCGAACTTCAATATTGCGTTGATGGACGAGGCCGTGCGGCTGAGTGCGGTGCCTCTCGTCACCAACCAGATCGAGTATCACCCCTATCTCGACCAGACGACGGTCATCGCAGCCGCCCGTAAGGCAGGCCTTTCCGTGACCGCCTATTACGGCATGGCGGATGGCAAGGTGTTCGATGATCCGGTGCTGAAGGACATCGCAGCCGGCCACGGAAAATCGGTGGCACAGGTGGTGCTGCGCTGGCTGGTGCAGCAGGAAGGCGTGATCACGCTTTCGAAGACGGTCAGTGCGACGCGTGCGGCGGAAAACTTCGCAATCTTCGATTTTGCGCTCTCCGCTTCCGAAATTGCGGCGATCCACGCGCTGGCGCGGCCGGATGGCCGCATCGTTTCTCCGCCGGGCCTTGCCCCAGTGTGGGACAAGGCGGACTGAACGATGCCCGAAAAGCGGGGAGGGGCTATCCCCGCTTCTTCAACTGCTGTTCGCGGAAGAAGATGAACAGACCCGACCCGACAATCAATGCAGCACCGAGCACCATGCCTGTGTGCGGCACGTCGCCGAAGAACAGCCAACCGAAGACGACGGCCCACAGCAGGAGCGTATATTGCAGCGGGGCAACGGTGGCGGCATCGGATATCTTCAGCGCGCGGTTGACCATCACATGCGCGGTCATGGCCACGACGCCGAGCAGGAAGAGCAAGCCGAGATCGGTGTTGGAGGTTATGGGGCTCCAATCGAAGGGTGCGACCAAGAGACCGGCAATAAGCGCGCCCGAAATCTGGAAGAACACCAGCGAGCGATCCGGCGTACCGCGCAGGCTACGCCCGGAAATCATCATGAAGGCGAAGGCCAGCGTGCCGAGAATGGAGATGATCGCCGGTGCGGAGAACATCGCTTCTGACGGATTGAGCGCGATCAGAACGCCGATAAAGCCGACGGCAATCGCTGTCCAGCGCCGCCAGCCAACCTTTTCGCCCAGCAGAAGGGGCGAGGCGGCGGCAACATAGATTGGCGCTGCCAGCCAGTAGGTCATGACATCGGCAAGCGGCAGATACATCACCGCGAAATAGAAGGCGAACACCTCGAAAGTCGAGAAAAACACGCGCGCTGCCTGCATCAGCGGCTTTTCCACCCGAAACAACGATTTCAGCCCCGCGCTCCAGAGAAAGGGTGCCAGGATGACGAGCGCTGCAAGCGAACGGATGAGGATGACCTGCCCGATGCCGTAACTGGCGACCAGCCATTTGCCCATGGCATCGTTCAGCGAAAACATCAGCATTCCCGCCAGCATCAGCGCCGGACCGGCAATGGCAGGCAACGCGCCGTCAGTGGCGGGCGGCCGGGTAGTTGCGGACATGGCTCTCTGTCCTTTTCCTAGAGCATTTCAAGGGTTGAACGGCGGCGGCTCACGGTGAACGCCTTGTCCAGTTCCGGGTTCAGTTCCATACCAAGGCCCGGGCCGGGCGGCACAGTAATCATGCCGTTCTTCACTTCGGGCAGGGCGGTGACGAGATCGCGATACCATGTCCGGTAGAAAGCGCGAACGCTTTCCTGCACCAGCGCATTGGGCGCGTTCAGCGAAAGATGGGTGGAGGCACACAGGACGACCGGGCCGGTGCAGTCATGCGGAGCAACTGGCAGATGCCATGCCTCCGCCATCGAGGCGATCTTGCGCGCTTCGGAAAGGCCGCCGCACCAGGAGATGTCGAGCATCACGACGCCAGCGGCACCGGTTTCGAGATAGTCGCGGAAACCCCAGCGGGAAGCGAGCGTTTCCGAAGCCGAAATCGGTGCGGGTGATACTTCGGCATAACGCTTGAGGCTTGCCAGACTGTCCATCTTGATGGGATCTTCGTGCCAGAAAGTCCTGTAGGGCGTCAGCGCTTTGGCGATCTGCATGGCGGGGAGCAATTGCCACATCGAATGAAATTCGACCATGATGTCGATCTTGTCACCGACGGCTGCGCGAATTTTGTCGAAGGGTTCAAGCGCCGACTTGAGGTCGCCGGGAGAGATATAGTGCCCGCGCGTTTTTTCAGCGGCAGCATCGAATGGCCAGATCTTCATGGCCGTGATGCCCTCTTCCAGCAGTGAATGCGCCAGTTCATCGGCGTTATGCAGAAAGCCGTTCAGGTCGTCATAGTCACGGCCTTCGGAAAGCCCGTAATTGGCTGTCGTCTGGCCGGTCGCCTTCTTGATATATTCAGTGCCGGCGCAGGTGTTGTAGGTGCGGATTTCCCGGCGCGTGAAGCCGCCAAGAAGCTGGGCGATGGGCTGGCCCGTCACCTTGCCGAAAATATCCCACAGCGCGATATCGAAGGCCGAATTACCGCGCACCTCCGCACCCGAGGAACGAAAGCCGACATAGCCGACAAGGTCGGCCGCCAGCCTGTCGATTTCCAGAGGATCGCGACCGATTACGCGCGGGGCGATATACTCATGCACGTAGGCCTCAACCGTCTCGGCGCCGAAAAAGGTCTCGCCAAGCCCGGTAATACCCTCGTCCGTGTGGACGAGAAGCCAGATGAGATTGCTGCGTTCGGCAACGCGCACGGTTTCAAGTGCGGTGATTTTCATGTCGTCCTCCCTTCTAGTCGCACCATGCGGGGCCTCCTCAAACCCTGACCGCATGGCGTCGAAGGCGACCGCGTAGCCGCCTTCGGTCTATGTTTAGATATCGGCGACGAAGGTCTGCTTTTGCGTGCCGAGGCCATCGATGCCGAGTTCGACGACATCGCCGGCTTTGAGATAGCGCGGCGGCTTCATGCCGAGCCCAACGCCGGGCGGCGTGCCGGTGGAGA
>Ga0209373_10000590_pt1 | contig 55564 bp, 60 predicted proteins | sample Higcelweek5metaG_FD_187173 | JGI IMG/M metagenome (GOLD analysis project Ga0209373, IMG submission 187173) | Freshwater pond sediment microbial communities from the University of Edinburgh, under environmental carbon perturbations - High... | ecosystem: Environmental > Aquatic > Freshwater >... | reverse complement strand
ATTCCATTTTCTTCCAGTTTTACGGCAATTTCTTTGCCTTTTCCCTCACCTACATCTACCACCATCAAATGATTTTCAGTTCCAAAAACTCGCAAACCATTTTTCTTTAGAGTTTCGGCCAAAACTTTGGCATTTTTTACTACCTGAGCGGCATATTCTTTAAATTCTGGAGTACTAGCCTCGGCAAAAGCTACCGCCAATGCTCCAATATTATTTTCATGAGGCCCGCCCTGAAGTCCAGGAAACACCGCCTTATCGATTTTTTCGGCTAATTTAGGATCTTTATCTAGTCCTTTCTTGGTTACCGCAATAAACGCTCCTCGTGGTCCTCGTAAACTTTTATGAGTGGTACTCATAATTACATGTACATATGGCACTGGGTCAAGATGTACTCCACCCACGATTAATCCAATAATATGTGACACATCGGCCACCAACCAGGCCCCAACCTTATCAGCAATTTTTCCAAATTTTTCAAAATCTAAAATCCATGGGTATGCCGTTGTCCCCGCCATAATCATTTTTGGTTTTTCTCGCATTACTAATTCTTCTAATTTGTCATAATCAATTCGACCATCTTCTTCCACATCATATTGGACACTTTCAAAAAATTTCCCTGAAAAAGTTACCTTGGGATGACCATGAGTTAAATGTCCTCCAGCCGACAATTTCAGTCCACAAATTTTATCCCCTCTTTCTAACAATGCCATTTGAATGGCACTATTTGCTGGACTGCCAGAATATGGCTGAACATTTAAATGTTCCACTCCCAATAACTTTTTGCCCCTATCAATGGCCAAAGTTTCCACATCATCAATAAAACCATTTCCTTGATAATACCTTCTCCCCGAATAACCTTCAGAATATTTATTGGTCAAACAGCTACCCAATACCATTTTTACTTCATCACTGGCAAAATTTTCCGAGGCAATCAAAGAGACGACCGAATCTTGTCTCTCCTGCTCTTTTTTTATTAAATCTCTAATTTGTTTATCAATCATAAAATCCTCTAAAAAACTTATAACTCAAAACCGGCAGGAAAAACTTCTCTATATCATAATCTCATTTTATAATATCTTCCTTTCTTTGTCCCAGGTAAACAGATCTCCCAAAGATTCTTCGTTATGGACTCGACTAATTGTTTTTGCCAATAATGGTGCCAAAGAAATTACTTCCATTTTTTTAATCATTTTTTCTTTAGAAACCGGCACCGAATCCAATACTATTATTTTACTGGCCCCACATTCCTCAAGTTTTTTTGGTGCCTCACCGCTCAACAAAGCATGAGTTCCACAAATCACCACTTCTTTTGCTCCAAACTCCTTTACTGTATTTGCCGCTCCTGCAATTGAACCACCAGTGTCGATAATATCGTCAATAATAATCGCCGTTTTCCCATCCACATCTCCTACCAAATGAGCCACCTCGCATTTATTATGTTCCTTTCTAATTTTATCAATAATAGCAATTGGAACTCCCAATAAATCAGCCAAACTATTGGCTCTTTTTACTCCACCAATGTCTGGTGATACCACCACAATATCCTTATATTCTTCATCTAAAAGTACTTTAGCCAACAAAGGATAGCCCACTAAATGATCTACTGGAATATCATAAAATCCTTGGATCTGATCAGCATGTAAATCAACCGTAATCAATCTGTCCATCCCCGCCATTACCAATAAATTTGCTACTAATTTTGCCGATATTGGCTCATGAGATTGAACTCTTCTGTCTTGTCTGGAATATGCCATCTGAGGACAAACTAAATTAATTCTGGCTGCTGACGATCTTCTTAAAGCATCAATTAAAATTAAAGTCTCCATCAGCACATCATTCACTGGTTCAATCATTGTTTGCACCACAAACACATCATCCCCTCGTACTGTATCCTCTACTCGAACATAAATTTCTCCATTAGCAAACTTCTTTACTATTACTGGAGTTAACTCTTTACCTAATTCTTTGGCAATTTTATTAGCCAATTCCGGATGTGATGTTCCGGCAATTATTTTTATTTGACTCATAGAAGTATTTTACTCCTTTTTAATTCACCTATAACTTTATTAAATACTTCTTCTTTTGACCCCGTTCCATCAACAAAAACACATTTATCTCCAGAATTTTTGGCATACCAAACATACCCCTCTCTATTCCTCTCCATTATTTCCAATTTATCAAAAATATCTGGGTCGCCTCGCTTTGCCATTCTTTCAATTGCCACCTCAGCTGGCACATCAATAATGATTACCAAATCTGGTCTATCAACCACCATCTGATTTATTTTTAAAAATTTATCCCGCCAATCTTGGGTCGAAAAAGCCACATTTACCGGATAATATCTATTACTAACCACCAATTTGCCCTCAACCAAAGCCGGCTCGATTATTTTTTTAAAATGATTTCTTCTGTCACTAATAAACAATAATTGTAAAGCTTCTGGGTCAATCTGAGCCTCTTCTTTTTTAATAATTTTTTCGATTAAAACCCCTGTTGGCGTATCTCGGGTATGTTCCCTGGTTACCAAAAAATCCAAATTATTTTCACTTAAATATTTCTCCAAAAATTCCACCTGAGTATCTTTACCGCAAGCCCCAATTCCATCAATAACAATAAATTTTCCTTTAGATTTCATCTTTTAATTTAGCACCTTTAATATTTTTCCAAATACCACAAGACATTTTTCCCTGATCACAAATTTTTTCAGAAATACATGGTGGTCCAGCATTTTCAAAAATAATTGGGGCCACTTCTTTTACTAAATCCAACATTTGTTTGGCTACTTCTCGTATTTCCCATTGGGCTCTAGTGCACGATCTCACTCTAAAGAAATGAAGTAATTCTCTAGCATTCATAGTCATTACAATCTTTACTTGCACCGACTGTGGTTGAAAATATCTAGCATCTTCTGCTGGCACTCCAGCCTCAAGTAATTCATTATAAAGTTCTTGCGTATCATCAAAATGTTTCAAACATTTTTCGTAAAGTTTTTTATCTGCCAATGCTTTAACTTTTGGTGGCACTCGATAAGCCGCATCCCCTCGCTTTACATATCGTCCAGATTGAATTGAAAACGAAGCAATTCGATGTCGGATCAAATGAATTTCTGTCACTCGGCTCACCCCATCAATGGCAAAAGTAAAACTGGCATGTTCCAAAGTTGATGTATGTCCCGATTCAATTACTTGTTTAATCAATCTTTTTTTTACTTCATCTGTCGTTTTTTCTTTTAATTCCTTTGCCCCTACTGACGCATAACACTGTCTAATCGCCGCCACCACATTCTGTTCTGGATCGCTTGTATGCCCCAACAATTCTACTTTTAATTTATCTTCTTTTGCCATTCACCTCAATTTAATCAAAAAATGGGATTTTATCAATCCCCAAAACTAGGTCAAATAAAGAATCCTTTTGATATAATACGGCACATGACCGAAAATATCTGCCGAGACAGATACCCTACAAAAGAAAAACCAGATAATTTAAAAACTGGTGAAACTGTCTGGATTCCTACAGGAATAAATCAACAAGGTAACTTTTATACTCAAACCAGAGATAATTGGATTAGCTATAGAAATAAAATGACTTATGATTACCGACTATTCAGAGATGAATTCTCTTCTAAAATCGACCCATTAACTGGAATCTTCCCCCGAAAAAAAGATGAAACCAGAATTTTAGAAGGTTGGGCTAGAGAAGATTTCTTTGGTCCAAACAGAGTCATTGTTGATCTCGGCAGCGGCCAAGCCATCGCTCTACTTGAATATTCTCAAGAATTTCCTCAAACAATTTTCATAGGGATTGATTCTAACTACCAACTTTCAAACCACGCAAATCTAAAACAGCCAGGGGTTCAATTAATAAAAGATGATTGGAATAGTTTAGATACAATTCCCTCAAATTCAGTTGATACTTTCTTATCTGTCCAAGGGGGCATCACTTGGTCATGTGAAGGTCCAAAATTTGATAGAACTGGATCACCAGAAACATTTATCAAAGCTATTACTAGGGTTGCTAAAAAAGGCTGTGTTTTTTTACCTGATTCCCTATATTCTGCCGACGTCGCCCCTTATTCACTCACAGGAATTATCAACTTTCAAGAAAAAAAAGTTCTCCAGCAATTTAAACAATCAGGATGGGACAGAATAATTCTAAATCAAACCGCTTTTTTTGTTTTAACTTAACCATCTTGAGTTAACCCCTAACAACAACTTTCCTATAAAATCTCAATACTATTTCATATCCGCCAAACATCATCACTGTATAAAATAAATCCCCCGCTAAAGTATTTCTAAAAAACGGAATTGCCAACACATAGCATTTAATTAATCCCAATCCTGTTAATTCATACATCCCACTGGTTAACCATACTCCAAAATTAGTCACCACATAAAAAATAATCGAAGACAATAAACTTGCCCCTAAAACCGGCTTTATTTTCACTCTATTTTTTAAACTAATCCCAATTATTGACGCTATCAAAAAACTTCCATAAACAAATGGCATGGTTTTATGAAATCCTAAGAATAAATCCGAAATTAACATCACTGCCATTGGTAAAAACACTGCATATTTTTTATTTAAATAAGCTCCGCCAAACAAAGCCATAGCCGCAATTGGGACTACATTAGCCGGATGAGGTAAAAACCTCATCAACACCGCCACTAAAACTACCAAAACTGGAAACAATTTTTCTTTCATCTTAATAATTTTCTATTTTCCAATTAATAACATCCGTATCTTTAGTTTTAAAATCGGACGCCCCTACCTCAGCCATTTTTCCATTCACATAAAATCCCCAAAATTCCCGTTTTTCCGCTTCAGCTTTTCGTCCATTTACCAAAACCACCATCCCTTTATTATCCAACTCAACTGACGTTTTTTCTCTTAATAAACTCAAAGCATCCTTTCCCTCTTCACCTTTATACTCAAAACTTTTATTATCTACAACCTCACTTTTAACCTCATTCTTTTCTTCATTATTTGTTTTTGTTTCTTTAAATTCAAAAATATATCCCACTCCCAACACCAAAACCACCACTAACAATATCTGTTTCCAATTTTTCCTTAATTCAAGTATTATTTTTTTCATTCGCCAATTAATATAACATAAATTAACTAATATTTTTCTCTCATAAATACATCAATCTAACTCATTTAATATAACAATCCATATCATTTATAATTTTCTCTCCACCCCCAATAAAAATATGTTGAAAGTTTATTGATATATTTCAAAATATTCCCATCAAAATATAAATCATTTTTCTCCTGGCTTTCTTTTAATAAAACCAACTCCTCTTCAGCCAATCGACAACCAGTTCGACATAAATTTATTCTAACTTCCAATTCATTTTTCCCGGGAATTAAAAATTGTTTTGGATTACCAAATTTTTCACCATAAGACTCTATTTCACTCTCCATTTTTTTTATTCTTCCTTCCCCTTCTTCCCATTTCATCCCTTTATATAACGACCCCATAATATGGTACAAATCTTTTTCTATTTGTTCAAACTCAACATTTTTTTTATTCTCAAAAAGAATTCTCGCCCCCGCCACCCTAGCCTGAAGTTCATCAATCATCCCCACCGTTCTTACAAACGGAGAATTTTTCGACATCTCCATATTGCACTGTCCTAAAGTTATTCCTTTATCCCCTCTATCACTCATAAATAAAATTCAAATTTTTAATTCTTAATTTACGAACACTTCGAGTATCCACAAAACTGATTAGTGCATTTAAAACACCCTTCTTCAGCTCGAAGTGGGCTACCACAATCAGGACAAGCCCCAAATTTACTTTCCGCTTGAGTCATCTCTTCAGTACTTTTAATTACATCCACTGATGGTACTTCTGGATGATTTCCAAATATACTTAATTGTTCTCCTTTAGAAATTTCCAGCAAAGATTTCCCCACTGCATCAAACATACTTAACACTGCCATGTTTCCCATGCCAATTTTTTGACCACAAGAAATTCCAATTAATTCACCAGAAATTTCATCTAAAGTCGCTCCATATTTAAGAGCTAACGAAGCCAATCTTCCAGTCACCTCTGCTGAAGCCGCCAAATAACCACCTGATTTGCCTAAATTTACAAACACTTCCACTGGACCATCGCCTTCTTCATAAAAAATTGAAGTATACACACTGCCCACATCACATTTTTTCTTGACTCTAATTCCATTTGCCACAATTGGGGTTGGTTTCTTTTTCGGCAAAATTACATTATCTTTACCCTCCATAGCCTTGGCGTCGGAGGGCTTAACTTTTTGCAAAGGTTCAAAAGATCTCGACCCAGTTCTATAAATCGTTATTCCTTTTGTCCCCAACGAATAAGCCATTCTATAGGCATTTCTGACATCATCAACTGTCGCTGTTTCAGGTAAATTAATCGTTTTTGATACCGCATTGTCAGTAAATTCTTGGAAAGCCGCTTGAATTTTTATATGCCATTCCGGTTCAATTTCCAAAGCGGTGATATAAACATTTTTAATTTCATCTGGTATTTCATCTATCCCTTTCAAAGCCCCACCATTCTTAACAATTTTTTCCATTAATTCTTCAGAATAAATCCCTTTATTTTTCAGCTCTTCCACTAAAACTGGATTTACCAAATAAAGAGTTTTTCCTTCAACTGTATTTTTTTGATAACCCAAAGAAAACACCGGTTCAATACCCGAAGATGCATCCGCCAACATACTAATTGTTCCCGTTGGAGCAATTGTCGTTAGTGCCATATTTCGTGGGCGATAATCAGTATTAGCAAACACACTGACATTCCAAAGCGGGAAAGTTCCTCTAGATTTTGCCAACTCACAAGTTGCCTCTTTTGCCGTTTCTGTCACAAATTTCATTATTTTTTTAGCCCAAATTATCCCTTGATCCGAATCATACTTCACTCCCAATTTAAAAAGAGCATCAGCAAAACCCATAATACCCAACCCAATTCTTCTGGTGTCACTCACCATTTCACGAATTTTTTGAACCGGAAATTCATTTATTTCCACCACATTATCCAAAAAATGCACCCCCAAATTAATTATTCTTTTTAATTCCTCCCAATTTAAATCAAATACGTCATTGCGAGGAGCCGTTTTATCATCAGGCGACGAAGCAATCTCACTCGAGATTGCCATGGCCTCCGGCCTCGCAATGACGAGCTTTGCCAAATTAATCGAAGCTAAATTACACGCATCATAAGGCAATAATGGTTGCTCACCACAAGGATTAGTGGCTTCAATTCTTCCCACACTAGGTACTGGATTTGAAGTTTTATCGTTCATTCTGTCAATAAATACTAGTCCCGGATCACCAAATTGCCACGCCAAACGAGTGATCAAATTAAATACTTTATAAGCATTCAACTTTTTTGTTACTTGGTTATTTCTAGGATTAATCAACTCATACCCCTCACCCTCTTGTTTGGCTTCTGCCCATTCATAAAGTTTTTTTACCCCAGCTTCCACTTCACGCAATCTCATTTCTACATCCCGAATTTGTTCAGCCGTTTTTATTTCTTCCACTACATCTTCAGGAATTGACTCATTCGTCACAAATTTTTTGTCGGCATCAATTTTTTCCATGAAATTATTAGTTACCGCCAAAGAAATATTGAAATTAGTCAAACTCCATTCATCCAATTTCACTACTGCAAATCTCAACACGTCTGGATGGTCGATACTCAACATCCCCATGTTTGCCCCTCGTCGCACCCCACCTTGTTTAATTTGAGCTGTCACATCATTGTAAGCTTGCATAAAACTTACTGGCCCAACTGTTGTTCCCCCACTACTCTTTATATAATCTCCACTTGGTCGCAATCTAGAAAAAGAAAATCCCGTCCCTCCACCCGACTTATGAATTTTCGCCATGTTCGACATGGTTTCCAAAATTGAGTCCATCGAATCTTCAATTGGCAATACAAAACAAGCCGATAATTGCTGTTTTTCTTTACCCGCATTTACCAAACAAGGTGTATTTGGTAAAAATTTCTGTTCCGCCATTAATTTATAAAAATCTTTTGCTGTATTTTCCGCTTCAATTTCACTTTTGCCAAAACTTAAATCCCCTTTTGCTACTGCTTTTGACACTCGCCAAAAAATATCTTTCACTTTTTCTACTGGTTTGCCATCTTCTGATTTTTTTGAATATCTAGTCTCTGCAATATAAGAAGCGTTATCCGACAATTGCGGTTCCATCAATTCCTGATTATTAATATTTTGGCGGATATCTGTATCGGTCATTTTTCGTTTTTCTTAAAAGCAACTAATAATTTTTTAAAATCCTCAATTTCATCTAAATTTAAATAAACCGTGGCAAATCTAATGTAAGCCATCGGATCAACTTCCTTTAATTTTTCCATCACCATTTTTCCAATTTCCTTACTTGGAATTTCTACTGTTTTCCAATTCAAAAGCTTCATTTCAATCTCATCAATCATCCTTGCCCTTTCTTCTACTGGCAATTTCCAACAGGCTTTTTCAAAACATTTTTCCAACTTTTCTCTAGAATAATTTTCCACCCGACCACTTTTTTTAATTACTTTCAAATCAATATTCTGCACTCTTTCATAAGTAGTAAACCTTTTCCCACATTTCACACATTCCCGTCGCCTTCGAGTTGCCTTGCCATCATCAGCCTCACGGCTCTCCAACACATTACTTTCATCAAACCCACAATATGGACAAATCATAATTTTATTCGATTTTTACAGTAATTTTTAATTTTTACCAAACCACTATTCATAGTGGATAATCAACATAATACACACTACCCTTAGCCAATAACAATATTACAAACTATCTCAAAAAAAAATCCTGCACCAATTCCGCGGGAAAAGAAACCCTCCATAATTTTTTCTTATGTTACAATAATCCAAAATGCCAAAAGAACAACCAAATGCATTTCCGGGAACAGAATTTTCACGACCAATAAACAAAGAATTAATCTACCGCGAAAACCTGTTAAGAGCTAGGTATGGTTTTCCTCAAAGATATAACGGTAAAGAAAAAACTGAAGAAGAAAAAAAATTTGATCAAAATCTTAATCAACTCCGACAACTACACCCACAACTTTTTACTGCCGAAGAACTAGATCAAAAAGAACAAGAGTTTAAAGAATATGGACAAGAGAATCCCGGGTTTAGAGCCTCAGAATTTATTAGTTATAATCTACGAATTCTTCTTTTAACTCCAAAATATTTAAGAGAAATAGAAGAACCAAGACAAAACCAAAGAGGAATAAAAAATCCACATCAAGCCATAATAAAAAATCCTAATTTACCTTTCACTACTGATGAAAATTTTTACATATTTTTTAATCAAATAGAGGATATAGGCATCCCCAGTGGAATCGATATGCTTAACAATGATTCTCGTGCTATCGATTATCCAATAAATATTTACCAACAAGCAATTGATGCTCTCGTCGCCTACTGTGAACGAGACAAAAACCGACCAGATGATCAATTTTCCTTAACTGATGCTCAAAAAATTATAAGTACAGTTCCTTACATTGCTTATAAAGTAATCAAAGACGATCAAAATATCGCCGAAGAATATCAACGACTTCGACAAATAATTCAAACTTTTCGGCAATTAGGCATTCAACACCCCATTCCATTTTTAAGCACAAAACCAGAGATTTTTCTCCATCAAACTAAATTAACCGGTATTGTTGATCACTTTCATTTACCTGAAGAAAAAAGAAAAGCAACCAATATTATCGAAGGACATCTTGAAATAATTGATATGAAATTACCAGAGGCAATATTGGAAATTCAAAAACACCTTAAATTCCAAGAAACTTTAGATAAACCAATTCCAGAACAAATTACAAACCCAAAACCAGAACCAGAATCAAAAAATTTATCACCCGAAACACAACCTGCTGAACCCCCTCAAATCAGACAAACAACGATTCCCGATACTACCCTCTCTGTTGATAAAACTCTTCCCCCGCAAAAAAAACATAGAAGTAGATCTAAAGGTTCCGAAAATAAACAACTAAGGATAACTAAACAAAGAATTCTTCAAATAGTCAAACAGTCAAAAGAACCTCTAACTCGAACACAAATTCTTGAACTACTAGAAAACACCACAAGTAGAATAATTGAAATGTCAGCACTTAATCACCATATTAAAGAACTTCAAAAACAAGGATTCTTAAATCAACTGAATAACAAACTAATATCTTCACAAGAAATACCTCTACCATCACACGAAACACAATCTGCTGAACCTCTTAAAATCAGACCCAGACAAGCAACAATTCCCGATATTCGCCTCTCGATTGATAGCATCCAGACCCTACAAAACAGCACTCCAGATACTAATAACGATGAAACCACCACACACAAAAACCATAGAGGTAGACCTAAAGGCTCCAAAAACAAGCCAAAATTAAAACCGGAAACAGAAACACCATTAGACTCATCTCTTTTTACTAAAACAGATACTATTGGTAGCCAAGAAAAACAATGTTCTCTACCACAAAAAAAATCTAGAGAACACCGTAGTATCAAAAAAATCCCGAAACGACAAACAATTCTTGAGATTATTGCAACATCAAATCAAAAAATTGACCCATGCCCACAAAGTTACCAAGCGACTGAAAACATTGAAATCAATCTAACACCTATCGAACAAACAATTTACCAAACCATTACTAAAAACCCATCTATATTAAACCGCCAAATAGCACTACAATTAGACATTTACGAAGCAAAAGTCTCCAATTACCGTAAAAAACTCATAGGACAAGGACTTTTACATCAAAAATCTAATAGAGAAACAATATATGAAATATGTATATATCTATATAAAAAAACTAGCCGAATACCATCACTCTCTGAAGTTTGTGCAGAATCAAATTTTTCACCAACAACAATACTAAGGTATATTACCTTCCCAAAAAAATAAGCATCTTCCCTACCTAACTGCTATAATACTCTCATGCAAAAAATCATTAAATTTTTAAAAGAAGTTGCGGTTGAATTCAAGAACATCACTTGGCCCAAAAAAGATACTTTAATTCAGCTCACGATTGTGGTAATATCAATCTCGATTATCATTTCCCTAATCTTAGGTGGTTTTGATTATCTTTTTACCAATTCAATTGGTCTTCTTGGAAATTTAAAAAATAAACCTTCAGCTGAACAGATTCAATCAGTTGAACCAACAATTAATCCCCTTCCATCAGTCGCTTCTACTGCTGGAACTAAAAAATAATTATGCCAAAAACATCTACAAAAACTAATCAAAAAGAGTTTCTTTTCCAACTCTCTAGTCGTGAACCTGCGTTTGATGCTGCCTGGTACGTCATCAACACTTACTCTGGTCACGAATACAAAGTTATCGAAGCACTCAAAACCCGTATTAAAACCATGGGTCTTGAAGATCAAATTTTTCAAGCTATCGTCCCTATTCAAAGCAAAATGATTATCCGACGTGGCCAAAAAGTTAAATCTCAAGAAAAAACTTTCCCCGGTTATGTTTTAGTCCAAATGTCTCTTAGTGATGATTCTTGGATCACTGTTCGCACTACCCAAGGTGTCACTGGTTTCATCGGTGTCGAAAACAAGCCTCAAGCTATTTCTCAAAGTGAAGTTGATAAAATTCTCAACCACACCGAAGAGGAAAAACCAAAATATGAAACTCCGTTTGCTATTGGCGACGTGGTTAAAATTACTAGCGGTCCATTCGCCGATTTTGTTGGTACAATTGATACAATTGACCAAGAAAAGGGTAAAATTCGATGTTTAGTTTCTTTCTTTGAAAGAGAAACTCCAGTCGAACTCGACTTTTTACAAGTTTCCAAAGAATTATAAAAAATTATGCCTAAAAAAATTAAAGCTATCGTTAAAATTAATTTACCTGCCGGTGGAGCTACTCCACAACCTCCAGTCGGTACTGCTCTTGGTCCCCATGGTATCAAAATCATGGACTTTTGTAATGAATTCAATGAAAAAACCAAAGATCAAAGAGGTTCAGTTATCCCAGCTGTGGTTACTATCTTTGAAGACCGCACTTTCGAATTTTATCTCAAAAAACCTCCAGTTTCTGACATGATCAAAAAAATGGCTGGTATCACCAAAGGTACTGGTACTGCTGGCAAAGAAAAAGTTGGTAAATTAACTATGGCTCAAGTTGAGCAAATAGCTCAAACTAAAATGCCAGATTTAAATACCGAAGATTTAGAAGCTGCCAAAAGATCAGTCATGGGCACCGCCAAATCAATGGGCGTTGAAATTGTTGATTAATTTGTAATTAGTAATTATTAATTAGTAATTAATTTAAAATATGAGCAAAACCTCACAAGAAAATAAGGCTAAAAAAGCCGAACAAAAATCAGGTGTGGAAGTTCAAGATAAAGAGCTTGAACAAAAGGCCGTTTTAGAAGAAACCAAAGCAGAAGAAACTACTGCCGAAGTTTCAGAAACTCCAGCCGAAGAATCCCACAAAGTTAAAGTCGCCAAAATTCGCGGCAAAAAATATCAAACCGTCAAGAAAAAAGTTGACGTTACTAAATATTATTCTTTAAAAGACGCTGTTAAATTAGTCAAAGAAACTTCTTTTTCTAAATTCGATGGAAAAATCGAAGCTCACGTTACCACTCTTGATATCGGAAACGTTGGTGAAATCATTTTTCCCCATCTCGAAACTGCCAGCAAAAAAATCGTTATTTTAAACGACACTATTTTAGCTGAACTTAAAGACGGTAAAGTTAATTTTGACATCATCATCGCTACTCCATCAACTATGCCAAAACTATTATCTTTTGCCCGTATTCTCGGTCCAAAAGGTCTTATGCCAAATCCAAAAAATGGCACTCTTACCGACGATACTGAAGCTGCTGTCAAACGTCTTTCAGTGGCCAAAACCATGATTAAGACTGAAAAGAAATCTCCAGTCATTCATATCGTTGTTGGAAAAGTTTCACAACCAGCAGAAGAATTAGCTGCTAACATTGAAGAACTCATCAAAGTAGTCAAGTCTAACAAAATCAAAAAGTTAGCCCTCTGTGCCACCATGGGTCCATGCGTCAAAGTGGAAATTAAATAATTTCTCTTTACTCAACATTCAAACCCCTCCTTTTGGAGGGGTTTTTGGTATTTTCTGTTAAACTATACCAATGGAATATATCTCCACTGTTAAATCAAAAAGTGCCGAAAATCTAATTTTCCTCCACGGTTGGGGTGGTTGTTGGCAATCTTGGTACCCTATTCTAGAAAGATTAAAAAATGATTTTAATCTTTATGCTCCTGACTTGCCCGGGTTTGGTGACCAACCCATTCCTATGCCCTATTTTTTAGAAAATTACGTTGATTTTGTCGTCGATTTTATTATCAAAAATAAAATCGAAAATCCTATTTTAATCGGCCATTCATTTGGTGGCGCCATTATTTCCAAAATCGCTGCCGACAAACGGCTTCCTTTATCAAAAATAATTCTAGTTGATGCCGCTCCTATCCGTCATCCATACACTTCTCTTCAAAAAATAAAATTTAAACTCATCAATTCATTAAAAAAAATTGTTCCTTTCACTCAAGATATTTATTATAAAATTTTTAAACTTCAAAACTCCGACTACGCCGCTCTCAAAGGCAATCCCATTCTTCAACAAACTTTCAAAAATGTTATTCAGCAAGACTTAACTGATGAGTTACCCAAAATCAATCTCCCCACTCTTATTATTTGGGGTAAAAACGATATTTTAACTCCCCTTTCTGACGGCATCACTATTCAAAAATTAATCCCCAATTCAATTTTAAAAGTTTTCAACGACACTTCTCATTTTTCTTATCTTGATGACCAACAACAATTTATTACCGAAATTACTAACTTTATAAAATTATGAAAACTAGAAATTTAATTTATCTGGCTCAACTTGAAGAATACGATGCTCCTCGTATCAAAAAGTGGCTTAGGGAAAATCCCAAAAAAACTGTTTCAGAAATTAAACACCATCTCATTTGGACACCAAAAACCATTCTTATTTTTATTAAAACATCCTTTCTCGGATTATTTATTGGTAATCAAAAAGCTCTATTTTTAACTCTCAAACTTTTGACACCATTTGATACATTTATCAAAAATTTATTTGTCATTTTAGCTACCTTAAAATTCAAAATTTTTAATCGAAACACCCTAACTATAGGCATTACCGGTTCTTGGGGCAAAACCACCACCAAAGAAGCCATTTATGCCATTCTCAAACAAAAAAAATACGTTTCTTATACTCCATCCAACCACAATACCCTCTTGGCCATTGCCAAACAGGCCTTATTTTTATCGCCCAAAACCAAAATTTTTATTGTCGAAATTGGCGCCTACCAAGTCGGTGATATCAAAAAAGTTTGTCAAATTGTTCATCCTCAAATTGGTATCTTAACCGCTCTTGGACCTATGCATTTAGAACGTTTTGGCACTTTAGATAATGTTTTAAAAACTAAAATGGAACTAGCCCAAAGTTTACCCACAACTGGCACTTTTTTTGCTCCTAAAAATTTATCTTCAAAAGTTATCCAATTTTCTCTTCCCCAAAATGTTCACTATTTTGATGACTATCAAGAAATTTATTATTCTTTGGGATTTCAATTTAACCTTCCCAAAACCGAGATTCAAATAACTCTTAACTCACTTCCCTCCGTCGAACATCGCCGTCAGATTATTCAAAACGGACCAATTACTGTCATCGATGACGCCTATAATTCCAATCCCGCCGGTTTTAAATTAGCTCTCGATACTCTAAAAAATATCAAATCCGACAGTAAAATTTTAATCACTCCAGGGATGGTCGAAATGGGTCAGCTTCAATTCGAAGAAAATCAAAAAGCCGCCACATATGCTGCGTCCATTTGTGATCACATTATTATTGTTGGCCAAACCAATCAAGAGTCTTTGTTAAAAGGAGCCAAATTGGCCAAAACCAAAGTCAAAATTCACACGGCCCCAAACCTAAAATCCGCCCAAGAACTTATGCCCTCCATCATGTCTAAAACCTCCGCCATTCTCTACGAAAACGACCTCTCAGATAATTACTTTTAAAATCCGCTAATCACAATCTACATATAAACGATATTTGCCACAATGAAGACAACGAAAAAGATATCCTGCAATATAACCACCAATTTTTAAGCTTTGTTTTATATCTTCAAAATCAAAATCATCTGGATAATTCTCTTTATAATCTTCTTCTATTTCTTTTTCGATTCCCAATTCCACTATCCTATCCCAAGATACTTCTCCTAAAAATTCACAAAAATCATTACAGTGGCTTAACCAATGCTCTTGTTGTATTCCATTAAAACCAGGAGTTTTGTGCATCAACTCATCTTTGAGTTCATCACTATCAACTTCACAATCGTCATCACTTGTAAATTCACCTTGATATTTTTTTACTGCTGAACCATCAGCGATACAATCAGGACAAATCCCTTCTATTTGATCACGACAATAAAATGGACCTACATAACAATAATCTGAATGTTTACCGCAAACCGGGCAATCAGTTTCTTTTAACTCTATTGAACCTGTTGCTACAGGATCAGGATGATATTTGAATTTAATAATATCCATATGTACTTATAATTTCTTAATTACTTAAAGTTTATCACCATTTATTTATTAATTTTTACTTCCCTTCCCTGCCTTTTTCAACAACCGCGAATCATAAGAAAAATTAATTTTATTACGCTTATTAAATCTTTCAAAACCCAATTCAATTAATTTATCCAACATTTTGGCAAAAGGATAACCACTTTTCTCCCATAAATAAAATGACAAAGAACCAGGCAAAGTATTTATTTCATTAATATAAACAATCCCCTTTTTAATATTCACCAAAAAGTCAATTCTAGCTAAGCCAGAAGCTCCCAAAGCTCTAAAAGCTTTCAAAGCATACAACTGAATCCTCTTTGTCATTTCCTCATTAATTGGCGCTGGTATCAATCTTGACAAATTAGCCATTCCTTTTGTCTTACTGCCTCGCAAATATTTATCTTCATAAGATAATAAAGTATTGGCTTTAATTGGTTGCTCACATATCGACACTTCAGCATCCTCATACCCCATCACTGACACATTTATCTCATCAATATTTTCCAAACATTCTTCCACTAAAACTTTGGTGTCAAATTCTTTGGCCACATCAATTGACCACCCTAATTCTTGTTGGTTATGAGCCATATTTATCCCTACACTTGATCCCAAATTAGCTGGTTTGACACACATTGGATAACCGATATTTTTCTCTAGTCTGGCAATAATCTCTTTTTTGTTTTCAATATATTCTTTTGACAAAAACCAGTCATATTTCACTATTGGCAGCTCTTCTTTTTCATACACTGCTTTTTGCAAAACTTTGTCCATACCTATTGCCGCAGCTGTCACTCCACAACCAGTATAAGGAATATTTGCCATTTCCAATAACCCCTGTAAAGTTCCATCTTCACCATAAGTTCCATGAACTGCCATTAAAACTATGTCAAAACTAATTGGCTTTTTTAAAATTCCTACTGGAATCAATCTTTTATCTCCCACTTCACCTGAAAGTTTATATTGTCCCAAACCAATTTTATTTTTTAATTCCAATTTTTTATAATTTTCAATTTTCTTTAGCGACTCTCCGCTCCACCATCTGCCTTGTTTATCAATGTAAACCGGAATAATTTCATACTTTTTTTGGTCTAAATTAGCCAAAATCTGCATCGCCGTCACCACCGACACCTCATGCTCCACACTTCTACTACCAAACACCACTGCCACTTTTGTTTTATTCATAAACCCATTTTAACACTCAACCTTACAATTCAAAAATCAATTATTGCTCAATATCTTTAAAAAATCTTTAGGGTTGTTGATTAAATAATCTGGTTTACTTTTTGCCAATAATTTTTCTTCATTAAATCCCCACGCTACCGCTATTATTTTTATTCCTAATTTATGACAAGCTTCAATATCTCGCACTTCATCACCCACATATAACACCTCATCTTTGTTCAGTTTTCGTTTTTTCAAAATATTTTTTATTATTCCAGATTTACCAAATAAACTCCCCTTTCCCACTACATAATCAAAAAGCTCAATTTCATTATGTTTCAAAAATTTTCGAATATTTTCTTCCCCATTAGTCGACATAATCCCCAACACCAAACCTTTCTTTTTTAATTCCAACAAAACATCTTTCATCCCTTCAAAGGGGCTAATTGAAGTCATTTGTTCAGTTATCTGTCCCAATCCCTCTTTTATTGCTTTTGATATTTTAAAAATCGAAACTTTAGATTTTTTCAATAATTCACCAATTCCTTTTTCTCGATATATTTTTATTTCTTCATCTCCAAACTTTTCCCAACCAAATTTTTCTTTATTTTTAGCAAAAGTATTTATAATAAGTTCAAAACTATCAGCAATCGTCCCATCAAAATCAAAAATTACTTCTTTAATCATTTTATACAATCACCCTTCTTACTGAATAGTTAATCTTAACCAACAAATCATAAGGGATTGTCTCACATTGTTTGGCCATATTTTCAACCGAGTTTTTATCCTTTTTATTATTACTAATAATTTCTACATCATCAAACAATTTTGCTTTTGTATTTCCCAAATTAACCATAGCTAAATTCATACAAACTCTACCAGCAATCGGATAAAATTTATTTTTATACTTCACCCACCCTTTATTGCTTAACCTCCTATCCAATCCCTCATTGTAACTAACCGGGATTACCCCAATATTAGTATCTCTTTTTGCTTGCCAAGTTCCACCATAACCGACCCTTTCGCCTTTTTTAATTCTTCTTAAAGTTGTAAAACATGATATAAATCTTAACACTGGTTTTAATTTTTGCATTTTTTTAAAGTATTTATCCTGTTTTTTCAAAACATTTACTCCATATAAACCAACCCCTAATCTTATTGCATTTATTTTATTACTCTTAACCTTTAATGCCCCAGCAGTCGCTGCCAAATGACAAAATTTAAGTTTAATCCCATTATTTTCAATAATATTTATGGCATTTTCAAACTGTTTTAATTGAAATTTAGTTTTTTTATCATTAATCTCGTCAGCATCGGCCAAATGAGAATAAACCCCCTCTAGCTCTAACTTTGGATATTTTTTAATTAATTTGACTATTTTTTCTACTTCATCAACATTAACCCCTTGCCTATTCATTCCTGTATTCACTTTCAGATGCAACTTAATTCTCTTATTCAATATCCCCAAGGCTTTAATCGTTTCCTTATTACCAGCCATTACTGTTAAATTCTTCCATTTTATTCTAGAAAAATTTTGAAACCTCATCGGCCCCATCATTAAAACTTTTCTTTTGGTTATCTTTCTAATTTCCAAAAACTCATGATAACCATCCACCATCAAATATTCAAAATCTCGTCCCTCTAAAATTTTAGTTACTTCTTTTATTCCATGTCCATACGCATTCGATTTCAATACCGGCCAAATCTCCAAGCCAGTTTCTCTCTTAAAAAAATCAAAATTAAATAACAAATTCTCTCGACTTATTTCAATCGTATTTAAAGAAGCATATTCTCTTTTTAAACCAAAAGAAAAATCCATAAGATTATCCTTTAAATTCTTTCTCTTTTTTCATTTCGTGTTCAATCAGATTTCTCAAAAATACTGATTTTGGAATCATTCTTTTTTGCCCCACCCAATCTAAATAAGTCAAAATTTTTGGTGATACAAAAAAATTAAATCTTACATCAATTAACCCTTTAGCCTTTTTCATCGACTCTAAAATTATTTTTTCTACATTAGTTGTTGTGTATTTTTCCAAAATTAATTTTGGATCATTAATACCGGCAATAAACACTGGCTCCATATCTTCTTCTTTATACAACGCCACCACTGGTTTATTTATTTCCAAGGCTTTACTCAACAAATATCCCATCGACATACTATGTCCCGAAATTTCCATCACCACCATATCAGCTTTATTAATGCACTTCAAAGACTCATTATAATTCTCTCTTTTTGTCTGCTCATCCCCTTTCCTCAAATCATTGACTCCACTTTTCACCCATTTCCATACCTTATCACTCACCATTTTATATTCCGCCGAAATCGTTTTATACATCTGACCGTAAATATCCCTGTTTTTGTCTACCAATCTTGACGAAGCAATAAAATACACCTGCATGACCTATTGTACTATATTTAAAACCCTTTGTCCCTCGGTAAGCTCGGGACATTTCCCTTAAAAAGGGCAACTGTTTTTCTCAAAGCCTCCAAAAAATTTTGAAAATAAATTCGCAGTTATAATTTTTTGACGAATTTCAACGTGGGCGACCACATTGACTGAGGCAAAAAATTCATAACAAGAATTTATTGAAAAATTTACACTCCAAACTTTTCCCTGAAAAACTCCACATCCATCTTTATTACCTCATCCCACGATTGTTTTAAATTATGATCATTGTCTTGTCGAATATCCAATCTCACTTCTTTTCCTATTTTTTTTAGCTTCTTTTGCAAATCTTGTTGCCATTTTACTTTACACCAAACATCTGCTGTACCTTGATGAATCTGTATTGGAGCATTAATCCAGTCATAAAAATTATCAATTGAATAAAGTTTAGATGTATATTCTTTTTCAAAATCAGCAATTTTTTGTTTCACAATTTTTCCACCCTCACTATCATCCATGGTTTCCAAAATACTTTGAGGAAACGGATTAGTCATTGGCGCCCACAACACCGTCGGATAATTTTGTCCAGTAATTTCTAACACCGATATCGAAATTTGACCTCCGTTACTATGCGACCAAATTCCAATTTTAGTGCTATCCACATAATCCAAAGCCTTTACTGATTCAATCAAGTCCAACACTCCCACCGGTTTTTCAAACCTAGCCTCCAAAATATCTTTTGACTCACCTGTCGACATTCCATAGCCCAAAAAATCTAAACTAACAGTTACAAAACCATTTCTGGCCAATTCATCCGCCGCTTTCCAACTTCCCGACCCTACAAAATATCCCTCACTTTCGGCATAACCCCGAATCATAATTATTGCTGCTTTGCCCGCCGTAGCTTTTTGCGAAGGCGGGGCATTTGGAACATTCATCATGCCACTTATTGTCTTTCCATTACTCTCAAAAGTTATTTCATAACTCTTAAAATTACTTTCTTTTACAATCCCCTCTTTTTTATAAGCCTTTAGCACATTCTTTCTAGCCTCATCCAACACCGTGCTTTCCCCTACAATTTTAATTTTCGATACTTTATTCTCTCGCTTTCTTAAATTTTCAAAATTATATTGAGCCAAATAACCAGTATTCTTTTCTTTTGGTTTTTCTGTCGGTTGATTTTTAAAAATACGTGTGTTCGCCAATGGTGACAACCATTCGCTATTTTTATTCAAAACTCTTTCCACCACAAATCCCACCCCTAAAAACAAAACAAAAATTCCAATTATTTTTAAAATCTTCATCACTATTTATTTATACCAAAATTTTACTTAGACATTAGAAATTAGGATTTAGAAATTTTTCTTTTGTCCTATAATTCTTGACAATTTTCCCCATTAGAACTACACTTACCGCAAATATTTAAATTAAAAAACAAACTATTTTAATATAAAAATATTATTCGCAGTTTTAATTTTTTATTTAAAAAATTTTAGTGTTGCTTTATAACAACACTTCGCACCTTAAAGAAGGGTTATCTGGAATTTATCAACCTAGAAAGGTTGATAAAAATAAACAAGGAGGTCTTCATACGATGAAGATCGAATCGCTACTATTCCCAGGGGTTTCATGGGTTCCTCCCACTGCTCATCGTCGTCAGACCACTACCAAAAAAAAGTACGGCGCTCCAATCCGCATCTCTGCCCCTTGGGTACGAAAAGTCCGCGGCGTTGGCGGATACAAAAATGCTCGATAAGGAGGCAGAAAACATGAAAAACTCTTACGAATGTCTCAAACGTTCTGCTCGCCGGCAAAAAACCAAAGATCAACGCCGTGCCGCACGTCACTCATCTAACGGAGCCAAACACCGCAATAATCGTTGCGGTCAAAGCAAACCTCATTAACCTCCACAGGTAACCCCTCGCATTTGGATGCTGCACGGACACAATTGTGTCTTTTCCCCTCGTCCGCAGCAGCATCCAATATTTCCCTTTTAATCTAACCAACTCCATAATTTTTTAATTATTTTTTGTTATAATTAACCTAATTTAAGAACAGATAAAATTTATGGGAAATATAAGAGAAGCCATTAGTAGAATTCTAAAAGCAGAAGATAGTCGCAGACCACCTAAACCACTTATTGAATATCACGCCAGAGCAATTCTTGCACCAGGCACTGATATTGAAGAATTACAAAGACAAACTGAAGCCTACATGAAAGAACACCCAGAAATACTTCTAAGAAATCAACACCACTGACATTTTTATTTTTTTCTGTTATAATTCCCTATCTAACCGAAGACAGTAGGTCGAAGATTCTGAGTTTATCGAAGAACTTCATAATTCCCACCGAGGCAAAACAATTTATTTTGTTTTTATCCGCGCCTCGAAACTGTCGAGGCCGTTTTAGTTTCTAAATTAATTAGAAATTAGACATTAGATATTAGAAATTTATTAAATATGCCAAATCAAGCCAAAATCGATCAAGTCGCTGATATCACCAGTAAACTTGAAAGTGCTAAATCTTGTGCTTTGATTCAGTATCAGGGTCTCAACGCTGCTGACGTTTCCGCTCTTCGCGATAACGTTCGTAATGCTGGCGGTAAAATTGAAGTTGTCAAAAACAGCCTTATTACTCGTGCTTTTGCCAACGTCGGTATTACTCTCCCTGAAACTTTGACTGGCCCAACCGCCATCACCTTCTGTAACGAAGATGAAGTCAACCCTTTAAAAGAGGTTGAAAAAGTCAACAAAGATCACGATTTCATCACCTTCAAATATGGTGTCTACGACAAAAAACTTCTCGGATTTGATGAACTCAAAGCGTTCATCTCTCTTCCATCCAAGTCGACTCTTATCGCTCAACTTTTAGGTGGATTAGTCAATCCTTTGCAACGTCTTGCTTACAGCATGCGTTACAATCAAACTCAATTAGCTTTAGCTCTTAAAGCTGTTGCTGACAAACAAGAGCAAAATTAATTTATTCAAATTGAATAAAATTATTAATTTTTAATTATTAATTATTAACTAAAAATAATATGGAACTTTCTGCAAAATTGCAAAAAATATTAGATTCTATTTCTGAACTTTCAGTTTTAGAATTGTCTGAACTCGTTAAAGGTATCGAAGAAAAATTCGATGTCAAAGCCGTCGCTGCTGCTCCTGTAGCTGCTGCCGGTGCTCCTGCTGCTGGTGCGTCTGCTCCAGTCGAAGAGAAAAGTGAATTTGATGTCGTCATCACTTCTGGTGGTGCCAACAAAATTGCTGTTATCAAAGTTGTCCGTGAATTCAAACCAGAATTAGGTTTGAAAGAAGCCAAAGACATGGTCGATGCGTGTCCCGCTAATTTAGGTACTATGAAAAAAGATGCTGCTGCTGAAGCTAAAACCAAGCTCGAAGCCGCCGGTGCTCAAGTTGAGCTTAAATAATTAATTTAAGCGAAATCCTGAGTTTATCGAAGGATTGAATCAAAAATCCCCCTGAATAAGGGGGATTTTTAGTTTTATAAATTTCAGTTTAAAACACTATCAATTTAAAAACCTCTACCACCACCTCCATGTGGAGGAGCACTGGTACCAACATGAACACCAGAACCATTAGCTGGTTTCGTAGTTGGTTTCGTAGTTGGTTTCGTAGTTGGTTTCGTAGTTGGTTTAACAGAAGTCTTAATTAAGTTAGTAAATCGCCACTTTATTGGTCCACGAATCTCTGGAAATGCAGCATTGCTTCTATTATCTTGAGTCTTTTGAACCAATTTAACCCCAAAAATCAAAACTACTAGTATTAATAAAATTAATATTACTGATTTAACATTACTCTTTTTTGTTACAATTTTATTTTTTTTCATTTCTTAAACTAATATTTAACTGAATTAATTAATACATTTTTTCAAAAAATTGTCAATAAATTTCAATAAAATTGATATATTAAAACTACTCATGCTCAAGTTGAACTTAAATAAGTTTTACTTTTGTAACTAATTAAAAATCCTGCTGAACAAAGGGTATTTTTAATTGTAAAGATCAACAAATCCACCACCTTCCCATTCATTTTTCCAATCAGTATAAATTGATTCCATTTCTCCAATATAAATCGAAGCCGCCTCTTCGCTAATTTCTAAATGGTCTTCATCTGAATCAGTTGGTAAACCAACAGTCGATCTTACTTCCCCTTTCACTTGTCCATGATCTCCTTCTGCCGAATAACCTTTTGCATAAATAAATTTTTTATTTTCGCTTCCATTACCAAAAGTCATTGATAATCTATAATGTTCATTCCCTATTGCTTCATCTTCATAACCTTCCACTACAGTTACAGTAGCATCTTTATAACCCATATTTATTAAAACATCAGCAACCTTATCCACTACCCCCAAACTAAGTCTTTCATCATCATCCGCATATTCTGGTAATGCATGAAGTCTCCATTCACATTTAGATCCATTAATTTCCTTTACTCCTGATCTCGTAACAGTTTTATCAACAAACTGCTGTTCTGGAGTCACATGTTCTGTCATATTTTTTATAAATTTTAAATAAATTTAATTTAATTACCCATTATACAAATCTCCGGCTCACCTTGCCTTATCCATAAAGTTACATTCTTTTCTCCACCATTACTTATCAATCCACTTTCAACTACCCTCTCTCCAATTTTATCCCTCAAAAAATCCATTTCTTCATCAGAAAGATGTTCGTTATCATTAGCAAAATCCACCTCTACTCCAATATCCGCCTCAGCTTCTTTTGCTAAAAAAACACCTACTGACCCTTCATTACTACCTAAAAACTCCGCAATTCTACCACCTAATAATCGAAATTCTCCACAATTATCATATCCACCCATTTCCTTGCCTCTACCTTGAGAATAACTTTCTATCATTTTTGGAGACAACACTAACCTTACTGAACCGTTCACATTAATACCATCTATAAATTTATCTGGAGTAGCTATATCCCTTCTACTTTTACCATCCAAAATAGCAAACGACGTTCCTTTCCACTTTTCCATTGTTACTTTACTTATACCAATAGAGCTGCACTCATTAAATACTTTCTCTACCGTTTTTTGCATTTCTTCCTCAGAAGGATCAAAAATTTCTCCAACACCATACTCATCTCTTCCACAAGAAAAAGAGATATTAATTTCTTGTTTCTCAATTTCTGAAGATACACTTATTCGATACTCTCTATCACTAGGATCAGGTATATTTAACCCATTCAAAGTATCATTCAAAGCCAAATCACAAACCCTAACCCACTCTTCTTTAGTTCGACTATTATATTGATTGCTAGGAATTTTTAAATCACACAACGGCATAATTTTATTGACTATTAATCTTATCAAGTAAATATATAGCAAAATAATTTCCATATTTTTCTTGTAAGTCCTTTCTCTTCCAGTCTCTTCCTGTCACTATCTTTCTACAATTATCTGCCCCACAACTACACTCAAAACTATAATCTTCATCGTCAACAGTAGCATAATCAAAAGTTAATTCCTCACCCGGTTTTATATCTCTCATAGCCACAAAAATTATATTACCACCCCTAATTCCACAATTTGGGTTACAAGAATGGTTTACGTAAAGTTTTATAGACGGCTCTTCCTCGGGGGTAGTAGCAGCAATAAAATATTCACCATACAACGGTAAATAGCTATTAATTACTTTAGAAGTAAAAATTTCTTCACGACGAACAATATAACCTCCTTTAATAAAAACAATCTCCCCCTGCTTAATATCTGAAATCGCAAATGAACCAACTCCGTCTAACGCTCCGCTTTTAACTTCAATTTTTGGTGAAACAAAAGACTCTACCATATTCTCTTTCATAAGCGCAATTTTACACAATGTTTGTGTTAAAATACACTTGATGTCCGAACAAACAGACAACCTAAATTTTCTTCTTAAGCCATTTGGTTTAACTTCTGAAGAATCAACTATTTACCTTAATCTACTTGAAAGTGGTACTTTATCTGCTCTAAAAATTAGCCGTCAAATCAACATGGCTCGCACCAAGGTGTATCGAGTTTTGGACAATCTAATTGAAAAACAACTCGTCGTTCAAGAATATAATCAAAATGGTTTTAAATTCAAAGCCAACCACCCTTCAAAATTAAATCAGTTAATTACTCAAAAGGAAATTGAAATTTCCAGTCTCAAACAATCCCTACCCCAAACTATTGATCTCCTCGAAAAGCATATTAATATTAATCATCCTCAATCCCAAATACTTTATTATCAAGGTCAAGATGGGTTGTCTCAAGTCAATTGGAATTTATTAAATGCTAAAAAAGAATTTTTAAGTTATGAAGTTGATACTGCTGACGTTTATCTCCCTCACCTTGAAGCTGAAAAACTTCGTCAAGCCTTAATTGACAAAAATATCACCTCAAGATCTTTAATGAATAAAAAAAGCCTTCAACCATTTTCTCAAGTCAAAAACCGAGAATTATTTCAGCAAATCCGTTTTGTTTCATCAAAAATTTTAACCATAAAATCAGACATTTTTATCTATAACGATATTTTTACAATTTGCCATTATCTCGACAACAAAGATATTTTTTGTCTTGAAATAAAAAATCAATTTTTAGTCGACATGCAAAAACAAATCTTTGAAAATCTTTGGCAACAAGCCAAATCCATTTAAAATAAATTACAGCAATTCTTCTTTCCCCGCTTCTTTCAATTTATCTACTACTTGCCCCACTTTCCCCGATTGAGTTTTTTTACTAATCAGCAAAGCATCGCCAGTATCTACCACTACCAAATCTTTTACCCCAATTAGCGCCACCATTTTTTTATCTTTTCTATAAACAAAATTTTCTTGACTATCAATTTGCATTAAATCAGTTGGAGTATACATAGTTTTCCCCTCCATATAATTAGCCACCGATTCCCACGTTCCAAAATCAACCCAATTAAACGGCAATTCAACCACCAAAGCCTCATTATTTTTATAAGCATTTTTGGTTACTTCTTCAATCGCCCCTTTTGGCATATCACTGTAGTTTTTGGCCACATCACCACCCTCAGAAATATTCACCAACGGTTGATACCATTCTGGTTTATATTTGTTATACATTTCTAATAACTTATTCGGTGTCATCGTTGTGTGATTGGCATGAAGCAAAAGTTTTTCAGTCCCTAAATATTGTTTTATTCTTTCCTCTTCAGTTCTATCAATATAATCTGCCACTTCAAAAATTCTTACTCCATTTTCTTCACTTACTAATTTACCTTTCACCAAATAATCTACCCCTGACACCACTGTTTTTGGGACAAAACCACCAGTTAAATATTTTCCTGTCTCATCAGTCATCCTTCCCACTTCATCAATCATCTGCAAAAATCTTTCATCCGGCTCTCTCAACACATCAGCTTGAACCAAAATAAACGGTTCATCTCCAAAACCTCTTTTAATTAAACAAGCCGCCGCGAACCCAGTTGCCGGGCCTTGATTCCTCATTTCTGGTTCCACAAAAATATTTTCCTCAGGGATTTCTGGCTTTAAACTTCTAGCAATCTCAGCTTGGACCTCATTAGTCTGTAAAAAAATTTCCTCTACCTTAAATCTCTTTCTTAGCGTCTCGTAATTCAATTCAAACAACGATTTATTCCCAATTAAAGGCAAAAAATGTTTTGGCATTGAGCTTCGACTCATTGGCCACATCTTTGAACCAATCCCCCCACAAATTATTACTGCTTTCATATAACTCTATTATAACTTACCAACCATAAAATTTTTAATATTCTCCACTGTTGTTTCCACTATCCTTTCAATTGCTTCTTGAGTATTAAAGGCATTATGTGGCGTAAACACTACATCATCCCGATCACGCAATAGATGGTATGTCAAAACTTCTTGCAAATCATCTCTTGTAATCTTTTTACTCATCACGGTACTCATACTTTCCACTTCTGATTCTTCTTCAATTGTATCCAGCCCTACTCCCGCTAAAATTTTATTATTTAATGCCCACAAAATCGCTTCAGTTTCTATCACCGCCCCTCTGGCTGTATTAACCAAAAAACTTCCCTTCTTCATTAATTTAATATTTTGTTTATTAATCATATGATGAGTCTCGGGAATCGCTGGTACATGTAAAGTTACAAAATCAGAATTTTTCAAACAAGTTTCTAAATCGACATATTTAAAACCTGATTTTTTTTCTAATTCAGGATTCTTATAACCATCCACTCCCAAAACTTTCATTCCAAAGCCTTTAGCAATCTTGATCACATTTTGCCCTATCTTTCCACAACCAATTACCCCCAAAGTTTTTCCATATAAATCCGTCCCTGTTAACCCCTCAGGACTAAACTCCCCCTCCTCCACTGATTGATGTGCCACCACCACTTTTCTAGTAATTGCCAATAACAAAGCAAAAGCATACTCAGCTACTGTATTAGAACCATACACCGGCACATTAGCCACTACAATATTATTTTTCTTACACCAATCACAATCGACATGGTCCATCCCAGTCGATCGAGTCGCTACCATTTTCAAATTTGGCAATTTTTCCAAAACTTTCTCATCAAATTTAGAATAAATAAATGGTGAAATAATATCGTATTTCGCCGCCAATTCTAAATTATCTTGAACTTCCTCACTAAAAATTCCTACTCCAAAAGTATCCAGTTTACTTATTTCTTTTTCAATAATTTCTTTCTCCCAGCTTTTAACCCCAAAAAATGCAATTTTGTAATCTTTATTATCCATTAAATATTCTACCTTTTTGCAATCACTTCTTCAATTCCCATGCCTTACCATTAAACTGTTTTTCTATTCTCATAATTATCTTTGCAAGTCTTCCATCTTTCCTTCCCTTTACTTGACAAACTTCCTGCTATACTTTCCGGTAATTGTAGATAATTTGATAATCTCAACCAAGATATAAAGCGATCATTTTTATCCCCCAAATTAATCACAAACATACCACGAATAATATCATCAATACCCTTAATAGCTGACCTATATCTAGCCGATAATACATAACTACTAAAATTGCAGCCATCAAACTGATCTAAAAATGGAAAATCTCTCTCCGCTTCTTTGTCAATCCTTCTTATAGAAAATTCGGATAGACATCCGTTTAAACCATAACTATGTAAATTATTTAACCATCTTTGATGGAGAGATGGTTCCCTCTCAAAATCAGCCAAATCAACAGATTTAACTTTTATATGACGCTCTTGGATCAAATTATTTAACTCAGATACTACTCTTTTATCAAGTTCCTCCTTACTAACAGACTCCACTATCAAACTTGATAGGACGTCAGACAAATTTATTCTCTTTTGGAGAGGCTCCCTTCCTCCACTGCTATCGAATTCTTTCATTAAAAATGATTTTATCATATTCTTTCCTTCTTGACACACTAATATCCAATGTGATTAACTGAATACAGTTAAACATTATTTTGATACAAGAGGAGCCACCAAATGGATATTCAAACTGAATCACAAGACAACCTTGTGAAACAACAATCCGCCCCAAAGAAAATCAATGGAGTCTCTATTGATAATCTTCCTGACCTTTTGACTGTCGCCGAAGTCGCCGATCTTCTTCGTGTCAGCAAACTTACCATCAAACGTTGGGGTAAACGAGGTAAACTCCCTGCTATCCGCATCAACGCTCGTGGTGATCGCCGCTACCGCAAAGAAGCTGTTCTCTGGCTATTAGGCATCCAAGCCGAATAAAAAATAAGTATTCCGTAGCCTTAGCGAAGGATACCCTGCCAAATTTATTATTCACAGTCATCACTCGTTTCAGTTTCAACACACTTACCAACAACCAATCCACGAACCCTCTCAAACGGCTCATCTCCCGAATCTAATCTTTCACTCAACGAAATATTTGGACGCAATAACACGTCTGACAAATCAAAATCAATTCCAAATCGATATAATGCTGTTTCTTGTTTATTCATACTCGCAATTATAATGTAACTCTCCCTTTCGGCGTTCTCTTAATCAACCCTTTCTTCATTAAAAACGGTTCATAAACTTCTGTGATTGTCCCCACGTCTTCAGAAAGACTCGCCGCAATATTTTCCACTCCCACCGGACCTCCGCCATACTGATTTTTGACCACATCTAAATACTTCCTATCTGCATCAGATAAACCTGACTCATCCACTCCTAACATCTTTAAAGCCTTTTCAACATGTTCCAATATAATCATTGCTTGCCCATCTGAAGCTTTATGCGAAAGAGGGTTTACTTCAGCATAATCTCGTACTCGTCGCAATAATCGGTTAGCAATTCTTGGCGTTCCTCGTGATCGTCTAGAAATTGACTCAGCCGCTTCTGGTTCAATTGCTACTTTCAAAACTTCACCAGTTCTTTCAATAATTTCTTTTAAATCCTTATCTTCATAAAAATCCAATTGTTGCACATAACCAAATCGGTCCCTCATTGGTCCCGAAATTAAACCAATTCTAGTTGTTGCTCCCACTAAGGTAAATTTTTGTAAATTAAGCCGAACCGTTTTAGCTGATGGCCCTTTGCCTAACACAATATCCAAAGCAAAATCTTCCATGGCCGAATAAAGCATTTCCTCCACTAATTTATTTAACCGGTGAATTTCATCAATAAACAAAAAATCTCCCTTCTTTAAACCCGTCAAAATTGACGCCAAATCCCCTGCTCGTGTCAATGCCGGACCAGATGTCATCTTGATATTAGAATTCATCTCTCGCGCCATTAAACAGGCCAAAGTTGTCTTTCCTAACCCTGGAGGACCATAAAATAAAATATGATCCAACGCTTCATTTCGATTTTTAGCCGCATCCAAAAAAATTTGTAATTGCTCTTTTAATTTTTCTTGTCCAATAAATTCATTTAATTTTTGTGGCCTTAGTTTCTTCTCCACCACTTTTTCCTCCACCTCCGCCTTGGGGTTTAATGTCTTATTCTCTTCTTCGATTTTTTTACTGTTCATTATTAATTATTAATTCTTAATTATTAATTAGAGATTAGATAAGCACCAACTCAGCTTCTCTTCCGTTGTCTCTAATTCTTTAGGCAGTTTCCCTGTTACTTTCTCAATTTCTTTTTTATCAAAACCCAATTGTTTTAAACTCAACACCAAATCACTTTCATTTTCTTTTTCATTATCCTGAGTTAAGTCTAATTCCCCCAATCCCCCAACTTTTGATTTCAAATCAATAATAATTCTTTGCGCTGTCTTTTTACCAATTCCTTTTATTTTTTCAAAAAATCCTACATCAGCATTACCAATTGCTTTGATAATTGCCAAACTTTCTGTCTCCCCCAATATTCCTGCTGCCGTTTTTGGCCCCACTCCCGATACCGAAATTAACATTTTAAACAAATCCACCTCATCCCAATTTTCAAAACCAAACAAATTAATATCATTTTCCGATACCGCCATATAAGTCGACACCGTCATTTCTTCACCCACATTATGTTTTTTCAAAAAATTCTTTCCTACCCACAAAAGATAACCCACCCCATTTACTTCCAATTCACAATTATTTCCCCAAATCCGATTTATTTTTCCTGTCAAACTTGAAATCATAAATTCATTTTACCTTATCCCGAATAAAAACCAAACCGTCTCTAACCCTATCAAATCTATATCAAACACTTATTAGTAAACAAATAAGTCAACCCCACCGCCACTGCATCCGATGCGTGAGAGGGCGAAATATTTTCTTCCAAACATAAAAATCTTCGTACCATTTCTTCCACTTGTTCTTTTTCTGCTCGGCCATAACCCACCAAAGCCATTTTCACTTGCAACGGGGTAAACTCTGCCACTTCAATTTTATTTCTTTCACCACAAATTTTTATTACTCCAATTGCCTCTGCTACCTTCAACGCTGACTTGGCATTTTTAGCAAAAAATAAACTTTCAAAAGCCACCGCCTCGACATTATATTTTTTGATCAATCCCTCCAATTCTTCATAAATCATGTTCAATCTTTTCGCCGAAGTACTGGTTATTTTCGTCCTCAAACACCCACATTCCACCAATTTGTACTCACTAGCATCTAGCATCTTACATCTATCATCTAATATTGCCCACCCTGTGTTTGCTAATCCCGGATCAATTCCTAAAATCATAAACTATACTAACATTTTTATTCACTCCAAGACACTCTCTCACAATCTAAAACAATCAATTACTAACACACTTATTTTAGTAAATTATCTTGAAGGGAATCCTTCTTGATAAACCATTTTTCCAGAAAAATCCACTACATCAATCTGACCAACTTTTAATTGATTAATACTTTCAGGAACAAAACCACATAATTCATTTAAATTATATCTTTCATCATTAAAAGGGAATACAAAATTCTCATCATTTGCAAACAAAACTACAGTATAATCCGTCTCTGGTTCAACAACAAGAACGCTTTCATTATGACCAGTAATAGTCGCATTTGCTCTAGATGTTCCAGAGATTCCTCTAACAGCAAAAGGTTCAAAACCTCTTTCTCTAATTTGTTCAAAAACATCATCAACTTCAGGGGTTAATGTTTTTTCACAAACCTCTAATATATTAGATTGGCTTTCTATTCGTTCTCTTATTTTTTCATTCATATTGGCAAATTATACCACTTTTTAATTATAGGTCTATCACCACTTTCTCCACTTATCCACACCAACAACCCATATTTTTTTACTATCTCAAAACATTTATTTTATAAGATAAATATCCAACCTAAAATCATAAAATTTAAATTTGCAGTTATAATTTTTCAACGAATTTCAACACGCCAGTATTGACTGAGGTGAAAAATTCGTAACAAAAATTTAAATTAATGATTTACGCGATATAATTCCTTTATGGATACTAATAAAATCTATTCCGACCTTAAATCCCAATTCCCCGATCTTGAAATCTACCAAAATCATCCCCTTGCCCCCTACACCACTGTCAAAATTGGCGGCCCTGCTGACATTTTTATTCATACTAAATCTTCAGAAGAACTAAAAAATGTCCTTAATTTTATCTATCATCTAACATCTAGCATCTTTCTAACTATCTTGGGTAACGGGTCAAATGTCCTTATTTCCGACTCCGGCATCCGCGGTATTGTTATTAAAAACGATTCTCAAGAAATTGAAATATTACCCAACAATCAAGTAAAAGTTGATTCTGGCACTCAACTACCTCAACTCATTAATTTTACTTTAGACCACGGATTAGTCGGCCTTGAAGAATTTGCCTATATCCCCTCCACTGTTGGTGGTGCCATCGCCGGTAATATTCATGGTGATGACAAAAATTTATTTTCTCAGTTCGTAATTTCTGTTGAAAAAATAAATGATTTTATAATTTCAGCTGTTTTACAACTAAATTCAGGCGACGCTACTCTTGCCAAACAAAAATTTCAAAACATTATCCAACGAAAAACTGCCATTCAATCCATGAACTCACTTGGTTCAGTTTTTAAAAATTTACCTGCCGACAATGCAGGCACGCCCACTCTCCCTTCTGGCCAAATTATCGACCAAAAATTAAATCTCAAAGGTTATTCTATTGGCAACGCCCAAATCAGTCCCCTTCATGCCAACTTTATTATCAACACTGGCCATGCCACTGCTTCAGATTATTTGAAATTAATTAAATATATCCAAACCGAAGCCCAAGAAAAGTTAGGTATCACTCTTGAACCAGAAATCAAATTTCTAGGAGAATTTTAACCCCTCACCACTTTCCACACAAACCTTGGCAAAACTAATTGTCTCTTTAGTCTTTTCGGTTCTTTAACCAAAGAATAAAGCCATTCTAAACCCATTTTCCGCACCCATTTAGGCGCCCGTTTCAATTCCCCACTATAATAATCAAAGCTCCTGCCTACTCCAACCACTATTCCTACATCTAGATTCTTTAAATTCTCATCAATCCAAAATTCTTGTTTCTTCATTCCATACGCCACCAACAAAATATCCGGCTTAAAGCTATTAATCTTCTTGGCTACTTCACTATTAGCTATTTCCGGTTCTCCCACACTCCACCCAATTTTTTCATTAGAAATTAGATAATTAGACATTAGAAATTTTGCAGTTTTCTCTGCTCTGTCATCCCAACCTCCCAACAAAAAAATCTTCTTATTTTTTTCTTTTGCCATTTTAGCCAATTCCAAAATTAAATCCGCCCCCGACGCCACCTGATTTTTATACTTTCCCCTCAACACTTTTACTCCAGTATCAAAAGCAATAAAAAATTTATTAATTTTATTTCTTTTTCTAGCATCTAGAATCTTATATCTAACATCTAATTGGTTTGCCCAAATCAAACCAATTCCGTCCATCACATTTAAATTTGTTTTACCTAAAATCTTCTTAAAACTATTGTCTTTTTCGGCGGCCATTACAAATTCCGGATTAACTGTTGCTACCCAATATTTTTTCGTGCCTGAGTCGATTTTTTGCTCTAAAACACTTAGCACTCGACATCTGTCTCCGCTAAAAAGGGGAATATCGAATATTTCCCAATAATTTCCACCAAAACAATCACACTTCTCTGTACATTTTTTGACTCTTCTGACCTTTTTTTGGTCATTTTCCCCAAGTCGTTTTTTCATTTCTTTATTTTACCATTAAAAAACTAGTCAAAACACCCCCTAAAAGTACCTTATAACAATAAAAACTAAGTAATACACCATAACTATATCACTTCTCTTCTTCTTAATAAGATATAAGCTACTTTTTCCAAAATCATCTTTCCACTAAATATTTACTTTAGAACAACTTTATTACTCACTAAAACACTGACAACTTAGCCAAAATCATTAAAAATAATTATTTTTATCACAAAATTTAAAATCTAGAATTATAAGTTATATTTTTAATTAGAAATTAGACATTAGAAATTAGAAATTTTATTTATATAAGATATAAATTCCGACTGTATCACCTAATCGCCCGACGGTAAACTTCCAAGTTTTCCAACGCCATCCCCGTCCCTTTAATTACACAAAATTGAGGATCTATCGCCACATGGGCCGACACCCCAATTTCTCTTGTTACTAAAGTATTAAAATTTTTCAATTGCACCGTTCCCCCACTTAAAACTATTCCTCGATCGACAATATCCGACACCAATTCCGGTGGCGTGATTTCTAAAGTATCTCGAATGATTCTCACAATCAATTCCAACACCGGTTTAATTGCCTCGTAAACCATATCGCTATCTACTGTCATATTTTTTGGCAAACCATAAATCGAATCTCGACCATTAATTTCCAAAGTCTCTATTTTCTTTGGCTTAATCGCCGACCCTAATTTTGTCTTGACCAATTCCGCTGTTTGTTCCCCCACAATTAAATTGTGTTTCTTTTTTAAATAATCCATAATCACTTCATCTAGCTTATTCCCTCCCAAGCGAACACTTTGGTGCGTCACCACTCCTCCCAATGCAATTACCGCTGCTTCCGCCGAACCACCACCCACATCCACAATCATATTCCCAAAAGACTCCGACACTGGAATTTTTGCTCCAATTGCCGCCGCCAATGGCTTATCAATTAAATAAGCTTTTCTAGCCCCAGCCGACAAAGTTGCATCCAACACTGCTTTTTGTTCCACTTGAGTTACCCCAGCCGGTACACAAATCATCACTTCAGGACCAATAAACCAATTATTCCCCATTACTTGCTTCATAAAATATCTCAACATTGCCTCGGTTACTTCGTAGTCAGCAATCACTCCATCTTCCAATGGCCTAATCACTTCAATATACTCTGGTGTTTTCCCCAACATTTTTTTTGCCTCATTCCCCACTGCCAACACTTTTCTATCTTCCACTCCTACCGCCACAATTGTCGGTTCATCTAAAACAATTCCTTTCCCCACCTCCCAAACAATACTGTTGGCTGTTCCCAAATCAATTCCTAATCTTTTTAAAAACTTCATACACTACCATTCTAATCAAAAACACTCAATTAAGCTATAATATACTCATGAGTTCTAATCCTACCCGACACAGTTTGATCATTTTTTCCTCTGTCGCTTTTTTTATTTTCCTTTCCACTTATATTATTTCTCTTTTAGCTAGAGGTTATCAATTTTCCCTTAAAAACGGATTTAATGTCAATCCAACTGGAATTGTTTCAACTGTATCTCGTCCCAAAGGAGCTTCTGTCTATATCGACGATAAACTTATCACTGCTACTGATGACACCATCAACCTTTCTCCAGGTAACTATAAATTAAAAATCAATAAAGACGGATTTTTACCTTGGGAAAAACAAATCACTGTCAAGCCAGAAACTGTTTATCAAGCTGACATCCAACTATTTAGTGCTGTTCCTGATCTTAAACCAATTACCCTAACCGGAGCTATTAATCCTAGTATTAACCAAGATAACTCTAAAATAGTCTATGCTATCGCCTCTGCTTCAGCTACTAAAGACAATGGACTTTATATTATAGAATCATCAGGATTACCACTCTCTTTACTTAGAAGTGATTCAAAACAACTATCTCCCAATACTACCACTACAGTTTGGACTGACTTTACCTATACTTTCTCCCCAAATTCACGCCAAATACTAGCTACTAATCCAAAAATAAAAATTAATTATCTAATTTCTCTAGACACTCCAGTATCCTCCCAAAAATTAACTGACGTCACTAATAACCTTAAAAATATCTATACCGAATGGCAAACCCAAACCTCATTAATCATAAATTCCAAATTAAATAGAGTTCCAAAAGAAATTCAATCTCTTATTGCCACCAGTTCCGCCCAATACCTTCAATTCTCCAGTGACGACAACAAAATACTTTATCTAGCTCAAACTGATGGCGAAATTACCCCTGATTTAATTACTCCACCCCCAGCCCAAAGCACTCAGCCTCAACAACGTCAAATTAAAACCGATAACTACTATGTTTACGACATTAAAGACGATACCAATTTTTTAATTGACTCTAAGGATAGCCTTAACCAAATTTCTTGGTTACCAAATTCCAACAACCTGATTTTTGTTCAGGATCAAAATCTAAAAGTTATTGACTATGACGGCACCAACAAACAAACCATTTTTGCAAAAAATTTTGACATTAACTGTGTCGCTCCTTGGGCTGACGGCAATAAAATAATCATCCTTACCAGTACCTATCCATCCGCCCCAAAGAATCTCTACGCTATCTCAGTCAAATAAAAGCTTTGTTTAAAAGCCACCAACCTCAGGCAAGATTATATCCTCAATTTCTAAAGTTGGATCAAACTCCGCTGTTTCTTCATCATTACTGACATCATCAGTTTCAATTACTTCAGAAGTCTCTTCACTCAAATCCAACTCTTCCATTAACTCCTCCGTCTCCCCCAATACTTTAACTTCTTGATTCATCATTGTCTTCCCCTCCAAAAATCTCAATGGAGTCAACACCCCCATAGCCAACACAAAACAAACAATCAAAGTCCTCATATTTTTATCTAAGTCTGTCATATATATTCAGTATAAAGTTTTTTACCATCCAGTCAATAAATAAATCACAACAAAGTCAACTTTAAGATATAATAGTGTACCTTTAGCTTTAGCAGGTCTACCTTGCCGAAGCCCTGCCTGCCGGCAGGCAGGTTTAGCGAAGGCAGGGATTGGCGTAATTGGTAACGCGCGCGATTCGGGTTCGCGAGACTAGGAGTTCAAATCTCCTATCCCTGACTGCGGTCCGCCATAGCTTTAGCGACGGCGACCTGCGTCCTCATAGTTCAATGGATAGAACGGCCGCCTCCTAAGCAGCAAATCCAGGTTCGATTCCTGGTGGGGACACAAAAACAAAGTTCAACCTGCCTGCCGGCAGGCAGGTTCCTTCTGAGGATACAAAATACTCACTTTTACCCTTATTCTGTGCTTAGTTTTAAACCATATTCCCTCTTAGCAGTTAGCTACTTTTATCGCCAATAAAAATCACCTTTATATATCAATAGATAACTTTAAAAATCAAAATATAACTTCCATCTTTTTCTTCTATTTCTTACAAACATTCAACAAAAGACTGACTCGACAAAAATTATTTCGTCATTTTTTATCTTATTTTTGATAATCACTTTAAATAAGAAAAATTGACAAAAAAGATCAAATTTTACTTTTTACCAAGTAAAATTCCATTTTATAAATCATTAACCGCATATTTCAAAGCCATAAATAATAGTTAACCGCATAAAAAAATAATAAACCGTAAAATCTCCGGAATTATTAAGGCTAATAAACATTAAATTAAATAACCGCATTAAGCCATCAAAAATCACTAACTCAAATATGTCAATTAAAGCAAAACTATAATCTATTTACCGCATATATAATAAAATATCTCATCTAAAACTAATTTAACCATCTAAAACATACCTCTCTATTACTTCTCCATTACTAAATTTTAGTTATCGAAAAATCGACTTTTAAATATATCAATTAAAATCACTTCTGTTTTATATTTTTCTTTAAAAAACTTATAATTTGACCTCTTAACCACTCCAGAACATTAAAAGTAAAATCAATATAAACAACCTTAATCACCACTAAAAATCATTTACATAAATACTTAGCAGACCATACATATTATTGCTAATTTGTTCTTATATTATCCTGTAATAACAATCAAAGCTAAAATTTACTTATTTTTGATTACAATTTCACGAATCTCTTCTCTCTTGAATATTTCTTTTGCTAAAGCTAAGACTTCATCCATGCTTACTTTTTTATACTTCTCTAATTCTTTTTCTAAATCTATCACCTCATCATCCAACAACAACTTGCTCCCTACCACACTGGACCAATAAGATGTTTTATCCATTGCCAGTTTAGTCTTACCAATTAAATAATCTTTAGCTCGTTGAATTTCCTCTTTCTCCAAATTATTTTGAATTATTATTAATTCATCCCTAACTATATCCATTGCTTCATCAACCTTACTTTTTTTTACTCCAGCCTGAACTCCCCAAAACCCGACTTCTTGAAAACTTTCGCTAATCGAACCCACATAGTATGCCCAACCTTTATCTTCTCTTATTTTCTGGAAAAGTCTAGAAGAGCTATTGCCACCCAAAACCACATCCAATATTCTAAAGGCATATTTTCTCTCATCATTTCTCTTTAAAGCTGGTACTGCCATCCCAAAATGCGCCTGTTCAATTGGTTTTATTATTGTCTTACTTTTAATTGGATTTAAAACTACTTCAACTTTTGGTAAAACATTCTCTTTCCCCAAGCTAAATCCAGAAAAATATTTTTCCACTTCACTAAAAGCTGTAGCATCAACGTTTCCAGCCAACACCACTACCATGTTCTTCGGATTAATCAATTTATTTCTGTAATTAACTACTTTATCTTTGGTTACATCTTCAATATCGCTTACTTCTCCGGCAATATCCCAACAACCAATTTTAGAATTACCATATAAAAATTTAGTTAATTCCCCCGGTAAAGCAGACATTGGATCATCATGGTACATTTTAATTTCTTCCATAATCACCCCTCTTTCTTTTAAAACTTCATTTTCATCAAAAAGAGAGTTTGTTAACATATCAGACAATAAATCCAAAGCCCAAGGAATATTTTCTTTAACAGTATTAATATAGTATGAAGTCATTTCTTGTTCTGTCGAAGCATTATGAATTGCTCCTTTACCATCCATTTCTTTAACGATATCTGAAGCTAGTGGCCTTTTTTGTGTTCCCTTAAAAGCCATGTGTTCTAAAAAATGGCTTAATCCAAATTCGTCTTTCAACTCATATTTAGATCCAATTTTTAAAAATACTTCTACCGTGACCGAATTTAAACCTTTCAACGGCACAATTGCCACCCTAATTCCATTTTTTAGTTTTAAAACATTAGTTTTCATGATTTGTTCGGTCTTTAGAGTAACTTTATATCAACTAGCAGTTATTACGCACTTCTGCTTGATATATTCTGTACTATCTAAAAGAGCTAATTTAACTAACTAGATCTTTATAATCAAAGCTATATCTTCGACTATATCAGTCAAGCTAAACCAATATATCATTGTAGCATTCACTTATATTTTTACTACCAGGTTAACCATCTTCCCTGGCACGTAAATTTCTTTAACTATCTTCCCTTCTCCAATCCACTTTTGTATTACCTTATCCTCCTTAGCGATTTTTAAAATTAAATTTTTATCTAACATCTTAGATCTATCAACTAGCATCTCACTTCTCACTTTTCCATTTATTGCTACCATCACCACTGTCGTCTCTTCCACTAAATACTGTTCATCCACTTCCGGCCACGATTCCAAATGAACGGAAGAGTAGCCTTCCGTAGCTTTAGCGAAGGAGGCCCACAACTCTTCAGCCATATACGGTGCCAACGGCGCAATCAATTTAATTAAAGTTTTAATGTCCTCATCTAACATCTTGCATCTAACATCTTGCATCTTGTTCACCGCTTCCATCATCTTCGCTATCGCCGTGTTGTATTTAAAACTAGATAGATCCTCTGTGACTCCTTTAATTAGCTTATTAATTATCACCTTAACTTCTCTATTGCTAGCAACACCATTGTTCTCCAAACATCCAGCATCTAGTATCTTAGATCTAACAAATCCTTCAAATCTATCCAAAAATCTCTTTACTCCCATCAACGTTTTCTCATTCCAAGCCATAGTTGAATCAAACGGCCCCATAAACATCAAATACATTCTCACCACATCGACTCCATATTTATCCGCCACCACCTCTGGCACAATCACATTCCCTTTTGATTTACTCATTCGCTGATTATCTGGGCCCAATATCACTCCATGAGAAATTCTTTTAAAATAAGGTTCTGGATTTTCTTGAGGTAACACGCCTAAGTCATACAAAAACTTATAAATAAATCGTGAATAAAGCAAATGAAGTACGTTGTGTTCGTCACCACCTATATAAACATCTACCGGTGACCAGTATTTTAGTTCTTTTTGACTAGCACTAAATATATCATTAACTATATCACCTGAACCTAAACCATTATTTATTTTATTTGCCAACATATATCCCAAGAAATACCAATCACTCCCCGCCCAATTTGGCATAGTATCAGTTTCTCGCTCTGCGTCACCACCACAAACAGGACATTTACACTTCACAAAATTATCAATCTTCGACAACGGACTTTTCCCATCATCAGTTGGTTCATACGCCTCCACTTCTGGCAATACTATTGGCAAAGTTTCATCCTCCACCGGATACCACCCTGGATTATTTTCCAAAACTTTTACATCAATACCTGTCTTGTTTATATATTCTTTTAATTTATTTTGTATTTCATTAAAATTTTTATCATTTGAATTTGATTGAAAATTGAAAATTGAAAATTGAAAATTATGATTCATTGCACATTTACTACAATGAATCATTGGTATTGGTTCCCCCCAATAATGTTGTCGACTAAAAATCCAATCTCGTAAATGATACGATGCCGTTGCTTCCCCAATTCCTTTTTCCTTAATCCATTCATTCATTTTTTTAATAGCCTCTTTTTTGTTTAATCCATTCAAAAATTCCGAATTCATTAAAACACCATCACCAGCATAAGCCTCTTTTTCAAAGTCAAATTCCTCTTTTGGTTTTATCACTGGAATTATTTCCAAATCAAATTTCTTTGCAAAAGCAAAATCTCTTTCATCATGAGCCGGTACACTCATGATTGCTCCAGTACCATAACTAGCCAACACAAAATCGCTTATCCAAATTGGAATTTGTTTATCATTAACTGGATTGATCGCATATAATCCTGAGAACACTCCGGTTTTATCTTTGGCCAGTTCCGTTCTTTCCATATCACTCTTTTTCCTCGCATTTTTTACATATTCTTTAATTTTTTCTTTCTGTTCTCCTAATATCTTAGATCTAACATCTAAAATCTCGCTGACAAGCGCGTGTTCCGGTGCTATCACCATAAACGTCGCCCCAAAAAGTGTATCCGGCCTAGTAGTAAACACTTCTAATTCTTCTAACTTACATCTAGCATCTAATATCTTGAATCTAACTCTTGCTCCTTCCGACTTTCCTATCCAATTAACTTGTTGCTGTTTAACTTTTTCAATAAAATCAGTTTCTTTTAATCCTTCAATTAATTTATCTGCATATTCTGTTATCTTTACCACCCATTGGGATACATTACGTCGGCTCACCTCAGCCCCACATCGCTCACATTTACCATCCACCACCTCTTCGTTTGCCAAACCAATTTTGCATGATGGACACCAATTGATTGGCATTTCTTTTTTGTAAGCCAACCCTTTTTTAAATAATTGAATAAAAATCCATTGAGTCCATTTATAATAATTTGGATCAGTAGTGTTGACTTCTCTATCCCAATCAAAAGAATAGGCCAATCTTTTCATTTGTTCTCTAAAATGATCAGTATTTTCTTTGGTTATCTCCTGAGGCTTGCGCTTCATTTTTATGGCATAGTTTTCTGTTGGCAAACCAAACGCATCCCAACCCATAGGAAACAACACGTTATATCCCATCATTCGGTGAAATCGAGCATACACATCAGCCCCAGTAAAACTAAAAGCATGACCTACATGAAGCCCAGAACCACTTGGATATGGAAACTCGACTAAAATATACTTTTTTGGTTTAGTTGAATCATCTTTAGCCGCCATAGCCTTGGCGTCGACGGCCCAATACTTTTGCCATTTAGTTTCTATTAATTTAAAATCATTCATAATTACAATGACCCTATTTTATCATTTTATTAGTTCAAATTAAAAACAACTTCTCCATTTTCATCCGTTCTTTTAATTTCTGCTCCACTATTTTTTAACTTTTCTAAAACCTCTTTTGTTGGATGTCCAAATCGATTATTCTTCCCCACACTAATCACTGCTATTTTTGGTTTTAAAACATCTAATAACTCTTGACTCGTTGCTGTTTTTGATCCATGATGACTCACCTTTAAAACATTTAGTGTTCCGAAGTCTTGACGAAGGACACCTCTCCAAACTAATTTTTGTTCCGACTCCATTTCCATATCTCCCGTCAAAAACATCGTCCAACCTCGTCCTGAGTTTATCGAAGGATCATTATTTTTTACCGACAAAATTCCCGCCACCGAGTTTTGATTACTAACTTCCTCACCCGTTGTAGTTTCAACATAGGCAGGCGGCCATACTACCTCAAAATCAAACAAACTAATTGATAAAACATCATTTTGGCTTATTTTTTTAGAGTAAATTTTTTGTTCAATCTCCTTATTCAAATATCCATTACTGAAAAAATTTTTAACTTTATATGTTTTAATCACATCATTTAAACCACCCACATGATCACTATCTCCATGGCTTAAAATCACTGTTTCAATTGTCTTGTCCCAAAACGGCATATGATTTTCCAAACACTTTAAAACCTTTTTATTATCCGGTCCCACATCAAACAAAATTTGAGTATTTTTATACGTCGCCAAAATCGCATCCCCTTGCCCCACATCACACACCACTACCATTGGTTTAGTGTGTGGCAACGTCGCATAAAACACTCCTATCAAAGAAACCAAGCTGATAAATAGTATTAATCGTTTCATTTAAACCCTTCTGTCCTTCGGACATCTCCCCTTGATTAAGGGGAGAAGCTCATCTTTAACTTTTAAAAAATTGTTTAAGATTTGATCATTAGAAAACCTGATTGTTTTAATATTTACTTTCTCTAGATATTTATCCCTTTCTGCATCGTAGCTAGCTCTAGAATTATGAGACTCACCATCAATTTCAATCGCTAATAATAATTCAGAACAGTAAAAATCTAAAATAAATCTAAAAATTGGTTTTTGTCTGGTAAATTTATATCCAAATTTATTTTTTCTCAAATATTGCCACATTATAAATTCAGCTTGAGTTGGATTTCTTCTATTATTTCTAGCTATTTCTCTTAATTTATCTAAATACTTAATATTCCCTCGTTTTGTTTTTGCTTCAACATCAACTAAATATTTCATAATTCAAACCCCTCTGTCTCATTTTATTCGACATCTCCAATATCTACAACTTCCTCCCTTTTTCAAGGGAGGATACCGGTTTATCCGGAGGCGGGTTTTAATCCAAATCAATATCATATACCACCCTAACAATATCACATAGTTAAAATTCACTGCCAAATTTACCCATTCCCAATTCCCAATTATTTCTGCCACGACTACAAAATATTTTAACAATGGCCATATTGTCCATAAAACAATTTTACCTAAAATTGGGATAAATACTCCAATTATTGATCCTAAAAATCCAATTATAGTAATCGTTTCTACTGTAATCAACACTAATAAATTACTAATTGGCCCAATTAAATTTATCTTGCCAAAGCTAATTGCCATCACCGGACTAATCCATAAACTTATCCATAAACTCGATTTCAAAATCCCCTTCCACGGACTTGTTACCACTCCCACAAACGCCAAAAAACTTAACCAAAAGCTAACTTCGGTCACCGACCCTGGCCAAGCCAATACTATTATTAATACACTCAAAATTAATCCTCTGACCAAATTATATTTTCTTCCCAAAATTTGTGCCCAATACATCACCGAAATTAAAATTAAAGCTCTCACTATCGGTATTTCCCACCCCACAATTTCTAAATAAAATATTGCTACCAAGAAACCCAACCCAATAGCTCGTTTCCGCCCAATTAATTTAGCTAAATTTTCTACCATCCCTTTAAACACCAAAATCATGTTGCTGCCACTGACCACCACCAAATGAACCAAACCACTATTTTTTAATTGATTATAAAAATCACGACTAAACCCACTTTTATCTCCCCACAACATTCCATTCAACAACCCTGCCTCCGTTCCCGGCAAACTTTTGTAAACCACTCCTATCAAACTATCCTTATTTATAAACTTGTAGATCAGAAGACCAGCCAAAATACAAAACCCTAACCAGATTTTATTTAAACCTCTCTGCTTCATTTCATTCAGCATCTCCCCTTAAAAAAGGGAGAAGTCTTAAAACATATTTAAAATAATTTTGATGCAGACAATGTTTTTTGCAGGGCGCAGTCTCTGAGTGGATTTTACGATGGTTACAAGCCCGAAAAAAATATTGTCGAATCAAAATCATCAATTTACAACGCCACGTCATCTTTAATTTTCTCAAATAATTTATCTCCAATTCCACTCACCAATTTTAGTTCTTCCACATTTTTAAATCCCCCATTTGCCGTTCGATAATCAATTATTTTTTGAGCAATAGATGGACCAATTCCGTTTAAAGTATCTAATTGTTCTAGTGTCGCTGTATTAAGTCGGACTATTTTAATATTCGTAGAGACGCCATGCGTGGCGTCTCTACCTACTACACTATCTCCCAAAATCTCCCCAACCTTCGGAATATAAATCTTCTGTCCATCAACAACTTTTTCTGCCTTATTTAAATTCTTCTCTACCCAATCTCGATCCGCCTTGGCGGACAATCCTCCGGCCGCCACCAAAGCATCGTTTACCCTATCACCATTATTCAATTCATAAACCCCTGGTTTTATTACCTCTCCCCCTACATCAATCATTACCTTACTATTAACTTGTACATCAATAGTCGGTGTCACCGAAATATTTTTGGAGCTAATTCTGCTTTGCAGAACTGCTTTTTCCCAAAAACTATCTTTAAAATTCATTCCAATTCCACTAATCACCAACAATATACCCAAAATCAACAGTCCATCAATCCATTTAAACTTAGCTAACTTTCCCAAGTTCATAAACTATTCTATACTATATTAATGACCCAATTATTAAGTATTTTGTTATTTCTATTTTCTTCTCTCACCGCCTATCTAATTTCTGTTTCTTCCTACTCAGAATTCATTCCTCAAATCATTGCTCTTGTCTCCATTATCTTTATTTTTGTTTCTCTTTTTAAAAAACATTTTTCACTTCACTTAATCGCTTTTATTATTTGTTTAATCGTTTTCTATACCCAAGGTTTTAATTCTCCCTTTTTCTTTCTTATCTATTTTCTCCTTTTTACTGTCGCTTTTCAAAACCCGCCATCCATTACTCTTGGTCTTTCTTTAATTTTAATTTTATTACTCTCACAATCTCTCGATTCTCTAACCTCACTTATCCCTCTTCTTTCACTTTTGCTCATAACACCGCTATCCTGGTTTATTGGTAAACAATATTTAGACAAAACCAAAATTGAAAATGATATTAGTTTTGATGAAACCAATGTTTTACTCTGGCTCAGTCTAAAATTTAAAACCGGTATCTGTCAAATCATCGACAATTGTTCTGAATTATTATCCACTCCTCTTCAACCCAGTCAAAAAGAAAAATTAAAATATATCAAAGACTCTGCCAAATCACTACTTAATTCTTCCGAAAAACTCAAAGATGAAGTCGATAAACAAAGTGATGATGAAAACTAAAATTTTATTTTTATTTTTTTTGTTTCTTGGAATTTGTTTCTTGGAAATTCCAAAAATTTTACCTAAAATTTTTGGACAAACTTTCGACTCTGCCACCTACCACATCGATTTCGGTAACTTTAATATGACCAGCGGCAAAAAAACTTCTGCTAATTATCAACTTACCGACACCGTTGGTCAAAATGCTCCCGGAAAATTCACTAGTTCCGGTTTTGTTGTCAAATCCGGTTTTCAATATATCTATGACAGTCTGGAAAAATTTTCTTTTGCCATCAGTGATCTTGACCTTGATTTTGGTTCTCTTGTCCCTGGCGTTGGCTCTACCCAAACCAACACTATCACCATCACCACACCTTCCGGCAAAGGCTATGAAATTTTAGCCATTGCCAATCACCCGCTTCAAACTATTAATTCTTCTACTATTCCTGACACCAACTGCGACACCTCCTGTTCTATCTCAACTTCTGGCGCTTGGACCCAATCTAGCAAATATGGATTTGGTTTTAATGCCACTGGTGATGGCACTTCTAGTTATTTTACCGATTCTACCTATTTCCGTCCCTTTGCTGCCACTTCCCGTAGTGAACAACCCATCACTTTTATGTCCGAAAATTCCGCCGTCAAAGACCACACCGCCACCCTCACCTACAAAATCAACATCTCCCAATACCAATCCTCCGGCTTCTACGAAAACCTCATCAACCTCATCGCAATACCAAAATACTAACAAAATGGATCTTCTAACCCAGAACTAGTTTATAAAATCACCCTTTGTAAAAGAAAAAAGAGTTGTTTTTTTCTCACGTGATATAAGAGATTCTTTCGTAAGAGATGAAATCTCTTCAGTAAGAGATAAAGAATTGTCATTTGTGTTGTATTTACAATTAAACGATCCTTCTTTGTTATAAACAGGTGTGGACTTTATTAAATCGATAATAATCGCCCCACCATTATCCATACCATGCTCTGAACACACATAAAAATATTTCGAGTCTGCAGTAAACCCGGCATCAGTGTAAGTATAAAAACCCAAATGGTCTATTTTTTGTTTATTTTTAATATCATACAAAAATGATTGTCCACCTTCATATCCACTATTTTTTATATATGAAAGAAAATTATTGTTTGGAGAAAAAACAAAATTAGAAAATGATGGTTTTATTATCGTATCAGTTTCTCCTAATTTCCAATAAGATTGTTTATCAATAATGGTTTCATTACCTTGGTCATCTTTTAATATTAATTTTGTAACTGAATTTTTATCATCCTGAACAGAAGTGGCTTTATACGTTTTACTTTTTTCTGTAGTTGGTGTTGCCTGTTGAGATACAACAGTTTCAATTATCGTCGGTTCAGTTGTTGGCGTGACAGTTTTCTCTACTTCATTATTAGTTTCAGTAATATCTGATTTTTTAGAATTTTGAAGTAATGAATATATAACTATCAATAATCCAATTACAACTAGAATGGAAATAACAAATAAAACCTTAAAAAGGTTATTTCCCTTAGGTGGTGTCTCAATAACTGGAGTAACTGATTCGTTGTTTACATTACTTACATTATTATTCATATCTTCCATAAGGTAATATTACACTATTTTTTAATTAAAAATAAATACTCTATAATCTATTTATGGCTTTTAATCTTTCTATCTCTCCCCCACAAATCGAATTCATTCTAAAACCAGGAGTTACTCTTATTCAAGCTTACGACGTTACCAATAATTCTGATCAAAACATCAGTGTCAACACCAAAGTTTTACCTTTCCTGCCTTCAGGCGACAACGGCTCCGTCACCTACTCTAATTTAATTTCAAATCCCAACATTAATTTTTCTCTCAACAATTCTGATATTCAACTCGGTCAACCCTTTACTCTTAAAGCCAACGAAACCAAACAGTTAGTTTTAAAAATTACCGCTAATTCCCAAACAAAATTATCTGATTACTATTCTACTTTCTTTGTTTATCAGACTAACGATATGTCTGCTAATGATAGTAATATTACTCAAACCACTGGCCAAATCGGCTCTCACGTCCTTTTGAGCGTCTCCGACACTGAATCACCCAAAGTTGAAGGTGTCATTCAAAAATTTACCATCACTCCAAAAATTAAAGATGTTTTTTTTACTCCCATAAATTTTAGTGGACAAATCCAAAATAATTCCAACTACTTTTTTAAAACATCAGGCAAAATAATTATCAAAAAAGGCGACAAAGTTGTCAAAGAATTAAATTTAGATTCTCAAAATGTTTTAGCTAATTATTATCGTCAATTTTCTTGTAACAACCAATCCGCTTGCACTCTTTCTCCACCCCTCTGGCCAGGTCACTACACCGCCACCATCGCTCTCGATACTTCTTTAAATACCAATCCCCTTTCCGTCTCTTTCTTCGTTCTCCCGCTCTCTCCCGTCGCTATTTTAGGGTTCATTTGTCTCGTCGGCTTTCTCGTTTTAAAGGTCAAGAAATCATTCAAACCCTGAATTCAAACCCTATCCCCCTAACCCCCTTTCCCTTGACAGGGCAAGGGGGCAATAGTTCATAATTATTTTATGAAATCAGGAGTAGTGTTCGAGGCGAAGACGAAAAAATATCATTTGAGATATCGTGATTCTTTGACTTGGGCAGCCAGAAATAATAGAAAAAACGAAACTGAGGCAGAAGATAAATTATGGAATGAAGTGTTGAGAAGAAAACAAACTGGCTATAAATTTGTCAGACAAAAACCAATTGATAGATTTGTGGTTGATTTTTATTGTTCAGAATTAAGTTTGGTAATTGAAGTTGATGGTGGGTCACACGAAAATAGAAAAGACAGAGACAAAGCTAGGGATGATTTTTTAAGAGTTTGTGGAATTAAAACGATTAGATTTACTAATGAAGAAGTTTTAAATAATTTAGAAAAAGTGAAAAGTAGTTTAATAAATGAATTAAAGTCCTGCCCTGTCAAGGGAAGGATTTAGGAAGGGTTTAATTTTTCTGCCCTATATCCATCCACACAATATCTATTGCCATGTGCATCAGCACATCGACCGCAAATTCCTACTCCACATTTTGTTTCATTTTCTCTCATCAAATAAGTTTTCTTTAAATCTTCATCCGACAATGCTGCCACTAAACTTTTATTCATCACTTCTGGCCCACAAGCCAAAATATAATCCGGTTTAAATTCCTCCACCACTTTTTTAACATCATTAGTGGCCACTCCTTGAGTTCCAAAAGTTCCATCATCGGTGTAACACATCATTTCTCCATTTCCTTGCCATTTATCGATACCCGATAATCTACATCCCGATCTGGCACCGACCATCAAAATAAAATTATCATAATTTTCAAAAAAAGCCTTTGATGCTGCAATTCCTGTTCCTCCCGCCACAAATAAAATCTTTTTATCTTTAGGAATATTCATTGGAACTCCATATGGACCTCTGACTTTTACTTTATCGCCTGGTTTTAATTCAAACATTTTTTCCGTCAAACAACCTCGCTTGCTACACAAAATTTCTAAATTTTCTCCCGATTTATTATAAAAAGAAAACGGTTTTTCTCCACTTCCTGGCATAAAAAACATTACAAACTGGCCCGGGCTCGCTTTAAATGGTTTATTAAATTTTAACCAACACAAATCCTCAGTAAATTTAATATTTTCTGCCACTTCCATGTCTTGATATTTCATATCCAAATCTTTTTTAATCAAATCTTGGGCCGTATTGCTTTCCTCATTAATATCTTTCTCTAACCTAGCAAAATATTCTACAATTTCATCAGTACTCATTCCCGTCAAAACTGACCCCACTGACAAAATATCGGCTCCATTTTCTAAATATTTTTTGGCATCAGCCGCTGTTGAAATTCCTCCGCTAGCAATGATAGCTAACCTATCTTTGGCTACTTTTTTAATTTCACCAATTACCTCCACTCCTTTTTCTAAAACTTTTTTTCCCGACATTCCGCCCCGACCATTTGACAAAATATCCGACTCAAACGGACCCACAGTATTAATCGCTGCAATCCCCACCGCTCCGCCATTTACTGCTGCCGCCACGCTTTTATCAACATCCAAATTTGGTGAAATTTTTACTACCACTGGTTTGCCAAAAGCTGTTATTCTTTTGACAATTTTTTCTACCATTTCAAAATCACTACCCACTGATTGACCCATTTTTCCTCCATGAGGGCAAGATACATTTAATTCAAATCCATCAGCTTTATCTTTCAAAATTTCAGCTACTTGTATAAATTCATCTTCATCTTTTCCTACAATTGACACTAATAAAAATTTATCCGCCGGTATTTCCCAACCATCAAGTCTGTTTCTAAATTCTTCTGCTCCAGGGTTAGCTAAACCTACTGCATTAATAAAAGTTCCCGGTTCTAATTGAGCCACTATCGGTTCTCTGTTCCCTTCACGTCTTTCTACACTAATACTTTTAGTCGTTATCACTCCAATTTCTTTTATTTGCGCCAATCTTTTTAAAGTCGCCACTTCCGTTCCCACTATCCCCGACGGAATAGTAAATCGGCCACTAATATTTTTACCTAAAAATTTCATATAATTTTTCCTTCTCCTGAATTAATTAATATTTGTCCATTTTTATAAACCGTTTTGCCATCAAAAATTACTTCACTTACTCGATGCGATACTTTTGTTCCTTCAAAAGGAGTCCAACCACATTTAGTTTTTAAACCATTATTTGTAATTTCAAAATCTCCCTCTTCCAAATAAACAAATTCCTTATCATATTTTTCTTTATCCAATCCAAAAATTTTAATTGGATTATTATGTGTCAATTCAATTATTTTTTCCCGACCTATTCTCCCCTCTTTTTCGGCTTGCAACAATAAAACGGCTGTTGTTTCTAACCCTGGCACTCCAAACGGTGGTTTTTCACTTTTCTTCTCTTCAATTGTGTGCGGTGCATGATCTGTCCCAATCGTATTAATTTCTCCATTTCTCACTGCTTGCCACAAAGACAGCACATCTTCTTCAGAGGATAATGGTGGTTTCATTTGTTTAAATGGGTTGACTCCAGTTTCATCTCGCAAAAATAAATGATGCGGGGTTACTTCTACCCAAATATTTTTAGCTCGTCGCTGACGAAATTTATTAATTAATTCCAATTCACTCTTTTTATAGACATGACACACATACAAATTTCGATCATATTTTTCCGCCAACTCCAAAGCTTTTATTAAAGTTTCTCCTTCAATATGGACCAAAATTGGTTTTTCACTTTCCCAAGCTTTAAAAATTTTATCTAAATCTTCGTCTCTATCAACAATATAACCCCCAGTAGTATCTCCCATATAAATCTTCAATCCTCTCACTTCACTTTCACATTCTTTAAAATTTTTACCAGCCAAATCAGCCGTTTGTGCTGTTACCCCCAAATAAATTCCCAAATCAGTTACTATTTGTTTGCCCGCCAATTCTTTTAATTCCTCCAAAGTTTTTTTGTCCACAATTGGATGGCTGTGGTTTGGCATATCAGAAATATACCCGTATCCTCCGGCCAAAGCTGCTTGTGACACAGTGGTAAAAGTTTCTTTATTGGACTGTTCAAAATCCCGACAATGGGTATGTGGATCAATTAAAATGGGTAACTTTACCAAATTCATCAAAAGTTATTATACACTATCAACCCACAATCCTCACTCAAACAATCACTATCTTCAGCACAGTTACTTTGTTTATAATTACCACAATAATCTCAATCTACCCTCTACAAGAAGAGCTACAAAAATTACCAAATTTTATAAACTACCGAAGCACTCTTAGAAATGTTGATAGTTTTATCAGGATTATTTACATCTTCAATAGTTGAAGTGATTGAAGTGTCATCGTCGGTTATAGAAACAACTTTGCCTAAATGTTTACCAGCTGATTTAGCAATACGAGTAGCTTTTTCTTTGGCATCAGTATAAACATCATTGCGAAGGTTTTCTTCAACATTTTTAATATCATTTGATTCAAAGGTTACATTAGATATAGTAGTTGCCCCTCCAGCATAAAGTTTTTTAATTAATCCATCTATACTATCAAGATTAGTAGTTTCTACACTAAAACCATTACTAATGGAATAATCACTAACTCCAGCTGTTATTTGATAAAAGGCCTTTTTGATTTTAATATTCTTATCATCAACTTCTTTTGTAAGATTGATTAATCTGTTGATACCATTAGTCCCATCGTCAATTGCTTGAGAGATATCGGTGCCATTATTGACTCGAGTGACAACAAACTTCACTGAATCAGGTTTAGCAGAAATGTCGGCCTGGCCAGTAACTGCTATCGTGGAAATTGTTTTACTAGATTTTAAAAAAGTTAAAACGCTAAAAATAGAAATAATAAGTAAACACCCTAAAGTAATAAATTTAGATATATTTTTATTGTTTGAAATTTCGTTGGTGTTAAAGTTTTCCATATATAATCATATTAATCTTTTTCAGGAAAAATTCAATGTAATTGTTCAACTTATTTTTTAAAAACTACTTGAAAATAATTTTCAGATTCCTCAAGCGAAGTAGAATATGTTTCATTTGGCTTACGTCTTTCATTTTGGGTAATTATTATTCGATTAATGTCTGTAGAGATAAATGTATTAGCGTTTGGATTACTTGTTTTTTTAATTAAAATCAAATCATCTTTTTCTGAAAAATTAGCACCGTGACTAACAAAAAAACCGATAGATCTATTTTTAACAGAAATAATTGCCTGATCAATTTCAGTCAACACAGGAAATTCCATTTCTTTCTCTTTTAATATTTGAGTATATTTTGTAAAAATTTCTGGTGTCAAAAATGCCGAACCATAGAACATAGAAAACTTAGCTAAAAGACATCCATTTTCTGTTGAAAATAAACTTTCGTCGCTTATTTGTGAAATATTTGTAACTTGCTCTTGAAATTTTTGTTCTGCCAAACTTAGACTACTAACATTGCCTTTTCCCGCAGCATTTCTCCACGACTCTTTTAAGTAATCAAGGTAACTACCCGATAAATCATTCATTGTAACAGGCACCCCATTATTTATTTCATTTTTTATAAAAGTTTCCATACATCAAACATATTGTAACAAACAATAACACTTTAAAATAATTTTCCAAACATTTTTCTAACATCTTTCCCTTTATCAATATATTTATTAAATTCCAAGAGCTTCCTTTCTAAACTATCTATCTCTTCTGTAGATTTTTGAGCTATTTTTGCCGGAGAAAGTCTGATCAAAGCTGAATTCCAACCCCAATAATCTACTAATCTTAATTGTTTTTCTCCATTAGGTAAGGATTGAACAAGAATGTTCCCTCCATTTAAATAATAAGGTGAGCCTCCTTCCCTTACAAGATCCCCGTGTGGAACTCCCAAAATAGTTTGTTTTTGTTTTAAATCTGCAAGCAGGTCATTTATTTGTGTAGTTGTGAGTTTATATCTATATGAAAATAAAGGTGTAGATGGATCATATAATTTCATTACATAACCTCTGTCATATGGAAGCGACCCAATAAAATCTAAAACTTCTGGATTCTGTCGATATAACTCTAACTGTCTAATACTATTAGGGTCATGGTTAGAAAAAAGTTTTATAAAAACTTGATTTTCTGAATCAATAATTGGAATAGAAAAACTACCTTTATTTCTACCAACGCTGGCATTTGGAAAAGCTTCTAGTATAACCTCTCGAGCCAGATCTGGATAATCCCAAATGTCTATATCTTTTTCATAATTCCAATAATCTAAAACCCTTTTTACCTCAGCAAAATCATCAATATTTGATGAGAGTGTTTCCACCCCACTATTTAAAGTCTTCCCAACAACTGCGGCTGATTCAGCGGTATTAACTGTTTTAACTAAACCACCTAAGTCACTAACTATATCACCAATTGAACTACTCAAACCACTATTTGGATTCGCCATATCTTCTCTAAGATTTTGACACCATATAGAACTTGGATTTTGTATACAAGCAATACCACCAGCTAAAATTTCTATAGTATCGGCAACATTACCAATCTTCTGAATCTTATATAAAAAGTCAGGATGACTATTAATAAAATTTGTAACAGCAGTGGTGGCAGCTACAGAAGCCGATCCATATAAAGTTGTAATAGCGCTGGCAAGCCCAGAGGCAGTAATCACTTCACTGGCACCTAAAGCAGCAAGCGGAGCAAACACTACCCCAGCGACAATCGCTCCATTTCTATTACCAGTATCAATATATTCTTTTTCTGGAACATCAGAACAGGTCATTAGAGCATTGATGTCTGAAGTAATTGGCATACAGAAACCTGATTGACAATCAGAGTCTGTAGTACAAAAATCATTAGCTGCCTTTTTAAAGATAAGTTTTTCTGGGGTCTCACATAATCCCGTGCGGCGGTTACAAGAAAGTCCTTTTGGACAGGCAGTATTAGGATCGTAAATATAGTTTAAGTTGTACGGAGTGGCGATACATGAAGTTTGTTTTTTAAAAATATTTTCTGCTTTTTCATAAGTGGTACATTGTCCATTGACACAAGTTAGTAAATCAGGACAACTATAAGCGATATCCCCACCACTAATACACTGATCCCCTTCTTTTTGCGGTAAAGCAATTTTTTGACATTTATTACTCAAACAATATTCACCAGAATATTCGTCACAATAACCAAATTCCCAACCAGAAGAAGTACAAGTGAGAACGATATATGGAGTTTGACATTTTTTCTCTCCAATAGGTTTACCATCACAAATCGTTTTAACACTTTGAATATTGTTTGCTAAACAATTTGCATCTTTCCCACCATACAAACCAAGACATTGCCAAGAAAATGTCGATCCAGAATAACTAGTAAAAGAAAAATTTCCATTATCACAAAGTTTATTTGTTAATGCAGGAATTTCGGTCCCAGTAAAATTACTACAAGCTCCATCTATTTTATTTTTATCCTTTATCTGGCAACAAACAGATCCAGAAGAACAGTCAGTGCTGTTGACGATAACGCCTCCTTCAGATTTACAAGTAATATAATTACCATAACAAGAACCACCTTGAGATTTACACGAAACATTTACCTTGGAACAAGTTTTAGTTAGCGGTTCCCAATAACAGCCAGCAGAACTACAAGCAGAAGGTAGAACACAACTTCCGCAATTTGAAACAGAACAAACGGCTTCTTTACATGTTCCATCAACATCACAACCTCTCGTACCACAATCTTCTACTTTTCTAGTAACGCCAGATTTACAAATATAAGCGATGTTGTTACTACAAATTGCTGCATTGTTATTCCAAGTTTTACCATCAACTACACATTTATCTGTAACTGGTATTGCTGCAGTTTTAGGATAACAATACATAGTTGAAGAACCGTTATAGCCCCAAAGACAATCATTCCCTTTACCACAATTAGTCGAGTCACATTTACCACAAACAGAAGATGAACAGCTAGTTATTGTTGTAGTTTTTGCTGGATTACCTAACTGACAGGCAGTTAATGAAGAATAACAAGTAGCTCCACCATGATCAGTTTGACAAGCACTTTGAAAAATATAACTACCAGCAGATTTACAGGTATCAGAATAATAGTAATAAATAAGTTTATTATTACCTAACTGACAGGCAGCTAGTGAAGAATAACAAGTTGTAGTTTGACAGATACTTAAAGAAGTAGTTGGGGTACATTTTGAACCATCATAGAGATAATAAGTCTTTGTGACGTCAGTAGTCTTTTTAGTAGAACAATTCTTTGGATTACAATTAGATCCAGTACAACTCCAAATATAGGAACCACTAGTGCCATTTTGATCCTTCCAAGCTGGACTTCCTAAATCACATTTTCCCGCAGTAGTACTACAAACACAATCTTTAGTCGTTGAAGTTGTTTTAGTTGTAGTTTTAGTTGTATCAGTAGCAGTAGTAGTTTTTGTAACTTTAGTAGCACATTTCTTAATAGTTAAATTACAATAACCACTAGTACATTCACTATTGTAACTACAAGTTGAACCATCAGCTTTCTTAGTAGTGGTATTAGATGATGAAGTTGCTGGAGTACATTTTTGTCG
>Ga0209373_10000589_pt1 | contig 55578 bp, 49 predicted proteins | sample Higcelweek5metaG_FD_187173 | JGI IMG/M metagenome (GOLD analysis project Ga0209373, IMG submission 187173) | Freshwater pond sediment microbial communities from the University of Edinburgh, under environmental carbon perturbations - High... | ecosystem: Environmental > Aquatic > Freshwater >... | reverse complement strand
ATCAAAAATATTTTTGAAAAATTCTGGATTAATTTTATTAATATCAAGTTCTTCTTGAGTTTCGTTGAGATGAGTTTTGAGAGAGCCAAGGAATAAATTAGCAACGAGTTTAGCCATGTCTTTGGTTAGGTTTAGTGAAATTGCTCGTTCAAAACATTTAGAAAAATTTAAATCTTCTGATAAAAGTTTTGCATCGTAATCGTTAAGACCAAAATCGGATTGATAACGAGCAAATTTTTGTTCTGGAAGTTCGGGAAGAGACTCACGAATTTTACTAATTTCTTCGTCAGTAAAAACAACTGGGGGAATATCAGGTTCGGGGAAATAACGATAATCGGCGGAACCTTCTTTTTCGCGTTGTAAAAATGTTTGATTTTTAACAGCGTCCCAACCACGAGTGGTTTTGTTGGTAGGCGATTTGGTTTCACGAGTTTCTGTGAAAGCTTTGGTTTGACGATCAATTTCAAACTGAATAGCACTTTGAACACCAGTCAATGAGGCAACGTTTTTTATTTCGGCCATTGGGGTGTAAAAAACTTCCCCATTGTTTTCGATTTTTAAATTGACGGTTGGTTCACAACGCATACTTCCCTTTTCGATATCAGCATCAGAAACGCCAACATATCGGACAATTTGTTGAATTTTGAGAAGATAATTTTTGGCCATTTGGGCAGAAATAATGTCTGGTTCGGAAACAATTTCGACTAACGGCACACCAGAACGATTGTAATCAATTAAAGTGGAATCTTGGCAATCAATGGTTTGATGAACTGATTTACCAGTATCCTCTTCCATGTGAGCTCGGTTAATTCTGATTTCTTGACCATCAATAGTGATTTTGCCATTAATGGCAAATGGTTTTTGAAGTTGAGTGATTTGATAACTTTTGGCAAGATCAGGATAAAAATAATTTTTGCGTTCAAAAAAAGTTTCATTATTAATACTACAACCAAGAGCTAATCCTAACTTAATACAATATTCACATGCAGTGCGATTTGGTACTGGTAGTGCTCCGGGGAGACCTAAACAAACCGGACAAGTGTGAGTATTTGGCTCAGCATGAAAATGAGAAGCATCACAGCTACAAAACATTTTTGATTTGGTTTGAAGTTCAACATGAACCTCTAGGCCGATGATGGGAGTGATTTTCATAAGTTGTTTTTGATTATCTCTAATAACTCAGGAAACTGTTTAAATTCAGGACTTTTTTCTAGATTAAAATGTCCTTTGTTTTGAAAAATTATTGGATTAACTCCTAATTTTTCTGAGAGAAAATCAGTTTGATCTTTGGCAATATAAGGGTCATCAGGAGACCAAAGAAGCAATATTTTTTCAGCATTGTTTTTTATTTTTTCCCAATTAAATGGCTCTTTAATTAAATCTTGGCAATGATAATTTTCATATTTACAAAAACCAGCGACAGAAATAGCCATTTTTACTTTTACGGAAATTCTATTTAAAATTCCAAAAACAGTAGTAGCTCCAGAACTATGTCCGATCAATAAAGTTTCTTCGTTAAAATTAAAATCTTTGACTGCATTCCAATATTTATCAATATCCGGTTGAAAAGAATCGGGTAAATTAGGGGTTTTTACTTGATAACCTAATTTTTCCAATTCGCTTTTTAACCATTGAAACCAGTTTCCTGTTGAATCACCATTAGTACCATGAAGAATTAAAGCGTTTTTCATAGTTTTGGGTGTTGTAAGTGATAATCAGTATTGGATTCGAAAAGGCGGGCGATGTTGACGGCTAGGTCTTCACGAAGTTGAGGAGTGATAATTTGTAAGCCCACAGGCAAGCCATCACCAAAACCACATGGAACAGAAATACCCGGAAGACCGGCTAAAGTTGATGGTTCAACTAACATATCTTCAAGTTCACCAAACATAGATTGACCTTCAGTGGCACCAAGTGGTAGTGCTGTAGTTGGCGAAGTTGGACCAATAATGGCATCAACTTTTTGAAATTGCTTGTCAAAATCCTGAATAATTAAAGTACGAACTTTTTGAGCTTGTAAGTAATAAGCATCGTAATAACCACTGGATAAGGTATACGTACCCAACATAATTCTACGAATCGCTTCATCCCCAAAAGCAGAACGAGGTTCACCATAACGAATACCGGTAAATCTGGCTAAATTTGAAGAAACTTCGGAACGTTGTAAAACAGTGTAAACAGCAATGGCATATTTGGGGTCGAGAACATCAAGCTCGATGATTTCAGCACCTAATTTTTTGAGCGTCTCACAAGCGTTTAAAACAGCAGTTTTGACAGCTGGTTTCATTTGGTCGGGAAAGTACGCTTTGGGTAAACCAATTTTAATGCCTTTTAAATCTTTTAAACCAGTAGGAATTTGCCAAGGATCTTGAGGAATGCTGGTAGCATCTTTGGGGTCGTGACCAGAAATTATGGAAAGAAGTAAAGCGGCATCATCGACAGTTTTAGTAATTGGACCAGGACAATCCATAGATGATCCCATAGCAATAACACCATAACGGCTAACTCGACCGTAACTTGGTTTTAGCCCAACAGTACCACACCAGGCAGATGGCTGACGGATTGATCCGGCAGTTTCAGAACCGATGGAAGTAACTACTTCGTCACTGGCAACAGAAGCAGCAGAACCACCTGATGAACCACCAGGTAAATGTTTTGGATTCCAAGGATTCTTTGTCGGACCGTAATCGGAAGTTTCAGTAGACGACCCATGAGCCCAAGCATCCATATTGGTTTTACCAATGACGATAGCTCCAGCATCTAATAATTTTTGAACAACAGTAGAAGTATATTGAGCAATATATTTATCCAATAATTTTGATGAAGCAGTGGTGCGAATACCTTTAATACAAAAATTATCTTTGACAGCGATAGGGATACCGGCTAAGGGTTTATCAAAATTAATATTTTTTGATTGTTCAAGTGCTTGGTCTTTGTTGACAGTAACAAAAGCATTAAGAGTTGGTTCGAGTTGTTCAATTTTAGTTAAACAATCAGAAACTAATTCAGTTGAAGAAAATTTCTTTTCTTTGATGCCTTTGATGGCATCGATTAAAGTTAATTTATTTAATTCCATAGTTATTTTTTGATAGTGGCTTGGGTTTTAAAATAACCGTTATAAGCATCTTTGGTTTGAGAAAGAGCGTCTGATTGAGTTAAAGATTCACCAATAACATCGTCGCGAGTGATGTTTTTTAAATGATTGGTTTGATAGGTTGGCTCAACATTTTTAGTGTCAAGTTCCCCTAAAACATCGATATAAGCAGCGGTTTCGGAAAGTTGTTCGGCTAAATAATTTTCTTGTTCTGGTTTGATTTCGAGACGGGCGAGTTTGGCAATGTGTCGGAGTTGGTCAAGAGATATTTTACTTGAAGACATAGAGTATTTTACACTATTTTTTTAGTATTTTGGCTTTGAAATGAAGTAATTTCCAACGCAATTTATCTACTAAATTATAAAATTTATAAAGTGTTGGGTTAATAACATAATCATAAGTGCCGACATATTCAAAAGGTTGACCATTGTATCCTTGTTTAAACCGATGAAAACCAAAACCATTATCCCCTTCTTTGGCATCAGGACCAAGACACCCCCACATATCAAAAGTGGTACATTTTAATTTTTGGCCTAATTTAATTGATTCCCACATATTAAGAGTTGGTGCCATGACCTCTCGATTAATATCAAGTGAAGCACCATACGGATAAAATAATTGATCTTTTAATTTAAATAACATGAAAGCAGATAAAATTTTGCCTTGATATGAGGCCAACATAATGTGGGGAATGTCAGTAGTCTTAAGGATTTTCCATAAATCTCGGTGATATTTTAAAGTGTGTAAATAAAATCCTTGGCGTTTGGTAGTATCAAAAAGAAGCTTAAGATAGGTTTCAAAACCTTTATCATTGGTCATCTCTTTAATTTCAACACCGTAACGGTTAGCCACTCGAATGTTGTAACGAGTTTTGGAATGCAGATTAGCCAAAAGTTCTTCTTCTGTTTTGGTTAAATCAACTTTGAAAGTGTGAGGATAAAAGGCAACTTTTGGGGAAATTACTAACCCAGGAAAATTCATTGAGGCTTCAGTTATTGAAATATCTGGTTCGAACTTTACAAAAATAGCGTTTTGTTCTTGGGCGATTTTTTTTACAGCGGATAAAATACTTTCGGTAACTTTTGGACCACGAAGAATAGTGCCAATAGAATATTTGGTTTTGGGAATAGTGTGAAAACTGACAGTAAAAGCCGTTTTGATCTTCTCTTTTGAATCAAAAACTCCAAAACGAAAAATAGTGTGACCTTGAGATTTTTGAAATTCTCCCCAATTCCATGTTTGAACTGGATGAATTATGACTGAGTCATAAATTTTTTGGTCTTTATCGGTAAGGAGTTTAGTAGACATGGTTATAGTTTAACAAAGAAACTATTCCCATTCGGTGGTTGCTGGGGGTTTGGAGGTGAGGTCGTAAAGGACGCGAGAGATGCCGGGGACTTTTTCTAAAATATCTTTTACTAGTTTATCTAAAAGATCTTTGGAAATATCAACGCCAGGGACGGCTGGTTGGCCGGTCATGAAATCGTTGGTGATAAAAGGGCGAATGGCGATGGAACGATTACCTTCGATACCAAAATTAACTGGGAGGGAAATGACGGGGACTTGAGAAAGCTTTTTAATTAAATTATTTTTAATTAAAAATTCTGTAACTAAAGCATCGGCACTTTGAAGTTGAGTAATAACATCTGGTTGTAAATATGTGGGAGTAATTTGAGTGACCGGTTGAGTAATTTTTGAGCCAAAAACATAAACTACTCGATTAATTTGACGAATTTTTTTGGGAATTTCTTTGGCTAGAGAAAAAAGTTTTTTCCAATCAGCTTTACCACTGATGCCAGCAAGATAACTGTAACTTCGGCCATCACCTTGTACCCCAACAGTTTGAACCGGAAGTAAAGTGACTGATAAATCTTTGGTGGAAAATTCTTGAAGAGATTGATTGATTTCGTCAAAATTATCGGTAATATAGGGTTTATTGGCACAAATTATTCTGATAGCAAGACCTGGACCTGGGAAAGGTTGTCGCCAAACTAAAGAGTCAGAAATACCTAATTTAGTTCCTAAAGCTCGGACTTCATCTTTGTGGTAATCACGAAGTGGTTCAACTACTTTTCCCTGCTGGCGTAACTTTCTGACTTCAGAAGTATCGTTGTGATGGGTTTTGATAACGGCAGCATTTTGGCTGACTGTTTCGGAAGCACTTTCAATTAAATCAGGGCGAAGAGTGCCTTGGGCTAAAACGATATCGTTAAAATCTAGATTTAAATCTTTAACTGCCTGATCAGCAATTCTCATAAAGGTATTGCCAATAATGAGTCTTTTATCCTCAGGATTAGTTACTTGGTTTAGTGGACCAACTAACCTATCATCTTTTTTAAAAGTAGCGTTATAAAAAGTCTCTTGGGCATTAATAACCTTAACGTTAATTCCGGCTTGTTTAAGGGTTTTTTCGACTTGGTCACTTTCGTTTTGTCTCATAAAACCACTATCAACATGAATGGCATAAATATCTTTGGGATTGATAGCTTGAGTGAGTAAAACAGCACAAACTGTAGAATCAACTCCACCGCTAACTAAAACAATGACTTTTTTATTGCCAACTGTTTTTTTAATATATTCAATTGCTTGCTGTTGACGATTATCGACGGTATAAGTACCTTTCAAACCAACAATGTCATAAAGAAAATTTTTAAAGATTTTTTTACCATTAATGGTTAAATCAACTTCTGGATGAAATTGAAGAGCATAGATTTTTTTTGAAGGATTGGCCATACCAGCAACTAAATCGCCAGAAATGGCGGTGATTTCAAAACCTGGGGCTAAATTTTTTGCAACTACACTATCGCCATGGCTCATTAACACTTGTTCTTTTTCTTTGAGTCCGGAAAAAATTTGATATTTATTATTGATATTAATGACACAAGGACCATCTTCACGGAGAGAGGCAGGAGCAACTTTGCCGCCATGAAAGAAATTAATTAGATGCATGCCATAGCAAATTCCCAACACTGGAATCCCTAAAGAGAAAATTTGAGGGTCACATTTAAGAGAGTCTTTTTCGTAGACACTATTGGAACTGCCAGAAATAATAATGGCTTGATATTTTTTGGACGCAAGTTCTGTGGCTGAAATATTTAAGGGTAAAAGTTCTGATTTAACTCCAAGTTCGTGACAACGACGGTCAATTACTTTGCCGTATTGGGCTCCGGCATCAAGAATAGCTACTTTTTCTTCTTCCATAACTTATTTTTAATTTATAACACGAAAAGAGAGAACAAAGAAGAGACTCAATATATATCGGGGTCGTAGTAAAGATCGTCGTCGGATTCGGGTTTGCGATGACGATAATCTTTGATAATTTCAGTGCTTTCTTCAATTTCAACTAAATCAGCGGGGATATCGGCTAGAAAACGACTAGGTTCATTTAAAGAACTTTTACCAAAATAAAGACGCTGACTGGCATAAGTAATATATAAATAATCTTTGGCTCGGGTAATACCGACATAACAAAGACGACGTTCTTCTTCAACTTCAGCTTCGTCAACTAAACAACGAGAATGAGGTAAAATTCCTTCTTCAAACCCAACTAAAAAAACAACTTCAAATTCGAGACCTTTTGCCCCATGAAGAGTCATAAGGCGAACTCCATCACGATTTTCTTTCTTTTTATTTTTTTCCTGAAGTGAATACTCTTGTTGAACTAAACTAATGTTTTCTAAGAAATCTGCTAGTTTAGGAAAAGTGGAAGCGACTGATTTTAATTCTTTAATGTTTTCAATTTTCTTTTGATCATCTTCATCTTTGGGATCGTAACGATCAAGGTAGCCAGAATTAACAATCAATGATTCCATAATATCAAGGGAAGACATTTCGCTGATATCAATATTACCTAAATGCTCCATAAAAACAGCCAAACGACGTTTGCCAAAAGCTTTACCCAATCTGTCGGAAGAAACTTTATCTTTGGGATTGTCAGCAAAACGAATCATAGACAAAATATCTTTGACTTCAGCACGTTCATAAAACCGAGTCCCACCGATAAGAACATACGGAATACTGTATTTTAGGAAAGCTTCTTCCAAAACACGAGATTGAGCGTTCATGCGATAAAGAACAGCAATGTTGCGAAGAGGAATTTTTTGATTGTCTTGAATGAACTTTATTTTTTGAGCAATAAATTCGGCTTCGGCAATTTCGGAATTGGCTTCGAACAATTTAATTTTATCTTGAGATTTTTTGTTGGTAAATAATTTTAGAATCGGATGAGATGTATTTTTACAGATAACAGAGTTAGCCGCATCAAGGATAATTTGGGTAGAACGATAATTTTGTTCAAGGTTAATAACCTTAGTATCTTTAAAATCAGCGACTAGATTCATTAAATTTTTAAAATCGGCACCGCGCCAACCGTAAATGGCCTGCGAAGCATCACCAACGGCAGTAATTTGGCGGTATTTTTGGGCTAAAAGTTTAGTTAAGAGATATTGAATTTGGTTGGTGTCCTGATACTCATCGACTAAAATAAAACGATAAATGTCTTGATATTTTTCTAAAACTTGTGGGTGTTCGATAAAAAGCTGGACAGTTTTAAAAAGTAAATCATTAAAGTCTAAAGCCTGATACTCCTCCATCTTTTTTTGATAGACCTGATAGACTTTGGCGGCATATTCTTGCCAAAAACCATGAGACTGAGCAATCATGTCTTTTGGGGTTTGAAATGAATTTTTGGCAGCTTCAATGAAATACATAATACTAGAAGCTTTAAACTCTTTTGGATTTAAATTGAGATCCATCAAAGACATTTTAATAAGATCTTCTTGATCATTAGAATCGTAAATAACAAATTTGGGATCGATGCCTAAGTGGTGACCATCAGCGCGTAAAATCCGACAACAAAAGGAATGAAAAGTCCCGGCAAAAAAGTTTTTAGACCCGCCTGCCGGACGGGCAGGTCGTAGATCTGTATTAGGAATAAGTTTTTGAAGACGATTTTTCATTTCTTCGGCGGCTTTGTTGGTGAAAGTGAGCAAAAGAATTTGATCTGGAGTAGCTAATTTTTGTTGGATAAAATAAGCGGCTCGATGAGTTAAAACTCGAGTTTTACCAGAACCGGCACCGGCAAGTAATAAAAGAGGGGAGCCAGTATAAGTGACTGCTTCTTGTTGTTGAGGATTAAGACCTTCTAAAATATCAGACATGTAGATTTACTATAGTTGGTAAATACTAGTTTGACCAGACTGGAAAACAATTTTGCCACCGAGTTTTTCAAATATTTTAGAGTCTAATTTTTCATATTTTTCGTATTCTTTAGCCCCAACAAAAATATATTGAATATGATATTTAGAAATAAGATTTTTGATTTCGTCTAAATTCGTTGAAGTGTAAATAGTTTCCACATCTTTTTGACGGGCGGCGGGGGCATCGTAGCCACCACGCCAAAGCCATTCGTGAACTATCCAACCTTCAACAGTAGGGAGCCCTGTAGCTGAAGAGACTTGGTTGAAGGTAGTGTAGCTATCCCCAACTGCTTCTAATATAACTGGCTGACCAGAAATATTTTTGTTAAGCCAAAGGATGGCTTGATAATTATCAGGATAAAGTTGTTCTAGGTATTTTAATCCATCCAACCCTTTGTAATCTTTTAAATTCCCATAATAAGATCTAATGGCAAAGTACGGATAAATCATGTGGATACAAAAAATACTTAGAAAACAAAAATAATAAAAATATTTAAAAATTTTTAATTTAAAAAGAGAAGAAAATCTGATTAAAATATAGCCAGAAGCAAGCGAATAAAGAATAAATGCTTGATAAACCAATTTAAACATAGTGTTAGCTCGGCGATAATCGTAAATATAGATATCTTTGATATAAATAATTTCGGGAATGATAACTAATAGGGTGGCAGTGAGGATAAGAGAAAAGATAAACAAATCTGAATTTCTAATTTCTAATTTCCAATTTCTAAAAAATCTTTTAATTATGGAAATGACAAATGGGACACAAATTATCCAAAAACCACCGTATAAAATAAAAAGTTGATAGAAAGGAGAATGGCCATCGGAAATTTTTATCCCTTCCATCATGGGAACAAAGTTGATAGAAAATGGATAAGAAAAAATATACCAGAAAACGATGATCATTAAGCCATTAATCATAGTTTTAATAAGACTTTTAGAAGTTTTATCAAAATTAATTAGAAATGAAAAAATAGCTAAAACTAATCCATAAACAGCAAAATCCCAGGCATTGGTCATATAGCAAACAGATAAAATAAAACCTGAGCCGACAATAAATTTCCAATTAAAAAAGTTTCGACTGACTTCTAGAGAGACGAATAAAAAAGCCAGAAAAAACAGAACAACGAAAATATCATTCATGTGACCGTGAAGATCAGCAACTACAAAACTGTAAAGTGGAAATTCATGGATAGTTTTGTCGTTGATATCAGGATCGTGACCAATAAAACGAGTAGCGTCAGGGTACCAATAAGAAGATGTGGCTTTGGAAACGGCTTCTTGGCTAAAAATAAAATGGTTGTTGTTTTGCTGATAATTTAATTTAATTATTTTGTAAGCTGAATGTAAATTACCACCGAAAGTTAAAAGAAGTGCAGAAATAAGACCAGCAAGAATAGCTTTTTTGAAGGAGGAATTTATTAATTTTTTATTTTTAATGAAGCTTAGATAAGCGATATTGGAAACAAGAGAGAAGGCACTGGTGAAAGTGAGAGAACAAACGGTGGCGATAGAAAGATTGTAGCCAACCGAGGAAACGACTTTAGAAAGTTTGGTGATTAAGGCAAAAATTAAATGGCCAAAATAATAATAATTTATCGCTTCACCGGCAAACCACATATCAGTGGGAGGTAAAAATTTTGATCTAAGGGCCGAATTAACAAATCCCCAATCCATATATTTTTCTAAATCTTGAATATCTGGAGCAAATCCACGGACATATGACCAAGCGGTTAAAATTAAAAAGAAAATAATTTCTTCAAAAATAAAGACATGATAATGTTTTTTAAAATCTAAAAAGAATTGTTTGTATCTTTTTTGTTTTAATAAAAACCAAACATCAAATAAAATAAAAAATGAAATTAAAAGAAATAATCCAGATGAAGAGAAGGGAAGTATTTTAAAAACTCCAAAAATTAAAGAAAAATAAGTTAAAAGAACTAAGGATATAGTTTTAGAAAAAATATAGCCTTTATCCCAAAACTTGTGAAATAAAGTAGAAGTAAGAGGAAGAGATAATATTCCTAATAAAAATAGGGTGAGCCACCAATTAAAAATGTAATGAAAATCAAGTAACATAATGTCTAATTTCTAATTTCTAATGTCTAATGTCTAAATTTAATTAATAAAAAAGATGAAGTTAAAAATGGGGGTAATGAAATTTATCATAAAAATAGGAAATTGAATTTGCATGACTAAATAGCCGATAACCAAGCCAATAATAATGCCGCCTAAAACATCAATAGGGTAGTGAAGACCCAAAAAAATTCTAGCTAAAACTAAGGGAATAATGATAATTAAAAACAAGACCGGGCTAATTAAAATGCTAGTGTGAAGTACAAGGACTAAAAAGAAAACCGCTTTAATAGCATGACCAGAGGGGAAACTCCCCTTTTTGTACCAAGATTTTAAAAGACCATTTGGTAAAACATTGTGATTAATATGTAACGGTCGTTGCCAAAATGATTTAGTTTTTAAAATTTTTTCAATAATCTCACTCGCAACAGTGGCGAATAATAACTGCCAAAAAATATTTTTATCTTGTTTTATTAAAAAATAAGAAACAAAAAAAAGAAAAACCCAAATTATATAATTAATGATTATTAAAAATTGGTTGCCATATTTAGTTTGGGAAATTTTTTTATAGAAATCAATTTTTGGTTGCCAAAAAAAGATTTTTTTGATGAATGAATTTGGTTTCATAAAATTAAAATAATTGTTTGGCTATTTTAAGAATACCTTGGCTCCAAGGAACACGATGAGAGACACCTTTTTGACCTTCGAACTCTGAAAGATGGTTAATGTACCATTGGTAATTTTCAATCAAAGCTTGTTGGTTAGAATACTCTGGTTTGAATTTTAATATTTTTTGAGCTTTTTGAATAGACACAAAAGAATCTTTGGCAGCAGTGGCATAAACCCAAGCGTATAAAGGAGATAAATGTAAATATTCTAATATTTTTAATAAAAAAATAGCGGGAGCGGCGGGAATGGGAATTATTTTTTTACCAAATCCGGCACAATCTAAAACTGATTGATAATCTTCTTTCATGGTTTTAAATTCTTTTGCTCCAATATTAAAAACATCGTTAACTTTGGAACTATTTAAAGTCATGGCGGACCAAATTGCTTGGCAAAGATCAGTAACAGATAAAAGTTGATATCGATTTTTTCCATTGCCTAAAAGGGGAAAATTGTGACCATCTTTGGCCCAATCGTAAAATAAGGCAAAAACCCCTAATCGCTCTGGACCAACAAAAGATTTGGGACGAAGAATGGAAACACATAATCCTTTTTTTCTAAAATCACGGCAAAATTTTTCAGCTTTAATTTTGCATTCACCGTAAGGGCCAACTCCTACAAGTTTGTCGGTTTCAAAAATGGGGTGATGTTTGGGAACACCATAAACAGCAGTAGATGAAATATAAATAACTCGCTTAACTTTGTTTTTTAGAGCAGCTTCTAAAACATTTTTGGTACCATCAACTTCAGTAGAAATAATGTCTTCTTTTGAATATAAAGGTAAGGCCGCAGCAAAATGGAGAACGATATCGGCACCACTCATGGCTTTGGTCAAAGTTTTTTTATCCCGAATATCAGCAACATAACTGGTGATTTTATTTTTTTCGGGATAATCAAAATCAGCAATATCGTAGTTAATAACTTTTTGCTTTTTATCAAGTAAAAAACGAACCATATTGATACCAAGAAAACCTGAGCCTCCAGTGATGAAAATCGTTTTAGAAGTGTTTTTTTGAATCATCTTAAATTAATTGAATTTTAATTTTAATAATATTTTTCGGAAATTATTTTTAATGGATATTTTTTAAGACAGTTGTTTGATTCTAGCATTGATTTTGTTTGATAATCATCATTAAAGATGATAATTGTTTTGTTTTGTGAGGAAAGACAACTAAAAGATTTATAATCGGAAATCAAAAGGTCGTTTTGAATATTAGAAAATCTTTTGAGCAAAAAAATATCGTCGTAATTGTATGAATCTACATCAGATGAAATAACTTCAATAGGCATTTTTGGATTCTCTTGATTAACCTCTAATAGATTTTTAAAGATTAAGGAGTTTTTGTGATATCCAATTTTTGCAAAAATTAAAAATTGGCTTTTGAAAAAATTTAAAATGAAAATTGATAATAAAATTAAAAGGTAATATTTTTTTATAAAAAAACTGATTTTATCTAATCCAATGGCAGTAAATATAAAACCAAATGGGAGAAAAAATATTCCTCTAGTAGTAGGCGAATAAGCGTAAGGATTAGTAATTCCTAAAACAATACAGGTTAAGCAGAAGAGAATGATTATTAAACGATAATTTTTAAGTTTTATTTTTAAAACAGAAGTTATCATTCCTATGAAACATAAAATCCCCGAAATTGCATCAAGGTATGGTCCATAGACAAAATGGTTATAAAAATAATCTGAATTTCTAAAAAAAAGTAAAAAATTATTTAAAATATTGGTGATAATTTGCCAATTCGAAGAGAACTCTCTTTTTATTATGGTTTTATGAAAAACTATAAACCAATTGTTTTCACTTGTTAATAAACCAATAAAAATTAAACTAGAATAAATTAAAACAGAGACGAAAATTTTTAAAAGTAAAGATTTATTTAAGGTGAGTTTGTGGTTTAAAAAAAGACATGGCCAGATTATTAAGGGAAAAATGGGCCCTATATAAACATAAAAAGACAGACTTAGCCAAAAAGACAAAAGGACGAAATCTTTAATTTGAAAAGATTCTCCGATTTTAGTGGCATAAAAAAGAACGATTATAAAGAGAGCTAAGGCAATAGGGTTAAGATATCCAATCTTAAAAAAATTGGCAATATAAAAAGATGAAGAAGATAGTATTATGCTAAAAAAAGCAATTTTTTTTGAAAATAATTTTTTTACCAAAAAATATAAGAAAAAATTAATAGGAATAATTAAAATTATATTAGAAAAACGCCAACCGAAAATATTATTGAACCAAAATAATTTAACAAAAAAAGCCTGCCAAATACTTCCAAGCACGCGATGCTCATTAAAAACACCATTGAAACTAAATGGGTTAATCATAAAATTATGATTAGCAATTTCTTTAGCAAAAGAAAAAAAGGGCCATTCGTCACCGACAAAAGAGAATTTCCATGAAGTTAAATTAATTGAGAAAAACAAAATGGCGCAAATACTAATAAGAAGAATTTGGTTAGTTTCTGTTTTTAAAAATTTTTTTAAAAACTTAATCATTTTTTTTGAAAATCATAACTTTTGGATGATCATAGACGGTGAATGATTCATCGGCTGATTGATCATTAATTTCTAATCCTAAAAAAGACGGATAGGAAGTAAACTCGGTAACTTTAGTGTAACCCAGTTCTCCAGAAAAAAGATCCTGATAATATTTAGCGGTTTTAGTGTAGCAATAACCTTGGGGTAAGTTATTACAATCGGTTAATTTTTGGAGTGGAACATAAAGACGATTACTGGCGATGATTAGATAGTCGGCTGATGAGAGATGGTTATAAATAGATGGCCATTTGGTGTGGATATCATCAGAATCGTACAAAGGAAGATCAACTAAATTATAGTTACCATACCCAAGAGGTAAACCATCATCCCAATGTTCGCGAAGAATAGTGCTTCCTTCTGGGATATTTTGATTGATCCACTTAGTGGCAGAAACACGTGTATTTGGTGCATTATAAATATTAATAAAAGCAAAAAGCCAGAAAAGATTTATAAAAAAAATAATATTGATAAATGGTTTTTTAAAATTATCTAAAATACTGGATGAGAATATGGCTAATATTGGATAAAGAGGAAGGCAATATCTCATAAATTTTATAGCAAAACAACCGACGGTGAAAAAATAGGCAATAAAAAAAGACAAAATAATTAGTTGACCGCCTTCTGATGATTCATTTCCTGGTGTAATTAATCCTTTAATTAATTTTTTAAAAGTAAGAAAAAATCCGATAAATGAAACTAAACCAAATGCTGGACCGAGACCCCAAAAAAATATATTTTTAATTTGATACCAGTAAGGCAAAGTACCAACATATTGCAGAGTATAGGGGAAAACAAAAGCATTTTTGGTCATGGCATTTTGTTCATTAATCTGTCTCCAAAATGTGGAGAAATCAAAAATGGCAAATGGCTCAAAAATGATAAAGGTGATAATAGAGAAGAGGATTATTAACAGGGAATAAAAAAATATTTTTTTAAATTTAAAAATACGGTTTTTTATCCAAAATTTCGGGTTTAAAATAGAAGTTAAATATTTTTTAATTTTTTTAAAAAAACTAATTTCTTGACTAAAAATTTCTTTTTTTAGGCTAAGTAAGGTTTCAATAAAAAAGCTGAAAAAAAACGAGACTAATAGTACGGTGGCACTAATTTTTGTAGCTAGAGCCAAACCAAAGGCGACACCACACAAAATAGATTTTTTTAGATTAAAATTTCGGTACAAAAGAATTGAAAGATAAAGAGTTAGAGAAATAAAAAAGGTGAGAAGAGTATCGACGGCATAAAAATGGGATAGTTGGATTGGTAAAACTGCAAGAGCATAAAAACTAGCGGCAAAAAGGCTTTTTTTGTGAGAGGAGAATAAAAGCCAGGTAATTTGATAAACGATTAATATAGTAAAGGAATCAAAAATAGCAGAAATTAATCGGCCAAATAAATTAATTTGATCATAACTTGATATTTGGGGGGTAAAAACAGAAAACAAATTGGCAGAAAATTTTAAAAAATAAATAGGGAAAGAACCATAGGCAAAGAATTTTGGGTTAAGAGAAGATTCTGGGTTAAAAAGATTAAAAAAAGTTAATTCTTTTGGAAAAAGAATATTCATAGCCACCATGGTGATTTGCCGTTCGTCTGGATGAAGATGCTGACTTTGATCCCAATTGAAATTGTAGGTTCTTAGTAAAAGGCCGATGGCAAAAATCAAAAGCAAAACCCACCCACCCTTCGGGCACCCTCCCTTGAAAAAGGGAGGGAAATATTTTGAAAGAGAAATTTTTTTTACATCTTTCATAAATTGTTGTTTTTAAAAATTCTAATAGTGGGATTGTCGAAGACGGACCAAGTTTCCTCGGCACTTTCAGAATTTAAAAAGAGGCTATTAGATTTAGAAAAAAAATTGATTTGATAAAAACCATATTTACCGGAAAATAAGTTTGAATAATAATTTTGAGTGAGGGGAAAAGATAAATTGTTTTGGTTTTTAAAAATTCGTCGAGATGGAATAAAAATATAATCACTTTTGTTAATTAATTCCGTAAGCTTATCGTTTGTTTGATTATTATCCAGTTCATAAAAATCAAAATTATTAATGTGTAAATTGTTAATATTGTTGACAGGGGTATCGACAGTGTTTCCCCCTTCAGATAAAACTTGACTTTGATTTGGAATATTTTGATTTATCCAATTAGTGGCTTGAATTCTAATGTCTGGGTAAAAATAAGTATTAACAAAAAAATACACTCCAGGAATAATGGCTAGAATAATAAAAATAAATTCTAAAAACTTATTTTTTAATTCTTTAAAAAAGAAAAGACTTAATAATGGACCACAAAAAAATATTGGAGATATAAAACGAGTCCATTTGGCAAAAAGTTGGCCTTGATAAATAAAATAAATTAATATGGAGAATAAGGTAATTAACAAATAAATGTTTTTTTTACTTTTTAATAAATTTTTAACAACAAAACCAAAGCCAATAAAACTAAAAACAAAAATAAAAATTCCATTAACATAAGGAAAAATTTTTTGAAATTGGAATAAATAAGGCAAACTGCCAATAAATTGGCGAGTGTAGAAAACAGGAATAGAGCCATTGGCAACACCTATCTCATATTTCATTGATGATAAGAATTGAGGGTAATTAATTAAGTTATAAGGAGAAAGTAGGATTGCATAAAAACAAAGAGTTGCTGCAAATAGTAAAAATTTGATAAATAAATTCAAAATTTGTTTGGGTGATTTTAAAAAAAGAAAAAGAAAGCTTAGGCAAATTGGAGTAATAAAAATAACAGCAGAAATTTTAGTGGCAATTCCAACCCCAGAGACTAATCCAGTAAAAAATAATAAACTTAAGTTTTTGGGATGGTCATAGAATAAAAATGAAAGATAAATATTTGTAGCAAAAACAAAAATAAGAATAGATTCTGTTGTTCCAAAGTGAGATAGCTGAATTAACCCTGGAGTAAAAACAATTAAGAATGAAAAAATATTTCCTAATTTTATTGATTTAAAAATTCTTTTGCTAATTAAATAAAAAATAGGAATTGATAATACTGAAAAAAAAGCAGACCAAAATCTAAGAGTTAGTTGAATAGTAGAAAAATCATGTTTGGGAGTAGTGAAATAAGTAAGATAAAGGGGGAATTGGCCATAAGCAAAAAAGTCAGGGGATAGATTGTTTTTGCTAAGTGACAATATGGCATTTACCATGTTATTTTCATCAGGATGAAAACCAAAATTACTAGACCAATTAAGATTAAAAAATCTAGTAAAAAAACCAAGAAAGAAGATAAAGAAAAAAATTAATTTTTTTTTAGATGACATAAATTATAGTAACCATCGTCAAGCCCCAAAGAAGAATAGACAGCAATAATGGGATGTCGGTGGCAACTACTCGTTCGGGACGCTCCCCTTCTTGCATTTCAAAAATTACCTGACCATAACGCATAATGCCAAAAATTACAGGGATTAAGGTAATCATATACCATTTTCTACCAAGAGCATTTGGATAATTTTCTAATAAAAAATTATGGATTAAACCATCAAAAATTATTGGCTCCTCCATAAAAGTAAACATAGCATAAGCAACTAAAGTACAAACAGCAAACATAGTAGTATAAAAATTAAGCAAATTTTTACTGTATCCAGTTAAGGCGCTTCTAGTTTTGACACCAGTATTACCAAGTTCGGTTCGTCTTTTGCCACTAGCTAAAAATAAAGAAAGAAAAATTACGGCTAACATAATCCAAATTGGAAGATGATAACCAGTGGCAATTTCTCCAGCATAAGCACGGAGAATAAAGAAAAACGCGATACCAATAATATCTAAAATTGCTTTTTTCTTGAGGAGAAGTGAATAAGTATATTGTAAAATGACAAACACAAATGAAATCCAGAAGAAGCCTGTATTAATAAAAATTGAAATAGATAACCCTGTAAATACTAGGATAAAAGCAATTAAGATAGCTATCGATTGGGGAACATCTCCTCGAGCAATAGGACGATTTTTTTTAATAGGATGTAATCTATCTTTATCAGCATCAACTACATCATTAATTAAATATGAGGAAGATGAAAGTAAACAAAAAACAATAAATGCTCCAAAACTTTTTAAAAATAAATCATAATCAAAAAGTTGACCATTTAAAATTAGAGCAGCAAAAATGCCTAAATTTTTAATCCATTGGATGGGTCTCAGAGCTTCAAAAATTGATTTAAACATATAGATATCTTAATTGTTATTTAAGTTTTTTTTTAAAAAAATAAAAGCAAAAGATATTGAAGTTAAAGATAAGGCCAAAATAATTCCAGTAGGAAAAGTATTCCCGGTTCTTGGGATACCTGAAGAGGTGCTAGGAATACTAGTTGGGATATTAGTTGGAGTTGGCATAGGTGTAGACGTAGGTTTTTGGGTTGGAGTAGCTGATGAAGAGGCGGTAAAAGAAGTGTTTGATTCTGCAGCTAGAACTATAAATTTTTTACTAATAGTATTATTTTCTTCGTCAGTAACAGTAATTGTATGTTCTCCAGGAGATAAATCTTTTGGAGGAGACCAGTCCCAATTACCATCATCGTCTGTGGTAATTGAATCATTAATTGCGACAGGAGAGTGAACTTCAACTTTTATCTTGTCTCCAGGAGCGGCAGTACCAAAAAAATTTGGACGTTTTGTGGATAGCGTTTCATTATTATTGGGATTAGAAATGGTAAGTGATTTATCATCGTTTGAAAAATTATATTCTTTGTTAAGTACACTGGCTTGAGGAAGCTCAATAACTGGACTTGGAGCAGAAAAATTATTTTGACCAATAATAATATCAGGTACAGGATTATTATGATTAGTGTTGCCAACAACTTGAGTTTGTGTTTGAGTATCGTCAGCTACAACTATATTTTCCTCTGTATCTGCGGGGGAGGAAAAATAATTAGTTAAACCTTCATTAAAACTGGTAGCTAAAGTAATATTCCACTCTCCAGATGAAGTAACCAAGGCTGATAAAGGAGATGCTCCAACGACGGAAAAATAAACTATCGCCTGAGTAGCGAGACTATGATCAGGTTTGTAGATTTTTCCCCAGGCTAAATTGGAAGTTGGAATTTCCCCTGTCGGTTTTTGACCTGTTTTAAAGTTAAAACTATCAAGGGAATAGCTCTTTCCATCTGAGATGATCTTGAAAGTATAGACTTTTGAATCTTCGAGAGAATTAACATCAAAATAATGAATTTTACTTTTCCCTTTGGGATTTTCTATGGTCTGATTTCCTAGTGAAATCGCAGATGAACAATCAGATAGTGTGGTAAATGATATAGTGACAGATTTATTAGTGAGATTAGTTATTTGCATACTAATTGGTTCACAACTGCCACTAGCTTTTGTCGTCGTATTGGCTTGTCGATTTACAACAGAATTGCCAATATACAAAGTTGTTAGAATCAAAAAAATTCCTAAGATAGTTGGTATTTTTCTTTCTTTTTTCATATTACTCTTTATTATTTTGACCGCTGATAGTAGCAATCTCTTCTAATGAAAAATTTATTAAACCATCGTCTACGTTTTCCGGGCGAATTTCAATATCATTAATAATTTCTAAATTAAGTTTTGGATTAATTGGAGTGAGGAGCTTGTTTGATTCTACTTTTTTGATAGGACCAACTAAGTTAAAATAACTTTTTTGAGCAATTGAGATAAAAAAGGTAAGAAAGCTTAACATAGCGATAAAAGCAAAATATAAAGAAATTTTATTTTTGTTCATTTGATAAAATGGGTGAATAAACTAGATTAGTTGATATATTAAGGATAAGACCTTTATCAGTTTTAGTGAAAACTACTGAATTAATATCTATAAGACGTCGACCATTTTCAATTTTTTTTATCATATCTAACATTTCTGTATAGGAACCATTGATACTGAGATCAACGTTATAAGATTGGGTGTTTTGTTTTTTGGAATCATTATTTAGGTTATATTTAATTTGTTTAATGGAAGTATTTGATTGTTTTGATATAGAAGATAAAGTGGAGGCAGTTTTATAAAATTCTGGCTTTGATGGATAACTTGACTCTAATATAGAAAACTTTTCTTGAGCTTGAGCAAAATCATCCTGAGCGAGGACGACATTAGCTATCTTTTGTTTCATGGCAATAGTGGTAATTTCTTTTGATTTAATTTCTCCGAATAATTTGGATATAGCTGAAGCTGTTGGGGCAATTGCTGTTGTCAAGAAAATAGTTATTAATAGAAATGTTCCACCTACTTCTAGATATTGCATCGTCTTCCTATTTTCTGCCTGTTGCCGAATATATCGGTAAATTGATTGATTTTTAAACCAATTTGTTTTTTCAATCATGTTTTTTGAGACGAATTTTTAAAGACGACTGAAATATTAACTAAATAATTATTTTCTTGTTGTTTTTTTTCAATTTGATTTATCTTAACGCTTTCTATGTCAGAGTTGAGGGTGAGGTTGTTAATGAATGAGACAAGGGATTTCTCATTAAAAGCGATTAATGAGGCTGTTGCTGAAAGATTTTTATTATTTTCTTCTTTACTAATAGAAATTGTCTGATAAATAAGGTCATTTGGGGTACTGTTTATGAGTGTAGTAATTTTTTGATCGTATTGTGGATTATTTTTATAAAAATCACTAATAAAATTGAGACGTTGTTGGAATGAATTAAATTCACTTTCAAAATATTGGGTAGTTTCGAGAATAGATTGTTGTTGACGAATTGTTTCTGAAAGGTCAGAGTTCTTTCTGTCAAGCCAAAATCTAGAAATAAAAGCAGAAACAACGATAAGTTCTGTTAGAACAATAACCCATCTGCCAACAGTGGTTAGCCATTTGATGGCTCTAGCTCCAAACGAATTAGGATTTTCTGAATCCGGCAAAAGTGATAGCTCTTTTTTAACAGCCATACATTCAGTATATATGACTCGTTATCGAAATAAAACACTTACCTATCTATAATTATAATAATCTTGGTTTAGTAATGAAATTTCTGAATTTTAAGAAATATTTTTGGTAATCTTTTACTTCATCTATATGTAAAAAATTAGCAGTAAAAAAATAGACAAGAGTTCCAAAAAAACTAGAAATCCCAAAAACAATAGCTAAAGGGATTACTCTAGTAGTATCAAGAATAAATAAATCTAAAAACTTTAAGCTAAGCCATGAAGAAAGTCCCATAATTAATGAGGCAAGAAGAATTTTATTAACTTTTTTTAGTGTCTTAATCCAATTGAATCCGTCAACAATTTTGATAAAGAAATAAAATAAACCTAACATTTGGATAATATTACCAACGGTGGAACTAATAGCCAAACCAATGACTTCTAGATTAGTAAAATTAACCAAGAGGAAACTGGTAATAACGTTAAAAAACAATGAAACAAAAGAAACTTTAAATGGGATTCTGGTGTTATGAAGGGCGTAAAAAGACCTAATTAATATCTGAACAATGGCTTGACATATTATAGCAGGAGTTAAAAAAGCAAGAATACGAGCAGTGGTTAATGTGGCGGCCCAGGGAAAATTTTGAGAACCAAAAAGAAGACGAACGATAGCTAATCTTTGCACTAATATTAAAACAGTAATAGGAAGAGCAATAAAAAGACTTTGAAGTAAAATTTTATCAACTGTATTTCTAAAATCATCAAGTTCGTTTCGGGCAATATTTTTTGACAGAATAGGCAAAGAAGCTTGACCAATAGTAGTTCCAAAAATACGACTAGGAAGATACATTAATTGAAGAGCTAAGTTTAATAAAGAGATTGACCCGACAGATAGACCACTAGCAAAAAATAAAGTAACAGTGTTTTCAATTTCACCTAAACCAAGGGAAAGGCTCCGAGGTATCATAAGCCGAAAAACTTCTTTAACCCCACTAAGTTTTGGTTTAATACTAAGGGAATATTTAAACCCAAGACGTTTGGCGACAGGTATTTGAATAGCCATATGGAAAAACGCCCCAATAACAGCTCCATAAACTACTCCATAAATACCAAAAATAGGCGCTAGAGTAAAAATACTAATGATAATAAAAAAGTTGTAAATAATTGGAGAGATAGCAGGAATAATAAAAATTTGGTTTACTTGAAGAATGGCAGTTAAAAAATTGCTAATGAGAAAAAATATTTGGGCTAAGAGGAGAACACGAGTCAGCCCCACCATAAGATCAATTTGGTCTGGAGTGAAACCGGCAGCGATAAGGGAATTGAGTGGTTTAGCAAAAATAAAGGCAATAATGGCAACAATAAAAAAAACAACAATAAGGATATTGATGACACTAGAAGCAACTTGGTAAGCTTTTTTTTCGTCTTTTTGAAGAGCACTAGAAAAAACTGGTATGAACGAGGCAGAAAGAGCACCAGTAACAAGAAGTTTAAAAATTAAATCTGGAATACGAAAAGCAGCGTTGTAAACGTCGAGCTGGGCTACACAACATTTGAAAAAAACTGCATATAAAAAACGACTTCTTAAGAAGCCGAGGATAGCAGAAAGGCCAAAAGTAACGCCTAAAACTATTGAGGCGGATAGAATAGTATGTTGTTTTTTTTGAGTAAACGATTGTATCTTTTCAGCCAAGTTCATAAGTGTATTATAAATTCTTGTAAAAGATTGGTATATAAGATAGAATAACTGTCATGCCAATAAGTTTATCTGCAAAAAAATCATTAAGAAAGTCCTTGAAAAATAACAGGGATAATGTTTTGTTTAAAACAAAACTAAAATTAAGCGTTAAGAAGTTCTTAGCCAAACCAACAGCTGACTCTTTTAAAGAAGCCGTCTCTATCGTTGATAAAGCCGTTAAGAAAGGACTTTTTCATAAAAATAAAAGTTCTCGATTAAAAGCAAAGTTTGCTAAGCAATTGAAAAACGGCGTGACGACTAAAGCTGTAGTTAAAAAAGCTAAAGCTAAAAAAGTTGTCAAAAAGACAACTAAGTCAAAAGCAAAATCTACTAAAAAAATGTAATAGCCACGGAGTTTAGATTTTGTCTAAACAATGTGGCAGATAAAGGAGTGTCGAAAGACGCTCCTTTTTGTTGAAACCCCTCAGTCCTTCGGACACCTGCCTGCCGGCAGGCAGGGCTCCCCTTGATGAAGGGGAGCAACTTTGAGATATGATTTTTTCTTCTCAGAAATAGTAGGGCTTTCGCCTTAAAAAAGGGCAATTTATAAAGTATAATAATAGTATGAACAAATTTTTTATTACAACCCCAATTTATTATATAAACGATATTCCTCATATCGGGCATACTTGTACTACGATAGCGGCAGATATTGCGGCTAGAACTCATAAATTATTAGGAGAGGAAGTGTTTTTCTTAACTGGAACTGATGAACATGGTCAAAAAGTAGCAGAATCTGCAGCCAAAGAAAACTTAAAACCGATTGATTATTGTGATAAGATTTCCCCACGTTTTGAAGAGGCTTGGAAAGGGCTAAATATTGGCTTTGATTTTTTTATTAGAACCACTAACCCTAACCATGAAAAAGTGGTAGGTGATTTACTTCAAAAAATTTATGATAATGGTGATGCTTATAAAGATAAGTATGAAGGCTGGTATTGTGTTGGTTGTGAAAAGTTTTTAACCGAGACAGAGTTAGTTGATGGCCATTGCCCACTTCACCCACCAGAAAAAACAGTTAAGAAATCTGAGGAAAATTGGTTTTTTAGGTTAAGTAAATATGTACCAAAGTTAATTGAATTAATTGAAAACAATGAAACTAATTATATTTTCCCAGAAGGTAAAAGATCAGAAATTTTGGCGAAATTAAAAGCAGGCGTGCGAGACATTTCATTATCACGAGAAAACGTAGAATGGGGGATAAGTGTGCCTTGGGATACTAAACAAACTGTATATGTCTGGTTTGACGCCTTAATTAATTATTATTCGGCAACTCAATTTGTTGAAGCAAAACAAGAATTTTGGCCAGCAAATGTGCATTTAATTGGAAAAGAAATTTTGTGGTTTCATACCGTGATTTGGCAAGCTATGCTGTTATCGGCAGGTTTTAGTGTAGACCAACTACCAAAAAAAGTTTATATTCATAGCTTTTATATGATTGATGGACAGAAAATGTCGAAATCTTTGGGAAATGTAATTTCTCCACAACAATTAATAGATCTGTTCGGAGTTGATGGTGCTAGGTATTTGATTGCCAGATCTTTCCCAACCGAAAACGATAGTGATGTAGGTATTGCCAGATTTAAAGAAAAATATAATGCTGATTTAGCCAATAATTTGGGAAATTTAGTATCGAGAGTAGCTAAATTAAGTGAGGGATGTGATTTTGGTGTTTTTGAAAATAATTCTATTGATAAAGAATTTATTAATTCTGTCGATAATTTTAAATTTGATGAGGCGTTGAGCTGGGTATTTGGTGAATATGTGGATAAAACCAATAATTACTTAAACCAAGAAACTCCGTGGAAATTGGAAAAAGAAGATCCTAAAAGAAAAGAAGTGTTGTCGGTTTGTATTGATAATTTAAGAAAAGCCGCATTAAATCTTGAACCTATCATGCCAGAAACTTCCAAAAAAATATTGGAGGTGTTTGAAGGCGAGATTAAACCGCTGGAGAAATCTTTGTTTCCAAGAATCTAATGATTGATACACATGCTCACCTATCAAGCCGGTTTAGCGAAGAGATAAGAATTGAAGGATTGGATTATGTGGTTTTGTCGGCAAGTTGTGTGGCGGATTCAAAAGATAATTTGGAATTATCAAAAACAAATAAAAAGTTATTGCCAGCAATTGGGATTCATCCACAAGAGATTAATGATAGCTTTGAGACTCTGGAAAAATTGTTTGACGATAGGGTAGTGGCAATTGGAGAATGTGGATTGGAATTTACTGAAGAAGTAAGTGAATTAGACAGAAAAAAACAGATGGAACTTTTTCGAAAACAAATTGTAATGTCGCAAAATGTAGATAGACCATTGATTGTTCATAGTCGTGAAGCTAGTGATGAAATGCTGCAAATATTGGGAGAATATAAAAATTTGCGCGGAGTAATTCATTGTTATACTGGTGGTAAAAAAAGAATTAAAAAAATTTTAGACCTACCAGGTGAGTGGTATTTTGGAATTGATGGTAACTTAACTTATGAAGTTGGATTAGAACAAGTGGTACAAAATATACCTAAAGATAGGTTAATTTTGGAAACTGACTGCCCTTATTTGACACCAGTCCCCTTCCGCGGAGACAAAAATTGTCCCGAGTATGTGAAATATGTGTATCAAAAAGTATCAGAAATTTGGCAAATGAGTTTGGAATCAACAGAAAAGATAATTGATGACAATGCTAGAAGACTATTTAATCTCGTCTAATTCACCACCGACAATAAAAAATATCAAAAATCCTAAAAATAGGGAAATTAAATAACTCCAAAATTCACTGTTGGGAAAAACAAATAAATCAAGAATTCCCCAAATCCCCCACCAAATTGCAATAGCTCCGAGGAGTTCTAAAATAGTACTTAAACGGTCTCTTTTTTTAAGAAATTTACGAATATTTTTAAACATATTCCTGAATAATTGTTTCCAATTCTTTTGAACTAGGATATTTATCAATAAAAACTACTTCCCCATTTATAAGTAAAACCGTGTTTCCTTGTAGACCCATACTGATAACCCGAGACATGTCTTTAATATATTCTGGACTCCATTCGATTTGAAGACGTTGACAAACAGCGTCTAAATCAGCAAATAACTTTTGGCCTTTGGGTAGTCCCCGATCATAAAGTTGAATCCGCATATTATTGTTCAACATTAATTAAACTTCTAAATATTGGATCTTGTGCTAACGTTTCACTACCTTCTCTAAATGCTTTCTGAAAATCAGCATCTGGAACTGATGGACCCAATAAAATTAAATCTTCTCTTCCATTATCACGTTTCACCTCATCATATAAAACTTGTATTTGTTCTTGTGTCATACCGAATGCTGTTCTTTCTGGTTGCTGTTTTGTTTGAATATGAACTAGTTTCTCCATTTGAGATTAGTATAGCATTTTATTTTTTGGCAATTTGGACAGTATTATATAAAAGTGAGGCGACGGTCATGGGGCCGATGCCACCGGGGACGGGGGTGATGTGGCTAGTGACGTCTTTGATGGCTTCAAAATCAAAATCTCCAGTAGATTTGCCAGTGGATGGATCAGTGGCGTAACCAACGTCAATAATGATAGCGTCTTTTTTGATAAATTCTTTACCTAAAAATTTTGGTTTGCCAATGGCAGAAATTAAAATATCGGCTTGAGATGTAATTTTGGGTAGGTCTTGAGTGTAAGAATGACAAATGGTGACAGTGGCATTTTTTGCCATGAGTTGGGCGAAAAGAGGAAGGCTAACGTCAGGGCTACGACCAATTATTACCGCATTTTTACCGACAAGGTCAATTTGGTATTCTTCTAAAAGTTTGATTATTCCCAATGAAGTGGCAGAGGCAATTCCTTGATTATTTTTTTGAAAAAGAAGAGCTAAATTAATGGGGTTGAGACCATCAGCATCTTTACTTGGTTTAATAGAGAGTAAAACTTGATTAGTGTTAACTTGAGAAGGAAGAGGGAGTTGAACCATTAAGCCAGTTACTTGACTATCTTGGTTAAGTTTTTGGATAAGAGAGATAATTTCATCAGTAGAAGAATCTTCTGGTAAATGATGAATCTCACCACTAATGCCGATAGATTCGGCTTTTTTTTGCTTCATTTCAACATATTTAACACTAGGTGGATACTCCCCGACTAAGATGATGTCGAGTCTAATATCTAATTTCGAATTTCTAATTTCTAATGATAAATTATCAAGAATTTTTTGAGAAGTGGCTTTGCCATCAAGAAGAATCATATTTTTATTATAAAGTAAGAATTTCGTGGCCGTTTTGAGTAATAAGAATAGTGTGCTCAAATTGGGCGGAAAGAGAATGATTAAAAGTCCGAATAGTCCAGGAATCATTTTGATCAAGAGTGACCCGATGATCAGGTGAAGCGTTAATCATTGGTTCAATAGTAAAAACCATACCGGGTTTGAGAATAATTTTTTCCTTGGGATAGTCAAAATGATAGACAAATGGATCTTCGTGAAATTTAATACCAACACCATGTCCACCCAATTCTTTGACAACACTAAACCCAAATTTTTCAACATAAGGTTGAATAATTTTACCAACACAATCATTAAGGATTCGACCTGGTTTAAGATGATCGATGGAAAGATACATTGATTTTTTGGCAACATCAATAAGTTTTTGAGCTTGAGAAGAAATTTTGCCAATAGGGTAAGTGGCAGAGGTGTCACCAAAAAAACCATTGAGAATAGTAGTGATATCGAGATTAATAATATCCCCTTCTTTTAAAATTTCATTTTTTGCGGGAATTCCATGACAGACAACATCATTAATGGAAGTGCAAATACTTTTGAGGAAACCCCCATAATTTAAAGGAGCAGGAATGGCGTGGTGAGAAATAATATATTGATGAGCTAAAGTATTTAGTTCTTCAGTAGAAACTCCTGGTTTGAGAAAATCAGCAAGATACCTTAAAGTAGCTGCAGCCAATTTTGAAGATTGACGAATTCCTTCAATTTGTTGGCTGTTTTTGATAATTACCATTGATATATTATAACCCGAATAGAGTTGAGAGGTGAAATAATGTGATAAACTTTGGCCATGCAGAATACTTCATGGGAAAAATCGAGTAGTTGGTACAATAAAATTGTGGGTGATGAAGGTCATTATTTTCATCAATCAGTGATTTTTCCAAATTTAAAAAAAATAATTGATTTTAATGAGATAAATTCTGTCTTGGATTTGGCCTGTGGTCAGGGAATATTTGAAAGACAAATTAATCCAAAAACTGAATACGTAGGAGTGGATATCGCCAGGAGTTTGATTGAAGAAGCTAAAAAGAAAAGCCAAAACCAGAAACACCAATTTATAGTAGCCGACGCCAGCAAAACTTTGCCATTAGGAGAAAACCATTTTGATTTGGTGGCGATAATTTTGGCACTGCAAAATATTAGAAATTTTGAAGGAGTGATAGTTAATGCCGAAAGGCACTTAAAAAGTGGCGGCAAATTGGTAATGGTATTGAATCACCCAATGTTTAGAATCCCCCGTCAGACTTCTTGGGGTTTTGATGAAGATAATAAAACTCAATATCGAAGAATTGATCGATATATGAGTGAAATTGAAATCCCAATTGCGACTAACCCAGGAAAATTTCAGGATTCAGAAATGACTTGGTCGTTTCATACTCCCCTGTCAAAATACAGCCAGGTGTTAAATGAAAATGGTTTTGTAATTGAAAGAATTGAAGAATTGGTTAGTGACAAAAAAAGTACTGGTAATAAGGCAAAAATGGAAGATAGGGCCAGAGCAGAAATACCGATGTTTATGACAATTTTGGCTAAGAAAGTATAGTTACTTTTCTTCGATAAAAATATGACAATGCCAAATTTCAGGCATTGATTTTGTTTCTGGAGAATTTTCTAAATACATATATCGTTGGCTGGGGAAATTTTTAACAATTTCTTGTTTAATTGTTTCAGGGGTTAATTCGCCAATACGACTCCATAAACAATAATGAGTTACTTCGGGTAGATTTTGGGTTAATCTTGAATAAGGAAAATCATTTTTTAAAATTTTATAATCATTATCCCCTATTAAACGAACTATTTTTTGTAAACGAATTTCTTTTGGGACCGTTTCATTGTAATGATGATAAATAACTAAATCATCTAAGTTTCGATTAGCTTCCGGAACTGAGTGCCCGATTCGAGGAGATAAAGCTACTAATTCATCCCAGGAATTTGGTGGATCGTAGTTATTAAGGGATTCTTGGGTCATTTTAGTTGTTTACCAAAAGCAACACACTCTTGAGTAATATCAACTAAGGCAAAACCAGGAGATTCTAAAGCTCGCTTGATAGTGTCGTTTAGTTTGGGAATATCTTTGACATCAACTGACTCAATAAAAACATTAGGATTAACGGTTTTAATTAATTTAACTGGATTAATTGGTTCATTAATATTTCCGGTTGGGGTAGATTTGGTGTGAGCCCCTTTTGGAGTGGTTGGGCTGGTTTGACCAGTAGTTAAACTATAAAGAAAATTGTTGGAAACAAAAACTTTGATAGCAATATTAGATCTGGCAGCAGAAATTAAATGGTTTAAACCTTCACCATAAATTCCACCATCACCGCCAACGACACAAACAGTAAGGTTTGGATTGACTAATTTTTCGCCCATGGCGGTAGAAATTGATCGACCATGAAGAGTGTGAGCTCCATATGTTTTGAAAAAATCAGCCATATTGCCAGCACACCCAATGTCGTAATTCATGACCAAGGTATCAAGGTTAAATTTAAGATCAATAAAGTTTTTTTGAAGAGCAGCATAAACCAAATAATTATGACAACCAGGACACCAGGTTGGAGTAATGTGGGAGCGGTAATTTTGCATAAATTTCTAATGTCTAATTTCTAATGTCTAAAAATTTAATAATTTCTTCGGGGAAAAAGGGGCGGCCATCATTTTTGGTATAAATTTTAGTAGGATTAAAATCGAATTGAGATTTTAAAAGAGTAGTTAGTTGACTGGTACCGTTATTTTCAATGACAATAATTTCTTTAAAATTATTGATAATTAATTTTAAATCAGGATTGATAGGCCAAAGAGTTTTGATTTGCATAAAAGCAAAATCGGTTTTATTTTTTAAATTCTTTAAAGCTTCTAAAATTGGACCTTTGGTAGAACCCCAAGAAATAATTAATTTCTTGGCGGAACTATCACCAAAAATATTGGCTTTTGGAGCCAATTTGATAGCTAATTTATTTTTGGATTGACGTTTGGCAAACATTTTTGTAGCGATAGTAGCATCTTCGGTAGAAAAACCAGATTCATCATGTTCGTAGCTATTAGTTAAAAATTGGCCGTTTGGAGTACCAGGAATAGTACGAGGAGAAACTCCATTTAAGGTAAATTTGTAACGAGTAAAATTTTCGCCCGGATTGGTGACAATATCACCTTCATCTATTTTTACCTTAATATCGGATAATTCTTTAACACTACCGGCTGATTCTGCTAAGAATTTATCACTAACAACTAAAACTGGAGTTTGAAGTTTGGCGGCAAGATTTAAAGACTGATAGCCCATTTCAAAAGATTCTTCTAGGTCTCCTGGAGCCATGACAACTTTGGGAAATTCTCCATGGCCAGAATAAATAGCATGCATTAAATCGCCTTGAGCTGTCCACGTGGGTAAACCAGTGGCTGGACCAGGACGAGAAACTAAATAAAAGACTAAACCAATTTCGGCAACACCACAAAAACTGACAGCTTCATTCATAAGAGCAAAGCCACCACCAGAAGTACCAGTGGCTGCTCTAGCACCAGCAAAAACGGCACCGGCAGCGATATTGGCAGCGGCGATTTCATCTTCAGCATGAAAAACTTTTAGTTTTGGATTGGCTTCTTGTTTGGCTGCCAAAAAATGCATAGCACCAGTAGCTGGAGTCATAGGATAGGCGGCATAAAAGTTACCCCCTCCAGCTAAAAATCCCCAACCATAACTTTCGTTGCCGTCGTAAAATCCGAGATTATTTTTGGAATTAATTTTTGATTTAGTATTGAGTTTTAATTTGGAAAAATTGGCCTGAGCATAGTCGTAACCCGATTGGATAGCTCTGGCATTTAGGTCAGAAAATTGTTGATAAAAACCACAGACAATAGTTTTACTTAATTCAATATCAAAACCGAGTAAATAAATAGCCACACCCAAACTGATAGTATTAACAACCATAGGACTACCAATTTCGCCAGCTAATGTTTTGAGGGGGAGATTAGAAAAGATACCCTTTTTAAGGGATTTTTTATCTGCCTCTTCGTCGGCAAAAATTAATGTTTTGGAATTAAATTCTTCAAAATGTTGTTGCCAATGACCAGGGTTAATAGAAAAGAACATATCAACTTGGTGGTATGGGGCATAAACTTTGTCGAGAGAAAAACTTATTTGGTAAGTATTATGGCCGCCACGGACCAAAGATGGATATTCACTATAGTCGGTTAAATTAAAACCATGAGCGATAAGAATTTTAGAAAAAAGCTGACCAATGGATTTGATTCCTAATCCAGCCGGCCCGGCTATCTTGATTGTGTAAACTTTGTTGGCCATAGGGTTATTGTACTATAAATTATTGGTTTTGAAATTATCAAAGTAGATAAAAAAGATTCTATAGGATATAGTATGATATACTATCCGAAATGGGAAAAGAAAACTTTATTCCCCTATCACAGGCGAATAATTCAAATTTATGTGAAGGCCGATTGCGAGTGAATTTACCGCTGCCATATGGTTTGGATGAAAAAATAGAAATAGATACTCATAGAATGGATGTGTTGCGACAAAGAGCTGGATTTGGCAGGATAATTTTAACCAGAGATGATGAATCTGGAACTTCATCGTTAGTACCACAGATTGATGGAATTAATATAGATGGAACAGCGACCGCTAGAAAGGCAAAAATTAAAGTTGTCTCTGAAGCGAACTCAGAATTTAAAAGTGATAAGAAAGTTTATGAAAATCGAACTAATTGGCCAGAGCTGAAAATAAAACTAAATGTAGATGAAATTCAACAAAGATTAATGGAGAGGCAAGAAGGTAATATCCATGATCAAAAAATGTGGGCTGAAAAATTAAATCGACTTTCTATAGATACAGTTACAAAAAACGGCTTAAAACATTTATTATTAAACGGAACATACTACGATTATGCTACTATAATAATGTTAATTGCAGTTCCATCTTTAATTAGTCCGACACCAATTTATCACATGATTAAAGAAGGAATACTCTTTAATGGGTTAAGAACTCTTAGCCGTGGTTTTGAAAAAAAAGACGAAGGATATAGAGCGTCTTTAATGTTTGGCCCGGAGATTGAGAGGGCAATAGTATTGAGTGTTTATAGTCGAATAGGATTGGTAATAAGAGCAAAGGCGGAAGAGAAAAAATAAATAGTTTTAGATAATTGTTTGGAAGTTGTTTAAAGGCTAGAATTAATATATAAATTTCATATGGCAAAAATATTGGCAAGATTTGGAAAAAAGATAAAAGAAGTTGGGCCGGGGTTTATAACTGGAGCAGCTGATGATGATCCGTCGGGAATTGCGACTTATTCAATTGCGGGGGCTCAATATGGTTACAAAATGAATTGGATGACGGTATTTTTATTGCCAGCCATGATAGTGATTCAAGAAATGTGTGGCAGGATAGGGATGGCTTCTGGTAGAGGTTTGGCAGGAACGATTAAAAAATATCATTCAAAAAAACTTTTGTTTATGGCGGTTTCTTTGTTGGCTATTGCCAACATTATTAATATTGGAGCTGATTTGGGAATTATGGCAGCATCAATGCAAATGGTTTTTGGGTTTAATTTTTATTATTGGCTAGTGGCGACAGGAGTATTGATAATATTGATGGAAATATTGGTGTCATATAAAAGATATTCAAAAATTTTAAAATGGTTGGGGTTGAGCTTGGGTGTTTATATTATTACGGCTTTTTTGGTTAAACAGAATTGGGGAGAAATTGCTTTTGACCTTTTTATTCCTAAAATTGAACTTAATCTCGGTTATATAACTACTATGATTGGATTTTTAGGGACAACGATTTCGCCTTATTTGTTTTTTTGGCAAGCATCGGAAGAAATTGAAGAGGAAATAATGGAAAATAAAGTTAAAGATTTTAATTCCAAACCAAATGTAAAACCAATGGCAATTAAAAAAATGGGGATAGATACAAAAGTAGGAATGATATTTTCTAATTTAATGACTTTCTTTATTATTATTACCACAGCAGCAACATTGCACGCTAACGGAATAACAGATATTCAAACACCGCAACAGGCAGCGTTAGCCCTAAAACCATTGGCTGGAAATTTTGCTTATCTTTTGTTTGCTATCGGAATTATCGGTATTGGTTGGCAATCAGTGCCAGTGCTGGCTGGTTCAATTGGATATGCCATGTCAGAAGCGTTTAGTTTTAAAGAGGGGTTATCGAAAAAATTTAATAAAGCTAAGTTTTTTTATGCAGTTATTGCCATAGCAACTTTGGTTGGAGTAGCCATAAACCTTTTAGGGATTAATATCATGCAAGCGTTGTATTATGCTGCTGTGGTTAATGGAATTGCCGCGGTGCCACTAATTGCCATAATTATAAAACTGTCTGATGACGAAAGAATTGTGGGGAGATTTAAAACTAAAAAACATAGCCGAGTAATAGCCTGGGTTGTATTTGGATTTATGTTGATATCAGTATTGGTAATGTTAGGACAGATGATTCTGGGAAGTAAGTTTTTTTGAATTGTTGTATTTGCGACCAGTGAGAGCTTTGGACAAGGCTTCGCGATAAGCAATCTTGGGTAAAGAATCTCTGTAGTCTTCAAGATATTTTAAAACTTCATCTTTGTGGAAAGTAGTCAGAGAACGAAGTAACCAAGACACTGCTTTGGTAATTAGGATATCTGTCTCCCCTTTTAGATTTTCGATATTTTTAAAGGCTAGTTTTGATAATTTAGAGTCGTCTGATTGACGAACAGATTTAGTCAACAAAACCAAAGAGGCTCGACGTTTGTTGACATTAGAATCTTGATTAAATTTTTTGAGAATTTTTTCCCATTCAGACCATTTGGTTAAAACATTTTCAGCAGTGAAAATTGATTGACAAAGAACATCATCTTCTGCCCAACCATGGGTATAATTTAGCCATAAATCTAAATTTTGGGGATCAAAATTTTTGAGAGTTTGGGGGCAAAGAGATAAGATCATTGGACCTAAAACAATTTCGGTGTAACTTTTTCCATTTTGATAAAGAGAATTTAAAAGTTGAATAATTTCGTCAGAACTTAGATTATTTTCTTTAAAGATTTTTTTGGCTAAGTCGGTAATTTGTTTGGTAGTAAATCCATGATAGTGTTTGTTGGTGCCGATATATCTTTGACCAAAATTCAATCTCCCTAAATCCCTCTTTGACAAGAGGGACTTTTCTAATTGATTGATTTCTTTTAAAATTTGTTGGTGGATGGGATGAAGATTAGTCATTTTGAAGTTTAGCAATAACTAATAAGCGTTTTAAAGTGGTTCCTGGTGGCCAACAAGTCATGAGAGTTAATTGATTGTTACCAAAATCGCGGTTGAGATAATCAGCTTGTTTGGCATCAACAGTTTTAATGTCGGTAACTGAATAAGAATATTTTTTATTTTTAAAATAAACAAAAATTTTGTCGGATGGTTTTAGTTTATTTAATAAATAAAAAACGGCGTTGTATTGATTGGCTTGATACCAATTACCAGCAGAATGGGCAAAAATAAAAACGTTACCGTTTTTGTCGGGAGTGTCAGAAGTTGAGGCTTGGGCGACACCCTGAGTAAGTGCTTGTTGATAAATATTGGAATCAAAAGGGTTAACTCCAGGGATGACTTTGGTGTTGGCGCTAATTTTTGGGATAACGATAGAAAAATCAGTGTTAATTGGAGTAGGTTCGACCCCTTCGACACGCTCAGGATTTTTCTTATTTATCTGATAATTAATTTCGGATTTAATAACTGGAGAAAAAGTTTTGGCAGGAATAGTCAGAGCAATTAGAATGAAGATTATGCCAATAACAACTGATTTGGAAAAACGTGGTTTATTTTTTTGACGAATGTTTTTTACCTTTTCTGATTTTTTTGAAGACATAAATTATTATAGCCAAAAGAGCTAAACCAATGACAGTAGAAATAAATTTATGTCGGGTAATAAAATTACCAGATTTAGTTTCACTACCTAAGATTTGACCAGTGGATTGATCGCCTGACTGTTGTTCAGTTGATAAATTTTCTGGATTTTCAGGAGAAATATTATTACCAACTACAGGAATAGCTCCTGAATTAGTGGTGGTTGTGGGATTAACAGTAGTAGTATCAGTGATGGTGGTATAAACTCTATCTCCAGTTAAACCTGAACCATTGCCGGCATCATCAAAAGCACGAAGAGCAAAATAATAAGTTTTGGAACAGTCAGGAACATTATTTAAAATATCAGATTCTTGATTTGAACCGATATTAAGAGAATGGACTAAAGATTCATTGTTGGCAGAAAAATTAGAGTCGGTGGATCGATACAACTCAACTTTAACGGTCTTGCCGTTATCATTGCCGGTTTTAAAGTGAATTTTAAAATCACAATTATTAGTCTGCTCTTTTCGATAATCAGTTGGAGTATCAGGAGTAGAATTTTTATAATCTAAACTAACAACATTACTAATAAATAGGCCATTGGCGCTAACTTTGAACTGGTACGAACCAGTATCAGTAATAGCTGAGGATAAATCACAGTGTGAGGCATTACCACCAGCAGATAAAGTGATATCAGAACCGAACTGAACAAAATCGGAATCAGTTGGACCCTTTTTAAAACATTTGGCAACTATTGGGTTATTGGAACCAGAAAGATCTAAAGCAACAAATTTTAGTTGCAAATCTTTGGTGTTGGTAGGAGTTTTGGGAACTTCTACTCTAACCGACAACTCGGCGGCTTGGACAGTAAAAATTTTAGCCAAAGCTAAAAAGGTAAATAAAGGCATGATGAAAATTGATAAGATCTTTTTTGCCATAGTTTTGGATATTTTATCATTTTTAATTAAAATTAATCCAAAAGCTCCGAGGATAGAACTAAGGATTAGCCAAAGAGTAGCTGCCCCAGTTGATGGCAACTCAGTAGAAGCACCAAGAACTTGACTGGTAACGTGATTTACTTGTGCAACTTCGGCAGAAACTGAATTTTGACTATTACGATTGACAGTGACATCAGTACCGACAAAATTAGTATCGACATAACCTTCGGGGTTAGCAGTAGCTAAAAGACTATGATTAGGATCATAACCATAAACAGCTGAAGCATAGGCTAAATCAGCATACTTACCGGCTTGTTGATCAGTAGAAATATCGGCAGTATAGACTAACTTTATTTTATCTGTTGGTTTAAGTTCACCTAAATTAGTTAGATCCCAAACACCAGGAGAATGGTATTGAGGTTCGCTGACTACCGAATTTTGTAGTTCATCATTTTTATAAACCTTGTAAGAACCAATTCGATATTTAAAACCATTACTTAATAAATCAGTTACTTTAAGATTATTAATATTATTATCGGAAACATCTATATTAATAGTGTAATCAACTGAGTTACCTGGGCTTAATTCTGACCCACCAGAATTGTTTGATTTGGAGATATTGGCTTTTGGAGTGAGGCGTTGATTACCAATGTAACAAATTTTATTATTTCCGGAAGTAAATGTTAGATGGTTCCCAGAACTATATGAACCACTGCCTTGATTGGAATTAGAATCATTACCATTACTACAAACGATGTCTGTTACTCCTCTTACTTCACACCCAGTTCCCCAATCATAGTCTACATATTGGTTGTCAACATAATTACTGCTAATTGATAAAACTGGAGGTTCATAATTCATACCCCATTGGAATAAATGACAATTGTTGATTGACGGGTCAGTACAAGGTTTGTCATTTCCATAAGATACTAAATTAGAATAACCTCGAACATGACAAGCCCAAAGTGCACAAGTGGCAGCATCTTTACAACCATTCCACCCTTCACAGTTTCCATGATGACCATAGGCTTCGCCTGTTTTAGTGATTCGAACACCACCAACTTGATCTTCACAATAAATATTGGTTTGATGCCAGCCTGGCTGGGATGAAAGATTTTCGCCAAGATCGTATTCACCAGGAACTAAATTATTAAAGTTAACTTGACCTTGGATGTCAGTGTTAAGAGATGTTTGACCAGTAAGATTAATCATCCAATCTGATAAATTGCTTTCCCCTTCATCTTTCTTACCATTGCCATTAATATCGTTAAACTTATAAACCGTAAGGTTGCTTAGTTGTTGATTGGCAATTTTACAATTTAAAGTTTGACCAGCAGTTAGGGTTATTTCGTGAGAGTTATCATTATCAATATTTCGGTCGCCATCACAAATAATATTTGTTTGTCTCCAGCCATCTTGAATGGTTTCGCTTAGATTGTAGCTTCCAAAAGATACTTTATTAAAAGATGCTAAACCATTGGCATCAGTAACAACTGATGTTTGACCAGTAAGATTTATGGTCCATCCAAAGAGATTAGATTCGCCTTCGTCTTGATAACCATCACCATCTTTATCATTAAATTTGGTGACATTGATGTTGCCAAATTTGTATTGATTGAGAACAATAAGAGTACGAGTTTGATCAGCTTCTAATACTATATGACCGTCAGAGGATGTTTGACGTTGTCCGTCGTTAGTTGAATCAGCATCAAAAAGCTGGCCGCTATATTCATAAAAATTGTCATTTATATTATTTTGGCTAGCAACTCCATCATTATATTTTGGAATAGCCCAATAATTATTTGAAATTGATTCTTGACCATAATAATAATTACCTGGAACTAGATTTTCATAAGTAGTACAGGTGGTATTGTCAACTTCCGAACCAAATAATTTATCAGAATAAATTAAAGGGTTGGTAAAAATAGAAGTTCCAATGACTCCAGTTGGAGCACCTTGAGAAGTACTTTGATCAAGACCAGAAATAGTGAAAGTAGAAGTTGGGACAGTAGATCCGTTTACTATATTACCAGCACTATCTAAGATAACTTTACAAACTTTGATATTACCGGTTTTTCGGGTATTAGTGATAGTACAAGTGACATCATCGCCAGGATTTAAAGTGACACCAATAGAATTGGTAGTGCCATTAGCTTCATTTGAGCAAGACCATTGTTTTAAACGATAAGCGTCTTTTTGGTCTTCAGAAATAGTGTATGAACCAGCAGCTAATTCTTTTGTTTGACCAGTAGCGATGTTTTGATCACCATTGGCAATATCCCAAGTCCAATCAGTAGCATTTGAGTTATCAATTACACCATCATTATTGGTATCAACTTGTTTGATGATAGTGAGTTTGGCATGTTTAGTGTTGGTGATAATGCAAGTTTTGGTTTCACCTTTGACAACAGAAATATTTTTACAACCATTATAAGAAACTTCATATCCAAGAACTGAGGTTTCGGCAATATTGTAAGTTACACCAACATTAGCATCAATTAGATTACTGCCATCATTTTCAAAATTGACAGCTGATTCACCATTAACTGAGAAACTAAAATCAGAATAATTAGTAGCGCCGTTGGAAATTACTTTAACAACATTTATAAATCCTGAAGGATATTGACAACCATTATTATAAATTGTTTTACCTTCAGTGGTCCAATTTTTACCAGGGTAGAAACCGCCGATATAGTAAAATGGAGGGATTATATCGCCCCAAGAATGATCGGCAATTCCTGGATACCAAACGCCACCATTGTGACCATTGTGACCATCAAGATCGCCAGATTTATCAGGAGTATTGGTCACATATGGTTTCTTTTGTGAATTATCGGCATGACAAATGGTTACTTTTGGTGTGTTTAATTCTAATTTACAAGAAGCATTGCAGGAAAAATCGCTTGAAGGTAAACCACCTAAATCATTTTTATCACATTCTTCGGCGTTATTTTTTATACCATCACCGCAACGTTGGATATAAGTGTTGGTGATTGTACAAGTGGCAGATTGTCCTTCGGTTAGGGTAATGCTTGAACCAAGCAAACTTCCGCCAAGACAAGACCAACTACTCGAATTGTAATCAGCTGATTCAGTTTCGCTTAGATTGTAAGTCCCAGCATTTATATCTTGAATAACACCAGAGATAAAGCTAGTGTCATTAGCTTTTAAAGTAAAATCAGAAACTTTAGCTTGACCACCGCCAAGATTGACAACAGTTTTTGTTAAAGTTAATTTTGGAGAAATGTCATCATTGGTGATAGTACAAGTTTCGGTTTCACCGGCACCCAATGTGATATTACAAGTATTTTCTGTTTGAGAATAACCTGGTAAAAGTGTTTCACCGACTGAATAATTTCCTGGGGTTAAGCTAAAAACAGTACCATTCTCGTCACCAGAAAATGAAGTACTCCCCATATTTAGGATAAAGTTTGAAGCTGTTTTTTGTCCCCCATTATTATTAACCACATGCTTTTTGACAATTAAAGTGCCAGTATCGCGAGTGTTAGTAAATGTGCAAACTAAATTTTGACCAGAAGATAAAGTAATTGTTTGACTTTCAGTGGCACCATAATTACGATCAGCACTGGCGGCACCATTGTTACAGATTAAAGAAGTAACGTGATATCCCGTTCGCTGTTGTTCGGAAATAGTATAAGAACCGGGATACAAATTGGAAACTGTGGCACCAGTTGAATATTCAGTATTACTATCTTTAATTAAATTCCATTTCCAAGTGGTTGAATGAGTTTCATCAATGTCTCCGTCGCCGTCAGTATCAACATTTTTATAAACTAAAATTGAAGCAAATTGGGTATTAATAAAATCATTACCAAGATTGTTTTGACCAGGAGTAAGAGTTACATTTAAGCTTTGGCTACTACTGTTGTACCAACCAGATCTTGAGCCTTCAGTCAAAGTGTAATTGCCTGGAATTAAATTGGTAAAACTATATGAACCATTTTGATCTGTAGTAGTAGAAGCATTAGTACCTGTATCATTATTAACTAAGGTTACGTTCCAATTGGCAACTGGGGTCCTATCATCTGAGGTCATAACATTTCCATCATTATCATGATATTTTTGACCACCTATTACTCCTCGCATAGTATTGGTAAAGGTACAGGTAATATTTTCACCGGCAGATAAATTAATGGCAGTATTAGAACTATTATCAGTACAAGTAGCGCTAGTTAAATCCCAACCAGTAGTGGCAGATTCAGTTACTGAGTATGTACCTGGTAAAAGATTAGTAAAAGTTTTACTGCCGTTAGAAATATTTCCATCATCTGTCAAGGAAAAATTACTCAGTCCAGTTCCACTTGTAGTGAAAGAAAATGATTGAGAACTATCTGGAGTAGAATTTTTGACAATAGTCAAACTGCCATACTTGGTATTGGTAATAGTACATTCTTCGGTTCCACCAGCAGCAACAACTTTATTAGTACAAGTATTACTGGTTTGAGTCCAACCACTAGGTACAGTTTCTGTAACTGAATAGGTACCAGCGACAACTTCATAATTTTTATCAAGAGCATCAGTAACTGTGCCAGTATCAACGATAGTTCCAGTAGAATTTAAAAGATTAGTGGTAAAAACGGTTGAATCACCAGATGGAACGGTAGTTTTGTGAACAATCAAATGACCTTTTTGAGAAACAACGGTATCTTCAGTATCACTATTGTTTGAAGTGGAAATTTCTGGTGTTGTAGTTGAAACAACAGCAGTATTAGAAATTGAAGCATTAGAAGTGGAAACGGTACCAACAATAATTACAGTAGCAGAATTATTTCCAGTTAATGTACCCAATTCACATTGGATATCGGGGCCTATTTTATCTGAACAATTTCCAACACTAGGTGTAACGCTAGTTATACTAAACCCAGTAGGTAAAGTATCTTTAACAATTACATTTGCTGCTGGAACTGTTGTTTCATTCTTTGCAGTTAAAGTATATGTAAGTGTTCCATTATTATTAACTGGGTCTGGGGAATCAGTTTTTGTAATGGAAAGATCTGTTTTGTTTAAAAAGTTAATAAAATCACAGGAAATAGTATCATTATCACTTATAGAAATATTACCAATTCCATTTGTTATGGTTGAACCAACATTGATATTGTTTTGATTTTTACAAGCCGCTGACCCAAAACTATATCCAGGTAGTATATTTGTTTCTGTAATTGAATATGTATTGGTAGTAACTTTTCCACTATTGGCTTGACCATTACTATCAGATGTTAAATTTACTTGCGTTGTTCCACTAGATACAGTGTATGTCCAACCAGAACCACCTTTATTTGATTCACTAATTGAATCAATATATTTATTGACAGAAATTGATCCACCACAAAGTTTGTTGACGATTGTATTTAAAGCTGTTGAAAGATTACTAAAATTACTAGCGTTATAATAGGCATCACTACTGGAAATGGCTTCCATTCTTGATTGCATATCTGATCCGATTCCAATACCGAGAGTAATAATTCGTGTGCCTGAACTTTTAATGGCGTTAGCTACAGAAATGGCTGCATTATGTGAAGCGGTATCAAAACCATTTCCAGGTCCAGTTAACCCTGTTGGACTGCTTTCATTCGAAATATTTGTGTAATATTTGTTTGGATCGCCATCGGATGAAAAAACAACGAGATTTGGTACTGTTGGACGAGGGTCGGTCATTAATTTGGCTTTCAATAATCCGTCTTGCCAATTAGTACTACCACTAGCCGCAGGAACATTATCAATTGCTGTTTTGATGGCAGAAGCACTAACTCCAAAAACTTGTTGAACATGAGCAGTATCATTAAAATAAACTACAGAAAACTGAGTTGGAGTATTGGCTAAAGTATCAACAAAACTTTTAAAATCAGCTTTCATATCGTCCAAATTAGCACCAACACTGCCGGAATTATCAAGAATTAAAGTTACGTCGAGACCACAGGAATTACTAAGGGTTGGATTGGCAACAGTGACAACTGGTTCTGTGGTGTATATTTTGACTTCTACATGATCTAAATAAGCAGTACCATCATCTTTATTAACATCGACTTTTATTTTAAAGTTGGCATCAGAAAAATCGGTTACAGTCCAGGATTCTCCCCACAAATCTGCAGATCCACCAAGTGTTTGAGTGGAATCAGATGTCGACATAGTAGCTTTTTGACTTGAAGTATATGTATTATTAGATGCATTCCAAATTGAAACTTCAAAATCTTTTCCAATATTTGTTTTCCCTTTCACTAGAACTTCTATTCCATTTATTACAGAACCTGGGGTAATAGTAGTAGGGTTACTAATAACAGGGAATCCATATTCTGCATAGTCATTTTTATAATCAAAAGTGGCATAATCATTATCTGAAACCCAACCTTTATCAGGGTTACCTACACTGTTGTTGCTAATAGTAGAGTTGGCTGTTACTAAAAATATCGTGAAATGGTTTATTTCTTTACCAACAACTTTGTCGCTTTGTTGTTCGGTGTCGGAAACTGATTTTATTTCACTATCTAAGACACCGAGCTTGGCGGCGTCAATGGATTTTTCGATGTAAGAAATACCGGCATTATTGTCGGAAGTTTTGGGTAAGGTAATGTCGTATTTGAAAATTCCATCCATCATATCGGTGGTGATATCGTAAGCATATTCACCAACATTAGTGGTATTTTCGGGTAAATTTAAATCGCTAGTTTTGACTCGTTTAATTTTTAGTGTTGACAATAAAGAATCGTTGGTAGGTAAACATTTGAAAGTGACAGTGACGTTGTTATCTTGAGGGAAAATATATTTGACGCCTAATTTGACTTTTTCTTTGGTTTCATAAAGATCTTTTTCGGAATTGTAATTCCAATCAAATTCAGTGGTGTCTTTGATGGATTCAACTTCAGTTAAACAAGTTTGTTGGATAACAGGAGCAACTGTTGGCGTTGGCTCGACACTAGGAGTTGGGGTTGGTTGAGCAGTTGGAGATGGATCAGAATTATCATTTTGATTATTTTCTTGATTTGCTGGTTGATTATCTAATGAAGGAGTGGGAGATAAAATTGGGGTGTCTGTTGGAGTAGTTGTGGGAGTTGATTCTGGAGTTGGTTCGATTGTGGGAGTAATTGTTGGTGTATTTTCTGGGGTGACTAATGGAGTTGGAGCAACTGTTGGAGAAATTTCTGGAGTTGGAGATAATGGTAAAACTGGTTCAGTCGGAGTTGGTTTATCGGGAGTTGGAGTGACAATATTAGATGGTTCTGGTGTTGGGGTATTTTCAACAATTGACGGCACAGCTCCTTCCGGATCAGAGGCATAAACCGGTTGAATCGCGATTAAAAAAGGCAGAAAAGAGTTCAAAAACAAGGACAAGTTAGCAAGAATCGCGGCAGTTTTTCTTGCAATACCGAAGTATCTCATAGGTCGATATTGTGAAATTAATTGGTAAAAGTACTCTGCCCGCAGTATAGCGTTTTTTTATAAGATTACAAGAGACTGAAAAAAGACTTAAGATTTTTTTCTAATAATCAATATAGGAATGAGCCAGGAAAAAATATTTCCGACCCAAAAATATTGTTTAAGCCACGAAATGCCGCAGCCATATTTTTTAAGCAATAACCAATCAATTACAAGACACATTGAAGAAAAAATAAAAGGAATAAGATTTAAAAATTTATGAGAATATTTTAAATAAAAAAAGTTAAACACAAAAGCAATAATAAAAAGGATTGGCAACCATCGTCCAGAATTGGAAACTGTTTTTTCACCAAGGACTTGACCCGAATTGCTTGGTTGATCAGTTGGGGCTGGTTTTTCGTCGAGGATATTATTAGTATCAATATTAGTTTTGACGCCTAAAATTTCTGGTGAGGAAGTTGGGGTTGATTGAATTGATTGAATTGATTGAACTGGTGTTTGTAATTGGGTTGGGGTTGGAGTATTGTCAGGAGAATTAGTTGGTTGATTAGTTGGAGTTTGAGTTGGTGTTGGGGTATTTGTAGGAGAATTAGTTGGTTGATTAGTTGGAGTTGAAATAGTTTTGTCGATATCGGCCGGGTTGGAAACTACTAAAGTAGTATTGCAATTGTTGGCCTTATCACAAACATTTGGAGTGATTGTACAAGTTTGATCGATACCTTCAGTAGAAATAGTACAGGTTGGATCAGTATAATTATTTAATAAATTTAAATCAGAATATTGGAAATTAGAAATCTGATTAGTGTTGTACCAACCAGAAAAAGAAGTTTTGGAAATTAAATTTGGTTTGAGGGAATCATAAGTGATGGAACAAATATCCGACCAATCAGAAACATTGCCGGCAGTATCTTTGGTGCGAACTTTTATGTTATGCAAGCCTTCATTTAAAGACCCACGGTATTGAGATTGAGTAAAATATGTTTGCCACAAACCGCGAGTAAGGCCATCAGTTTTTGGATAATCAATTAAATAATCGTATCCGGCAATGGCAACATTATCGGTGGAATCACCCCAATCAACGGTGAGATATTTTTGATTAGTAAAAGAGCCGCAAGTTAAATCGGGATTTTTAAAACCTAATATTTGAGGTTTTATAGGAGGATCTTTGTCAATGTTAGAAATAGTAATGGTTTTAGTGGTAGTGTTGCCGGCAGAATCAATGGCAACAAAATTAAAAGAACTGTTTTGAGCAAAGGTATGGGTAGAGGTATTAAGACTGCCTTCATTAGTAGTGGCAGTAATGGAAATATTTTGGTTAGTGGGATTAGTGTTGTATGAATTAATGGTAATTACGGGTGGAGTTTTATCGATAATAAAGTGCAGACCTAAAACATCTCTAAATTGAGTGATACTGGGGATGTCTTTTCTGATAGCATGATCATAAACTTGATGGCTCATATAATATTCCCCTTCTGGTAGATCAGAAATACATTTAGTGAATGGTTCTGCTATAGTGATGGTGTAATTAGTGTTGGAAAGATGAAATAAATTTGGTTCATTTCTCCAACTGCAATAAGCTTTTTTATTGTTTTGAGAAAAATTAAAACTGCCATTGTCTTGGGCTTGAAAAATCACATAGGAATCTTGTAAAAGTTGTGATGATGGATTTGAATCGGTGTAACTACCAGTAAAACTAAGTTTGTTGAGACTATTTATGTAGGCAATTGGTCCGTTAAATTCGACCCCATCGAGGTAATGTTTGAAGGTAGCAGTTGGTGCAATTGAATCAATAAATAATTCACCAGTTGTGGTATCGGTGCCAATATTACCAAGTAAATCAGTAGCTTTGGCGATAACATTATAAATACCATCAGAGATTGATTGAGGAAGACTGACTTGCCAAGTGCCATTGTTATTGTTGATACCGTTGTAAAAAATACCATTAATTTCAACCGAAATTACGGCGGTATTGTCATCGATATTCCCGGTGATTTTTGGTGTTTTATTGTTGGTTATTTGTGAATTGACACTGATTATTGGAGAAATACTATCGATTACCCAGCTATAAACAGCGGGGGTAGGATCAATGTTGGAAGTGGTGTCAATGGCCCGAACTGAAAAAGTATGACGGCCGTTGGAAATATTTTGGTAACTTTGTGGGCTAAGGCAAGAGGAAAAATTTTGATCGTCTAATTTGCATTCAAATGAAGCAGTTTCATTACTGGAAAAAGTAAAATCAGCATTTTGATTTTGAGTAATAATTTGTGGTTGAGTAAGAATATTAGTTTCTGGCGGAGTAGTGTCTACAACAGTAATTTTGTTTAATAAAGCAAGAGACTTATTGATTGAAGTTTCGCTACAATTTTCATCAGAAAAAGCGTTGAAAGTAATATCGTAAGTACCGACATTAGACGGAGATAAAATATTAAAAGTTTCACTATAAAAGCCGGAAGAATCATGATTTGGAGTGTTGATACAAATGGCAGACTGCCCAGAAAAAATATATTGAGTTGAATGCCAATTGGCACTGTCGTTTGGAATAGAATTATCTAACCAAGTATTAACATTGATGCTGGCAGATATGGTTTGATTTGGTTCTGTTTGGGTGTGATTTAAATTGGCTAAAGTTACCCAAGTACTGGCATAAATTGGCTGAGTGATTAATGATGATGAAAATAAAAAAAGAAGAAAAAAAGATACGAAAAAATTTTTAATAAAATAATATTGTTTCATGGGGCAGATACCAAGAAAAATAAAACTAGTTTCAGTATAAAGACTTTAAAAAAAGATTACAATTGGCTGAAAAAGAGATTAGAAAATTATTTTTGTTTTAAAAGCCGGGCAACAGTATCTCTTAATCCATAAGTATTGGAAAGATTATTTATATTTTCTCTGCCCATTCTAATTTTTTCAATTGTATCTTTGAGACGAAAATAAGGAGAACTCATCTTTGTGTTAATTTCTATTTTATCTAGTTGATCAAGAACATAATTTAACTGACTAAAATCTTTTACTTGAGTAATATACTCTGGCGTTACTGGTGTGTTAAGTAATCGAGCGGTGTCGAAATCAACTTTTACAGAACGAGAATTGATAACCCCATCAGAATCAGTTGTGCTTTTATCAACCATAATGAACCCTTGTTTATAGTTAATATAATGAATCTGCCAATCTGGTTCTATTACACCTGAAGAATGTTCAATCTTTATATGATCACCAATTTTGGGCAAAAAAGTACCAAGCTCCGGTGATGAAGAAAACATTTCTGGTTCGCTGATTTTTACTACAAGAGCAGTCATGTCATCTGGTTTCGATCGAAATGATCCTTCTTCACTTCTGGCAACTGATTGGCTGATTATTTTTTTGGTAATATCTTGGGTTGGTTCTGAATAATTTTGGGTAAAAATAGATTGAAGTTCTTGATTGGTTAAATTATCGTGAACACCATCAGTGGATAAAAGAAAAGTATCGCCTGGTTGGATTTCTAGAATAGTTATAGTTATTGGATTGCTCTCCTCTGGGTTTTGCCAAGAATTACTTTGGGTTTGAGGCGTTTTCTCTAATATCCCATCATGAAAAATATATCCCGAATTATCTCCAATGCTAGATATAGCAACTTTATGCCTCCCATCTTCATCGCGAAAAAAGACCGCACAAGTGGACTTTACCCCAACGTTAGGATTTCCATCAGTGAAGCTTAAAATTTGATTTTTGGCATGACGAAAAGCATATTTGAGTTTATTTGTTACAGTTGTTTGTGTTTCGTTTTTTTGGATAGAGTTTCTAAGATACTCATAGACAACCTGACTAGCGATTCTTGCAGCTTCTTGAGCATCATCACCTCCACCAACTCCATCGAAAACAGCACAAAATTTTTTTTGATAATTATAAAAATTTACATCTTTATTATTATTTGGATGTTCTTTAGAAGCAACGGTAGAAGCGTCCATTTCAATTCTTAGTTGTGGGAGCTTCGGTTTTTCGGGAGTGCTAATATTTAGAGAGGCAACATCCGGTTTGGTAACAACAGCTTCTGGCATATGTTCATCTTAGCACAGGAATAAACTTAAAAAGTATAAATAATCTGCTCGAAATTGATAATTTTATTGTTAGTATCGACTTTTATCCTTTTGTATATAAAATGTAAAACGGTGTTTGATAAATTTTTTATTTAATGAAATAAGCGACTAAAAAAAATAGTATACTTAGTTAGGGTGATAAATATTTTATCGTTTATATTTAGACCAAATAAATATACTTGGATTGGTTTTGGATTGTTGGTTTTGGCAATATTGTTAACTCCAGTTATAATTGGAATTTTTATTTATCCGATAGCAATAGTATTTATGGTTTTTGGATTTCATTTATCTTTGTATGAATTAATTCCTGGACATGAAAAATTAACTAAAAAAATTATTAATTCATATAAACCCTATTTTCACTTATGGAAAAAATAGTTGCAATCGGTTTTTTTATATTTTTCTTGTTGATAGTCGTCCTACCAATAAGTTTAATTATTAAATTGGTTTTAAAATCAAAAAAAAGCAGTTGGAGTGGTGAAGTGATTGATAAGAAACACAACACGACTACTGATATGGACGATAAAACAATTGAGTCTTATTATGTAGTAGTAAAAATGGATGATGGAAGTCGGGATAGAAATATTGGATTGTCACCACAATTATGGGAAACATTTGAAGTCGGTGACAGAATTCATAAAGATGCTGGAAAGTTGTTGCCTACGAAAGGTTAATTTACTTGTAGTTTTTGATAGCTTGACCAACATTAGCTGCAAAGTTGATTAGTTCGTCACCAGAAAAAGCGTTAGCAGATGATTGATGGACAGAGATAAATTTCTCATCACCTAGGACTAAATAAATATTATTTAGTTGACCATTCTCTTGATAAACTACCATATTTCTCATAGGAATTTTTGGATCTTCGGAAGTAGTTCGGCCCATTTCTTCATTCCCCTTTTTTTGATTGGCAATGGTTAAATATTCAAAAACCAAGGTAATATATTTTTGGTCATCTAAATAATAAGTGCAATTGTATAGACTCCAATGATCTGGGGCTTTGGTTTTGACAATCGTCTGACCCAAAGCATTACTAATAAATTCTTTGGTAAATTGTCCACAAATGTCTTCAACAATATAGTAACTTTTGTCTTGACGGCTGGGCTCGCCGGGATATTCGATAAAACAATTACTTAGTTGTTTACCTTTGTCACCATACCCTTCGATAGAAACTTCTTTTGGTTGACAATTATTTGTTTGTTTAGATTCTTGAGTTGATTGATTAGAAGTTGGAATACCAGTGACGCTATTAGGAGAAGTAATTTTTTTGGTGCAACCGGATAAAACAAAAGAACTAATTAACAAAGTCAAAAACAAAGAGAGTTTTTTCATATGTTGATTAAAAAGTATAAATTATTTTATCAAAATTAACAATTTTATTCTTTTTATCGACATTTATCCCCTCTTTTTTGTAAAGTTGGTCACGCCATTTGTTGTGTTCTGGGTCAAACCAAATTTTGCCATTACTATAGACAATTCGATGAAAGGGAATACAATCGACATCGGGTGATTTGGATAAAATGGTGGTGATCATGCGAGACATCATAGGATGACCACCGGCAGCAGCGCAAATAATGCCATAAGTGGTGACTCGACCGGATGGAATACTCAAAGCCAACTGCCAAACTTTTTGGTAAAAAAGAGATGGTGGTTTTTTGGTCATGGATTATTTGTGGTTTGTAGAGACGCCACGCATGGCGTCTCTACAATAATAAAATTTAATTTTTCGGTTCGAGATAATTTTTTGATTCTAGCCTCTTCAATCGAAGCTTCAGATCGATTATTAAATTCTTTTGAATAAATTAATTTTACCGGACGGTGGGCTTTGGTATATTTGGCACCAAGTTTGGAACTATTATGTTCTTCTATTCTTCTATTTAAATTGGTGGTAATACCGGTGTAAAAAGTGTGGTCGGAGCATTCCAAAATATAAACAAAGTACATGTTAATTAAATTTTATAAAATTTATCTTTTTCCCAATTAATTGGATTATTAATTATATAATTTTTGATTTTAATTAGCTCTGGTTTGTCTTTGACGATAATGTCGTGGTAACGGGGTTGCCAGGCAAAAAAGACGGTTTTGGGATTGATTTGACGGGTAACGGCGGATTTAAATTGTTGAATAACTTTTGGAATTAATTGGTTTGATTTTTGATTTAATCTTAAATAATAATTCGGGTGGTTACGATGGCTGTAATTAATTAATATCTCATTGGAATGTTTTTGTAGAGACGCCATATATGGCGTCTCTACATGGAACAGAAGATGCACATGATTTGGCATAACAACGTATTCATCCAAATGTATGTTTGGAAAATGTTTTGGGATATCAATTAAACATTGATTAACGATTAATCCCATTTTGGACAACTCCATTTGATGATTAATTGTTTTCCCAAAGAAATTATTATGATTAAGAGTACAGATGGTAATGAAGTAGATTCCAGGGGTGGAATAATCAAAGTTTTGGAGACGAGATGATTTTAGTTTGTATTTATCGGCAAACCGATCGTTCATTATCTTTTCTTTTCAACAAAATATTTTTTGTCTTTGATTTTGTCGGGTAAGAGAGATTCTTTGGAATACATTTGGTAACCTTTACCATAACCGGCGTCTTCCATTAACTTGGTTTCAGCATTGCGGAGATTAAGCGGTATTGGAAGATTGCCTAAATTTTCGACATCGCGACTGGCCAGTTTAAAAGCTTCGTAGGCACTACGATCTTTGGGAGATTTGGCCAAATATGTGACACCATGAGCTAAATTGATGGAACATTCGGGATAGCCAATTTGGGTGACGGCTTGAAAAACTTGATTGGCCAACATAAGAGCACTGGAATTGGCAATGCCAATATCTTCACTAGCAAAAATGACCATACGACGGGCAATAAATTTGGGATCTTCACCAGCATTAATCATCCGAGCTAAATAATAAAGAGCAGCGTCGATGTTGCTAGCGCGCATACTTTTGATAAAAGCAGAAATGGTGTTGTAGTGTTCTTCACCTTTTTTATCGAAACGAAGGAATTTATTTTGAAGAGTATTAATCAAATCTTCTTTGCCCAATTTATTGTAAAGAGTAAAAGCATTATCGATCATGGTAAGAGCCTGACGAGCATCACCGTTGGCCATTTTGATCAGCCATTCTTTGGCATCTTTATTGATTTTAGTTTTTAAAACTTTGACAGCTCGGGTAATAACTTCACCGATTTCTTCATCAGATAACTCCTCTAAGATAAAAACTCGGCAACGGGAAAGAAGTGGAGAAATGACCTCAAAACTGGGATTTTCGGTAGTAGCCCCAATTAAAGTGAGAGTACCTGATTCAACATAAGGTAATAAAAAATCTTGTTGAGCTTTGTTGAAACGATGAATTTCGTCTAAAAATAAAATCTTTTTATAAAGCCCCGGAGTGTTTTCACCGACAATTTTTCGGATGTCGTCTTTGCCAGCAGAAACGGCAGAAAGTTCATGAATTTCAGCACCAGTTTCTTTGGCAATAATTTTAGCTAAGGTGGTTTTACCAACTCCGGGTGGGCCCCAAAAAATCATAGAAAAAATTTGATGATTTTCGATAGCCTGACGGAGAGGTTTACCAGGACCGACTAAATGTTTTTGGCCAATAAATTCGTCGAGGTTTTTAGGACGAAGAAGTGAGGCTAAGGGTTGAGATAACACTAATTAATAATTAAAAATTAATAATTAAGAATTTAAAGTTTTGGGTTAAATTCGGGTTTTGAATTAAGTATAGACTAGATATGTTTGATGGTCAATCGAAAAGATTAAAGATGTTTGATGATAAGTAAAGGAATGTACACATCTTTTCGGCAGGAAAAAATAAATTCAACTGCCTTGACTACAGACTCTAAGGGCAAAGCAATAGAACGATCAATAGGAATATCTCTTTTAAAGTTAGTGTCCATTAAACCAGGACAAAGACTAACAACTTTGATTCCATGAGGAGAAAGATCAAGTTGAAGTGACTCAGTAAAACCTTGGCAAGCATATTTTGAAGCGTGATAAACAGAATTGAGAGCTTTGGGATAATGACCGGCAGTGGAATTAACATTAAGGATAGTCCCTTCTTTTTGTTTTTTCATATGAGGAACTACGTACCTACAAAGATTCATCTGTCCAACGACGTTAACATTAATGACCCTTTTTAATTGAACTGGGTTATTATCATCAATTTCACCTTCAATATATGTACCGGCACTGTTGATTAAATAATCAATGCGATGGTATTTATTGATAATAAATTCAATAGCCCTTCTGACTGATCGATGGTCAGAAACATCACAAATTTGATAATCACAATTAAATTCTTTAGCAGTAGAGGCGGTAGTGTTTTCATCATAATCGAGGATTATAATTTGATAGTCGTTAAAAAAACGAGCAACGATTTCACGACCTAAACCATTAGCTCCACCAGTAATACAAATAATTTGTTTCATGAGCTGATTTTGACAAAATTGAGTCATAATTACAAGGTATAATCGAATACTTGAAATTTTATGAAAAAAGCTAGAGATAATAAAATAAAAATAATTTTACCAATATTAGGGTTAATATTGATTATATTGGCTGGAATTTTTGAATATAAAATAAAAATTCAAGGTAAGAAAATGTTAAGTTCGGGGTGGATTGTGACTAAATCTAGAGAAACTGTATTACCAGAAACAGCAAAAATAACAATTGTGCCAACGGCAACTTTATCACCAACACCAACGTCAGTGACAGTAGCAGGTATGAATCAAAATTATGGACCATGTGCCAAGATAAATGTATTGATGTATCACCATATTCAAGATGAAGAAACAGCGAAAAAGAATGGTCAGATGAAGCTGACAGTGACGCCGGATTTTTTTAGAAAACATCTACAATATTTAAAAGATAACCAATATAACGTGATAAATATTACCGATTTAAAAAAATTCTTTAATAATGGAGAGAGTTTACCTAATAAACCAGTGTTGATTACTATTGATGATGGTTATAAAGATAACTATGAATTTGCTTACCCGATTTTAAAAGAATTTGGAGTAAAAGCGACTATATTTGTGGCCACAGGATTACTTAACAATCCCGGATATATGACATGGGATGATTTAAATCAAATGAAAGATTTGGTTTATTTTGCCAACCATACTTGGTCACATCAAGGTTCTAATGGAACAAAAGAAAAATTAACAGAAGAAATTACTATGGCAGATAAACAACTCACTGATCATGGGTTGAATTCAGATAAAATTTTTGCTTATCCTTATGGAGGAGCGGGTAAAAAAGTTGAAGAAATTTTAAAATTAAATGGTTATGAAATTGCTTTTACTACGATTCATGGAAATATCTTGTGTAAAGGAAAATCTTTGGAACTACCTAGGGTTAGAGTGGGAAATGCTTCATTAAATTCTTATGGTTTGTAGCTACCTGTTTTTTTTGTGGGTATACGCTATATTTAATCAAAAAATCATTTAAAAAGAAATCCCTTTAATTTGATAAAATAGAGTTATAGAATTATTCTCATGAAATATATTTTTGTTACAGGCGGTGTGGTTAGCGGTTTAGGTAAGGGGGTCGTGTCGGCCTCAATTGGATTGTTGTTAAAATCTTCTGGGTTTAAGGTTAATCACGTTAAAATTGATCCATATTTAAATATTGATGCGGGCACAATGCGACCGGCTGAGCATGGAGAAACATTTGTAACTACAGATGGTGGGGAAATTGATCAAGATTTGGGAAATTATGAAAGATTTTTAAACCAAAGCTTTTTGAAAGATAACAATATTACTTCAGGGAAGGTTTATAAAAAAATTATTGAAGACGAAAGAGCATTTAAGTATGAGGGGCGTGATGTAGAAATGATTCCTGATGTACCAAATGAAGTAAAAAGAAGATTTTATGAAATGGAAAAAGGCTATGATTTTATGGTGGTTGAAGTTGGTGGAACTACAGGTGATATTGAAAATTTACCATTTTTGTATGCAGCTCGTGAAGTTGGTAGAGAAAGAGAAACTATGTATGTGATGGTGTCGTACATTCCATTTTTGAGAAATGTGGGAGAATTAAAAACAAAACCAACCCAACATGCAATTTCAGAATTAAGATCTACCGGAATAATGCCTGATATATTGATTACCAGAAGTGAAACTGGGATGGATGAGCCACGATTGGAAACTTTGGGAAAAAGATGTTTCTTGGATGATGGTTCGATTTTTGATGATCCAGATTGTTCTTCAATTTATAGAGTCCCGTTAATATTGGAATCACAAGGGTTGATGGATAGAATTAGAAAGCATTTTAATGTTAAAGGTCATCAAACTGATTTGTCGGCTTGGAAAAAAATGGTTAATAAAATGGAAAAAGCTGATAAAACAGTAACCATTGCGTTAGTAGGTAAATATGTAAAAGTTGGTAAAGGTAACCACAAAGATGTATATGTTTCGGTGTTGGAAGCAATAAAACAAGCTGGAATTGCTAATGATGTTAAAGTTGAAATAGTTGCGATAGATTCAAGTGATTTTAATCCAATGGATTTAAAAAAATATGATGGAATTGTGGCGCCACAAGGTTGGGGCAGCCGAGGAGTTGAAGGGATTATTGAAGCAATAAAGGTGGCTAGAGAAAATAATATCCCCTATTTGGGTTTGTGTTTTGGAATGCAAATGGCAGTGATTGAATTTGCCAAAGACGTGCTTAAACTTAAGGGAGCAAATTCAACAGAAGTGGATTCAAAAACTAAATATCCAGTAATTCATATAATGCCGGATCAAGCAGAATATTTAAAGAAAAAGCAATATGGGGGCACAATTAGATTAGGTTCATGGCCATGTAAATTAACAGCAAAAACAAAATTAGCTGAGGCTTATAAAAAATATGGTGATGATAAACAAGCTCCATGGTATACCGAAGATAATTTCAACACAAAAGATAAAGCTGAAGTAGTCTTTGAAAGACATCGCCATCGTTATGAGGTAAACAGTGAATACAGAGAACAGTTAGAAAAAGCTGGTTTAACTATTGCCGGAACATCTCCAGATGGTCAGTTGGTAGAAGCAGTTGAAATTAAAAATCATCCATTCTTTGTGGGAACACAATTCCATCCGGAATATATTTCTAGACCGTTAAGACCACATCCAATATTTTTGGCATTTGTGGAAGCAATAAAGAAAAACAAAAAGAACTAATTATTTTTGTTTTTTATCGAGACGGTCGAGTTTAAGGAATTTGATAGAAAAATAAACGACAAAAGCGATAATTAGGAAGTCAATTAGGCTGCTGATAAAACTACCAAATAAAATTTGAGCTGAGCCAATTTGAAGGTACATTTTATTTAAATCACCGATTTTTCCAAGAAGAAGACCAATAATTGGATTAATTAGATCGGTAACAAAAGCAGTAACTAATTTGGTGACAGAAGTACCCATGACGACACCAATGGCCAAACCAATAACTCCTTGCGATTGAATAAATTCCATAAATCCTTTCAGTTGTTTTTTCATCATATAGCTAATTATATCAATAGATGAACATGGCGTCGCCGAAACTGAAAAAGCGATATTTATTTTCAACCGCTTGTTGGTAGGCGTTAAAAATATTTTCTTTACCGGCAAAAGCAGAAACCAACATTAAAAGGCTAGACTCGGGTAAATGAAAATTAGTGATGAGAGCATCAACAAACTTGAACTGATAGGGAGGGTAGATAAAAATGTTAGTAGTTTTTTTACCAGGGACTATTTGGTTATTTTGATCAATGGCTGATTCGAGAGTTCGGACTGAAGTCGTCCCCACAGCTATAATTCTCTTGCCAGATTCTTTGGCTGTATTTAAACGTTTGGCGACACTTGGTTTAATCTCGTAGAATTCTGAATGAAGAGTTTTGGACTCAATGTTTTCAGGACGAAGATTTTGAAAAGTACCAAGACCAACATGAAGAGTGACATATTCAATCTGGACACCTTTGCTTTTTAATTGAGCTAAAAGTTTTTTGGTAAAATGAAGCCCGGCAGTAGGAGCGGCAGCGGATCCAGTTTCTTTGGCATAAACAGTTTGATATTCTGATCTAATTTGTTGTTCAGTTTGAGATGAGTGAATATAGGGTGGAATTGGAGTATGGCCAATTTTGTCTAGAATTTGGAAAAACTGATTATTTTTGTAATTAAACTTAATTTGAATTTGGCCTGTTTCTGGGTCACTTTGAATAACTTGCCCAATTAAATTATGATCAAAAATTATTTGACGACCAACTTTGGGACGAGGTTTAGAAATAGCCAACCAAGTATCACTATTAAGTTGATGAATAAGTAAGACTTCGATTTCTCCCCCACTATCTTTTTTACCAAAAAGACGAGCTGGAAAAACTTTACTTTGATTTAAAACCAAAACATCGTTAGGGCCAAGTAAGTTTAAGATGTCGTAAAAATGAAGATGATTGATTTGACTAGTATTTTTATTGAGAGTCAATAGACGACAGTGATCACGTTGATCACTCGGTTTGTCGGCAATAAGAGATTCCGGCAAATTGTAGGAATAGTCGGTAATTTTGAGAGACATTTGGCTATTTTACTAAAAGTTAGTTTAAAATCATGATCGAATAGTTGAGGAATGAAGCAAAACTTACCCAGGCTAAATATGGCCAAAGTAATATTGAAGCAGTTTTATTGTATTGACGAAACTTAATTATGGTCATCAAAATAGCCAACCAAAGAATTATAATTTCGTAAAAAGCGAGGGTGGGTGAACGAAGACCAAAAAACAAAATTGACCAAAAAAGATTAAGAAGTAATTGGACCCAAAACCAAAAAAGATTATTTTTTTTATTCCAAACTAAATAAAGAGCAATGCCCATTAAAAGAAATAAAAATGTCCAAACTGGAGCAAAAATCCAAGAAGGTGGATTGAAAGAAGGTTTGATTAAA
>Ga0209373_10000588_pt1 | contig 55713 bp, 61 predicted proteins | sample Higcelweek5metaG_FD_187173 | JGI IMG/M metagenome (GOLD analysis project Ga0209373, IMG submission 187173) | Freshwater pond sediment microbial communities from the University of Edinburgh, under environmental carbon perturbations - High... | ecosystem: Environmental > Aquatic > Freshwater >... | reverse complement strand
AAAACAATATTTTTGATAATGAAGGTTCAATGTTTAGTTTTAAAACTACAGCCGCAGTAACTCCAACTCCAACTGTTGAGTTAAAACCAGAAATAACCTTAACTCCAACAATAGCCCCAAATGCAACTTCGTCGGCTACTGGATCAACTACGTGTAATAGAACTACTGATTATGATAAAAATGGAGTGATTAATAGTATTGATTTTATAACTTGTAATAAAGGAACAACTACTGCAACATCAACCCCAACAGCTACTACAAATTGTGCTGGTGACTATAATAAAGATGGTGTAACCAATAGTTTAGATAGAATAAAGTGTTTACAAGACGGTAATAAATAGGGTAAAATACCAAATAATTAAAAAGGAGGTGTCAGTTAATTAATGCCAATCATAGTAAAAAAGAAAAAAGGTGAATCAAAAGACGATATTATCGGTAGATTTAGAAGGCTTTCCATGGAAGAAGATATTGCGGAAGAAGTTCGAAAAAGAGCTTCTTATGTAAAACCTTCTGAAGAAAGATATGCTAAAAAGAAAGTAATCGTCTGGCGAGATAAATGTCGCCGAAAATCTAAAAATTCAAGAAGACACAATGATTCGAGATAAACTACAAAAAGATAGTTTTGAGGCTTTAAAAGCCAGAGATAATCGACTGGTGGATGTTTTGCGTTTTTTAAAATCATTAATTGATAAAAAAGAGATGCAATTGCCACCAGGGTCTTTGACAGAAATTGAAGAAACTAAGATTTTAAACAAAGAATTGAAAGATAAGGAAGAGTCTAAGGAAATGTTTACTAAAGCTGGGAGAAACGATTTGGTAGAGCAATTGGACTATGAAATTGAGATTGTAAAGAGATATTTACCAGAATTAATTAGTGAAGAACAAGTTGCAAAAATGGTTGAAGAAGTAATTGCAGAAAAAGGTAATAATTTTGGAATGATTATGAAAGAAGTTATGATAAAAACTGCTGGAGCTGTTGATGGAAGTGTGATATCAAGAATCGTTAAGGAAAAAATTGGTTAAAAAGGTAGGGGCGTATCGCAATACGCCCGTACATAGAAGATTAATGGATAATTTAATTTTAATAAATCACAATAAAAATTGGGGTTTGGAAGAAGAATTAGTCCAAAAATTGGCTAAAAAAGCTTTAATTGAAAAGAATTTTCATAAAGATGTAGAGTTAAGTATTTATTTTGTGGGCAGAAAAAAGGCCAGAGATTTAAATATTAATTATCGTCAAAAAGATTATTATCCTCAGGTTTTGGGTTTTCCAATGTCGATGGAAACTGATGTGGATGGAAAAATTAGACTAGGGGATATTGTGATTTGTACTCAAAAATTGAAGTATGAGGTTAAATTTCAAAAGTCGACTTTAGAGAAAGTTTTGTATGCTTGGTTGGTACATGGAGTTGAGAATTTAATGAAAGGTTAACTAGTTTGATATAGTTAAAAAAATTATTGATACAGTTGCTATTATTGTAAAAATGTAGCTAATTTGGTTTAATCGTTAGATGTCAGTTTTTCACCTTAAATATAGACCAACAAAGTTTTCAGACCTAGATTTGGCCGATGTGGCAGAGACTTTAAAGAAGATTTTACAAGCTAAAGATATCCCTCAATCATTCTTATTTTCCGGACCAAAAGGAGCAGGTAAAACTTCAGCGGCCAGAATTTTAGCTAAAGCAGTCAATTGTTTGGATTTAAAAAATGGCGAACCTTGTGATGAATGTGAAAATTGCAAAGAAATTGAAAAAGGTAATTCTTTAGATATTATTGAAATTGATGCGGCTTCAAACAGAGGAATTGATGATATAAGGTCTTTAAAAGATAAAGCTTATTTGTTGCCAAGTAGATTTAGTAAAAAGGTTTTTATAATTGATGAAGTTCATATGTTAACTAAAGATGCTTTCAATGCATTATTAAAGTTAATTGAAGAACCACCTAAACATACAATTTTTATTTTATGTACGACTGATGCAGAAAAAATTCCCGAAACTGTTTTATCAAGATTAATAAAGATTGATTTTAGAAAAGGTGAAAAAAAAGAACTATTAAATTCTTTAAAAAAGATTATTAAGGGTGAAAAAATTGAAATTGATGAAGAAACAATTAATTTTGTTTTAGAAAAAAGTGACGGAAGTTTTAGAAATTTACAAAGAACTTTTAATGAAATTTATTTACAATTAGGTAATAAACTTGGTTTTAGTGAAGTAAAAAATTTTTTTGGTAATAAAAGTGGTGGTTATAACGAAGCTGATTTTGAAATTGATTTAGTTGAAGGTAATACAAAATTAATTTTGGAAAAGTTGGAAAAAATGGCAAATGATGGAGTTGATTTTTCTTTGTTTTTACAAAGCTTGATAAGTTTTTTTCAAAAGAAATTATTGAGTTTTTTTGGAGTAGGAATTAATAAAAACAAAGGATTAAATTTAAATGAAACAGAATTTTTAATTAATCTTTTAATCAAAGCGTCTAAACAAGAAAAAGATGTAGAAATTGAACAATTACCGTTGGAATTAGCAGTAGTTGATTTTGTTAGTCAAAAAAAACCCTCCGTCCCGCGGGAGCGGGACACCTCCCTTGACAGGGCGGCTGATAATGAAAAAAAAGATGAGGAAATAAAAATGGAAGAGCCAGTAATTGCTGAAGTTGTGGCTGATGAGGAAGAAATACTTTTAGTTGTAGATAATAGTGATGTAAATTTAGGACTAGAACAAGTTGAGGAAAAATGGGGAAATTTATTAATGGCAGTTAAACCATTTAATCATTCAGTTGAAGCTTTTTTAAGAGCAGCTAGACCTAGTTCAATTAAAGGAAAAAATTTAACTTTGGAAGTTTTTTATCCATTTCATAAAGAAAGACTAGAAGAGATTAAAAACAGAAAAATAGTCGAAGATGGTTTAACTAAAGTTTTTGGAAAAGATTTATGTTTTGATTGTGTATTGGGGAATAGTAAAAAGGAGCCCTTAGTAATTAAAAATGATACCCCAGTGGAAAATATTAGTGATGAATTGGCTCCTCCTCAAAACGATGATAAAAATAAAGATATTTATGATGTGGCGAAGGAAATATTTGGTTGAGGTATAATAATTAAGAATTAATAATTAAAAATTAATAATATTATGTTTGACAAAGCAAAAATGGTTTCTCAGGCTTATAAATTAAAAAAAGCAATTGAGTCTGAAATGTTAGAAATTGAGGAATCAGGAATAAAAATTAAAGTTAGTGGAGATCAAAAAATAAAATTTTTATCTGTAAACGGAATTGAAAATAAAATTTTATTGGAAACTATTAATAAGGCTTTAAAAAAATCTCAAGAAATGGCGGCTAAAAGAATGAAGGATATGGGGGGATTGGAGGGGTTGTTCTAGATTTTAGATCGTAGATGATGGATCGTCGATTATTAATTGTCGATTGATTATAAATATATGGCGGAATTACCAAAAAGTATTAAAAATTTAATTTCCTATTTTGAAAGGTTGCCAGGAGTTGGCCCAAAAAGTGCCAGTAGATTGGTTTTTTATCTTTTAAACACTCCGGAAAGTTTTGTGAGAGAGATGTCTAATTCACTTTTGGCAATTAAAAAAGAAATTAAAATTTGTAAAGAATGTTTTTCAGTAGCAGAAAGTGATCTTTGTGAGATTTGTGGTGATGAAAGACGAAATAAAAAAACTATTTGTGTGGTGGAAAAAGCGATTGATGTAATGGCAATTGAAAATATTGGAGGATTTAAATGGGTTTATCATGTGTTGGGAGGAGTGATTAATCCGCTTGATCATATTGGCCCAGATGATTTAAAAATAGATGAATTAATTTCTAGAGTGAGAAAATTTGAAATTGAAGATGAAGTAGAAGTTATCCTTGCTACTAACCCAACTATGGAAGGGGAAGCCACAGCTTTGTACATTAAAAAGAAATTAGAAGACTTGGGTTCTGCAAAGCAGAATATTAAAATAACCAGAATTGGAAGTGGTTTACCAATGGGGGCTGATTTGGAATATGCTGATCAAGCCACTCTAAGTCGAGCAATGGATGGACGACGGGAAATTAGATGATAGATCGTCGGTGTTAGGTCGTCGATAAAAAATAAGATAAAATAAAATAATTATGAATCAAATAGTTAATGATTTTGGAAAAGGATTTAAACAATTAGGAGTAGAAACGGTGGAAAAATTGGTTGAGGAAACTGGAAAAATTGCTGAATCAGTGATTACAGCTGGTGAACTTTTAAGTGATATTAAACCAATGAGCGATAATGAATTAAATCAAAAGAAAAATGAAGATGAAAGAAAAAAACAAGAAGAAATGAATAAATTGAGAAATCAAATGTCTGTAAGAAATGTGGATAGTGAAGTTAAACAAATATCTGACCAAAAGAAAAAAGAAGAAGATGAAAAAGAAAAAATGTTCTTGGAAAATTTAAGAAGACAAAGAGAAGAAGAAAGACGACAACAAGAAAATAATGGAATGGATTTAATGGGATCTAAAAAACATCATAAAGATAAAGGTGGCAACAAACATAAAACTCAACAACCAGATGAAACACAAATGTCGCAAACAGCCGAATATAAAGGTAAAATAGACTAAGGTTAAAACCCTTTGTCCCTTCGGGACATTTCCCTTGACAGGGCAATTTATAAGAAAATTTTATTTAAAATGAAAATTTATAATACGTTAACTAGACAGAAGGAAGAGTTTAAACCAATTTCTGCAAAGCAGAATGGTGATGGATCAATTGGAATATATTCTTGTGGACCAACTGTTTATTCTAGTCCTCATATTGGAAATATGTACGCTTATGTATGTTGGGATGTATTAGTAAGAACTCTGAAATATTTAGGCTATAAAGTTAATAATGTAGTCAACATTACTGATGTTGGTCATTTAACTTCTGATGCAGACTCTGGTGAAGATAAAATGGAAAAAGGTTCAAAAAAAGAAGGGATGACAGTTTGGGAAATTGCTAAAAAATATGAAAATGAGTTTTTAGAAAATTTAAAAGAGCTAAATATTGAAACACCTTGGAAAATGCCAAGAGCGACTGACCATATTGCTGAACAAATTGAATTAATTAAGAAAATCGAAGCTAATGGTTTTACTTATAAAACTTCGGATGGAATTTACTTTGATACTTCAAAATTTAATGATTATGGAAAATTTGCTAATTTAAACTTAGAAAAATTAAGAGAGGGAGCGAGAGTAGAAATTAATGAGGAAAAGAAAAATCCAACCGATTTTGCTTTATGGAAATTTAGTCCAACTGATGTAAAAAGGCAAATGGAATGGGAAAGTCCATGGGGAGTGGGATTTCCAGGTTGGCATATTGAATGTACAGCCATGTCAACGAAATATTTAGGAGAAACTTTTGATATTCATACTGGAGGTGAAGACCATATTAATATTCATCACACTAATGAAATTGCTCAAGGGTTTGGAGCTTTTGGTCATAACACAGCCAATTATTGGATGCATAATGCGTTTATTACTTTTGGAGGTTCAAAAATTAGTAAATCGAGTGGGGGACTTTATACAGTTTTCGATTTAAAAGAGATGGGTTTTGATTCATTGGCTTATCGATATTTAGTTTTAGGTTCACATTATCGAAAAGGAATGGAATTTTCAGTGGAATCATTAAAAGCAGCTCAAACAGCATTGAATAAATTAAGAAGTTATAAAGTTGAAAATTTATCAAGTTATAAAGTGAATGAAGAATTTAAAAAAGAATTTGAAGAAGATATTTCTAATGATTTGGCAATGCCAGAAGTTTTAGCTTTGGTATGGAAAGTAGCTAAATCAGATTTGAATCCAGAAGAAAAATGGGCAACTATTTTAGATTTTGATGAGGTTTTAGGATTGAATTTAAATTCTGCAGAGCAGAATGTTGTTATTCCAGATGAAATTATCCAATTAAATAATCAAAGGCTTAGTTTTAGAAAAGAGAAAAATTATCTAGAAGCTGATAAATTAAGAGAGAAAATAAAATCTCTTGGTTATCTAGTTGAAGATTTAAAAAATACCTGTAAAATACTAAAAATATAAACTAAAAACAATTAAACTAATTGTTAATTATCGCTTAATATGTTAATCTAGTGAGTTCATGAAAGGAAAAAAATATCAATATCAAATCGTCTTAGTTTTAAATCCAAAGACTGAAGACAAAGAAAAAGTTTTAAATAAATTTTACTCTTGGATTGAGGGTACTAAAGCTGAAATAACCAATAAAGACCATATGGGTCTTAAGGAATTAGCTTATGAAATCCAAAAACTAGACAAGGGTGATTTTTGGGTTTTAGATGTTGAATCTGATTCTCCTTTAAAACTTAAAGAATTTAATCTATTATTAGATAGAGAAACAAATATTATTCGTTATATAATTTTGAAAAAGTAAGGAAAAAAACTATGCCAAGTAGATGTTTAAATAGAGTAATGTTAATTGGTAACTTAACTCGTGACCCAGAGTTAAGATATACTCCAGCCGGTATGGCTGTCGCTTCTTTTGGTTTAGCTACCAATCGAGTTTGGGTAACCAAACAAGGTGAAAGAAAAGAAGATGCACAATTTCATCGAGTTGTAGCTTGGAATAAATTAGCTGAACTTTGTTCACAACTTTTAGCTAAAGGTAGAAGAGTTTATGTTGATGGAAGAATTCAATATAGAGATTTTACTGACCAAGAAAACAATAAAAAACAAATCGCTGAAATCGTTATTGACGATATGATTATTTTAGATAACAAAGGTAATGGTGATCATGCAATGGGTGGAGCTGATTTAACTGAAGCTGAACTTCCAATGAATGATGTTGTTACTACTGAACCTCAAATTGAAGATATTGTTATTCCTGATGATTTAGGTGAAATACCAATTAAAGATGAAGATAATAAGGATGAAATGCCTTTTTAAAAGACTATGATTAAAAAAAGTAAAAAAGAAACAATTTTAGCCGCAAAAAGAAGAGGTCGTGAAAAGGGCTGTTCTTATTGTAAAACTAATACTAATCCATCTTGGATGGATTATGAAAAAATGAGAGAATTTTTATCTCCTAGATCAAGAATTATTGCGGCTCAATTTAGTGGAATTTGTTCTAAACACCAAAGAAAACTTTCAAGAGCAATTAAACAAGCTAGACATTTGGCTTTATTGCCATTTACAACTCAATAAGTTTCCTTTGTAAATTTGTTTTTTAAAACCCTTCAAGAAATTGGAGGGTTTTTTGGTTATAATGAAAGAATGAAAACTAAAGATTTAGCTAAATGGGTAATTAAAGTTCCTGCTAAAGCTAAAATTTTTGTAAAATTAGGCGATGAAGTGGAAACAGATGATAAATTGTTGTTGATTAAATCAAGTAAGATAGAAAAATTTGATTTATCAGGAATGTTATCTAAATTAGCAGAGACTGATTTAGAAAATTTAAACCAAAAATTTTTAAATAAAATGGTTGAGGCAGGGGAATTACTTTATAGTTTTGGTTTTTCAATTTTTGGAAATAAAATATGTTTTCCAATGGGAGGAATTTGTTTAGGAATAGATGAATTTAAAAATCTAAAAATTGAATCAATTGAAGAAGAAGAAAAAACAATTTATTCACCAGTTAAGGCTAAAGTAGTTAAATTAGAAGAAGGGAAATTGGTTTTGGAATTTAAAGTTAAAGAATATGTTGGTAGAGGAATTAATAGTGGTAAAGCTTGGGCAGAGGGTAAGGTAAAAGAAATTAATGAAATTAAAGATTTGAATTATGAAATAGACAATGGAGTGTTGTTTACTAAAAATTTGGATCGAGGATTTTTGTTTAAAGCAGAAGTTTTAGGAGCCAAAGCAGTCGTGATTCCAGAAGGAATAGTTGAAGATGAACATAATCTTAAAATTAATTTACCGATATTAGAATTAAGTTCTAAAAAATGGGATAGTTTTTTTGAAGAAAATGGTGACAAAAATGAAAAATTTTTAGTAAATAGTAAAGCAGATTTATTGTTATTAGTGTTAGAATAAAAAATGAGATTAAGAAAAATAAGAAATTTAGCTCTGCTTTTAGCTTTATTGTCAGTAGTTTCTCTGATAAGTTTTAAAGTTGGTAGAGAAGGAAGCGTAGTTAATAATAATGATAATTCCCAAATTGATTTATCTTTAATGTGGAAAGTAAAAGCTAAGCTTGGTCAACTTTATTTAGATAAAAGCAAAATAGATGATGAAAAGATGACCTATGGGGCAATTCAGGGGATGGTGGCATCTTTAGATGATCCATATACGATGTTCTTGTCACCTGATGAAAATAAATCGGCTAATGATAGTTTAACGGGTGAATTTGGTGGAGTAGGAATTTCCCTTGGTTATAAGGATAAAAATTTGGCAGTAATGTCTCCTTTAACTGGAACTCCAGCTGATAAAGCTGGATTAAAAGCAGGGGATTTAATTTTAAAAATAACTGACAAAGCTAATAATGTTGATAAAGATACAACTGGGATGTCTTTGGATGAGGCAGTTAAAATTATTAGAGGTAAGATTGGAACTGAGGTAACTTTAAAAATGTATCGAGAAGGTAAGGCCGATTACTTTGATGTGGTTTTAAAAAGAGAAAATATTGTGGTACCTAGTGTAACAGTAGAATTTAAAGAACAAAATGGTAAAAAAGTGGCTTGGGTGAAAATATCAACATTTACCGAAAATTTAATGACTAAAGAATGGGATGAAACAGTTTTGAAGATTAAAACAGAAAAAGCTAAGGGTAATTTTGGAGGAATTGTCTTGGATTTAAGAAATAATCCTGGTGGATTTTTACAAGCTAGTGTTTTAGTAGCTTCTGATTTTATAAAAGAAGGAACAGTGGTGTCTCAACAAAGTTATGATGGGAGTGTGGAAAAATATGAGGTTGATACATCTAGAGGAAATCTTTTAGATGATAAAACAGTGGTTTTAATTAATGGTGGTTCCGCTTCAGCTTCAGAAATTTTAGCAGGAGCCTTAAAAGATTTTAATCGAGCTAAATTAGTCGGAGAAAAAAGTTTTGGTAAAGGAACGGTTCAACAACCAGAAGATTTTAGTGATGGGAGTGGTTTACATATCACGATTGCTAAATGGTTATTACCAAGTGGAAAAAATATTCACGGAGAAGGAATTATGCCTGATGTGGAAATTAAACCAAGTGAGGATGTAAATTCTAAAGAAGATTTGCAATTGAATAAAGCAATAGAAACTTTATTAAAGTAATGGAACAAAAAACTTTTAGAGGTTTAGTAATAGGTTTACTTTTAGGCATATTAATAATGTTGGTGGGTTTTAAAATTTTTGATAAAAAAGAAATTTTAACTTCCAAAAAAGAAATTATTGATGAAGAATCGGTGGTCACTAAAGTAGTTGAAAAGGCAACTTTGAATGTAGTAACAGTTTCAACAATGGAAAAAGATATTGGGACAGGATTTATTATCAGCAATGATGGTTTGATCGTGACTAATAAACACGTTGTGGCCGATACAACTTTAAAATATAAGGTAATAATTGGTAAAAGTGAAATAGTAGAAGTGATGAATATTTATCGAGATCCATTGAATGATTTGGCAATTTTAAAAATTAACAAAACTGGTTTAGTACCAGTCGAGCTAGGGGATTCAGACAAATTAAAAGTGGGTCAAAGCGTAGTTGCGATTGGAACAGCCTTGGGTGAATTTAGATCGACAGTAACTAAAGGGGTAATTTCAGGATTGGGTCGAGGGATAACAGCTGGGAGCCAAGAAACAGGCACAGAAAAATTGGATAATGTAATTCAAACTGATGCGGCGATTAATCCAGGGAATTCAGGTGGGCCATTGTTTGATTCAAGTGGAAAAGTCATTGGAGTTAATGTGGCAACGTCTCAAAATGGTCAAAGTATTGGATTTGCTTTGCCAATAAATTTAATAAAAACTTCAGTAGAAAATTTTAAAAATACGGGTGAGTTTGAAAGACCATATTTAGGAGTGGCTTACAAAATGATTTCTAAAGAGATTGCGACCAAAAATAATGTGCCAGTTGGGGCTTTGGTGGAAAAATTAACTGATGGTGGGCCAGCTTCAAAATCGGATATTAGAATTGGCGACATTATTACAAAAATTGATGGTCAACAATTAATTGAAGATGGAGATATTGTAAAAATTATTGAGAAAAGAAAAATAGGGGACACTATAGAAATTACTCTTTGGCGAGATGGTAAAGAAAAGATTATTGGAGTAAAATTGGAAAAGAGGCAATAAAAATGAATTATAAAGATTGTTTTAAAGAAGGTAAAGAAATAGTGTTAGCAACATCTTCAAAAGATGGTGTTCCTAATGCAAATATTGTTATTTCTTTGGGTTTTGTTGATAATAAATTATTAGTGGCTGATTGCCAGATGAAAACCACAATAGAAAATCTTAAAGATAATCCAAATATTTGTGTAATTAGTGGTTATTTTAAAATAAAAGGCAAGGTTGAAATTTTCAACAGTGGAAAATATTTTGATATGTGTGTAAAGAAAGATAGTAATTATAAAGTTAAAAATGCTTTATTAATAACTATCGAAGAGTCTTTTGATTTAGATAAATGTCAAAAAATTGAAAATTAATTTTCTTTTTTAGTTTCTTCGACGGGTTGGTCGAGGACGGTAAGCTCGAGAAATAAATCGTCTAGTTCACCTTGCATAATTTTATCGAGACTGTTGAAAGATTTATCGATACGATGATCTTTAACTTGATTACGAGGGTAATTGTAGGTACGAATTTTATCAGCACGAGTTGATTGACTAATATTGGAACGACCGGCAGATAATTGACTTTGTTTCTTTTCTTCTTCCATTTGCCAAAGTTTATTTTTAAGAAGTTCAATGGCAATTTCGCGATTTTGTTGTTGGTAACGTTCAGTTCGAACGTCAAACATTAAACCGGTAGGTTTGTGAACTAAATGAACAGCAGTAGACACTTTGTTAACGTTTTGACCACCATTTCCACCAGCTCTACAGGCGGTAATAGTAACGTCTTCCATTCGGAAATTAACATCTTTAGAATCAATTTTAGGCATGACAGCAATAGAAGCAGTGGAGGTTTGAATTCGACCACGTTTTTCAGTTTCAGGAATTCGTTGAACACGATGAGTACCAGCTTCGTTTTTTAATTGGTTGTAAGCATCAACACCGGAAATCTGAATAACAAATCCGTCGATTTGACGAACTTTCCAGCCGACCTTACCAGCATAACGAATATACATATTCATTAAATCCTGAGCCCAGAGAGTGGCCTCTTGACCACCAGGACCTGGATGAAATTCCATAATAGCAATATTAGAGTCAGTTATTGGCATAATTTAGTTTATCAAGTTTATAAAGTTATAAAGTTTTTCAAGTAAAAATAAAAGCCGCCAAAATTAAAAGAAATCTTGACGGCTTTAAAGTAACTAGTTTGATTTTTTAGCTGCTTTTTTATCAGCTTTAATTTTGTCAGTAGCTTTACCTTTAGCAACTTTTTCGTTGAATTTATCGATTCTACCTTTAATGTCAACGAATTTTTGTTGACCAGTAAAGAAAGGATGACATTTAGAACAAACTTCAACGTCTATTTTTTCTAGAGTTGAACCAGTAGTAAAAGTGTTACCGCAAGCGCAGTTAACTTGACTTTTGTCAAAATATTTAGGATGTATTCCTTGTTTCATAGTGTTTTATTATATCAGAAAATTTTTAAAAAACCTATATTCTCTATCTATTTTAAAATTTTAACTAATTCTTCAAAAGATAAACTTTGTTGTTCTTGTTTATCGAGATCTTTTAAAGTAATGACATTATTTTTTACCTCATCGGTACCAATAATTGCCAAATATTTAATGCCTAAATCTAGGGCATATTTAATTTGTTTACCAAGTTTATCGGAATCTGGATAAATAGCGGAGCTAATTTCTAGTTGTCTTAATTGGCTAACTAATTTAATAGACTCGTTTTGAGTTTCTGAGCCAAAATTGGCAATTAAAATTTTAGTCTTAGATTTATTTAATTCTGGAAGGAGATTAAGTTTTTCAATAACATCAACAACTCGTTCAAATCCGAAAGCAAAACCAACTGCAGAAATTTGAGGACCGCCAAGAGTTTCAATTAATTTATCATAACGACCACCACCACCAATGGAGCCATTAGCTTCATTAACAGTGACTTCAAAAATAGTGCCGGTGTAATAATCACAACCACGAACTAGAGTTGGATCAAAAATATAAGCTTCTTTTGGAATATTAAATGATGATAAAAGATTTAAAACTTTTTGAAGATTTTCATCTGGTTGAGCTTGTTTGATATATTTGAAAAGGTCATTGATTTGAGCCTCAGTAAGGCCTTTGGAAATGAACTCTTCTTTTACTCCATCTTCACCAATTTTGTCGATTTTATCGAGTGATTGAAGTATAGAACTTTGATTGGTTTTGATATTACTTTTGTCTAAAATATCAGAAAGAACAGCTCGACTATTAATTTTAATAATAGCGTTTTTAAAATTTAATTTTTGAGTGCCAGTGTAAATAATCGAAATTATTTCAGCATCAGAAATAGGGGAATCGGTGCCAAAAATATCGACATCACATTGAACGAATTCTCGATAACGACCACGTTGAGTATTTTCGGCGCGCCAGACTGGCTGGATTTGATAACGCTTAAATGGCAGAGAAATTTTGTCAGTATTGGCATAGATAGCTAAAACTTTAGAAACTGGGACGGTTAAATCATAACGAAGGCCAATTTCTCGATCGCCATTATCTTTAAAAAAGTAACCCAACTTATCATCGGTTTCATTACTATATTTACCTTTTAGAACTGAAGAATATTCTAAAGCTGGTGTTTCTAAAGGTAAAAAACCGAAATTTTCAAAAACTTCAGTGAGAGTATTTTTGACATAGTTACGGATAGCCATTTCTTTGGGCAAAAAATCTCTAAAACCTTTTAGAGTTTGTGGCCTGCCGTTTGCAGGTGAATTTAATTTTGATTGATTCATAGTTGATTTTAACATTTAATATTGTGTCAATACTTTATTGACTATTTTTTGAAGTTTTAATAATTTATTGATTTCAATAAACTCATTTGCTTGGTGAGCATTCTCAATTAGACCAGCTCCTAAACTGAAACAAGGGATTTTATTAAAAGCTTCCCATAATAATTGAATATCAATATAACCAGTTTGGTCAATTTGTCCACATTCAAGTTTATTGTCAATATTTATTAAATCTTTCGGAGTGAACCAGTTTTTATAATCATAACGAACTGAATAATTAGAAAGTTTTAGGCCAAGTTTATTTGATTCTAAATCAATAAATTTTATAATTTTTTTAGAATCTATTTTGGAATCACTTGGACGAATATCAATAGTAAATTGACAAATATCAGCAATAATATTGCCTTGTTTACCTAAAATTAAATCATTATTATTTTTACCTTGATATTGGCCACCATTAATATAGGCGATATTTAAAGAGGTGGAACCAAGAATTGGATCTTTAAAATTAGATAACCAAGAAGCTAATTTATTAAGAACTATAAAACTATTACTAATAGCGTTAATACCACACTTTGGAACTGCGGCTTGTCCAGATTTTCCTGTGATGGTGGCAGTAATTTCAATTAGTCCACGACAGCCATTGTTAATTTTTAAATTAAGTCCATCTAAAGAAATAATTTGTTTTGGAGTAATTTTGTTTTTATATTTTTTTATAAAAAAATTAGCTCCTAAAAAATCATATTCTTCATCGATATAAAATAAAAACATAGTGTTTGGTTTTAATTTTTTTGAAATAGCAGACATTAACATAACTGCAATTCCTGATTTCATATCTGTTGAACCAAGACCATAGAGTCGATTCTTAATTATTTCTGGATAGATTGGATTTTTAGTCCAACTTTTTGAAGGTTGAACTGTATCAATGTGACCAATAACTAAGTTTTCAACTTTATCGCTATTTTGGGCAATAATATTGAAACGATTTTTGGTTATTATTTGTTTTGTAACACGAAGTTTTGAATTTGAAGTTAAAAATTCAAAAATATAATTTCCAACTTTAGATTCATCATTTTTATCATCAACCCAAGAGGGAATAGATATTAGTTTTTTAGTAATTTCAATTAAATTTTCTTTCATTTTTATTTTTAATAATTAATTTTTATTCCGATAAATAGAAATCATATTTAGACCTATTTATACGAAAAATCCCCGCGGGGAGCGGGGATTTAGATTAATTAAATTATGTTCTTAGGCCGTCAAAAACCCCGCGGATTTGACTGCCACGGTATGTCGATGGTTTAAAACATTTAATATTTTATTTTTCATATTTTTGGGGTGGTATACCGGACTTGAACCGGCAACCTCAGCTTTCACAGAGCTGCGCTCTAACCAATTGAGCTAATACCACCATGTAAAATTTACTAAAGTAAATTAACGTGGTAGAAACGTTATTCAAATAATTTGAATTTACGTTTCACCATGAGAATTTTTAAAGTACGGTCTTATTGGGGTCCTAAAGTTAATGTACTCATCCCGATAAATCGGGATCGTGTCTTAAGGCAAAATTTCGGCGTCTATGACTTGAAATTTAGACCTAAAGAAACGAAAAACCCGCCAGTTGGCGGGTTTGAAAACACAAAAAGACCACCAACTTAGAAGTTAGTGTAATGATGAATTGAATTTAAAATAATATCTATCATTAATGGGTATTCTACTAATAAATTTAAATAAGTCAAATTATTTGGTAATAGTCTTAATTTGAAGTAAAATACAAATAGATAAAATGAATACTATTAGACTAGTTTCTAATGATTGGGAATTGATTGTTGATTTGAGCGGAGGAAGAATTGTGTCTTTGAAAAATAAAGATAAATTTATTTTGGGAACTTTTCAAAGAATTGATGGAAAAATAGGAAATACTCATGTATGTGCTCCTAATTTTGCTGAGGAAGGAATGGAAAAATATAATTTACCTTTTCATGGACCATTTAGAACCTTAGAGTGGACTTTAGTAAACAGTTCAGAAACTAATTTGGAAATTAATTGTGTAAATGACGGGTTGGAAGTTAAACAAATTTTTAATTTAAATTTTTCATTTGAACATAAAATAATAGTGGAAAATAAAGGGGAAGTAGGAAAACCATTAAATATGGCAATTCATAATTATTGGGAAACTGAATTAGGTTGGAGAGGAATTAAATTGAATGGTTTTGATTTAACTGAAGGAATTAAAACAAACAATACTATTCCAGTAAAACAATTAAATATCATAGATATTCCCGGAAGAGGGGTTTTGAATTGGCAATTAGAAGGATTCAATTATGCTAAATTATGGACTGGGTTTATTGAAGATGGTGGAAGTAAGATGTTTGATCAAAGTTATGCTTGTGTTGAACCATTAATGGAAAAAGATCCTAATTATTTTGGTGGAGATAGTTCAATTTTAGATCCAGGGGAAAAAATTGAGTTTAAACAATCTTTTTGGGTAAATAAAAAAGAACTGTTGTTGTAATTGGATGATATAAATTTGCTATTATAATTTATATGGAAAACCATGTAGGAATGGAAACAAATTATAATCCAGAAAAACAAGCAAAGAATTTATCTTTACAAGAAAAAGTATTAGCAAGAGGAATGCTTTTTAAAAAAAATAATGCAATTTCTGATTATAGTATTGGAAATGATGGTGTGAAAAGAGTTAATGATGATTTTACTGAAACAGATTATGCAAATTTATCAAATGAATTTGTAAAAAATCCCAAGGAAACATCTTTGTTTGCGATTAATAATATTTTATCGATTATGGGAGATTCGAGATTGTCAGAAGAAGATAGAATCGATAGAGTAAAAAGATATACTGATGCCTATTTAAATTTAATAATTAAACTTGATCGTAATGGATATACAGATTATATTGATCAGGTTTATAAAGGAATTCCTAAATATGTGCCAGATGGTTTAAGTGATATGGGATCAGATCCTAATTTGAATGATTTAAGTAGAAATAGAGAAAGAATAAGGGTTGATAAAGAAAAAATATTTAAAACTGATAAACAATTATTGTATGAAATATTTACGAAAGGGGAATTTTTGGATGCTGGAGATATTCTCTTTCAAAGAATGGTAGTAGAGAAGGTGGCTAATTATGTTTATGAAAATATTCGTTATGATCATGATAATGAAATGACTCCGTTTAATATTGGTAAATCATTGCGATTAAGTAATTTTTCCGAAAAAAAATTAGGTGTTTGTAGACATCAGGCGATGCTAACTCAAGTGTTATTGCAAACTTTAGGAGTGGATGTAAGGTTGATGAAATGCAATGTTAGTTTTAATAACAGTTCTAAAGGAGCTCATGCAAATAATTTGGTTAAAATTGAAGATACACACTATTTATTGGATGTGACTGGTCCGGATTTTATACCGGATACTAATACTAGAAAAATATATGTTAGAAAGTTACCTGAAAGATCTATTGATTTGAATACTAATAAATATAATTGGAATTTTGGTGATAGGATCTATGAAACTAGAAATAATATGTATTTTAGGATTAGAGATAACGTCAAAACTCCAGCTTAGAAATGATATGAGGGTGGTATACCGGACTTGAACCGGCAACCTCAGCTTTCACAGAGCTGCGCTCTAACCAATTGAGCTAATACCACCATGTAAAGGTTGTTATATTCTAACAAATTTTCTAACCAATTGACCCGCTTCGACTCGATTGTCGAATCGAGGCGAGGCTAATACCACCATGAGGTTGAAATCTGTCTCTTATTATACACTAAGAGTTTAATTAATTTGCAGGAGTTGGTGCGGAAGTAGACGTTTTAGATTGGACAATTATTTTAGTAGTATAAAAGGTTTGTTTAAGTTTGACGTCTGGTTTGATGATGGTAATAATTTTTTGACCAGCAGTTAGTGAACTTAATTTCACATCTTGACCATTTTGATCAACCACATCAGTTTTAGTATCAGTTGTAATTTGATATTGAGTATTTTTGTTTTTAATTGGAATCAAAACAAAAACAGGAGAGCTTTTAGAAATATCAACAATAGTCCCAACTACAACTTGATTATTATTTTCAATGGTTTTTAAATCGGTGACAATAACTCTTTTAGCAGTAAGTTGATTTTGAGCATCGAGATAACCTAGAGCTAAAATTGATTGACCAGATTTTAAATCGGAAAATTTAATTTTAGTTTTTTTAGCATTGATAACCACAGTATCAGTATCAACCAAAATAATTTTATCTTGATTTTGATAATTAATAGTTAATTGACTATCACTTTTTTGAGAAATGGTGCCGATAAAAGATTTTGGGCCAGTAGAAACAGTGGTTGGTTCTTGATTTAACATTTCTTTAACTTTTTTAGTGACTAAATCTAGGACTTCTTGTTTTGGAGCTTGAGTAGGAGTAGGTTCGACAGCGGAAACTTGAAAAGGAATAAAGAGAGATAAAATTAAAAAAAGAGGATTCATTTAAATTTTAGCGGTTGAATAAGTAAGTAGAAGTTCGGTTTCAGTTTGATTATCTTCAGAATCAATAGCATTTATTTTAACTAAATTGGCACCACTGTTTAAATTTATATTAATGCTAAAAATTCCATTAGCATTAGCTTGGCCAGTAAAAGTTTCAGTACCATTAGAGATAATAATAGAACTGTTACTCTTGGCAGTACCCTTAATACTAGTAGTATCAGTGTTTAAAACAGTATTATTTTCAGGGGCAGTAATGGTTAAATTAGGATTTTGAGTGGTTGGAGTAGGGGTAGTTTCAATAATAGTTTCACTAATAATTGGGGTTGGAGAAATTTCGGTATTGTTGGCAGAAATGGATTGAGTACTGTTCTTATGAAGAACAAGATATGATCCAGTGATACCAAAACCTAAAATGGCTCCAAGGATTATAGTTAAAACAAATTCTTTTATCATTGACTAGCTTAGATGATACCACAAAATGGGTTCATTTGATGATAGAATTAGACATATGGAAATCAAAATTCTCGCAAACAAATCTATATTGTTAAAAGGTAAAAAAGAATCAGTTTTAATTAATCCATCCGATAAAATTAGAGAACAAAATACTTATCAATCAAGAATATTTTTATTTACATCAGAAAAATATGATGGGATGGGTTTGGTGAGTGATAAAGTTTTAATTAGAGCCCCAGGTGAATATGAAGTTGGGGGAGTAGAAATAAATGGTTATAACGGTGGAGAAGATAATACTATTTATGTACTTTATATAGATAAAATTAAAGTGGTGATTTTGGGTGATTTAAGAGAAGAATTGAGTGATAAAAGAATTGAAAAAATTGACTCAGCTGATGTTTTATTGGCTCCATTAGTATTAGATAATGATAAAAATTTAAGTTCAAAAATGATTTTAGGGTGGGCAAAAAAATGGGGAGTAAATTATTTAATACCAGTTGTTGATGAAGAAAATCCTGAATTGTTGGCTAAATTTTTAGATCAAGCAGATCAAGAAGGATTAGAACAATTTGATTCTTTGAAAGTAGACGATAGTGATTTACCTGACGGATTAGAATTAAAAGTATTAAAAATAACTAAATAAATTAATGGCTGAAAACGTAATTAAATTACCTCCAAGCTCTGAAGAAGCAGAGATTTGTGTTTTGGGAGCAGTTTTAATTGATAATGATGCAGTCTTGGCAGTGTCCGAATTTTTAAGACCAGAACATTTCTATAACAGTAACTATGGCAAGATTTATGAGGCCATGATGAAGTTGTATGAGGATAGAATGCCAATTGATATTGTGACAGTATCTGAAAAATTAAGAGAGTTAAAAATATTAAAACGAATTGGAGGAAAAGCTTTTTTAACCAGATTAGCTAGTGAAGTTCCAACTGCAGCCAATGTCGAAAGTTATGGAAGAATTATTAAAGGATTATCAGCTAAAAGAGAATTAATTTCAGCAGCTGGAAGAATTACTGAAAAAGCTTTTGATGAAAGTTTGCCAACTGATCAGTTATTAGATTTGGCTGAACAAGAAATTTTTTCATTATCTCAAAAACACTTAAAATCAATTCCAATTTCTTTAAAAGAAGTTTTAACCGCTAGTTTTGATAGATTAGATGAATTGCAAAAAATGGGAACCGGATTAAGAGGTGTTCCAACTGGATTTAAAGGTTTAGATAGTGTTTTAGCCGGAATGCAGGATAGCAATTTATTAATTTTGGCAGCTCGTCCAGGGGTTGGTAAAACAGCTTTTGGTTTAAACATTGCCAGATATGTGGCAGTAGAAAAGAAAATGCCAGTTTGTATGTTTTCATTGGAAATGAGTAAGGAAGAATTAGTCGATCGTTTATTGGTAAGACAAGGATTAATTGATGCTTGGAAATTAAAAACAGGACAGTTATCATCAGGTGATTTTGATTCTTTGTCTGAAGCTATGGGAGTTTTAGCTGATGCTCCACTTTACATTGACGATACTCCAGGATTAACTGTGACTGAGTTAAGAACTAAAGCCAGAAGACTACAAATAGATAAAGGAATTAAATTTATAATTGTCGATTATTTACAATTAATGCATGGTTCAACTCGAGATAATCGAGTTCAAGAGGTGGCAGAAATTTCTCAAGGGTTGAAAAATTTAGCTAGAGAATTAAAAATACCAGTTTTAGCTTTGGCTCAATTATCCAGAGCCATGGAAGCTAGAGGGGGACGACCACGTTTGTCTGATTTAAGAGAATCGGGAAGTATTGAACAAGATGCTGACGTTGTGTTCTTTTTATATCGAGAAGATGAAGAGGTAAGAGAAATGGTAACCTGTAGCATTGAAAAACATCGAAACGGTCCAACTGGAAGTTTTAATTTGTATTTCAATGGTAAACAAGTCAGTTTCTTTGATGTGGAAAATAAGCAATAAATTAGTTTAAAATTAATTATTTATGAAACGTATTTTTAATTTTTGGATTTTTATTGCTTTGTTTAAATTTGCTGCATGTATTCATTATAATGCGATGTCTGTTTTTGGAGAAAGAGTGTTACCTATTTGGCTGGTGGGAATATTTATTGGGTTGGCTTCTGTTATTCAATTAATACTGGATGTTCCAGCTGGATTTTTATTGGACAAATATGGATATAAAAAACTTTTAAAATTAACAACATTGTTTTTTATGTTTGCAGCTACCTTTTTATTATTTGGATTAAACAAATGGACATATCTAATAACTTTATTTCTGGCTACTTTTGGTTGGTTGTTTTTTAGTCCTGGAGTTAATGCTTATACTTTAGCTTATGCTTCAAAAGAAAATGCTGGAAAACTATTGTCTGTTAGTGAAATTGCAGCTTCTGTTGGAGTGTTTTTATCTGGAGTTTTTCTGTCATTTTTTTTAAGCCATTCCTATACAATTATGGTGATAATAATGTTGGTAATATTTTTATTGGCTTTGGTTTTTATATCAAGAATACCTGAAGATAAAGAAAATGCACACACTAACAAAAAGATTTTGAGTCACGGTTTTTTTATAAAAAGGATTTTTTTAAATAAAGTATTTAAAGCTATTATTAAATTAGACCCAGCCAGTTTAATTTTGATAATGACAAAATTAGGAGCTTCTACTTTTTATGCAATTATTTGGTTTGTAGTACCGTTAATGATTGTTAATAATGTTGGTGGTGAAGTAATGGGGATATCTTTGGGTGTTTTTGATTTGGCAATAATATTAACAGGATTTTTATTAGGTAAACTGGTAGATAAATTTAACAAAAGAATTTTAGTATTTTTAGGTCTTTTAATTTTTTCAATAGCTGGGATTATTTTAGGATGGTCATCTGGATGGATATTTTTAATTTTAAGTTTTGTAGCAACAGTAGGGGATGAATTAACATACATTTCTTTGTGGGCTTGGTTAAATTCTTTGTGTAAAGATGAAAATGATGATGGTCTTGTTTCTGGAATAGTTGGGATGTTTGAAGATTTGGGTTGGGCAATTGGTCCTATTGTGGCTGGAATATTATACTCAAATGTTGGTCCGCAAATGACGATAATGTCAGGAGGATTAATATTATTAATTATGTTAGTAGTTTATCTATTTAAATTTAGTAATTTTAATAATAATTTTGAGTCTTCAACAAAAAGATATGATATTAAACCACATAGATATAGACATAAAAAATAGTATTGTGTTTAGAAAAAATAGAAAAGTTGGGTTATAATTGACATACTTTAAGCTGGAGTGGTCCGCCAGTTGGCGGATAAATTCCATGGTATAACTTTAAATATAAATAAGCCGGAGTGGTGGAATGGTAGACACGCACGCCTCAAGAGCGTGTGACAGCAATGTCATGGGGGTTCAAGTCCCTCCTTCGGTACAAAATGTTTTATGTATATGTATTAAAAAGCCTTAAATACAACATATTTTATAAGGGTATGACTAATGATTTGGAAAGAAGATTAAAGGAGCATATTAATGGTAATTCAAAAACTACCAAAAAATATTTACCGTTAGAATTAGTTTTTGTTCAGATTTGTGAAACAAGGTTGGAAGCTAGAGAATTGGAAAAATATTTAAAATCAGGATATGGTAGAGAAACTATTAGTGCAATTTTAGACAGCAATTTATAGTGGGGTTCAACCTGCCTGCCGGCAGGCAGGGTCCCTCCTTCGGTACTAAGTTGGATGATAGATCGTGGATGATAGATCGTGGATAGATGGTAAAATAGATTATGATGTTAGCAATATTAAGAGTTGTCGCAATATTGGTTTTTGCCTATTTAACTTGGAGAAATTTAAAAGATAATTACCAAGAAGAAACATTGGTAACTTATTCTTGGTTAGCTTTAATAATCTTTTTTATAGTGGCTAGAGTTGGTTATGGATTGATTAATTTTGGAGTTTGGAATGATAGTTGGATTAATTGGTTTACGGTTTGGAATAAACCAGGAATGGATTACACTAGTGGATTTCTAGGATTGATGTTATTTAGTTTTTGGTTTTCTAAATTAAATAATTTAAAAGTTTGGCCTTTTGCTGAAGATGTTATAGTTAATGTCTTAATCTTTTTAAGTGTTTTAATGGCGGATGAAGTAATTAAAAGTAAATTTAATTTAAAAGTGGGGATACTTTTACTTTTCTTAATTTTAATGGCCTTTTTTGCAAAGTTTATAAAAGGAAAATATAGATCTTTAGTTTGGTACAAGAGTGGTAAAAAAGGGTTTGGATTTTTCACTACCTGTGCCTTGGGATTTTTATTATTATCAATATTGGGAATTTTGTTTAAGTTTGACTTGTGGGTGATAATTATTCATGCTATTTTAAGTTTAATTTCATTTTTTGGGATATTAATATTAGGAGAGATTATTAGTCCATTATCAATTAATAAAAGGAAATAAATATGAAAAACGAAAAAGAAAGCTTATCTTTGCCAAAGAAATTGATTGCTCCAATTAGATCTTTTTTAGAAAAAGAATTAATAGGTTTAAAAAGAATTAATAAAAACCTAAAAGCTGAAGATCCATTTAGTAGTGAAACTAGAACTAATGAAAATTCGTTCGAAGAGGATTTAGATGAGCAAATTGGTCATTTTGATAATGAATATAAAAGAAAGTTTTTAGCTAAGCAAATGGTTCAATTTAGAAAGGCTTTAACTAGAATAAAAATTGGTAAATATGGCATTTGTGAAAAATGTGGTCAGATGATTGATACTGATCGTTTGGCAGTTAAACCAGAGGCAACTACTTGTGTTAAATGTAGTAAAGAAAACGAATAAATTACTATTAATAGTTTTTTTATTAGTAATAATTTTTTTAGTCCATAATTTTTTGGCTAGTTTTTTGGTGGTAATTAAAAATTTTGGAGTTAGTTTTGGGTTAAATAATATTTGGTTATTTATTATTTATGGGTTGTCATTGGTGATAATTACTTTTAAATCAATTAAAGAAAATAGTTTAGGATTGCTGTTGTTAACAGTTGGGGGTTTAGTAAATTTAATTGATAGATTAATTTTTGGATATGTTCGAGATTATTGGAATTTTTTACATTTGGGAATTTATAATAATTTAAATGATTGGCTAATTGGAATAGCTGTTTTATCATTAGTAAGAGAAATATGGAAAAAGTCAAAATAATTTTTGAAAATGATGATTTTTTGGTAGTGGAGAAACCAGCTGGAATGACCACAACTAAAGAGAAAAAAATGGAGAAAGGAACTTTGGAAGATTGGTTGAAAGAAAATTATTCTAATGATTTGGCTAGAAATGGAATAGTTCATAGATTAGATAAGGGAACTTCTGGTTTAGTTTTAGTTGGAAGAAATGAAAAAAGTTTTGATAATTTAAAAAAACAGTTTAAAGATAGAATAGTTAAAAAACAATATTATTGTTTGGTAGGAGGGGATGCAAGTCGAGATGGAAGTATAAATATGCCAATAGATAGGTCAAAATATGTTTTTGGTCGATTTGGGGTGGATGTGGATGGAAAAATGTCGATAACAGAATTTAAATTGATTAAAAAGTTTGAAAGAAATGGAAAAATTTATAGTTTGTTGGAAATAAATTTAAAAACAGGAAGAACCCATCAAATTAGAGTTCATATGAGTTATTTGAAATGGCCATTAGTGGGGGATTGGTTGTATGGTGGAGAAAAAATAGAAGGGCTGAACAGGCCTTTTTTACATTCTTTTAGAATTAATTTTTTGGATCCAAGTTCAGGAGAAATAAGACAATTTGAAATAGAAATGCCAGCTGATTTAAAAATGACTTTGGAAAAATATGAGGAAAAAAAATAATAATTATAAAAAAATTAATTTAGTTTTAATAATTTTGTCATCATTATTTATATTGATAATAATTATTAAAGGAATTATTGGGACAAATAAAACAAATAATGGATTAGATTTTAAATTTGGAATAATTAACAAAGATGGTTTGGAATTAGTTTCAATTTCTAATGAGAGAAAAATGACTAATGATTTGATAGTAAAAGGAGAGACAAAAGTTTGGTCAATTGATGATGGTAAATGGATAGAAAGTCGAGAATTATGGAATATGTCCAAAAATGATGATAAAGTTTTAAAAAATATTTTTTGGTACAACTTTGGATTTAATGCTAATAAAATTTTGGTTTTTGAAGAAAAAGAACAATGGAAAGATGATTTTAATTTAATAAAAATTATAGGGATTAAAAATTGGATTAAGTATCGAATTGATTCAGATCAAATGCTATTTAAAAGAGAAAATATTGATAAAAATTTGAAAGAAAATGAATCGTTTTTAGATGAGGTTATGTCAAGAGATTTTGCTGATAGTAAATTGGTTAATGAAGAAACTAGATTATCAGTATTTAATACTACTAATGAGGAAGGATTGGCAAATTTTATTTCTAAAAGACTAGAGTGGTCTGGTTTTTTAGTAATTGGATCATCAACTTCTGAAGAAAAAATAGACAAATGTTTAATATTGTATGGAGATGGAGTAGAAGCTAGTTTTGGTTGGCAAGTAATTAATAAGGTTTTTGATTGTGAAAAAAAATATGATGGGGGACTTAATAAAGATGAAATGGAATTATATTTTGGGGATAATTTTGCGACAATGATAAAATACCCTGAATACTTAAAATAATTAATAATTAAGAATTAATAAAAATGTCGGGACATTCTAAATGGGCAAATATTAAAACTAGAAAAGGAGCACAAGATAAAAAAAGAAGTGCAGTTTTTACAGTTTTGTCAAAAAATATTTTAACGGCAATTAGAACTGGAGGTGGAAACACTAAACTAGAATCAAACTTAGCTTTAAAAACAGCAATTGATAAGGCTAAATTGTCGAATATGCCAAAGGAAAATATTGATAGATTAATTACTAGGTTTGAAGAAAGAAAAGCCAATCTAATTCCTATTGTATTAGAAGGTTATGGCCCTTTTGGAGTGCCAATAATAATTGAAGCAGAAACTGATAATAAAAATAGAATATTAGGAGAAATAAAATTAATATTTAGAGAATATAACGGAAATTTAGGAGAAAATAATTCAGTAATGTTTCAATTTAAAAGAATAGGGGAGGTAGAATTAGATTCTGCAGGGCAGAATATTTCAGAAGATTTAGAATTGGAATTAATTGATGCTGGAGCAATAGATTTTGAGGATAATATAGTTTTAGTTGATCCAAAAGATATTATTTCTTTTGAAGAAAAAATTAAAAAACTAAATCTGGTTGTTACTAGATCAGAAACAATTTTAAAAGCAATTAATCCAACCGTATTGAATAGTGAAGAGGAAGTAGGGGAAATAATGGGGATGATTGAAGAATTGGAGAGTAATGATGATGTTATAAACGTTTTTGCTGGTTTTGATTTTAAAAAGGTATAATCTAAATATCAAATGTCTAAAAGAATTAAATATGTAATTTCATCTTTGTTGGCAGCATTTGGCTTCTATTTTTTTATTAGCTTACCTTATGAATCTCATTATTATGGATTATTGGTGGGAATAGTTCTAATTATATTTTGTTTTTGGTTTGGGTTAGGGGTTATTTTTGAACCTAAATTTTATATTAGATTAATGTCAATAGTGTTACCAGTTAGTTTTTTTATTGGGTTTTCTTTGTTTGTGGCCTTAATTCCTCAAACTTTTATTTTGACAGCCTTGTTTAGTATATTTTTTGGATTAATTTGTTATGGTATTTTTCTGGTAGAAAACGTATTTTTAGTGGCAATTGGGTTTAGAACTCCACCTTTGTATCGAGCTGCTTATACCGTAGGATTAATGATTATGTTGATGTCAGCCTTCTTTTTGTTTAATAGTCTTTTTTCTTTTAAACTTATTTATTGGTTAAATGCCATAATCGTTTTATTGTTATCATGTTTATTGTTTTTATATTTGTTTTTTAGTGTGACTATAGAATTAGCTGATGATGGAAAAGATAAAAATATTGTAGCTTATGTGTTTGTACCTTCAATACTAATGGCGGAATTAACTTTTGTGTTGTCATTTTTACCAGTAGGAATTTTTAAAGGTTCAATGTATTTAGTGGTTTTTTGTTATGTTTTAAGTGGTTTACTTCATGCTGAGTTAAGAGAGAGACTTTTCAAAAAAACTTGGATAAATTTTGTCTGGATAGGAATTGCCTTTCTATTAGCTATGTTAGTAACTATTAGTTGGCGTTAAGAATTGGCTTGAATAGAGGTAATTGCCACAGTAGTAACAATATCTTCAACACTACAACCACGAGAAAGATCATTGACTGGTTTGTTGATGCCTTGAGTAATTGGTCCATAAGCATCGGCTAAACCAATACGTTCGACTAATTTGTAGGCAATATTTCCAGAATTTAAATCGGGAAATATTAAAACATTGGCTTGACCATTAATTTGACTATTTTTAAATTTAGATTGAGAAATTTCGGGAACTAGAGCGGCATCACCTTGAATTTCACCATCAATTAAAAGATTAGGACATAATTGTTTAACAATTTGAGTGGCTTGTCTAACTTTGTCGATTGATTCACCATGGCTACTACCATTGGTAGAATATGAAAGCATAGCTACTTTTGGTTGTTTTTGAGTAAATTGTTTGAACGACTCTGAAGTTTGAATAGCGATGTTGGCTAACTCTTCACTGTTAGGATTTAAATTAAGACCACAATCGGAAAATAGAAAAATACCATCTTGACCAAGATTTGGATTGTGAGTATCAATAATGAAAAAGCTAGAAATAAGATTATATTGTTTTTTATTTTTAATAATTTGAAGAGCTGGTTTTAGAGTTTCGGAAGTAGTTAAAGTAGCTCCAGCGACTAAACCATCAGCTTGATTGTCATAGACCATTAAAGTGGCAAAATATAAAGGATTTAAAACTAATTCTTTGGCTTGATCTAAAGTTAGACCTTTGTGTTGACGAAGTTCAAATAATATTTGAGAGAATTTTTCGGTTAAAGATGATGTTTGAGGATCAATATCACCATTTTGACCAACTAAAATTATATTAGCAATTTTTTCTTGCTTAATAATTTTAATAGCGTCAAGAATTCTTTGGTCTGAACCTTCAGCTAAAACAATAGTTTTTAAATTTGATTTAGCTTGTTTTAAAATGTTGTCGATAATTAAACTCATACGGTTATAATTTTACACTAAGTATTAGTCTTAGAATAGGGTATAATTGTTAATTGCCAGTATGAAATATAACACTAAAAAAACTATCTCTTATTATTGGAAAGTAATTATTAATTATAAATTTGCTTTCCTATTTCTATTAGTATCGATTATTACGGCTTCAATTTTAGATTCAATTATTCCAATATATCTTAAAAACTTTTTTAATGTGTTGGCTAATAATGGTCAAAAGGAATTGATAACGAAAGTTTTATTATCAATTATTACAACTGTAATAATTTTAAAATTATTGCGTTGGATAATCTTTAGAAGTTTTGATTTCATGATGAATTTTTTTGAATCTAAAGTTTTAACTGATTTATATAATTTTTGTTTTGTCCATATTCATAAACATTCTTTTGCCTATTTTTCCAATACTTTTACTGGTTCAATTGTTAAAAAAGTTAAAGGTTTTTCGGGAGCTTTTGAAAACTTATTTGATCAATTATTTTATGATATTTTGCCGGCAGTGGTTAATGTAGTAATTATAATTTCAGTGTTAGCTAGTATAAATTTGTTTTTGGGATTGGGAATGTTGGTGGCAATAATTGTTTTTGTATTAATAAATTTTATTTTTGTGAAATATAAAATGAAATTTGATATGGCTAGAACTGAAGCAGAAACAGCAGCAAGTAGTCTTTTGGCAGACACAGTTACTAATAACACTAATATTAAATTATTTAATGGTTATAAAATTGAAAATAAAAATTTCTTTGCTAGAACAGAACATTTGAGAAAAACAAAGAAAAAAACTTGGGATATCCATGTTGTATTTATAACAGTCCAATCGTTTTTATTGATTATTTTAGAAGTAGGAATGTATTTACTGGCAATTAATTTATGGACTAAAAATATGATTAATGTTGGTGATTTTGTGTTAATTCAATCTTACATAATTATGGTTTTAGGAATAGTTTGGAATTTTGGAAGAGTTTTAAGAAGAATATATGAAAGTTTATCGGACGCTGAGGAAATGACTGTAATTTTGCAAACTCCATACGATATTGTTGATGTTAAAAGACCAACTAAATTAAAAGTAAAAAATGGGGAAATTAGTTTTGAAAATGTGTGTTTTGCTTATGAAAATAATAGTAATGTAGTTGATAATTTTAGTTTGGATATAAAACCAAAAGAAACTGTAGCTTTGGTGGGTTCGTCTGGAGCTGGTAAAACTACTTTAGTTAAATTGATATTAAGAATGTTTGATATCCAAAAAGGGAAAATCTTAATTGATGGACAAGATATTGCTAAAGTAAGTCAAGAAAGTTTAAGACAAAATGTAAGTTTAGTACCACAAGATCCAATTTTGTTTCATCGAAGTTTGATGGAAAATATTCGTTATGGTAAACCAACTGCGACTAATAAAGAAGTGTTCATAGCCTCAAAATTAGCCCATTGCGATGAGTTTATTTCTAAATTAGAAAAAGGTTATGACACTTTTGTAGGAGAAAGAGGAATTAAACTTTCAGGTGGAGAAAGACAACGAGTGGCAATTGCCAGAGCGATTTTAAGAAATGCTCCAATTTTAATAATGGATGAAGCAACTTCAAGTTTGGATTCCGAATCGGAAAAATTTATTCAAGATTCATTAGATAAGTTAATGAAAGAGAAAACGGTGATTATAGTGGCCCACAGACTATCGACAATTAAAAAAGTGGATAGAATAGTGGTAATAGACAAAAAGAAGATTGTTGAGGATGGAACACACAATTCTTTAATTCAATTAAAGAATGGAATCTATAAAAAGCTTTGGGATATCCAAGTTGGTGGATTTATTAAGTAAAGATTGTTTTAAACCCTAAAAAACTAATTAGTGTCATTGCGAGGATCCCGCTGTTGCGGGAGACGTGGCAATCTTTTGATTAAAACCCCTCAGCCCCGCTGCTGCGGGGCAGCTCCCCTTGATCCATTCGAAAACTCAGGACAAGTTCAAGGAGCCATTTTTTTTGATTGAGATTGCTTTGTCGTAGACTCCTCACAATGAAATTTAAATTAGGTTTAGTTTATATTTTATTGGAAAGATAGGCAATATTTGTATTACAGAACAGGGGAGTGGAGGGAAGATTGGTCGTCGATGTTCGATCGTCGATGCTCGATTTTGGTTCATTTAATAAATAGCCTGAGGTGAAGTAGTAATTAGCTTTAAATTGAGATATTTTTTATTAAAAAAAATAAAAATGGCTAAGGTAGGGAAGAGAGGAGTGTCCTATAATATACATCCTATAATATTTTCACAATTTTATCCTATAATTTTCACAAGGGTAGGTGATATAGTGTGATATAGTCTCTGTGGAAAAGTATTTTGGCACCAACTACATCAAACTGCTCACCCTCGAGAGAGTAGTATAGAGAGAATAAAAGACAATTTAATTAAAACATTAATTAGTTAATTAAGGTTTATTAGTGATCATTGATTTTAAAAAATAACCATTATCCTCTGGTAGAAGAAGAGTATTTATATAACGTCGCACAATGTATCTTTTGCGACACTATATTAAAATTGAGCAGGGGGAGTGGAGTTTTTTTGGAAAAAATAAATTTTTATTTTTTCTCTTTTATTTCTGTTTAATAACTTATGTTGAGTTTTGTCAATTTAATTAATTGATTATTTCCCCTCCGATGACAGGTCTACCTGTTTTTGGTTTTGGGCTTAAATTTTGGGACTTGACTCCCCTCAACCATTTTCTAGTAGGGTAATCATAACATTATGCCTAAAGATAGGCATTTTGAACCTAAAACGTCACCAGAGGCCCTACAATCGAATTAAATCGTAGATGATGGATTGTTAATCGTCGAAAATCAAAAAATGAATCTAAAAATGGTAATATTAAGTATGGAAAATGATTTAAACATTTTAGTGAGACGATTTTTGGAGCATTTGGAAATTGAGAGAAATTGTTCAAAATTAACAATTAGAAATTATGAACATTACTTAAATGTTTTAATTGATTTTTTGAATGATAATAAAAGTAATGAAGAAAAAGTTAAATTAGATGAAGTTAATAGTGAATCGATTAGACAGTTCAGACTTTACTTATCAAGACAGAAAGGAACGATGGGAGAAATGAAGTTAGTAACTCAAGGGTATTATATTATTGCGGTTAGATCGTTTTTAAAGTGGTTAATTAAAAATGACTATAAAACAATGCAGCCGGAAAAATTAGATGTTCCAAAGACTAAAGACCATTCTTTAAAATTTTTAGATGAACAACAAATAGAAAGATTAATGAACCAACCATTACCTTCAAGTGATAATGGATTGCGAGATAGAGCTATTCTAGAATTGTTGTTTTCGACTGGTTTGCGGGTGTCTGAATTGGTTCATTTAGATCGCGACCAAATTAATTTAAAGACCAGAGAATTTGGAGTAATTGGTAAAGGTGGTCGTTCTCGAGTGGTGTTTATTTCTCTTGAAGCTGCAGAGCACGTCGCAAAATATTTAAGAAGTCGAACTGATAATTATAAACCCCTCTTTATGAGATTATTAAAAAAGAATGAAATTCCTAAGACTGATGAATCAACTAGATTAAGTGCTCGTTCAATTGAAAGATTAGTTAAAAATTATGTTCACTTGGCTAAGATCCCAGTTAATGCCACACCTCATACTTTAAGACATTCGATGGCTACTGATTTGTTGAGAAACGGAGCTGATTTGAGATCAGTTCAAGAACTTTTGGGGCATAAAAATATTGCCACAACTCAAATTTATACTCATGTAACTGATGCTAGATTGAGAGAAGTTCATGAAAGATTTCATATTGGAAATAAAAAACATTAATAGCCCATAGTAGCGCATTTTTACGGTAAGATGGTCCCCTATTGCTAAAAATGAAAATTTAAGAAAAGTATAATCAATTTTTTCCCTAAAATAGGCTATAATTGAAAATCTGTCATACTTTAGCAGACAATCCCCTGCTCTGCTAAAGTATACTCATTAGTTATGTATGTCTTATAGTTTTTATAAAAAACTATTTATTTAGTCTCTTTAATTTCGGTAAGATCTTTATTATCTTCAATCTCAGTCGAGTCAATTTTACTAATGATGGTCATGGCATTAACTTTATCATCACCAGTCTTAAGTCTCATTAAAATAACTCCTTTAGTATTTCGATTTAGAGTAGGAATATTTTTTAAAGGTAGTTTTATAGTGATAGCTTTTTTAGAGATTAAAATAATTTGTTCGTCTAGTTCAGAAACGACTTGAGCGGTGGCAATACTGCCAGTTTTAGGACTAAGATTAGCCACTTTAATACCGATACCGCCACGTTTTTGAATTGGATAGAGATAAACATCAGTACGTTTACCAATACCATTTTCAGTGACCACTAGTAAATGTCTGAAGTTAGTTTTTTTATTTTTAGCTTCAATAGCAGCTGGTACAATAGCCATACTAACTAAAGTATCATTTTCCTTTAATAAGATTCCTCGAACCCCTCTGGTTTGACGACCCATTGGACGACAATCTTTTTCATCAAAACGAATACATTTACCATTTTTGGTGACTAAGAAGATTTGATTATCTCCCTCAGTTAATTTGGCCCAAGCTAGTTGATCATTGGCATCTAATTTAATGGCAGTTAAACCACTTTGACGAATATTTTTGAATTTATCAATAGATGTTTTCTTAACGACACCATTTTTGGTGGCTAAAAGAATGAATTTAGCAGTGGAGGTTTTACTAATAGGTAAAATAGTCAGAACTGTTTCGCCTTGAGTGATGTTAATTAAATTAACAACAGCTTGGCCTTTAGCTTGACGAGTTCCTTCTTGGATATCCCAGACTTTGGTTTTGAAAACGCGACCGCGGTTGGTGAAGAAAAGAAGATCATCGTGAGTATCGACAGAAATCATTGATTCAACTTCATCCTCATTTTTAGTAGTCATACCAACAACACCAACTCCACCTCTTTTTTGACTGTGGTAGGTTTCTTTGGCGACACGTTTAATGTAACCAGTTTTAGTTAGAGTAATTAAAACATTCTCGTTTGGAATTAAATCTTCTTCATTGAAATCTTCAAGACTCTTACTGATAATTTTAGTTTTTCGAACATCACTATATTTATCGATAATTTCTTGATTTTCTTGTTTCAAAACAGCAGTCATAACTTCGGATTGAGTAATTACAGAAGTTAAATAAGCAATTGTTTTTTCAACTTCATTATATTCATCTTCAAGTTTTTGTCTTTCCAAAGCAGCTAACTTTCTAAGTTGCATTTCCAAAATAGCATTAGCTTGAAGATCAGTGAACTCGAATTGAGTCATTAAATTTTCTCGAGCTTCTTCAGTACTTTTAGAAGCACGAATAGTTTTAATGATTTGATCAATAATATCGAGAGCTTTTTTAAGACCTTCGAGAATATGGGCTCTCATAGCCAAACCTTTAAGATCAAAAATAGTTCTAGCCCGAACGATATTTTCTCGGTGGCGGCAGAAAAGTAATAAAATTTGACGAAGGTTTAAAGTTTGAGGAACTCCATTAACTAAAGCCAAGACATTGGCAGAATATGATGATTGAAGAGGAGTATATTTGAAAAGTTTGTTTAAAATTGATTTTGGTTTACCGATTTTTTTGATTTCGACAACAACTCGAATACCGTGTCGATCTGATTCATCACGAAGGTCGGAGATACCAATAATTTTTTTATCACGAACTAAGTCGGCAATTTTTTTAACGAATTCAGCTTTGTTAACTTGATATGGAAGTTCAGTAATGATAATTCTAATTCGGCCAGATTTGGTTTCTTCAATGTTGGTTTTTCCTCGAACAATAAATTTACCACGACCAGTGGCATACATTTCTAAAATACCACTACGACCATAGATTTCTGCGGCGGTAGGAAAATCTGGTCCTTGAATAAATTTAACTAAATCTTCAATAGTGCTGGTAGTTTCCAATAAATATTTGTCTTTTTCTAATTTAACAATAGGAGCTAAAACTTTTTCTTGAGTGGTTTTTGGTTGAGGAATAAAACTAGCAATTTCATCTTCAACTTCAATTTTTTCTAAACGACTTTTGTCTAAAAGTTCATTAATAGCTAAACATAATTCTTTTAAGTTGTGAGGTGGAATACGAGTAGCCATACCAACAGCAATACCGTCAGCTCCGTTTAAAAGTAAATTAGGAATTCTGGCTGGAAGAACAGTTGGTTCAACAGTAGAAGCATCGTAATTAGGCATCATTTCCACAGTGTCTTTGTTCATATCCATGACCATTTCTGCGGTTAATTTATCCATTTTAACTTCGGTGTAACGCATAGCAGCTGGTGGATCGCCATCGATGGAACCAAAGTTTCCTTGACCTTTAATAAGAGGATATCTAAGAGAAAAATCTTGAGCCATACGAACAAGAGCTCCGTAAACTGAAGTATCACCGTGTGGATGGTACGACTTTAAAACATCACCAACGACAGCGGCTGACTTAACATTTTTGCTACTAGGAGTCATACCAGCTTGGTTCATGGCGTAAATAATACGACGTTGAACTGGTTTAAGACCATCACGAACATCAGGTAAAGCCCGTTGAACGATAACACTCATGGAGTAATCTAGATAAGATTTTTCCATTTCCGGAATAATATCCATTTCAAGAATTTTACCGATATTGAATGGAGTTTTGTTTTGAATTTTATCTTCTATGTTAGTAGTCATAATTTTCCTTTATAAATCTAATGTTGCTAAATGAGCATGAGTCATGATGAACTTTTTTCGAGGTGGGACTTCTTCGCCCATCAAAACTCTAAAAATTTCATCAGCTTTTTGAGCATCACCAATAGAGATTCTTTTTAAAAGTCTGGTTTCAGGATTCATGGTAGTTTCCCAAAGTTGAACTGGATTCATTTCACCTAAACCTTTATATCGTTGGATATCGTAAGGCTTGGTAGTGTCGATAGTTTGCATATAAGCCTCTTTGTCTTCATCGGTGTAAACATATTTAGAAACCTTGCCTTGTTTTATACGATAAAGTGGTGGCATAGCAATGTAGACATGTCCCCCTTCAATAGTTTGAGGTAGATGACGGAAAATAAAAGTTAACAAAAGAGTGGCGATATGAGCACCATCAACATCAGCATCAGACATTAGAATAATACGATGATAACGAAGTTTATTAATATCAAATGTTTCACCAATACCCATACCTAAAGCAATAATTAAGTCTTTTAATTTATCAGAACCAACGACTTTATCTAATCTCATTCCTTCAGTATTTAAAGCTTTACCCCACAAAGGTAAAATGGCTTGAAAACGACGATCTCTTCCTTGTTTGGCTGAACCACCAGCAGAATCTCCTTCAACGATATAAATTTCACATTCAGCTGGATCTTTAGACTGACAATCGGCTAATTTCCCTGGTAAACCTAAAGTCTCAAAAACACCTTTACGCATAATGGCATCTTTAGCAGCTTTGGCAGCTTTACGAATTTGGATGGTTAAAATAGCTTTACCAACAATGGCTTTAGCGACATCTGGATGTTCTTCAAAATATATTTCTAATTCTTCTTTAACAACTTTATTAACAATTGGTTGAACTTCACTGTTTCCTAATTTACCTTTAGTTTGACCTTCAAATTGAAGATCTTTAGAACCCATTTTAATGGAAACTACGGCAGTTAAACCTTCTTTAACATCATCACCGGTAATAGTGTCATCTTTGGCTTTTAGTAATTCTTTTTTAGTAGCATAATCTCTGATTACTTTGGTTAAAGCAATTTTAAAACCAGTTAAATGAGTACCACCTTCATGAGTATTAATAATATTAACGTAAGATGGAGTGTTTTCTTGGAAAGAATCGTTGTATTGAATAGCAACTTCAACATCAACATCATCGGCATTGCCATGAAGATAAATTGGTTCGTGAACAACAACCTTATTTTTATTTAATTCTCTTAAAAGAGATAAAATTCCACCTTCAAAATAGTAATGATGTTGAGTATTGTTACGTTCATCATAAAAATGAAAATATATTTTTGAGGTAAGATAAGCGCGATCTTTTAGAGATTTGATGATAATTTTATTATCAAATTCGAGAGTTTCTTTAAAAATTTCTGGATCTGGCCAGAAAGTGACCGTAGTACCATTAATACTTTTAGGAATAATGGTTTTGAATTTTTCAACCTTAGTTTCTTCAATTTTGGCAAGTTTGGTTTTGACAGCACCTCGAGAAAATTCAATAAAATGAATTTCATTGTCTCGTCTAATTTCGACTTGATAAAGTTTGGAAAGAGCACTAACACAGGCAGCACCAACTCCGTGAAGACCACCGGAAACTTTATAAGCAGAACCTTCAAATTTACCTCCAGAATGGAGAGTAGTCATAATAACTTCAACTGCAGGTTTATTATATTTTGGCATGATGTCGATTGGGATACCTCGACCATCATCGGCCACAGAAACGGAATTATCTTGGTGAATAGAAATCCAAACATTGTGAGCAAATCCGGCTAAAGCTTCATCGATACAATTGTCGACAACTTCGGTTAAACAGTGGTGTAATCCCCGACTGTCGGTTGAACCAATGTACATGGCTGGACGTTTTCTAACTGGTTCTAATCCTTCTAGAACCACTATTTGTTGACCGGTATATTCTTGTGTTGAGGAAGACATAAAATAATTCTAACAGATAAAAACAGCTTTACAATAAGCAAATAACACGTATCTTTAGGCAAAATATATCTATGATTTTAACTTAAAAACAATGTTAAAAAAGGCCTTAGTTTAGGCTATTTTTTTCCGATTTTAGAAATGGCATCGAAAGAAATAATAGAAGTAGCGACTAAAACATTTAACGATACATTTACCCCATACATAGGGATTTCTACAACTTTATCGACCATTTTAAGAACTGAAGGAGAAATACCATTCATTTCACTACCAGCAATAATAGCTAATGGAGCAGTATATTTGGCATTTAAATAATTAACACTGTCTTTTGTTTGTTCGCAAGCAACTATTTGATAGCCTTGAAGTTTAAGTTCCTTAAGACAGTCAATGGTGCTATTAAAATGCTGCCATGGAACCCATTTCCAGGTCCCAATTGAACTACGATGAATCTTAATATTTGGAGGAGTGACCACTTGACCACAAAGGTAAATTTTTTCGACAGCCAAAGCATCGGCTAATCTAAAAAAAGAACCAATATTATAAGTGTCTAAAACTTCATCTAAAACCAAAACCATTGGTTGGCGCTTAATAGATTTTTGTAATTTTTCTGAATCCCCTATTTTACTTTTTCTTAATTGATGTGAGTTTAATTTCATAAGTCAAAATCCCTCTGTTCCAATAAATTGGAACATTTCCCTTTGACGAAAGGGAGAAATTAATTTTATTTTTAATTATAACAAACAAAAAACCTCCCAATTAAGGGAGGTTTTAGAAATAACAAAAGTTATTAATTAGTTACAACTGCCAGCGGCGGCTGGAGCAGCAGCTGCACCAGCGGCAGCGGTTGGCTCAGCAGCAATTTCAGTTTTACATTCCTTTGGAGATTTATTGAAACTTTCACAAATAGCTTCTTTAATAGCACTAGCTTGTCGAAGTTGATCAACTGTGAAAACTTTTTTACCGATTTTAATATTACCAGTAATTTCAGTACCAGCATCATCGGTTGGAGGGAAAGCTTTACCGTCTAACATAAGAGTTGGAGAAGCTTGAATTTGATATTTATCAGTAATAGCAATTTCTTGTTCGATTAAACTACCAGCATCTTTGTTGAAACATTCAGTAATTTTGGTAGTATCAAAACCAGCTTTTTTAGCTTGATCTTCCCAACAAGTATCAGCATTTTGAGCAGTACAATTAGTATTTACATTAGCAACAAAATTCCACCATTGGGTTTTGTCGGAAGCTAAATTGTAAGCACAAATTTCTCTAACATCTTGATTAGCCTCAATTCGACCATGGAGAGAAGAATAAAGATTATTACCAATTTTTAAATATTGGCTTTCATTATTACATTCTTTGACAATAGCCGCAATTTGAGTTTTACAATCAGCTACATCTTTTAATTGTCCTTGACTATTTTTAACGTAAGTTTCACATTGATTTACGTCTGGACTACTTTTGCTACAGTAGCTAGAAAGACTACCTTCAATCTTACTGAAAATATAGCGAGGTCTAAGTTCAGCTTTATTTCCAATGGCATCAAAAACTGGTCTTAAAGCAGTTTCCATTTGATTACCGTATGGACAAAAACTCATAACGAAGAATTCAAAAGCTGGTTTTTCAGTTTTTTCAGCTTTAAAAGTATTAGTAGCAGTTGTTTTTGAAGTTGAACTATCACCACCTTTGATTTTTAATAAAGCGAATCCGGCGAAAAATGAAATAGCAACTAATAAAATAGAAAATAAAAGAACCCCATAAAAAGGAACTTTAATATAAGTATCTTTTTTATCGATAATTGCTTTTGAGACTTTAGCAATTACCTTGTTTTTTTTGACTGGTTTTTTTAATAATTTTGGCATTTTGTTTATGAATTAATAATTTATTAGTCTTCGTTAATAGAGATGGCTCCAACTGGACAAGCAGCTACAGCCGCTTTAATAGCTTCAGTAATTTCAGTTGGTTGTTGTTTAATTTTAGCTTTATAAATTTCAGTATCCATTTCAAAAGTTTCTGGATCCATTAAAGGGCAAGTATTGCAGCCAATACATTTATTTTGGTCTAGAGAAATTTTATTCATATGTATTAAAATAACAGATTAAACAATATATTTCTATGACAAAATTATTTACAGATCCATTAATGGAAGAAAATTTTACTAAAATGAAAGGTTTAGTTTTTAAATATCCTAAAAGGATTTTAATTGAATTAAACAATATTTGCCCTGTTTATTGTCAATTTTGTACTCGAAAAAGAGAAACCTTTAAAAAAAATAAATGGGAATTAACAAATGAAGAAGTAAAAAATATTTTAAATTTTTTAGAAAATAACCAAGAGATAAACGAAGTTATAATTTCTGGTGGAGACCCTTTAATGTCCCCTGCCCTATTAATTGATTTATTAAAAAAAATAGAAAAACAAACCAATATTAAAATAATTAGAATTCATACTAGAATGCCGATTACGATGCCTAAACAAATTAGTCAAAATATTTTTGACTTTCTAAATGATTTTAAAAAAACTATTTATTTATCGATTCATTGTAATTTAGTTGAAGAAATTACAGATGAGAGTATTGTTGTTTTTGATAAATTTAAAAAAGCGGGAATAATTCTATATTCACAATCAGTATTTTTGAAAGGAATTAATGATTCAGTGGAAAAATTAGAAAAATTATTTGAAAAATTATTGGAATTAGGAATTAGACCTTACTATATTTACAGATGTGATTCAGTAGTTGGGTTAGAAAAATTTATAGTTCCTTTTGAAAAAGAAAAAAAAATCATGACGGAACTTAGAAAAAGAATTTCGGGTCTTGCCTACCCTACTTATGTAATTGATAGTCCACAAGGAGTGGGAAAAATTCCAGTACCTTTAAACTTTTGGAAAACTAAAAATAAAATGACTGATTTTAATGGAAAAAAAATTAAAATTAAAAACTAGTCTTTTTAATAGCTTCTTTATTGTCTCTTAAAAATTCCCCGGCCTTAATCATGGCTCTTAAGAGTAGATTAATACGATCTTCTGCTTCATTTCTGGATAAATCTTGAGAAACACCAGGAAAGAAATGAAAAATTTCATTTCTACCAAATTTCCAAGCACTCCATAACTCTTCAGCTAATTCTTCTCCATCTTGATGAATATCAGTTAGTTTTTGAAAAACTGAAAATCGTTTATATCGAAGGGATGGATTTAAAGTTTTACCAACTCGGAAGCGGTCACTTTCATATTCTTCTTCAGAAATAATGTTAATTTTAAGAAAAAAATCTTTTAAAAAACCTTCATAAGCTTTGGAAATAGGAGCAACAAAAAAAGCATAATCATAAATTTTGTCGTCTAAATCAACTTTTTCGAGAATAGTTTCAACGTCGGATAACAAATTTTGTTGATGAGGGGTTAAGAACTTTTTGGTTTCTTCAAAAAGTTGAGGTGATGACATGATCATAGATTAGATTTTACAAGAAAAAGGAAAAGAATTAATAGTAGTAAAGAAAATACTAAAAGATAATTTTTTATGGCTTCAATAGAAAGTTGATTTTCTTCTCGAGCAAAAAGCCAATCTTGAAGAAATTTAGGATTTTTTAAATAGTCTTTAATTTCACCAAAAAGTAAATAACTATTAATAGTAAACAGAAATGAAAGAATAAAACTATTTTTGTAAGCAGTAAAAATAAAAAGAGAAATTAGGTTTAAGGCAACTTGAAAAAAATAATGATGGAAAATTAGATTGTTGTGTTTATAACGGGTGATTTTTAATAATTTGTAAAAAGATTTAAGATCTTTTTTCCTTAAAATATCTTGAGCTAAACGACCTTCTTCAGTGTTTGGTTTACGATAAAACCAATAAATTATATGATCTAATTCTAAAAAAAAGGCTCCAAAAAAGACACCTAAAAATAATTCTAGAAATTCTAAAAACGGAACCGAAAAAAACATCCAGATAATGGATGTGATTAGAAAAATAAAGAGAGCCGGAATAGACTCAAGAAAAAATTGACGTTTCACTAATTAATGATATCAGATTATTCGTATCGCAAGGCTTCGATTGGAGAAAGCTTGGAAGCTTTACGGGCTGGAGCCACTCCGAAAATGATTCCAACTGCAGAAGAAACTCCAAAAGCAACAACAATTGAAGATATGGTAACTTTGGCAGGAAAGAAACTATTGATGGCTAAAGTACCAAGGCTACCAAAAATGATTCCAACTAAACCTCCAAAACAGGAAAGAATAATGGCTTCGATTAAAAATTGGATTAAAATAGCTCGAGGATAAGCCCCAATGGCTTTACGAAGACCTATTTCTCGGGTTCGTTCAGTGACCGAAACTAACATAATATTCATAATCCCAACTCCTCCAACTACTAAAGAAATAGCCGCAATTCCAGTTAAGGCAATAGTAAGAATATTAATAATAGAATTGATAGAACTTAATAATTGGGAACTGTCAAATACGGAAAAAGCATCTTTGTCATACTTTTCTAAAAAAATATTAGTTATTTGTTTTTTGGTTGAATCCATAGTTTCTTTACTTGGAGCCTTAACAACAATAGTATTAACATCATCGTTACCAGCCAGATCAGAAACAACTGAAAATGGGGCATAAACAGCATCGTCAATACTAGGTCCACCCATAGAAGCTCCTTTTTGATCAACTACACCAACTACTTTTAAATTTTTACCTTTAATAATGACTTTTTTACCAACAGCACTTGATTTAGGAAATAGAGTTTGGGCAATCTTATGACCCAAAACAACAACTGGAGTTTTTTTGCTATTTTCCTCATCTGTAAACCAGCGACCATTTCCATCTGAAGGAATAACATTGTTATTTTTACCATAAGCTTCATTTGTTCCATCTATTTCAATTTGTTTTTTGATAGCATTAGTTGATTTTATGTCAGCATAAGTGGCATTAACTGGCATAATAATGGTATTTTTTAGTTTACGTTCTAGATTAGTAACGTCTTTTTGGGTAAAGCTAGTAGTCATCATCATACCTCCTTGAGAAAAACCACCATTATCGTTAAAAACTTTTCCTGGAGTAATAAAAATGGAATTAGCTCCAAGAGAATCAAATTGTTGAGTGACATAAATTTTAAGTCCGTTTCCAATAGAAGTTAATAAAATAACCGAGGTTACTCCAATAATAATTCCCAAGGAAGTTAAAATAGTTCGGCTTTTATTTTTTAAAATTGATTTAAAACTGGATTTTAGAAGATCGTTTAGACTTGGTTTAAGCATTATTTTTCCTCCGTAACTTTACCATCTTTAATAATAATAGTGCGATTGGCTTGTTTAGCTAATTCCATATCGTGAGTAACAAAAACAATAGTCCTCCCCTCTTTTTCGTTTAATTGATGAAAAAAATTCATAATTTCGACTCCTGATTTACTATCAAGATTTCCAGTTGGTTCGTCGGCTAAAATTATTTGAGGATTGTTGACTAAAGCTCGAGCAATGGCGACGCGTTGTTGTTGACCACCAGAAAGTTGAGCTGGGGTGTTAGCCATTTTATCTTGAAGACCAACTTTAGTGAGCAAATCAACACCGATTTGGTGTCGATCTTTTTTAGGAACATCAGAATATAAAAGTGGTAATAAGACATTTTCCAAAGATGAGGTTTTGGCTAAAAGATTGAATTGTTGAAAAACGAAACCAAGAGTGACATTACGAATTTGGGCTAGTTGATGTTCTTTAAGTTTGGAAATGTCACGACCATTTAATAAAACTTCTCCAGAGGTTGGATTATCTAATAAGCCAACAATATGCATTAGAGTTGATTTACCAGAACCAGAAGGTCCAGTGATGGAAACAAATTCACCTGGAAAAATTTTTAAACTAACATTGTCGAGAGCAGTAAAAGAATTAGTCCCAGTGATATAAGATTTGGTAATATTTTTTAATTCTAAAACTGGTTTAGAATTATTTTTTGATGATGACTTGATCATTTTCACTAAGTCCTTCTAAAATTTCAATTTCAGTATCGGTTTCAATTCCAGTTTTAACTATTTTTTTAGTTAATTGATTATTGTCAGGATTTTTAACTAAAACATAAGCTTCAGATTCGGTTTGAGTTAAAGCATCGATTGGAATAATTAAGGAATTTTGATTTTCTTTAAGATTAATAATGGCATCTCCATCCATCCCGATTTTATATTTTAAATCGTCATTATCTTTTGGTAATTCAAATCTAACTTCATAAACAGTGGAGGTTTGTCCAGTAACTGGAGTATAAGAAATGTAAGTTATTTTTGAGTCGAAAGTTTGATTAGAAAAACTATCTAATTTAATAGTAGTTTTGTCGCCAATTTTAATTTTAGTAACATCTTCTTGGTCTATTTGAGATTTTAAATAAATAGATTTTGGATCGATAACAGAAAAAGTGGCAGTGGCTGGAGAAATATTTACTCCACTATTTGGTTGATCAACATTAGTTACAATGCCGGCAATTGGAGTGGTTAAGGTGGCGTATTTGATAGTTAAATCGCCTAGTTCATAGTTAATGACGGAATTATCTAAAGTGTTTTGAGAGCGTTCAAGAATTCTTCTCATTTCAGTATCGATAACAGTATCTTTATATTTATCGCTAGTATCGTAAAAATTAGAAGCGGTAGTTTTGTAATTATTAAAATCTATTTGAAGTTGTTTTTTTAATTCTTCTTTATTAAGACTGGCAATGGCTTGATATTTTCTAACTTTATCCCCAACTTTAACTCCAACCCAAGCGAGTTGACCGCTAGTTTGAAATCTTAATTCAGCTTTGGAAGCAGCATCAACTGAACCAGATAAAGTTATTTCTTCAGAAATATTTTTTCTAGTAGGAATAATTGTAGTTTCAGTCTTGGTATTAAATTTAGGATTATCTTTATTGTTTTGAGCTTTAGTTTTAACACTAAAAAAGATAATCGTAATTAGGATTAGGACCGCAATAATAACCCAAGTGATTTTTTTCTTAAAAATTTTCATAAATATAATTATATATTATACCTTAAAGTAGCTATTTTGTTGTGTTTTTTAATTCTTTTAGCTTCCACATAAAAAGTTTATAAGGAGTTTTAATCGCCCCTTGGGTTTGGTCTTTAACAAAATATCTGGCTTTTTCTAATATTTTTCGATCGACAGTTTTGGCTAAACGAATATATAAAGAACGATTTTCCCAATCCCCTAGCTCTTTGGCTAAATCGAGTCCATAAGATTGAAATTCATTTTTAATATATTTTTTACGTTGAGCTAAAGTTTCTTCAAACTTAAATAGTTGGTCACCAATTGAAGTAGCAGGATTTTTGATCATTAATTTTTTAAATATAAAATATAAGCTTGGCCGTCGGTTAAAAAGTTATTACCACTTTTTTTAGTGCCATAAGTAAGTCCGGTTAAATCGATTTTTTCAAATGATTTAATAACATTATTTTCTTCTAGATTTGATTTTAACTCTTCCCGTTCTTTATCGACAATTAATTCAGTGCTATGAATTGGTAAAATTATAAAACCTCTTTTTTGAATTGATTGATCAAAGTGAGCGGTACCAACCCAAACTGATTGACCGTCAGGAGTAATAAAAGAAGTTTCCCAGAAGTGAATGTGATGACGAGAACTAGTAGTATCGGCAGGAGTTGGTTTACCAAACCCAAGATCGTTAGAACGGGTGTCCCAAAAAACTGGCAAACCTGGAGTTTGATGATAAGATGTTTTTTTAATAACAGTATCGATAATTTTAAGACTAGTTTTAAGACTAAGTTTGTCTAAAACATACCAACCAGAATTGGTAAAAGATTTTATTAAACCCTCTTTTGAAGCCACTGCAATAATATTAATTGGTTCAGCTGGAGCTCCAGTAATAGTTTCACTAATTTTGGGAAGATTAGTAAAAAGTTTACTGTCAATTTCCTCTGGTTTAATAATGGTTTTAGTAATTTGAGGTTGGGAAATTGGTTTGAGAGGATGAGTTAAATAATAACCATAAACAAAGCCAAAAAATAAAATTATGAATAAGACAATTAGTTTATTGATGGTTTTATGTTTTAAATGAGGTGGACTAATTATTTGATAATTAAATTTTCTTTTAATTTTATTGGTAGTAATAATAATGGTTAACCAAGCTAATCCAGAGGCATAGCTGGCGAGAACATCTGATGGCCAATGGGCACCAAGATAAATTCGGGAAAAACCAACTAAAATAATTAAAATAAGGCCAATAATTAGAGCTATATTTTTTTGATATCTTTTTTTGACACTTTGAGAAATGAAAAAGAAAAGAAGACCATAAAAAGTGACAGCCACAAAACTATGACCACTGGGAAAACTGTAACTGGTTTCATTGACAAGAGCCTCAGTTAAAGGAGGTCGGGGTCTTTCAATTATGTTTTTAATAATCCAGACAAAAATTTGACCACCAATAACAGAAATTAGAAGACTATATAAATAAGCTTTCTTTTTAAATAAAAATAAAATAATGCCGGCTAAAACAACTCCAATGACAATTGTTTCACCTTTGGCGAGATAGGTAATAAACAACATAAGATGATTAAGAGAGTCGGTTCTAAACTGACTGATTAAATTTATGATTCGAAGATCGGCTCGAATTAAAGCTTCATGACCAACATAATCTTCAACTATGCCAAAAAATAAATAGATAAAATAAAAAACAACTAAAATGCCAATAGTTAGATAAAGTCCGTATTTTTCATTTGGAGTTATTCTGGTTTTTAAAAATTTGCCAAGACGAGGATGTTTTTGATAGAGGCGTTGAACTTCAGGGTCATTTTTGACGCCGTGACCGATTGATTTAAATAAAGATTTAATAAGTTTAATCATGTATTTTTTAATAAATTTATTTTTGTAGAATTATATTAAACCATTTTTGATTTCTAAAATTTTGGATTTCTTGATAAACAATTTTTAAATTTGGTGGGGCTATTTTTTGAATTTCTTCAGGAGTATAAAAATAGTAAGTCCTTGGACCTGTGCCTTCTTTATCTAGTATTTCTTTATGATATGGTCCATATTTAAGAGACATAAAAATAACACCTTTATTATTTAATGATTTAGTAATTTTTATTAAGGTGTTATGAACACTTTCTTTATCTGAATGGAGAAGAGATGCAAATGAAAATACAATATCAAGACCATTTGGAAAATCAAAGGTTTCTAAATCTGCTAATTTAAAAATTGTTTTAGATACATTCTGTTTGGCTAAATTAATCATATTTTCTGATAAATCTATCCCCAAATAGTCGTTTGTAAGTTTGATAACTTCTTTAGCATCGCGTCCATTACCACATCCAATTTCAATAGTTTTTGGATTTATTTTGGTAATAAATGAGAACGTTTTTTTAATTTCCTCTGTTTTTGCTCCAATTTCATTAAATTTTTTGGCGTGGAAATTGACTGATTTGTTATAGTTTTCAATATTTTTATTTTTTTCTTTTTGGTTTGTCATTGATGTGGACCTAGGCGGACTCGAACCGCCAACGACTCAGTGCGACTGAGCTGTTTTACCATTAGACTATGGGCCCCTTTTAATTAGATTTTAGATCGTCGATAATAGATCGTCGATTTTTTCAAATATTTCTGGGGTAAGGTCGTTAATTATAGTTAATTCTTCTTTAGAGAATGGTAACAAAACATAGTCTTCAACTGGGATGTTGTTTTGAGGTTTACCAATGCCAAGTCGAATTCGATGAAATTCTTGGGTGCCAAGATTTTCAATAGTAGATTTAATGCCATTATGTCCGGCTGGTCCACGATCGAATTGAATTCGATAATCCCCAACTGGTAAATCGAGATCATCATGAATAACGTAAATGTTCTGAGGAGAGATTTTATAGAATTGAGCGATTTTTTGAACGGTTAGACCAGAGTTGTTCATGTAACCAGTGGAAATGGCAAAAATTATTTTATTGATCCCCTGCCCTGTTTCATAAATTTTGGCTAAGAGATTTGTTTTCTCTTGTAGGGACGAATTAAAATGTGTCTCTACATATTGCTGTATTATTTTTTGGCCGAAGTTATGGCGAGTTTTTTCGTATTGTTTATCAGGATTACCAAGACCAATTATAAGTTTCATAGTTTATTTTAGCATTCCCATTTACCTACAGTTAGAAGTAGATTGATATATATAATAGTAGATTGATATAAAACAATCCCCTAAGGATAGGGAAAATAAAAAATTAAGCCTAAGTTAGCAGTCTTATTGTGTATCTGCTAACGTTTTAAATTCAGCTTCAGAAATTATTTTTATACCTAACTTCTTGGCGTTTATAAATTTACTAGAATTAGATTCAGTCTCGTTACTAATTAAATAATTAGTGTTTTTAGAAACAGTACTAACAACTTGTCCTCCAAGAGAAATAATTTTATCTTCAATATCTTTTCTAGGTTGGTTTAGAGTGCCGGTAATAGCAAATGTCTTACTATAGATCGTAGATCGTAGATCGTAGATCGTAGATTTAATATTTGTTTGGGAAAGAATGGATTCGAGCCAAATTTTTCGAGTATCAATCCCCTCTTTTATTTTTTTAGCTAAAGTAATTTGAATCCCTGGGAGAGATTCTAATTTATCAACAGTTAAATCTAAAATTTTTTGAGGTGAATCAAAACCTAATTTAATTAATTGTTGAATTCGTTTACCACTGAAGTTAGGAATGCTGGCAGCAGTTAAAATTTGATTTAATTTAAGGGATTTTTTTGATTGGATTTGGTTAACAATGTTTTGACCTGACTTTTCTCCTAAGCCCGCTAGATTAGAAAAATCAGCCACGGTTAATTTATAAAAATCACCAGGGACTTTAACTAGATTAGCTTGATAAAGTTTTTCGATAGTTTTGTCTGAGATACCTTTAATTTCGAGAGCGTCACAAAATAGTTTTAAAGAACCTAAAATTTGAGCTAAACAATTTTGAGTGTTGGGACATTTTAGAAACTTTGATTCGATAGTTAATAAAGTCCCGCAAGAAGGACAATTAATTGGAGCTAAAAGATGACCGGAAGTAACTTTGTTAACGACATGGTCAATATGAGGAATAACGTCCCCACGGCGACTGACTTCAACAATATCATTAATATTGATGTTTTTTTCTTTGATTAAATCGTAATTAGCGAGAGAAGCAAAAGTAATAATAGCTCCAGATATTTCAATTGGATCGACTTTGGCCACTGGAGTAATCATGCCTAATGGTCCAACTTGCCAATCGATAGAAGTGATTCTGGTTTGGGAAGAACGGGAAGGAAATTTGTAGGCAACTTGGCCTTTTGGTCGATTATTTTTGGAACCTAATTCATTTTGAATATTTAAATCTTCTATTTTTATTACTAATCCATCAATTTCAAAAGGATAAGTATTTCTAGTTTTGGTTAAAAATTTTTGATAAATTTCTTCAATTTGATCAAAGTTTTGACAGTGAAAAGTATCGACACCAGTAAAACCATTTTTATTAAGAAATTTTATTTTTTCGGATTCTTTTTTTATTGATTGGTTGGAAAAAAGTAAATCAGTGGCATAAAGACTACAATATTCAGAAAATTTACTGTCTAATCTTTGGGATATTCCAGAAACGGCATTTCTTGAATTGGAATATGGTTCTTCTGATAGTTGGTTAATTTTTTTAAAATCATCTTCGGTCATAACAATTTCACAACGAATAGAACCAGAAAAATCATTAGGCATTGTGGCAACAAAATTTTTCATTTTAACCACATTTTGGGTAATTACATCCCCTACTTCACCATCACCACGAGTAATAGCATCGATTAATTGACCACTTTTATATTCAATTTCTAGAGAAATACCATCACATTTTGGCTGGATGACAAAATCGGTTTTGGTAGATATTTTTTTTAATTCAAAATAATGAATTAAATCATCAATTTTATTGACTTTGTTTTGTGAACCCATAGTAACAACATGCTTTTTTTTATCAAAACCGGTATCAAAATTAGAATTACCAACTTTGGAAAACAAACGATGATAAGGAGACTTTTGACGAAGAATATCTTCTAGAGTGTCATAAGTATGATCATCCATGATTGGTTTTCCGGTGGTGTAATAGACTTTTTTAGCATCCATTAAAATTTCACCAAGTTTTTCAGGAGTAATAGTTTGGAGATTAAGGGAATCAAGAGTGATCATAAATGTATTCTATCAAAACCCCTCTGTCCCGCTACTGCGGGACATCTCCCCTTGAGGAAAGGGAGACTTGTTATTAAATTAGGCATTGGCAAGGCAGTAATAGGCACCTTTGGTGGAACCTCGTTTTTCAACTGCCCCTGTGTCAACTAATTTTTTAAGATCACGCCAAATAGTGTCATCAGAAACCATTGGTAATAATTGTTGAGCATCTGGCATTCTGAGTCCCCCAAATTGTTGCATGTATTCAACTAATTTAATTTGTCGTTCAGTAAGGTGAATTTGTTTACCACCAAGTTTTTGTTTGAGTTTAATGTCTCGAGAGAGGGATTGAACTTTTTCTTTAACTCGGTTTAATTCGATGGCTAAAGCTTGAGTGAAGTATTCAACCCAATTGGTTAGATCTCGTTTGAAAATATCAGAGGAAGTTTCATGAGTGGATTGAAGAGTGGTGTAATAACTTTCGGCGTTACGATCGAAATATTCTTCAAGAGAAAAAAGACGACGAATGTCATAACCTTCAACATAGAGAGGCAACATAGCAAAAGCCCGGCTAACTCGACCATTACCTTCAATAAAAGGATGAATGGCGACTAAAATGTACTGACTGATAGCTGCTCTGATGGCTGGATGGATTTCTTTGGAAATGGAACTATTGAGCCAATCGATAAAATCGGCAATTAAATATGGAACTTCAATGGCTGGTGGTGGTCGATGAGCAATTTCGCCAGTACGAGTATTTTTTAAAACAACTTGTTGATGACGGTATTTACCAACTTCGGTTTCGGTAATGATTTTGGCAGTAGTTAATTCATGAATTCGTTTAATTAAAGTTTCACTATAAAAAAAGTCTCGTTGAGATTTATTATCTGAACTAGGAACTATTTTTTCTTCTGGAAGAGGCATGTTGGCGTCGTAAAGAGACCATAATTCCTCAAGATAAGAAACAACATTACGATAGTTAATAACTTCTTGAATATCACGTTCGCCGGCCGTAATTTTTTGACCTTCGACTAATTTGGCAACTTCTTGAAAAGTAAGATCGTTTCCTTCAATACGAGTTCCATAATGAACAGTACGGACAATAGCTTCTTGTTGAAATTGTTTTTCGTAGGCAGGAATAAGTGGAGCTTCGTCAATAATAGCTTTGGCACCTTCAATAGTGCCGATGTTCTTGAGAATTTGATTATTGATTGAAAAGATAGGAGAAAACATCTGTAAGAGATTATATCATTTTTTTAATAATCAATAAGGGGAAAATGCGGTAAAATAGATTTTAGATCGTAGACTATAAATAAAACTAAGATAAGAATACAAAATCGAGGGCGGATTTAGGGTCGACGTTGGCATTAATCATATTTATGGCTTTGATTATTTTGTTAATTAAAACAACCGTTTCTTTGTTAGGATTTTTGATTAAAGATTGTTGAAAATAAAATAATTGGTCTTGGAGAAGTGGTAGTATATCTTCTTTGTTTTTGCCAAGTTGTTCGGATAAAAGTAGATTGGAATTTAAGTTAGAACTGGTTTTAATAATTTCTTTTGAAGGATCTTTGTCAATTTTTGAAAGTTTGATTTGATGACAACGAGAAATAACAGTTTTTAAAAGAGAGGAACTTTTGTTAACGGTTAAAATAAAATAATTATTTTCACCTGGTTCTTCGAGATTTTTTAAAATGGCATTTTGAGCTTCAGTATTAAGATTTTGGGATTCAAAAATGATGACAATTTTACTTTGATGAGAAAATGGTTTTTGAGAAAGCCAATTTTTAATTTTTCTGACCTGATCAATCCCCCATCCAGTATCTTGATTAATGATAAAAATATCAGGATTGTTTTGATCAAATTTATGATTTAAATCAAGACAAAATTGATCAATTTGATGATTAATTAAATTTTGATTTTGACTGATGATGATAGTGCTTGGAAATTTATTCATAAAACCTTGTTTTGAAATTAAAAAGACTGTACTATGATTATATACTATGAATGATTCTGCCCAGAAAATTTATAAGAATATTAAAGATGTCCTGTTTGATAAAGGTCTAATTGATGCGGCTAAAGTTGAAGAAATAAACTTAAGACAGCTTAAAACTGGTGAAACAGAAGAAGAAATAATTAAAGCTTTAAGACTAGTATCTGATACAGATTTTATTAAGGCTAAGGCTGATTTTTTAAGAGTTCCTTTTGTTGATCTAGAAACAATTGGTTTTTCCCCTGAAGCTTTAACTTTGGTTAAAGAAAGTGTGGCTCAAAAATACAAAATAGTTCCTTATAAATTGGATACTAAAAATAAAATCTTGTTTATTACCATGGTTAATCCCTTGGACTTGGAAACAATTGAATTTTTAGAAAAAAGTACCAATTTAAAGATAAATGCTTCAATTTCGACTGAAAAACAAATTATTTCTTATGTTAAAGAAAAATACATTAGAGAAAAAAATATAACTTCTGAAGTTACTAGGGCTTTGAATGAGAGAAAGGATGATGATGAAGAAATGGAAAAAAAGCTGGAAAAGAAAGTTGATGTTGAAGCTCCGGTGGCAAAAATTGTGTCAACTATTTTAGAATATGCAATTAAATCGAGAGCGTCCGATGTTCATATTGAACCACAAGAAGATAGTGTCAGAATAAGATATAGAATTGATGGTATTTTACAAGAAAAGTATTTATTACCAAGAAATGTTCATGATGCAGTAGTTTCGAGAATTAAAATTTTATCCGATTTAAAAATAGATGAAAAAAGAGTTCCTCAAGATGGAAGATTTTTCTTTTCAGTTGATGGTCAAGATGTTGATTTACGTGTGTCTACCCTACCAACGACTTATGGAGAAAAAGTGGTTATGCGTTTACTTAAAAAATCTCAACAAGTTCCAAGTTTACAAGATTTGGGTTTAAGAGGTTTAGCTTTGAAGAATTTAATGAATGCTATTTCTCGACCTCATGGAATTATTATTGTTTGTGGTCCAACTGGATCTGGTAAAACAACAACTTTATATTCTGTTTTAGATATTGTGGCAACTTCAAAAGTTAATGTGGTAACAGTGGAAGATCCAGTCGAATATCAAATGAAAGGAGTAAACCAAGTTCAAGTGAATGTTCAAGCTGGTTTAACTTTTGCTTCGGCTTTACGTTCGTTTTTACGTCAGGATCCAAATGTAATTATGGTAGGAGAAATTCGTGACCAAGAAACTGCTGATTTAGCTGTTAATGCAGCTTTAACTGGACATTTAGTGTTTTCAACTTTGCATACAAATGATGCTTCTGGAGTTCCACCACGACTTTTAGATATGGGAGTCGAACCATTTTTATTAACTTCATCTTTGAATTGCGTGGTCGGACAAAGAGTTTTAAGAAAAGTTTGTAAAAATTGTGTCGGAGAAATGGAAATAGAACCAGATAAAATGGCTGAATTAAAATCTACATTAGGTCCAATTTACGACATGATTGAAGATAAATTTAAGAAAGACGGTAAAAAAATGACTTTGCCTAAAATTGTTGGTTGTGATAAATGTAATAACACTGGATATTTAGGAAGACTAGCTATTTATGAGGTTATGCCAGTAACTGAAAAAATTGCTAAGTTGATAGTTAGTAAAGGAGCAGCTTCAGAAATTCAAAAATTGGCTATGGAAGAAGGGATGTTATCAATGAAACAAGATGGTTATGTTAAAGCTTTACAAGGATTTACTAGCATGGAAGAAGTAGTCAGAGTTGCGCAATATTAGTTATAAAGTTAAAAGTTTATAAAGTTATAAAGTAAATAAAATGAATCAAAGAATTGAAGAAATATTAAAATTTGCTTTGGTAAATAAAGCTTCAGATATTCATTTAATGTTTGGAGTATCGCCAAAAATTAGAGTAAATGGAGAATTAAGAAATGTTGATGGTTTTACTGAAGTTGATAATAATTTGACTGAAGAAATGGTTTTGTCTTTGTTAACTGATAAACAAAAAGAAGATTTTAAAAATCAAAGAGAATTAGATTTTTCTTTTGAATCGGCAGAAAACAGATTTAGATGTAATGTTTATTTTCAAAAAGGAAGTCCAGCCTGTGCTTTAAGGTTAATATCTTCTCAAATCCCCGCTTTTGAAGAATTAGGAATACCAGACATTTTAAGAACTTTTGCTAACTATAAACAAGGTTTTATTTTAGTAACTGGTCCAACTGGTCATGGTAAATCAACTACAGTCGCCGCAATCTTGGATGAAATTAATCGAACTAGAGCAACTCATATTGTCACCATTGAAGACCCAGTCGAATATTTAATAAAACCAGACAAATCAATTATTTCTCAAAGAGAATTAGGTAACGATACTAATAGTTTTGATTTATCCCTAAGATCTTGTTTAAGACAAGATCCAAATGTGGTTTTTGTTGGAGAAATGCGTGATTTGGAATCAATATCTTCAGCCTTAACTATTGCGGAAACTGGCCATTTAGTGTTTTCAGTTTTGCATACTAATTCAGCTTCACAAACAATTGACAGAATTATTGATGTTTTTCCAGCTGAATCAAAAGATGAAATTAGAGTTCAATTAGCTTCGGCAATTACAGCGATTGTGTCACAAAGATTAGTTCCAACTATTAATGGAGAAAGAACTCCGGCTTTTGAAATATTAATTGCAACTCCAGCTGTAAAAAATATTATTAGAGAAGGTAAAACTTTTATGATTGATAATATTATCCAAACTAGTGCTGATTTAGGAATGGTTAGCTTGGAAACATCATTAGCTAAATTAGTTTTGGCAGGCAAAATTACTGAAGAAGTCGCTTTAAGTTTTTGTACTAGTCAAACGGATTTAGAAAATAAACTAAGACGACAAAAAATATGACGAAATTCTTTTACAAAGCTAAAGACTGGGGCGGAAAAACTATAAAAGGAGTACTTGATTCAACGGATAAAATTGAGGCAATGGAGTCAATTAAAAATAGTGGTTTAGTTTTATTATCGATTGCTCAAGAAAGTGATTCATTATTAAATGAAGTCTATAAAAGTTTGTTTTCTAGAATTGGAGTAAAGCAAATTTCTAATTTTACTCGTCAATTAGCCACAATGATGACTTCTGGTTTGGCAATGACAGATGCTTTATCTTTATTAAAGAATCAGACTGATAGAAAAAGTTTGATGTTTGAGGTTTTGGATCATACTTTAAATACAGTTCAAGGAGGACATTCTTTATCTGATGGTTTGGAAAAATATAAAAAATTTTTTGGTGAGGCTTATGTGGCTTCGATAAGTGCTGGAGAACAAGGAGGAGTTTTGGAAGAAGTTTTAAGTAAATTGGCTGATAATTTGGAAAAAGAAAGTGATTTTAGCAGTAAGGTAAAAGGGGCAATGATTTATCCAGTGATAGTTATTATCGGTATGTTTGCAGTAGTAGTGATTATGATGATTTTTGTAATACCTAAATTAATGGGTTTATATGGAGATTTTGGAGCAACTATGCCAGCTTCAACCAGAGTTTTAATGGCCATGTCTGGGTTTATGACAAGATTTTGGTTTTTAATTCCAATTATTGTAATTGGTTTAATAATGACTTTTAAAATTGGTAATAAAAATGATAAATTTAGATTGAAAATTGATACTTATAAATTAAAAATTCCAATTATAGGAGTGTTGCTTGAGAAGAATGTTTTGGCAAATACTATTAGGACAATGTCGATGTTATTATCTGCCGGAATTTCTTTAGTTGAAGCTTTAAAAATTGTGGCGAGTGTGGCTAGTAACGAACTATTTAAAAGTGCTTATTTAAAGATTTCAGAAAGAGTTCAACAAGGATTTAGTATTGCTAATTCTTTTGAAGAAACAGCGGTTTTCCCAGTGATTGTAAATCAAATGGTAGCAACTGGTGAAGCTACAGGTAAATTGGACGAAATTTTAATGAAGGTATCTGATTATTTTGCCACTGAAGCAGAACAATCAGTCAAATCTTTGACATCAGCAATCGAACCAATAATTATGATTCTTTTAGGTTTAGGGGTGGCATTTTTAGTTATTGCGGTGTTAATGCCAATCTATAACTTAACTTCAAGCATGTAGGTTAATTTAATTACAACTTGACATCGTAATTTTAGTGATTAATATTAAGTTAGTAATTAATTAAATATTTTAAAAAAAATGAAAAATAAAATAAGACAAATGAAAGGTTTTACCTTGGTGGAACTTTTAATCGTTATCGCTTTAATCGCAATATTGTCAGTGGCAGTGTTGGCAACTATTAATCCTATTGAACAATCTAATAAAGCTCGTGATGCTAAATTTAAGAACGATGCAGCCGAAGTTATGAATTCTTATGAACGTTTCTACGCTTCTCAAAATAAATATCCATGGAATATGGATAATGATGCTAGTGGTTCTATTGATAATGATGAAGTAGCAGCTGGAACAAATTCTATTGCTTTCTTCTCTAGAGATTGGAGATTTGGAATTTTAGATGCTTCAGGAAATACAACTAATTCTCAATTAATTTCAACTTCAGAATTAAAAAGTGCATTTGCTGGTAAAGAACCTTTTGTTAGTACTGTTGTGAACGGAACTAGTGAAGATTCAATGTATATTTATCATTCTAGTGATTCAAATTATGTTTGTTTTTGTCCAAAAGCAAATGCTAATAGAACTGGTGATACTGTCAATAATTTGAAGTGTCTTTCAGGTGTTTCAACAAGTGAAGATGCAGCTATTACAGCAGCTATTTTGAATGCTGGTGATGCTAATTGTGCTAGACCAACTACAACAGAAGCTAAATTAACAACTTTCTGTACTACTGGTGGTGCTTATGCTAATTTATTGTGTGTTCCAGAAGGACAAATTAATTAATAAATTAAAATAGTTTATTGAAAACCCTCCAAGAAATTGGAGGGTTTTTTGTTAGAATGATTTATGGAAATATTGATGGTAATAATTATTTTTGTTTTAGGATTATGTTTTGGGAGCTTTGTAAACATGCTCGTTTATCGCACTGCAGTGAAATATAAACTAATAAACCCTCCTTCGCCAAGGCTACGGAAGGGTGAGAACAGATCGTTTTGTGATTATTGTGGAAAGCAATTAAATTGGTATGAAAATATTCCAGTTATTTCTTGGTTAATTTTAAAAGGTAAAACAAAATGTTGTCATAAAAAATTACCACTCTCCTACCCTTTAGTAGAATTAATTACTGGAATAATTTTTGTAATTAATTCTAAATTTCTAATTTCTAATTTCCAATTTCTAAATAAAACTCAATTTTTATTTTATTTAATTAGTTTAATAATTATTGTTTTTTTGGTTTTTAGTACAGTTTTTGATTTGAAATATATGATTTTGCCTGATTTTTCAACGGTTATATTGATAATCGTGGCAATAATTGGAATAATAATAGGGCGACCACAAGAGTCGCCCGTACAATTTATATTATCGGCGATATTGGCTAGTGGATTTTTGTTATTTTTAAATTTGATAACTAAAGGTAAAGGGATGGGAATGGGAGATGTAAAATTAGCGATATTTATGGGTTTATTTTTGGGATTTCCTAAAATAATAATAGCTTTTTATGCTGCTTTTATAATTGGAGCAATAATTGGAATATTGTTAATGATTTTTAAAAAAGCTAAAAAGAAAACCCAAATTCCTTTTGGTCCATTTTTAATTTTAGGAACTTTTATAAGTTGGTGGTGGGGAGAAATGATAATTAAATTTTTAATTTTAAATTTTTAATTTTAAAAATAATATATATAAATATAGGGCGCGCTGCAGCGCGCCCCTACAAAAGATTGTTTTATGTTGATACAAAAAATATTTAAATTTCCAATGTTTGAAAAACAATGTAAAATTAAAGTAATGATGAATAGAAAAGACCATGTTTGCCGGCAGGCAGGTTTTACTTTAGTTGAACTATTGGTGGTTATGGCAATAATGATTGTTTT
>Ga0209373_10000587_pt1 | contig 55725 bp, 54 predicted proteins | sample Higcelweek5metaG_FD_187173 | JGI IMG/M metagenome (GOLD analysis project Ga0209373, IMG submission 187173) | Freshwater pond sediment microbial communities from the University of Edinburgh, under environmental carbon perturbations - High... | ecosystem: Environmental > Aquatic > Freshwater >... | reverse complement strand
AAGAGTCTTTTAAAAGTACAGGTACAGTCTTCATTCCGGCTAACTGTGATGCTCGAAGTCTTCTTTCTCCTGCAATTAAGAAGTATCTGTCAGAATTCTTGTCCTTAGTTATGATTAATGGTTGTATAACCCCATGTTCTCTGATTGAATCTGCTATCTCTATCAACTCTTCAGGATCAATGTGCATTCTAGGTTGATATGGATTGGGTTGTATATTGTTAATATCAAAGTTTTCAACAAATGAATTGTTGGTATTTTCCATTTCATTAGAGTTGATTAGTGCTGCTAATCCTCTTCCTAATCCTTGTTCGTTCATTTTAGTAAATATTTATTAATTTAATACTTAAAACCTTGCTATGAACTCCTGGGCTAATTTCTTGTATGCCAGAGCTCCTGTTGATTTATCATCATACTGGAATATGGTTTTACCATGTGATGGAGCTTCTGAAAGTCTAACATTTCGAGGTACTATGGATTTAAAGGCTGTATCTTTAAAGAAACTTAATACATCGTTAACTACACTTTCGGATAGTTTGGTTCTACTGTCGTACATGGTCAATATGACGCCTCCAATTGTAAGATTGGGGTTTATGCCTTTTATGAGCTTTGTTGTCTCTAAGAGCAATCCTAGCCCCTCTAATGCGAAGTATTCACACTGTATTGGTATGAGAACTTTGTCACATGCACTTAATGCATTGATTGTGAGTAATCCAAGTGAAGGAGGACAGTCTATGATGACATAGTCGAAGTCGTCTACAAGGGTAGAAAGTGCTTTCTTGAGTAATGTTTCCCTAGAGAGCATATTTACCATTTCTATCTCTGCACCTGCAAGGCTTAAGTGTGATGGTACCAAGAAGAGGTTAGGGGTAGAGGTTGATACAAATACGGTTGAAATTGGAACTTTGTTTACCAAGACATCATATATATTTTTGTATGGTGGTTGGTCAGTTGAAGTCCAATTGGTTTTATCAAATTGTTGTGTAAATCCTAAACCTGACGAGAGATTAGCTTGTGGATCTAAATCTATGAGAAGTACTTTCTTCTTCTTAAGAGCAAGACTTGCTCCAAGATTCATTGCAGTAGTTGTTTTACCAACTCCTCCTTTTTGATTAGCTATAACGAATGTTTTCATATGCTTCTTCTAATTTATCATGTTTCACACTCGCGGTCTAGAGGTTCGTATATGTTTGATGTTGAGCAATTCTGAAGTTGCTGAAAGGGAAGTACACTATCCATGCTTTTCCCTTTATATTTGCTTTTTCAATTGGTCCAAATGATCTTGAATCTGAGCTATGTTGTCGGTTGTCACCACATGCAAAGTATTTGCCCTCTGGCACGGTTATGGTTTCTCCCTCATGTAGATATTCTCCACCATTGGAATATACTGATGCATCTAGATATCCGGATTCATCTAATTCTGATCCATTGACATATATATGCCCATCTTTAAGCATTATCTGATCTCCTGGTAATCCAATGATCCTTTTTATGAAGTCTTGTGTATCTGAATATTTGAATATGATTACATCTCCTCGTTTTGGTTCTGAGAACTTGTATACCATCTTGTTTGCCATTAGGTATTCCCCATCCTTGTATGTTGGATACATTGAGCTTCCGATGACTTCGTGTGGAGTCATTATGAAGAGATACAGTACTATGGAGATTACCAATGCAACTACTATTGTCTCCAAAAATGAGAGTAGGAATTGTCCTATTGATGTGAATGCGACTGCTACTTTTTCAGTTCCAGTTACTTTTTGTTCTTCGACTTCGTACATTTATGGCAGATATACAATTTAATATGTAGACTCTGAAATTGTACAATTTTTAGGGAGGTTTGACAAAGATTCTAATTGAAAATATTAAAATCTTGAAATGAGGAAATACCGCTACGGGGGATCGAACCCCGGTTTACAGGATGAAAACCTGTTGTCCTAGACCACTAGACGATAGCGGCATAATTAACCAATATGGATTCTAACAAAATAATCTGTGTTTGTGAAGTAAGAAAGGCTTTACTTAGAATGTTGCCTTTCCTTCTCTAGCTGCCTTAAGAGCTGTTGTTCTTCTGCAAATGTAGCTCTTTGATATTGATTTAGTTCTTTGTCGAATACATATCGTCTTTTACATTTACACTCAACCATGAATCTGTTGTTTGAAAGATTTCCTAATCTTTTTGCACTTTCTAATGAATTTGTACAACCTACACAAAGCTTTCTCTCGAGCAAGACTGATTGAAAAGGTCTGATGATGAACTTGAACATGTGTTAGTTAGTTATAAATAAGTGCCGGGGACAGGAGTTGAACCTGCAAGGGATATTACTCCCACCTGCTCCTAAGGCAGGCGCGTCTGCCAATTTCGCCACCTCGGCATATATACTTACAGGAGATATTCTACTAAATATAGGTGATTTTTACAAAAGGTTGTGTTTGGTATAATGATCTATGAAAAAATTAATAATCGGAATCTTCCTTTTGCTCTTCTCATTTACACCTGTATTTGCTCAAACAGTGCCCCAAGAGGAATATCTAAAAGGTAAGATTGTTGATGTTACAAGCGTAGATGGTTCAACTAAATACAGTATTGAAATATTTGAAGGTTCTTTGAAGGATCAAACAATCGAATATATTCATAACTCAGAGTTGAGTGACAAGGATATTGAATACGAGAAGGGAGACAAGGTAGTTGTTTCTTACAACGAGATTGAGGGCGAAGGTCCTGTGTTCATGATTACTGACTACTGGAGAGTTAATTCTCTTAATTTTTTACTTATACTTTTTCTTGTATTAGCAATTTTAATTGCCGGCAAAAAAGCAATCTATTCATTTGCAGGTATGTTGCTTTCCTTCGTTGTAATTTTTTCCCTAATTCTTCCTGGTATTTTGAAAGGGCAAGATCCAGTATTAATAGCTATACTTGGTTCTTTGTTAATTATTCCAATTACTTTTTATCTTTCCCATGGGTTTAACAAAAAAACTACTGTAGCAGTATTGGGTACTGTTGTTGCACTCGTTGTAACTGGACTTTTGTCATATCTTTTTGTTGAGCTTGCCCACTTAAATGGATATGCTTCCGAAGAGGTTATGTTCTTAGGAGGCGAAAATTTCAATATTAAAGGTATTCTTCTCGCAGGTTTCATTATCGGTGCTTTGGGTGTATTAGATGATATTACCATCTCCCAATCGGCTATTGTTTTTGAATTGGCAGATGTTAACAAGGATATGGGGTTCTTAGAACTATTTTTAAGATCAATGAGGGTAGGGAAGGATCATATTGCTTCTATGATTAATACTTTAGTTTTGGTCTATGCGGGTGCTGCGTTACCATTGCTTTTGTTGTTTGTGAGTGATAACCGAGATGCGTTAGAGATATTGAATATGGAAATGATGTCTACGGAGGTTGTTAGAACTTTGGTAGGGAGTATTGGATTGATATTGGCGGTGCCTGTTACTACGGTTATAGCGGCTGGTCTGTTGAGAAAAAAAACGGTCTAGCAGGTTAACTTTCTTCTATAGCTCCAAATACTTTACCATATACTTTTACAAATCCAGCTTCCTTGTGCTTTGCATTTCTTAATACTTCTTCTTGTGTTAATGACTCTTGAGGGACATCTTCTCTTAATTCATCAAACTTAACATGAGCTTTCATAGGTTGAACACCATCCGTATTTACATCCTTAAGAAGAGTAACGGATTCTAGAATTGTTTCCATCTGTGGAGTAAACTTCTCCAACTCCTCAGGTGTAAGAGTAATTCTAGAAAGTTCTGCTGTATGTTTAACATCTATTTTCATTTCAGTAATTCTATTAATATATTCTTAACATCATTAGGATTTGATGCTCCTTTTGTAGCCTGCATAACCTGACCAACTAAGAAACCCATTGTAGCTTCCTTACCACCTTTGTAATCAGCAACAGCCTTAGGATTGTTATCTAATACCTGCTTTACAATATCTTGTATATTTCCAGCGTTATCTGAAGCACTTTTCTCAAACATATCTAATTCATCTGATATATCTTTGTTGTTAGAAATACAATCCTTTAACATCTCCTCAGCTTTACCTTTAGTAATCTTTCCCTCTTTAAATTTCATTATTAGTAATGAGAGATCATTCATATCAATTTCCTTTTCACCTTCCAATGCAAATACTGTACCCATTAACCAGTTGGCTGCTTCTTGTGCCGCAACTTTAGGCTCTAATTTTTCAGAGAGTAGAGTTTGTAATTTCTCAAAGTAGGAAGCATCTTTTCTAGAAGCAGATATAACTTCTGCAGCATACTGAGAAATATCCCAATCATTCATATATCTAGTTATCTTCTCATGTGGTAATTCGATTAATTCTGATTTAACTCTTTCAATATCATCATTAGAAACCTCAATAACTGGAATATCTGGTTCTGGCATATATCGGTAGTCATCTGCTGTCTCCTTTGATCTTTGGAACTCTGTAACATTTTTGTTGGCATTCCAACCTCTTGTTTGTTGTATTGGTTTCTTCCCTTCTCCTAGTTCTTTGGTTAATCTTTCAACCTCAAATTCAATGGCTTTTTCTACTGCAGTAATTGATCCAATATTCTTTACTTCTACCTTTGGGTTTAATTCGTAGTCTCCAATTGGCAAAATTTTTCCATCTTTCTCTTCCCATCGACCTTTCTCCTGTATGGAGATATTTGGTTCACATCTCATCTGTCCTTTTTCCATATCAGCATCTGAGATATTCAAGTATCTAGCTATCTGTCTTACCTGTGTAGCAAAATCTTTCGCATCCTTAGCTGTTCTAATACATGGCTTTGTAACAATCTCAATTAATGGAACCCCTGATTTGTTGTAATCAATTAAGGAGTAATCATTTTCTGATGTTGAAGAATGGTGTGTTGATTTTGCAACATCTTCTTCTTGATGGATTCTTTCAATCTTTACCTCAAAACCATTTGGTAGTGTTACTGATCCATCTGAACAGATTGGATTCTTGTACTGACTAATCTGATATCCCTTTGGTAAGTCAGGGTAGAAGTAGTGTTTTCGATCAAAGTAAATTTCATTTGCAATGGTACAGTTGGTAGCTAATCCCATTAGCATGCATAGCTCTATGGCTCGTTTGTTTGGTACTGGTAATGCTCCTGGTAATCCCATACATACTGGACATACATGTGAGTTTGGTTCTTTCTGGAAGTAGCCAGTAGGGCATGTGCAAAACATTTTTGAATTGGTTTTGGTCTGTACATGTATTTCTAGACCAATTATTGTGTCATATTCCATAGTCAGTAATGTTACCAGCTTTATGCTATTTCATCAAGGAAAACATCACCATCGGATGATTCTTTTGCAGAGATGTAATATGTACCTCTTCCTTGTCCTTTAGCTTTGATATATCCCTTCTCTACCATATCCTGAAGGTCTCTGTATGAGGTCATGAAGGAGATTCCCATCATCTTGGTATATTTGTTCCTTGTCACTTTAAAGTTTACTGCTAAGTAATCCAACAACTTGATCTGTCTTGGATTGAGTAATACTTCTATGGCGCCTTGATTCTTTACCTTTTTAATATGTGTATCCTTGTATTCTCTGGATACCTCAATGGCATTGTAGGAGATGGTATACAGGAATGCTTCCAAGAACATAGTTAAATCGTGTTTGCCTTTTGAGAGTTTGAATGCAGAGGTTAGATCATCTCCGAGATATTCTAAGGCTTTGGCATATGGAAAGATGTTGTCTGGATTGTAACCGTAGTTCTTTGCCAATATTTCCAATGTTAATATTGCTGTCATCTGATTACCTGCAAGGAATGGGGCTTTGTCTATGAATTCGTAAAGTAATATCCCCAGCTTTATGAGGAAGTGGTTGTGATCTTTCCCATTTTTAACCCATTCGAATACGTCATTGAAGTAGTCATGGGGATCTACATTAGGATAGAAGTCTCGAAACTTGTACCATGTATCATATATTTCGTTTGGTTTTTCACTGAATCCTCGCAGTTTAGCTAGATCCCAATCATCTGCGATATTTTTCATCAATATCTTGTTTATGTGTGTGCTTAACTCTATGGATGGTTTTAATGCATTGGTTAACCCATATGAGTTTATGAAGTCTTTTACGTTTCTAAAGTTGGTGAATATTTTAAGATTTTTTCTTTGTGATGGTTGTTCTTGTCCTCTTTGGATTTGTAATGCTTTGTTATATCCTACTGGATATCCAATTATTTCTCCCAACTTCTCAGTATCTTCTGCATCATATTTCTCATGTAGTACTGATTTGTATTTTTCTGGTAATGGGTAATGGGTTATATCTGCTACTGCTAACTCATATTTAATGAGGTAATTGAGTATGAGGCTTGTTATTGTGTATTGTGGTGTTTTCATCTGTGTATATATATTTTAACAAGCTAATGGGTGGCCTCGAACCACCGACCTTTCCCTTACGAAGGGATTGCTCTACCAACTGAGCTACATCAGCTTAATGTAACGATATTGTAACAAAGAGGATAGGGGATGGCAAGAAAAAGCTATTTCTTAACAATGTTTATTGTTTTCCACTTTTTATAGTCACCATTAAGGTGAGAATCATAGCAGAATAACCCTTCTTTGCATTTTGTAGGTATTTCAACCAAAGGGATATAGAAGGATTCTTTGCAATCTTTAAAAAAGCTTATGTTGACCATTTGATTAATATAACTCGAGAGAATATCTTGGCTATTAAACAAGCTATATGGACCAAATCGGATACAATACAAAGCTATATTCGCGGCAATGGAATTGATAGTGTTAAGTAATGTAGCTTCACTAAAATTTCTATCTCTGTTATGTTTAGTCTTGTTATATGCATTATACCAAGATAAGGATTTGGTCGGTTTTATGGGACTCCATTTCTCAAAAGGAATAATGTTACTTAGCAATTTGTAGTTCTTGAAATCGATTTGAATGTTTTTTATGTTAGAATTTGGAATTAGTATATGGTAATCATTCATGTCATAGTGTGTTTTTTGTGGAGGAATTCTTGATAAGTTCAAAATACTTGCCAATTGGTTCTCGACTTCAGTACAAGACAAAATTAAAAGATTCCTTAGTTTGTGGCTATATGCATCTAAACTGGTGTTGTCTGGTTCTAAATATAGCAAAATATCGGCAAGCTCTTTTATCAATATATAGAGAGCTTGGCGTTGTTTTAGACCACCTCTTTCAGTAACTGATAATGCTTTATATATTTCATCTTCGTAAAGTAAACCTGGGCACCATATCCCTTTGATTGTTGACCCGACTTCATTATTCATGTCTTTAATATTAATAGCGCCAAAAGTCTTTTTGACCCATTCCTCTAAGGTAAGATTGCTAATATTCTTTTCTACAACAGTTAGCCCTGGAGATATTGTTTGCAATCCGGTTGATTCTCCATAAAAGTGAATAAAATAGCCTTTGTTTTCATATGCATACCCAAAGTGTACTTTCAAATGAAGCTTTTCAGCTGGATTCCAGGCTGGAAGTGTGGTTTTTGTATTTTCGTAACATATTGCTTTCATAAACTATTTTTAGTTTGATAATTTATATCGAAAATATTTTATAAATAGGTAGGAAGGTATTTATCATCTATGGAGCGAGAGACGAGATTCGAACTCGCGACATTCTCCTTGGGAAGGAGACATTCTACCAACTGAATTACTCTCGCATAATATTGTTATTCTACAAATAAAAAGGGACTATTTCTAGTCCCTTTCCTTAATCAATATTAATCTATTGGTTATTTAGACCATTCAGTCTTAACAATATCCCAATCACCTCTTAATTGATTACCTAATTTCTTAGCAGCTTCTGCAGTAACAGCACCATCCTTCTTAATCTCTTCTACAACCTCTGTTACCAATCCCATATACTTAGATTCGTCAATCTTAGAACCTGCTTTCTTAAGTGCATCTAACTTCTTTTCTAACATCTTCTTTGTAGCTTCATACATATCTACAGCCTTCTCTGTATATTCCTTAGCTAATTTCTTTAAATCTTCTTGTGTTTCTTTGCCAGATTTAGGTGCTAAAAGAATACCTGCTGCAGCTCCAGCTATTACTCCTAAGAATAGTCCTTTCAAAAATGAAAATGCTTTGTCTCCGTCCATGGTATATACGTATTAAAAATTATATATCTCCATATTAGCCCAAGGAGAAAAAAATATCTACTTTTTTTGTTTAGTCATTCTCACAATGAGATATGCAATGACTAAAAGTAACAGAGGGGTTACCACTGCTACTAAGATTGTTCCAAAAGATATCGTGTTCATAGATATATGGTAACATAATGGATATGGTATATCCAACATTAGATTTAGAAAAACAACTTTGGAAGAAAGGTTTTAAGATTGTAGTAGGTATTGATGAAGCAGGAAGAGGACCATTAGCAGGTCCTGTGGTTGCTGGATGTGTATGTGTTACTTCTAAGGATCAGGTTGTGGAGATTGTAAGGGATAGTAAGAAGATGACAGAGAGGCAGAGGAACGAGGCATATGATTTGATTATTCAAAAATCTCAAGGATATGGAGTCGGTATAGTTGATGCAAAACGTATCGACAAGGTTGGTATTAGGCAAGCAGTATTAGAAGCTATGACTAAGGCTGTGGAAGATACAGAGAAGATGCTTAAACTGAGAGCCGAATATATCATTGCGGATGGAGGGATTATGATGATAGAGGGATATAATATGGAGAGTATAAACAAGGGGGATTTGAATCACTATTCCATAGCTGCAGGATCTGTATTAGCCAAGGTTACTAGAGACAGGATTATGAATCAGTATGCTAATCAATTTCCTAAATATGGGTTTGAAAAGCATGTAGGGTATGGTACTAAATTGCATATGGAGATGATTAAGAAACATGGGCCATGTGAGATACATAGGTTAAGTTTTGCGCCGTTTAACAACAAACCCATTGACTAAGGTTATGGGCTAGAGTAAGCTTTATGTAGTATTTTATACATAAATATTATGATCCGCGATTATACTGATCCTGAGGTTCAGAAAGGATTAATTAGAACTCTGGAATTACTACACTTTCACTTTCGTACTCAACTTCAGCATACTTTCAAAATTAAGAATGGAGAAGAGCTTAAGCTAGATGGAATTTTTCATGATTTAGAATTCTTTGGTATTGATAATAATGTTAATCCAGAAAAAGATAGTGTACGTTTTTTTATAAACATTGACGAGGAACCAGGTTTGTACTACCAGAAAAATATCGTTAGTATTGCAAAAACTTCCGATGCAGCTATTGAAGCTAACCCTAAGATTGGGATTGTTCTAAATAGAGAAACTTGTAGGTTAGATTATTTTACATGGAGCGAAGATGCCTCAGGTGGTATTGCTCGTAACCCTATTGAAGGCAACCCAAATGAAGATAAATATTTGGAACTTGCAAGACTTTTAGTAAATATTACTGAACAAGAGATTGCTTTAGCTTAATTGACGGCTTGAATAAAAGCCTTGTAAATATCGTATAAGCAATATATAATTCTTCCTATTCATGTATTTATATACATGGGCCGCTAGCTCATCCGGTTAGAGCAACTGCCTTTTAAGCAGTAGGTGCTGGGTCCGAGTCCCAGGCGGCTCATTTTCATTCCCATAGACTTATCCACATCCTTAACATATAATAATGTATTAATCTAACCCATATACCAATGATTTCAAAGGTTGGGTTCGAAAGTAATGATATAAAATCTCAAACCGCCCAAACAGATCTGTATTCTAAAGAGCTCATATTTCAAGGAGCACTTAGATTCTTTTTGCATATTCCAAAAGATATAGACAAGAAGGCATTTAAGATAGCTAAAAATATACTAACAGAAATAGAAATTTGGGAATTAGGATATGGGAACAAAAATTTTTCAAAGTTAAAAAACAATTCCATTCTAGTAGGATATTTAGCATACAAATTTGGAGAACTCATAGGGCTAGATAAAAAAGAACTCTCCAATGTATATATAGCTGGATTAGTGCAAGACATAGGTAAGATATATATGTGCGATGGGAATAAAGCTTTGGCATATGAATATATAACTTCACCATTAAAGAAAGGAGAAAAAGGATTTGATGAAATTGCTAAAGCATTAAAAAAATATCCATCTCAAACCAGAGAATACTTAGAAAAGAAAACTAAGCTAAACGGATATATTGTCGATTCTGCTACTAACTACCATGCAATATACAGTAATCTTTTTAAAGAAGGCTATCCAGATACAGACAAGGAAATATCTCAATTAGACACAGTACTATGGTTTGCTGATAGTTTAAGTGCAATCTCCTTTAGTAGTATTGATCAATTACAAAGAAACTACAGTAAGGACAGATATATCTCCCTTATCGAAGGATTTGAATTACTTAGAGAACAAACTGAAGAAAAGATTCCAAAATTCTGGGGGAAAGCATCAAGTACAACCCTCATGAGTTTAGTATTTACAATGATTATGGGCATGGTTTCTACTTCTAAGCTTCACGCAGCAAACTATACCTCTCAGGAAGTCATAGCCTTAGCTAATGAAGACAGAGCGGCATTAGGTTTAGAACCATTAAATGCAGATGAGAAGTTGATGCAAGCAGCAATGGATAAGGCAAAAGATATGTTTGAAAAAGGATATTGGGATCACTATGGCCCTAATGGAGAGACCCCATGGCAATTCATCAAAGGAGAAGGCTATGAATACAAGATAGCGGGGGAGAATTTGGCCAAGGGATATACTGATGCAAAAAAAATGAATCAAGCATGGTTGAATAGTACAACGCACAGGGAGAATATCCTTAAACCTGAATTCAATGAAATCGGAGTGGCAGTTGTAGATGGTACATTAGAAGGCCAAGATGTTACATTGGTTGTACAAATGTTTGCTAAAGAAAAAGAAGAAACAAAAACCGAAAATATTAATAAGGGGGATTCAAATTTCCAGAGGAAAATAGAAGAGGGGATGTTGTTGAGCTTTAAGGATATATTGGAAAGAATAAGGGAGATATTGAAGGGAGAATAGTTACCAGATTCTTCCTTGATAGTCTTCAGTAAAGAGTGTACTTCCAATTGTAGGAGTTTGATAATGCTCTTTACTTAGATATATTCCATATGGATCTCTCTGTAATTCCTTAGCCCTAGTTTCAATATTTCTACTAGCCTCTTCAAAGTGTAAATGTACTTCATCCCATGTTTCAAATTCTTTAATATTTGGTCTCTCACAATTTTCCTTGTAAGTTAAATCACCCCATATTATTGACGATGATCCTGTATACCCAATCAATTCTCCTTGTTCTACCCATTTAACATATTTACTCCCCTTAAGGTATTTAAGCTCTTCCTCGTTGTAAAGGTAGGATTCTTTCTTTTCTAAATTCTCATTAAATGAAAATCCATACAGTTTAGTTATCCAGGGATATTGTTTAGCTAATGTTAGAGTTTCGGATATTTTCTTTTCTAATTTTTCTTTGCTAACTTTCTTGTGGGATTTTTTGTACTTCCTTAATATTTCTTTTTCGTAATCTATGGTTATCGGTTTGAATGTTCTTGCATATATACCAGGTGCAAATTTTGAAAGATGCCCATATTGAGTTATTCTTCCCCCTTTAATTTCACATACTTTCTCTGGATGGAATATTTGTATGAAATATCCTAATCCATTACCCTGAGGTAATCCTTTGTAAAGCATTAATGTTTTATCTTCATTTAATGTTGGGTATCTGTGATAGCTGGCTACTAGGTATCCACTTGCGCTCGCATATACTGGAGTTCCCCATTGGCATGCATAGTCTATTCCTTTATGGAAGTAGTGTCCTCTAACACTTAACTCCTGCTTTGAATAGAGGAAGCCCTCGGTTATGCGGTAATCAGACTTAATGGGGTATTTTAAGTATTTTGTATTTTTAATATTTGGCTCGTATCTTTGTTTTATTGTAGCCATATATCATTATATCACTTAACCCTTAATAGCCCTTAATGTGGAATTCTTGTTCGAAGTAGAACATATCAAAATTTTTATTTTCAATTCTTCTATATACCTCTTTATCATATTCCCCAATATCACTGTTATTGGTTTGTAATTCTGTTAGTTCTTCAAATGTAACCCACATATTCTCACCGAATTCATTTGATTCGGTTAATTCTCCTGTTGGGTTTTCAGCATAGCAAATGGTATATACGGTATCCTCCGTGACATTATTCTGGTCATCCAGCCTTATTTTTCTAAGTGTGCCTAAATTTCTAATATTTTGTATATCTAATCCAGTCTCTTCCTTGAACTTTCTTTTTGCAGCTTCTTCTACTAATTCTCCTTTTTTTACCTTTCCTGCTACTGTTGCTACATCATTAAAATATGGATGGCGTTTCCTTCTTTGAGCTAATATATACTTTTTGCCATTTTCTTCTTTTACAACATTCACAGTTACAGAAAATCTAAATAGCTCGCATTGATTTCCTTTTGCATCTATATTTGCCATTAGTTGTTTTCCGGCTGTAGTAAGCGAGTAGGTGTTTTCTTCTTTGCTAACGAGATCTTTTGATACTAAAAACTGTAGATGGTAATTAAAGAGATCATTTTCAATATCTTTAATTTGAATTTTTGAATACCTCATAGGTGAGGTTGTTCTGCTTAATATTGTAAGAATTTGCAACTGTATGGGATTTCGATTCATACAGTTATTATATCATTAGTTTTGGAAAGTAGATGATTGAAATTCCTTAATTACAAAACGAAATGCTTCGCTTAGATCATTATCTGATTTTAGTTTTCCATTATCGTCAATTAAAGAAATATCAAATCCTTCATTTCTACATATTTTTAATCGACCATCAACTGACAAAACTAGTGTACACAATCCTTCGGTGCATTTGTAATATTTGCAATTTTTGCAAACTCCGGAATAGCAAGACCCAAGTTTTGTATCTCGAATTTGAATTTTAACTCCCAAATGAGTATCTATTTCAGATATTGAATGGCCAAAACCTCCAACCGAGTCTATCTTCTTTATATTCTCAAACTTCTTTTTAAAACTTTCAGTTATGTCATTTAGAGAGATGTAATTATTTTCCCAGAATGTATTGTCTCCTGATTTATTGTTTTCGAAGTAAAGCATATCGAACAAACACAAATCTATTTTCTTACTAATACAGAAATCCAAAAGAGTATCTAACTCTCCAACGTTATATTTTCCTACAACTACTTGTAGCCTTACGGGGATACTATTCTTAATTAAAAGATCGATACCATTAACTGTTTTAATATATCCATATTGGCAAGAAGAGAGATTGAGGTGAGTAATATTGTTGAAAGAATCTAAGCTAACCTTTACCTGATCAAAGTTGGCACCAAGAATTTGTTTAATATATTTTTGAATAAGGATTCCGTTGGTATTTAATTTAACATAATTAACATTTGGAAGAGTTTTAAGAAATTTGGCTACAGAGAATGTTAAATCAGGAACAGTTAGTGGCTCTCCACCTGTAATACTAAATGATCTGAATCCTGAGTCATATGCCTTCTTTAATATCGTTTTGAATTCCGTTTCAGTTAAATTACGATTTTTCAAAGTATTGCTTTCTCCATTACAAGGGCAATATTTGCAATTCATGTTGCAATTAGAGGTTATAGCTATTCTTAAGGGGGGTATTCTTTTTATATTTATATTTTTCATCTTGTTATTATCTTCTGAAATGTACAAATACTTCTAGAGAAGGTATCTTCGGTAACTTTGATGATATACTTGTTTATGCTTGATACAAACATTATTAATGAATTTAACAAATTACAAAACATCCATGGGGAGCCTACCCTTGATTCTATAATTAGTGGTGGTCAATATACAAATCCTGACATCTGCTTCATCTTCATGAATCCTACTGGTCGTAATATTGCAGCTGAAAAATCATGGACATCAATAAAATCTCCTTGGTTAGGTACAAAGAATGTATGGAATATATTTTCTAAATTAAATATGTTAGATGAGGGAATATATACAGAGATATTAAAAAGAAAACCAATTGAATGGGATTATGATTTTGCGAATAGGGTGTATGGGGATATTACAAGCAGGGGAATATATATAACTAATTTGGCAAAATGTACACAGATAGATGCGAGACCATTACCTAACAAGGTGTTTAAAGAATATCTAGATCTGTTATTTAAGGAATTAGATATTGTTAAACCTAAAAAGATTGTTACATTTGGGAATCAGGTGAGTAGTATATTCTTAGATACAAATATTTCTGTATCCAAGGAGAGAAAGAATGTATTTATGAAGAATAATATTCCAACATTACCTGTGTATTATCCTGTAGGTCAAGGAAGAAGGAATATGGATTTGGCTGTAGAGGATATTGAGTGGTTTATGAATCAAGTGTAGAATTAAACATAATTAAGAAAATATCCCGCAATGAGTCATAATCAGAAGCTCAAAGAAGAACTCCAAAGATACAAACCATATAACGCACAAGAAGTTAAAGATAAGGAAGTTATGCTTAAGTATCTTGAAGTATTTGATGATGTACTAACGAGAAACAACGAGATAGGTCATTTTGTTAGTTCTGCTTTTGTTTTAAATAAGAAAAGAGACAAGATATTGTTAATTTTTCATAAAATTATGAATTCATGGAACTGGGAAGGTGGACATGCCGACGGAGAAGATGATTTACTAAGTGTTGCAATTAGAGAAGTAAAAGAAGAAACAGGTTTAGAAAATGTAACACCACTTACAAAAGATTTCTTTACGATAAATATCTTGCCTGTATCTCAACATATAAAAAGAGAGAAAGAAGTTTCAGCACATGTGCATTTAAATGTAGCATATGTATTTGAAGCTGATGACAAAGAACCAATACAAATGAAAGAGGATGAAAATGATGGCGTCAAATGGGTGCCAATTAAAGATTTTTTAAAAGTTACAAACAACTCTCGTACCTATGCAAAGGGATTGGCAAAAATGAGAGATGAAGGAATTTTGTCTAAGGACTAGAGATTCAAGATCAGTCTTCCCACACCATCTTCAACACCTTGTCCAAGATGTAACAATGTCTGTTCATCAAAATGTTTCCCTATGAACTGTATACCCGTAGGCATACCATTAGACAATCCAGAAGGAACTGTTAACCCAGGTAATCCAACCTCAGAACTACCCTCTGCTAATACATCTGCTATCTCTCCAAACAATGGATTATCTGCATCCTTGTCTCTTAATGCAACCGATGGAGTAGTAGGAGCTACAATAGCATCGTACTTACCTAATACATTTTCCAAATCTTCTCTAATTAACTGTCTAACCTGTTCTGATTTCCTAAAATATTCATCTGCATATCCTGCAGAGAGTGAGAATGTTCCAGTCATTATTCTTCTCTTAGCCTCTTCTCCAAATCCCTCACCTCTAGTAGATTCATAGAATATTTTTACATTTTCATTTTTACTACCTTCTAATCCATACCTAGTACCATCATATCTTGCTAAATTAGAGGATACTTCGCTCCTACAAGTAATGGTATACACGGCTATACCATACTTGGGATCCATAATGTTTACCTCTTCCACTATGGCACCTAAATTTCTTAATATATTTACTGAATTTTCAAAATTCTTTTTAACACCTTCTTCAATATCTAAATCTAGATATTCTTTTGGTAATGCTAATCTCATTCCCTTAATCTTACTAACATCCAATTGTGCCAAGTAATCCTGTATTGGGAGTTTTGAAGATGTAAAATCATGTGGGTCATATCCCGCAATTATACCTAACATATATGCTGCATCCTTAACTGTCTTAACTATTGGTCCTGGGCAATCCAAGGATGATCCCATTGCCAATACTCCGTACCTTGGTACTCTTCCATATGTTGGTTTTAATCCTACAGTTCCACACCATGAGGATGGTAATCTGATGGAGCCTGCGGTTTCAGTGCCTAAAGAGCCTGTACACATGTCTGCAGCTATTGCAGCAGCGGAACCTCCACTTGATCCTCCTGGTAGTGTTTCCTTGTTCCAAGGGTTTCTAGTAGGTCCATAGTAGGATGTTACTGTTGATGATCCATGGCAGAATTGATCAAGGTTGGTTTTCCCAATGATTATGGCTTCTTCGTTTAATATTCTCTTTGTTACGGTTGATTCATATACTGGGGTATATCCATCTAGTATGTGTGATGCGCAGGTAGTTAATATATCTTTTGTAGAGAATACATCTTTAACTGCAATTGGGATTCCTGCTAGTTTTTTGTTTTTTAATGTTTCGAAGTTGTTGTCAAAATCAGATGCTTTTTTTAATGCATTCTCTGCATCCACTGTGATATATGCGTTTAGATCTTTGTCTAACTTTCCAATTCTTTGTAGGTAGTAATTAGTTGCTTCTGTTGCTGAGATGTCTTTTGAGAGTAGTTTTGCTCTGAGTTCTGTAATGCTAAGATTTTCCACCTGTTGTGTAAGAATATATTAATTACTATGCAATTCTATCAAAGAATCCACAAAATGAGAATGGATATGGTTGCAGATACTAATGTTCCTACTATGGTTTGCATAATTGTGTGTTTTTTTAATATTACTCTGGAGGCTGCTATGAATGGTGTGAAGAGGAATATGAATGGTAAGGCTGTAGCGTATGGGAAAAGGTAGAGTAATGTGAAGAAGAGGAGTGTTGAATATGTCATATGCCCACTCATTTTCCAATACAGGGTGACTATGGTTAGTACGCAGGTGGTAGCAAATATTGCTAGTGTAACCTGCGTGAGCATTGTATCTTTTAGGAGTAGGGTTAAGAAGAAGAGTATGAGGTATCCTACTGTAGTTATAGTGAAGTAGAGGGGTCTTTCTTCGCGTTTGGTGAATTCATAGTCGGATATCTTACCCATTTTCCTAAGTATGACGAATGGTCCTATGGTGATTACAAAATAGAGGAATGGGAAGAGGAGTTTGTAGATGATATTTGCATCAGATACTGCAAAAGCAATGGTTGGAACTAAAATCATAGTTAGGAAACCATTGAACATTTCTGAAACTATTCTTGCTATTTTGGGTAGTATATTCTTTTTCATATATTTAATCATTGTAGCTTAGATATGAAGAGAAAAAAAGGCACAGTTGTCTGTGCCTTTTCTAAGATCAAATATATCTATTCCTATCGTATATTTTTTTCTTTTTCTTCCTCTTCTTTTCTTCTTCTAGCTATTAAGAAGATGATGAATGAGAGGAGTGCTGTTCCACCTAGTACATATACCCACCATGGAATTGGTTTTCCATTGGTTTCTTCGTCTGTGGTATCTTGTGTACCTTTAACTTCTTCCTGAGTTACAGGAGAGGTTGTTTCTTCTTCAGTGGTTTGTTCTCCTTGAACTGCTTCAGGTGTTACTTCAGCTACTGTTGCTGCACCTTGTACTGCAGGGATATCTGCTACAACTACGCTTGCTGCGTATGGGTCATTTCCCTCGATTATTGTATTTGAATCACTTCTGTTTCCAGCTGTATCTACTACATAGTATGTGAAGATGTGTGTTCCTACACTTAATGTATTGATTAAGGCTGTTATATCCCAACTGTAACCTGTCCCAAACAATGGTAAGCAGGTTTGGGTGTTTGTATCTATTACATAACAGACTTGAGATAGCTCGGTGTTATCACTTAATGCTAGTGATCTTGGTGTTGTATCTCCTGTTGTGAATGTAGTTGCTGCTAATACCTGAGCCAAAGGATTTGTCTTATCAATCTTTACTACTTCGGATGTTTGTACTGTTTCAACATTCCCAGCCATATCCTCTGAGTAGAATGTTATCGTGTTCAAACCTTCTTCAGAAACTGTTACTGTATTTCCAATCTGTTCTGTACCGCCATTGACTGAATAGTGTGTTAGGTAACATCCACTTCCATCAATGTCTGTACATGTTAAGGTTACTGTTACATCAGTGTTATGCCATAGCGAATCAATACCTGATGCTGTGGTTACAGGAGCAACCATAGGGGTTGTGTATTCTGTGTATGGTGTGACTGACATAATATTTCCTGCTAAATCATGTACATTCTGTACTCCCCATTGTTGTTCTGGAGATAGGTACCAACCTGCGTTTAAGAATGTAACTGTAGCTGTGTTTGTTTCTGAATCATAAGTGATTGAAGCATCACCTAACAAATCTCCTGTCCCTCCAGCTGTTGGCCAGTTATTCAAGAAGTGATTTGCTGGGTTTGTTGCATCAGCTTCGTTCATTGGTTCACTAAATACAGCTTTGAAACCAGTTGCTGATGGGCTTGGAGTATCAAATACCAAATCAACTGTTGGAGCTGTGTTATCAACATTAACGGTTAACCATTCAACAGATCCAGCATCCTTATTATTTGCAGCATCTCTAGCTTCTAACTTGATGGTATATCGTCCATCAGCTAATGATGTTGTGTTCCAGTTTAAGAGTAGTTTATCTGTGAATGAGGTTGCATCATTTACAGTATTCAAACCAGCAACTTGTGCTCCAGTACTGTTTACAATCACAAACCAATAGTGGTGTGGGTTTGCATCAGTTACTGTACCTCTGACTTCGACTGTACCTGAGAGGTGAATAGATGCTGGAGAGGTGATATCCACATCTGGTGAAGTTGTATCTACAATTAATGAACCATAGTGTGCAGTAGATGTTATGTTTCCTGCATTGTCTAAGGTTCTAATATTGAAATACCATATACCATCTGAAAGTACAGGGCTTGTTACATTTGTTGTTCCAACAGGTAACCAGTTTGAAGGAGAGATTGTTGGTGTCTCTGGAGTATTTGAGAATGAATAATAATATCCTGCTACGCCACTAATTGCATCAGATGCTCCACTAAATGAAATATCAATTGTATTATCATTCTTTGGTGTGCTTAATGAATGTGATGCTACAAATGATGTTGGATCTTGTGGTAATTGATTGTCCCAGATAAAGGAGTCAGCAATTCCTGTCCCAGGAAGGGTGTGTACCTGGTCCCATGCATATGGTGTGAATGTGTATGTAACTCCATTCTGTAAAGAAGGAAGAGTCTTTGTTAACGTCCAATTTTCATTTCCTGATACATTATGCATCATTGGAACTACTGTCCATACATTTCCAATTAACCAATATCTATTGTTGCTACTTCTCTTTAGTGTAACCATTACATTTGTAATTTCACTTACTGTATCTGAAGCAACACCTTTTACAAGTGGTAAACTGTTAGGGCCATAGAATGGATTATCAATGATTGTTTGAGATTGTGGTAAAGCCTTATCTACTTTTCTTTCAACAATATTTGAAACAGCTGCATTGCCGGAATTATCCTTAACCTTTGCACTAATTTCTAATCCATCGTTATCGAATAGCTGGCTACTTAATACTCCAAATGCACATCTATTATTCACGAGCATTCCATAACTCCAAGTTGTTCCATCAATAGTGTACATGCATGAAGTATTATCAATTCCACTTAATGAATCATTTACGGGTACTGAGATTAAGAAGCCTGTTTGACCATTTACATACTTACTTAGGTAGTCGACAACGATATTTACATCTCCAATAGCTGGAAGAGTTGTATCGTAAGTGATATTTGACATCATTGGGCTATGCTCTGTATTGCCTGCAAGATCAACACCTGATGCTTTAATATCAAATGTGCCCTGGTATGGAGGTGTCCATGTATATGACCAAGTGAATGGTAACAACCCTGAAGTATTATTAATTGTATCTATTAAGGTCCAATCAGAAGAGAGATCTGAATTTCTAAAGTACAAATTTACTGCAGAAAGTCCATTTACATCTGAAGATGATCCCTGAAGATATATTGGTGAGTTAAAATCTGAATTTGATATGTCACCTACAAATGATGTTACGGGGACAATATTGTCTACAGTTACTTTCCATGCTGGACTCCAAGCGGATTCATTGCCTGCAAAATCTACAGCTTTTACTCTCCACCAGAATGAAGCATCTCCAACACTGGTTGCAGTTTTACTCGTTGATGTGAAGTTTTCTGTCCATCTTAAATTTGTTAAAGCTTGATCATGGTAACTCTCATATACAAAGTGTGAAATATCCGTACTTGTGTCTGACCATGCATTGGTTACAGAAGCACCATTAATGAATGCACCATCTACAGGAGATACCAATACTGGGGTTGCTGGTGCTTGGGTATCTAATGTTACTGTCCAGATTGAGCTCCAATTACTGTAATTTCCTGCGGCATCTAATGCTCTTACTTGCCAATACCATGTTCCATCAGGAGCCCCTGATGAGTGAATCATATTGGTTGGTAACACACCTGAGTGCCATAGATTTGTTGTTAATACTCCTCCAACCTCTGTTGGGGTCATTGTAGATTGAAATTCGTATGTTATTCCTGAAGCATCTGTGGATGCATCCCATGTAAAATCAAAGTTGTTTGTAGTCGTATATGTACCATTTGGTAATCCATTTGTTGGTACTGATGGTGTAGTAGAATCTAAAGTGAAGTTTACTCTTGGTGCCCATCCTGGATTTCCTGCATTATCATATGCCCATGCTGCAATTTGATATGTTCCATCTGTTAAATTACAAGATGTAATATCTGCAATCCAATTTGTTCCATCAAAAGTTGCAGGAATAGATGTACACAATAGGGTTAGTGTTGCATCTTGATTGACTTGATAGATATGCATAGCAACATTTCTAACCCCACTGTCAGAATCTGATGCTGTAACTGTTACATCAGAGACAGACTGGTACAAGCCAATAGGGGAAATGACATTAACGATAGGGGCAACATGGTCTGTATGGATTGTTAAAATTGCCTCACTACTCTTTAAAGAATTCCCTGCATTATCTAATGCTGTTGCAAAGAAGGTATAATCGCCATCTACTAATGAAGTTGGTTCATCCCAGTACCATGTATTTAATGTATTGTTGTATGTCGCTGTATAATCAGTACCCTCAAAACTTACTTTTACAGAAGCTATTCCTGAAAGAATATCAGAAGCAGTACCTGTTAAGGTTGGTGTCGTGTCGTCTGTGGTTAGTGAATTTGCAGTAACCGAATCTACGTGCTGATCAAGAATAATACTATCTGAATATGTTGAAGAGATATTTCCTTCACCATCTTTATATATTACAAATACAGACTTTGTTCCTTCGCCTGAAGTTAATGTCCATGTCTTTGATGTTGCATAGTTAATCCAATCTCCAGAGAATGAATTTGTATTTGAAATTTTCATCTTACTTACACCAGAGAAATCTGTTGCAGAAAGTGTAAGGGTAACATTTTGTGAATTTGTATATGTTGCATTTGTGTTAACTACAAGACTACCTGTTGGTGCTTGATTATCTTCTATATTCAGTGGATCATCACTTCTTTCATAATCAGTATGGTTGCTTTGGTCACTTGCAGAAAGATTGTCTGATACTCTTGCACAGATATACTGGCCATTATGTTCTGGAGTATTGATGTAGAATGAAACATTAGGAGTATATGCTGTTTGTACAGAGCCAACTCCGAAAGCAGAGCTACTACATGATGCGCTTGAGGATATAAACACGTAGGTTAGAGATGCAGGAACAATGTCATCCTCGTTATGATCATCTATTTTAATTTTTATCTCGTCTGAAGCGGTTTGACTATGTGATACATCTTTATCAAACCAAAGTGTTGGTTTGTGATTTGAAGCAAACGCAGGGGTTGCTAGAGAAAATACATAACCAAACACAAATACAGAGGTAAATACCTTCTGCAATATCTTAAGGGAAATCTTCTTCATTAATAAAAAACATTAATTTATCTGAAGAAGTTTTACTTTGAAAAATAGTCGCCGCAAAACCTCTCTGTACAGATCGGTTTCGCCATTAGCTCCTCTTGATTCATATGGCGACCAAAGTCGAATCAAGTATCATTGCCCCTGTCCCATAATATATAATTTCTGTGAATGAAAATCAATACCTTAGGATTGTGAACTCTTCGTGACAATCATGAGCCTATGTAATGCTCTAGTCATACCCACATAGAGAAGCCTCCATGTTAATTCAGTATCAGGATACAAAGTATCATTCATATCCATGATAATTACGGAATCAAATTCCAAACCCTTAGCCTGTTCAATAGGGAGGATTAGAACACCCTGTTTGTAATCACTCTCAGTATAGCTAACCACATCTCTGCCAATATATTCCTCATACTTATCCAATATATTGTAAATCTCAGTTGCATGATTCCTGTCTCTACATAACACAGCACAAGTAACTGCACCTTTTTCAAATTGCAATTTAATCTTTTCAACAACAGTCTTAATATCTTTTTCAGAAGATTTCCCAAATTCATTTTGAAGATATATATTCTCAACAGGATCTCCATGTCTAAGTACTGCCTCAGGAAGTTTGTAACCCTCAGGGAATCTGTTCTTAAATATCTCATTAGCATAGTCAATGACCTCAACAGTGGTTCTGTAACATCTCTGAAGCTGATGATATGAAGTCACTTTTCTAGTCATCTGATCTGTAAGCTCTATGACCCCTTGCCAATTTTTAATGTAGAAAGGAGGGATAATGGATTGAGCTAAATCCCCTGCGATGGTTAGATTTCCATTTTTAGCGACATTAAGCAATGTAGCTAATTGAATGTAACTAATATCCTGGGCTTCATCAACCATTATATAGTCGCGTTCTATACCCTTCGTCCCATATATTTTTTGATGAATGTAGACCATTGGGGCAAGATCTTCTATTCGATAGTATGTATTCTTCCCAGAAGTGGTCATAGATTGGATTGTGTATTTACCACATTCAGGATCAATGAGATTGGTTCTAAAAAGCTTCTTGTACAAAGCGTATATGTTTATACTCCTATTAAAGTAACTCAAGATTTCTCTCTTCTTCTCAATATCATCATTGAAATATGAATCAACATAACCAGTCTTAGCCTGATCAAACTGTCTTTGGGCAAATGCGAAGTCAACAGCTAGCCCTAATCTCTCTTCCATATCAATATTGGGGAACTGTTCTTTAAGTTCATAATATCTTTTTGCAATTCTTTCCTTTCTAGAGTAGGGGATATGGTCTAAAAGATTGGATTCAAATTCCTCAAAGTATTTATCTAAAATATTCAAAAATTCTATAGATCCTTTAAATTCTTTAAATCTAAGATTCTCTTCAAGTGGAGATATAGTGTAATTGTCTGTCCAACCCAATATCTTTTTCCCCCAGAACATATATGTTTGAGTATCAACTTTCTCAATACCCAAATCGGGAAGCACATCAGATACATAGTCTATGAACATCTGATTTGGAGCAATGATTAGAGAATTATTAGCTCTAATACTCTCTTTGTGAGCATAGAAGAGATACGCAAGTCTATGTAGGAGGATTGTAGTTTTACCACTACCTGCAACTCCTTGTATTAACACAGGCCTATTTATCTCTTCTCTAATGATTTCATTTTGTTGAGCTTGAATTGTAGATACAATGTCTTGAAGTTTTTGACCGAGTCTTTCATTTAATTGTGCTAGTAGGAATGCATCTGCCGCAGCGTTCCCCGATTTAGCATCATATATTCCTCTGATTCTAGCTCTTGAAACTTGGAATTGTCGTTTTTGTTGCAGATCTCCCTTTCTTTTCCCAACTGGTGCTACAAATGCCACATTATCTGTGGGACCTGAATTTTCGTAGTAAAGGTTGGCTATTGGTGCTCTCCAGTCAGTGATAATGGGGATATGGGTTTCTTCATCCATGAGCGCGAACTTTCCAATGTAAAGAATTAGGGGTTTTTTAGTGGCACTATCATATGGAGTAAATACGATTTTTCCAAAATATGGAGAATCTAATGCAATTAATTCCGTATTGATACGGTCAACTAGCTCATTTATTTGTCTTAATATCTGATTGTATGCTCCCTTTGCCTCCTTGATGTCATCTTCTCCAGCTTCCATGTTTATGATTTCAATCTGATGCTCAAGTTCTACTTCTAATCTCTCTAATCGAGGGATTAACTGTTTGATGAGTAATGCTTTTCGCTTGGTTACCTCTTGTAACTTAGGATACTCCTCCTGTTCAAGGGGAGATATGTTGGAGAGGTCGGAAAATGAAGCCACTTCATCCAGATCCTTGTGTAAAGGATTCAGATATTTTTTGAATGATTGCATTCGAAATTTGGGCTAGAAATTACAGGGAGAAATGATACAGGATATATGACTAGGAGTCAATATCGCTATTTGATAGAAGTTCAAGAGCCCTATTAATTTTTTGTTCAATAGTTTGGTGTGAGACATTATATCTGATAGCGATTTCTTTTATTGGCAAATCTTTTATATATCTTAAATACATAATTTCCTTATATACTAGTGCAAATTTATGTGCAGTAATTAATTCGTCAATTTTTTCAAAAATTCTTCTGGCTTTTTTATTATTCTCGATTTCCTCATTAACTGTTTCCCAGTCAGTAAGATTTGATGGAATATATTCGTTCTCTTCTCGGCTTTCTTCCTCAAATGGATTAGAGAATTCATCTAATTCAACTATCTGTGATGAATCTACGTCTCGTATAGCACGTATGGTTTCTACCTCAGGTCGTGATCTTTTCTTCCATTCAATTCCATTTATAGCGCATTCAATTTCCTCTGAAGATAAGCTGTTAAAATTTTTATCAGGATATAATTCTGCGGCCATTTTCTTTACTGCATTAAATCTCACTCTAGTGTTACGATCTGGGTGAGGAAGATCGTTCTCTTCTCCAGCATTAATAGCATCTCTTAATGCGCCCTTGATTTTATATGTAGCAAATGTACTAAAAGCACCTTTTTGTGGATCGTATTGTCTAATTGCATATAGAAGCCCAAGGGAACCATTAGACCAGACACCCTCTCCATAAAATCCAGATTGTCTTATTACATATGATATCAATCCTTTATTACAGTTATATAGGACTCCTTCTATTCTTTTTGATTGCTCTGGCGATTTTTTTACTCTGGCATCCCATGCCTTCTTTTTCTCTCCTTGTCTCCTTGAAAGATTTCTTAGGTCTAAATTTTTCAAAAGGAGATATTCTTGATCATTTTTTTCAAGTTGAAATTTGCCATTAGGATATTGATCAAAAAGGTTTTCCATTTGTCTCAGCAAAATTTCAGTATGTGCTCCATATGGTGAAAGAAATATTCTATCGAGGTCTGTTTGATATAAAGGGTTTCCTTTTGCAATAATAACTAGTCTTTCAGTATCTATAACGTCAAGGGAGAGTAAGTTTGCAAAAATTTGGGGTATAGCGGGATATATATGTTCAGAATCATATTGCAAAATTTTTGCGATATTATCTATTTTTAATTTAAATTCGTTTATCTCTGATTCGTTGTTTGGTAGAAGTTGTGGGTAATTAGTAAAAATTTCTTCTGCAAATGGTGTAACCTTTTGTAAAGCTTCGTTTATTACTTCTTGAGACGCCATATCTTCAGATACCACAAAATAAGGAATTATAGAACTCATGCACACAGAGCTTTGTTCATCTATTGTTTCAGTCGCGAGACTCATAGTGTGCAAGATTATATCACAACGTGTATTGAAATCCACTCTCTTCTCAATATTTTGTAAATAGGATATATTTAACTATGAGTAACCAATTAAAACTTTTTCTTTACATAGTCTTTGTAATAGCTATTTTCTGGTTCATACAATCAAAATTCCATATATTTGATATTAAATTTGAAAATGTTGATCAAAATGAATCTTCTCAATCAGAAGAAGAGACGAATACTAATGCAACACCAGAAAATTATGTAGAAATTATTCTTGGCGCTAATGAATCAGTAAAGGTAAACGTAGAATTAGCCGATTCTGAGAGCGAAAGACAAGCAGGATTATCATTTAAAAAATACCTTGGAGACTATGATGGAATGCTTTTTGTTTTTAATACTGAAACTAACACACCATTCTGGATGAAGGATATGCAAATACCAATTGATATGATATTCTTTGATGCCCAAGGGTTTATTGTAGATACCAAAGAGGCTTTAGCACCATGCACATCCACATATTGTCCATCGATATATTCAGCGAAAAGCTATATGTATGTTTTGGAAGTTAATTCAGGATTTGTGGAGAGGAATGATATTGAAATTGGAGGAAGTATAGTTTTACATATTGAATCTTTAAATTAAGTATTATTAAGAATGATTCAGACACTAATTGATTGGCTAGTAAATATTATTGAAACAATTGGGTATCCCGGAGTTATGCTTTCTATGTTCATTGAGAGTTTCTTTGCACCTATTCCAAGTGAGCTTATTCTTCCTTTCTCTGGATTTGTGGCTTCAAATGGATCGTTAAATATATATTTAACAATAGTTTTAGCTTCAGTTGCAGCATATCTTGGTACTTTGCCATTCTATTTTATTGGTAGATGGGGAAAAGAAAAAGTTGATATGTTTTTTAGAAAATTTGGTAAGTACCTATTTATTAAAGAATCTGATTTAGACAAGGGTTATGCAATTTTCGCAAAACATGGTAACAAAGTAGTGTTTTTCGGTAGATTAATTCCAATTGTTAGAACAATTATATCTTTCCCAGCGGGTGTGGCTAATATGAATTTTGCTATTTTTAGTGCTTATACATTAGCAGGAACTTTTATATGGTCTTCATTGCTTGCAGGGGCAGGATATTTGCTTGGAGATAACTGGGATGTAGTAGGTAACTATATTTCAAAGTATGAGAAGGTAATCATAGTAATAGGAGTATTATTTGTAGCCTTATTCGTAGCCAAGGGAATCTATGATCTTGTTAAACGTAAGCAAACAAAGAAAGCCTAGGTCGTTCTAATTAATGATTGTCCATTCATCTCACTTGGTTTGGTTATTCCCATTATATCTAACACCGTTGGTGCAATATCTTTTAATGATCCATATGGCAAGAATCTGTTAGTGATATTAGTTCCTGCAATTATGCATGGCACGGGATTTAATGAATGTTCTGTATCTACAGCACCATTATCAAGATTTATCATCTCTTCTACATTGCCATGATCCGCGGTTATGATTACCGCTCCTCCTTGGCTTAAGAATTGATTGACCAGTTGATGGGTACAATAATCTACTGTTTGCACTGCCTTTATTCCTGCATTTAATACTCCGGTATGCCCAACCATATCGGCATTTGCGAAGTTTACTAAGGTAAAATCATATGATTTTCCAGCAATAGCCTTTGAAAGTACACTTAGCAATTGAGGGGCGCTCATCTCTGGCTTTAAATCATATGTAGCCACTTGTGGTGATGGTATTGCAACTTGATCTTCATTAGCATATACAACTGAAGCACCACCGTTAAAAAAGTATGTCACATGAGGGAATTTTTCAGTTTCTGCAATTCTTAACTGTCTGAAACCTACAGAATCAATTACCTTTCCAAGCGGAAGATTCACATATTGCTTAGGGAATATGACATGAGCAGGAAATCCTTTACTGTATTCTACCATTCCTACAAAAAAGAGATTTTGTATCTTGTCTGTTTCGAAGTTACTAAAATCTGGGGTCGCAAATGCTTGGGCAAGTTGTAATGCTCTGTCTGGACGGAAGTTAAGAAAAACTACAACGTCATTAGTTTTTATCTTGCTATCGTTGATGACAATTGGTTCCATGAATTCGTCAGTTACACCTTTCTGGTAGTAGGTATCAATTGCTTCTCCATATGTACTAAATTTCTGTCCTATGTTTCGAGTAAGGAGATAGTAGGCTCTCTGGGTTCTGTCCCATTGGTTATTCCTATCCATGGCAAAATATCTTCCGATAATTGTACCAATCTTTCCAATCCCTCTCTCCATACAATATTTATCAATATCTGTTAAGTATTGAAGCGCAGAATTGGGAGGCGTGTCCCTTCCATCTGTAAATGCATGTATGTAGGTCTCGTGTTCAAAGTTAGATTTTGCCAGAAAATCAACAGCTGCTTTAAAGTGATCGATATGTGAATGTGTAGATCCATCGCTCATCAAACCAATTAGATGTATATTACTTTTGTAAGTTTGGGCATGGGCTAGGGCTGCTCTTAGGGTATCATTGGTGAATATCATCCCCTTGGCTATGGCGTTGTTAATTCTTGGTAAGGTTTGTGCGACTACATTCCCAGCTCCGAGGTTCAAATGACCGACTTCGCTGTTTCCTCTGACATTTTTAGGCAGTCCGACCGCTTCACCAGATGCTAAAAGGTATGTATGTGGGTATATATTCCAAAGGGTAGAAAGTTTCTGTGGATTGGCCAAAGTTACCGCGTTACCGCTGTTTTTAGGGGCTGCACCGAGGCCATCTAATACGATCATTAGGACTTTTTGTTTAGCATTCATAGGCAGTTGTATATATATTCTGGCATATTTTCGAAATTTATTCTATAATTGCACCTGGTTTAAATATTATTACAGAAAAATGGACAAAAACATATTAAAAAATATAGAGGAAGGTCAACTACAAAACAGACCTGATGTAATGGTTGGTGATACAGTCAAATTACATATTAAAATCAAAGAAGGTAACAAGGAAAGAACTCAGATTTTTGAGGGTGTTGTTATATCTATGAAGGGTGCTGGTATTGATGCAAGTCTAACTGTAAGAAAAATATCATATGGTATTGGTGTTGAGAAGATTCTTCCTATGCATTCTCCTGTGTTACAGAAGATTGAGATTGTTAAGAGAGGTACTGTTAGAAGAGCTAAGTTATACTTCTTAAGAGACAGAATCGGTAAGAGAGCTTTGAAGGTTAACAAGATTAAATCTATATACTTAACTGATGAGGTTGCTGTTCCTGAAGTTGGAGAAGCTGCTGAAGAGGTTGTTACAGAAGTTCCTGTTGAGGAGTCTGTTGAAGTAGTTGAAGAAAAGACAGAAGCTTAGTATCATTAAAAATACTATCTTGCGGGGGTAGTTCAATTGGTTAGAATGTCTGTTTTCCAAACAGAGGGTTGCGGGTTCGAGCCCCGTCCCCCGCTCCATATATTACGAAAATGACTAGAAACTTACATAAAGTTGATAGGAAATTACATAATCGTCAAAAGGTATGGAAAATACAGAAATAGAAAAAAGGTTTTATGTTAAAAGTAAGTCTGATTTATTAAAGAATTTAAGTCGTGTTGGAAAGAAGATTTATGAAAATCATCAAATAGACACATATTATTCCCCATCTCACAGAAATTTTGTTGAAGAAAAGTACCCATTTGAATGGCTTAGGCTGCGAGACGACCAAGGTAAATATATACTTACCTATAAACATTGGTATCCAGAACGAGTAAAGGAGAGCACTCACTGCGATGAATATGAATCAAAGATTGATAATGTTGAGAGTTTTAGAAAAATATTAGAAGCTTTAGATTTTGATGAAGTAGTGATTGTTGATAAGAAAAGAACTGCATATATAATCGACAATTTTGAAGTTGCAGTAGATGATGTGAAGGACTTGGGGATGTTTATTGAAATTGAAATCAAAGGTCACTATGAATCAGTTGAAGCTGGGATAAGACAGATATTTTTACTTGCAAAAAAGCTGGGACTTGAAGAATTACCTGAAGATCATCCTGTTAGAACTGGCTATCCACTACCACTTTATAATATCAAGAGAAAAATGGTCAACTAGGATTTGCTGAAATTTATATAAGTTACAATAACAACAATAAACCATATGTTTTCAAAAAAGAATCTCCAAAACATTCCAACAGAAGGGACATCTCATGCATCTGGCTCACGAAAGATGGTTGTTTCGAAAGAAGAGACAACGTCTAAATACTTTGAAGCATACACATATGGTTACCTTCCGTCAGGTGTTAAATGGGAAATGCACGAACATGACAATATTGTTGAAATTTGTGTTGTTACTAAGGGCAAAGGCATACTTAGGGATTTCGATGGCAACGAGGAGACTTTCGTTGCAGGAGACAGATTTATCTTCCCATCTAATACAAAACATGAGATTGAGAATAATGCGAATGAAGATGCAGAATTTTATTTTTTTAGATTCAAAGATCAGTAAATCTCTTTAGATTCTAATAGCTTTAGAGAAAAATTACTATGGTATTTATTGCTTCAAAGCTTATACATATTAGTAAATCCGATTGCTCCCCTGTAACTTATCCACAATTTGTAATATAATCCTTTGTATGCAAGACGCAGATGTCCCTATGTGGGATAAAGGAGATAAAACAGATGACTACGCTAAAGGCGGAGGTGGATTCCCCATGTTTGGTATGGGTAGTGAAAAAGGGGAGAAATCTTCAGCCATAGAAGAAGCATACGAATTAGTCTTAGGAAGAAAACCAACCTCAAGAGAGCAGTCATACTACAGGTATTCTTCAGCTAAGAAAGAAGAGATACTTAAGAAGCTATTAAATAGTGATGAACATAAAGAAGTAATCAAAAAAGGTAGAGATTACCCAGAATTAGAAGACAGAGAGAAACTAGGGCAAAGTACAATATTGAAATTGAAACATAGCATCGATGATCAACAAAGAGAAGTAATTGAAATGAAATCAATGTTAGAAGAGAAAAACAAAGAAATTTTGGTATTGAGAGAAGAAAAAAATATCCCATTTGTAACTCAATCCTTCTTAGAAGGTAAAGGAAATATATATTACAGTGATACAGCATTTAAGCCCGTTCATACTGAGTCTAGATTACCAGAATCTTGGTTAGACAAACTATCTTACTTCATACAAAAAATATCAAAATGACTCCAAAACTATTTGCTAAAAGGTTAAAACAGGCTAGAGAAGAATATGGATATTCCCAAAAACAGTTGGGATTGAGAGTAGGGTTATCAGATAAATCGATTAGTATATATGAAAAGGGACAGGTATATCCTCCAGTTTCAAACTTGATTAGAATTGCTAAGGAATTAAAAAAAGATATTGATTTCTTTTTGAAGGACTAACGAGGTGGTGTTAACCAAACCTTTGTCTTCTTCAAAACCTTTTTAGAAAGCTCAATACCTCCCCATATAGCTAAACCAGAAACACCAAGTAATACTAAAACCTCAATAACTACCAATATGGTATATTCAGGGGTAATAGGTTGAGATACTAAACTATTACTAAGTGTTAGAGCATTGTTTACAGTATTTGTATAGTTAGTATCAAACTGCCAAGAAACTACACTCGCAGTAATCTTGTATTCACCACTCATTGTTGGTTTTACAGTTGCTTTGTATTTAGATTCTACATCCTTAGTAACACTTACAAATTCCTTATGCCTAGGAGTTATTTTAATGGTAGAGGAGCTATCCCATATAATCTGTGTTTTAGCAGAATCAATATGTGGAACTATGGTTAACGTATATGTAATGCTCTTATCCAAAGGTGATTGTCCACCCTCTGTAAGTGTAAGATCAAAATACTTGTTTGTAGCTCTAGTAGTATTTTCATCAACTGTCGTCTCAAGGGTATATTCTCCAGACGTAGTATCTTCGGTCTCTGTTGTGACCTCTTGTGCATTAACAAATGAAGAGGTAAAAGCTGTAAAGATTGTTAAAAGGGTTAGAATTGATAGTATCTTTTTCATTTTAATATCCTATGTATACTCATGTTATATATTTTGTATGCTTCTTCAGCTTCACTTTCGGTAACATCCAGATCATCATGTACAATCCTATTTCTAAGTTTATGTGCTTCCCAAAGTCTATCATATTCCGTTCTTTTAAATCTTTTGTTTATCAATTTAAGATTATCTCCACAAAGTTTGGTATTACCTAATCGATATTGAAGTGCTTTTGAGAGAATATTATCTAACTTTATGACTGTATCTCGTCTTCTAGCTAGATCATCACTACTAGCACCTGCTTTAAGGGCCTCTAAGCTATTTAGCATGCGCGAAATACTCTTCTGCCTCTCTTTCCTAGTTCCTGAAGCAACCATGATGAAAAGAGCTGTTACAGCTATGAGGATCAATATTGTAATTATTACTGCATTATCCATTTTGTTTTGGCTTTATCTTGTTAGAGATGAAATATATTAAATATACTACACCAGCGAATGTGATTAAGGATATGGCTTTGGTAATTATCTGAATATATATAGGTGTTGTAATGTTGGTATCAGATGCTGAAAGTACAGATTGAGAATAGTCTTCGTTTGAGAGTTCAATATTTAAAGAGATATTCGAAATATCTGTTGTATTAGGGATATTTAATTGTAAAGTAGCGCTTTGGGTAGGGAGAATGACTTGAGAATTAATATTGTTCACAGGATCTATATATTTCTTGATATCTGCAATGTTTGATTCACCAATATTATAGTTATTTATGGCTATATTCCCGGTATTAGTAATGTTCAGAAGTCCTTTGATATATTTCGATATTGTGTTGTTGTTATCAAATACCAATTGAGTATTAAACTTTAATTCAGGGGTTATCTCTTCCTGTGAGCTAGAAACTACTTTAAAATCTGAATCCTTGTAGAAAGTAAGCTTAGGAGCGGAAGGAGATTTCCCTCGCTTTAAAATGGCTATATGGTCAAAGAAAGCATTCCCGTACAAAGGTTTTGTAGAGTAATCTTCAAGGAATGGATCCATTGTGACCCATCGCTTTTGTACAAAATCATAGGCTTCTACCCAGTAACTGTAAAAACCATCAGAGGTATAGCCTGAGATATTGGAGACATATCCAATAACCTGTCTGGTGGGGATAGCGTATTTACGTAGAATTGTTACTAAGAAATCTGTGTAGTCTGCGGGTGTAGCTTCATTTGGGTTGGAAACTAGATTGTCAAAACCTACACGGCTATCTGTAATAACACCGTCAGTAAGGTCTTTTTGTGGATTTAATCGTTCAACGGTGTATTGATAGAGATATTTGTAGATTAATTCTTGCTTACCTTCATCTAAATCTTTTACATTAGTAAAGCCATCAGTTATATCTAACCCTTTGTTTTGTAAATATGTGATTATTCTTATGAATTCTATCTTTTCGGATGTTTTCCAATACCCGTGGTTAGTTATTAGGAATGAATCTGGGGAATTATTGTCTGAAATTGGGTTACGTTTGAGAATATGTCCGTTGATATTACAATCAATTGAACTTTCAGGTCCAACTATGTACTTAAAGGTATAGTTTCCATCTTCATCTTGTTCTGCAATATTTGGCAAGGGATCAATTTTATCCCAAACGATGGTTTGAGTTGTACTGTCGGAAGGTAATATTAGTTCAAAAGTTTGGTTTTGATCCGTTAACGAATTAGTAAAGGTTTTTGATATGGTGAATTCATATGAGATAGTTTTGCCAAAAAGTATTGATATACTGGGGTAGAGTGGTTTCAAAATAGTGATTTGGTAGTTATCATCAATACTTTTTATATTTTGTATTGCATCGGATGTCCAAAGGGGCTCTCCTTTAATTTTAGGATATGTTAAAACTACGCTGTTTGTGACAGCATTCTGTACTGAAGATACAATATTTAATGATTCTGATGTGGCAATGTTGGTATGATATGTGATTCTTAATGTTATTGGGGCATTACTTTTTACAAGGGAGTTGTTGAAATCTACTAATATGTCTGTGCCTCCACTACGTTTGTAGCTGGTGCATCCTAATTGTTTTGATGATGTTACGTTAAAACATTCCGCAGTAATATTTTCTTGTGGGATTGTAGTTGTAAAGTATGATATTACTCTTGGTGTATTGGTAGCTATGGTTATTGTAGCCTGAGTATCAATGGAAGTATCACTAATTCCATGAATAAAGTCGGAGGTTAGGGTGAATTGTTCTTCTACCGCATGAATATTTTGTGAAGAGAGAAGTAGGAATGAAATTACAAGGCTAAATAGCAACGGAATTTTCTTTAAATAGCCAGTCAAACTTCTCATATTTTCTTAGTATTTGTTTTATAACAGGAGTCTTTGGGGTAATACCATAATTTAATATTATCTTATCCCAATCTAGTTTTTCAGGTTCATTAACAATTTTGTAGTAAGGATTACGTACCGTTTCCTGTTTGGCATTCTTTCTAATAATATAATAGGCTAATCCGTTCTTATCATCAAGCACAACCTCAGGACTTGCATTTATGCTTAAGAATTCAGCAAATATGAGGTTAGAGTTTTGTCTTGTATTAACAATAACAGCACTGTAACCTGCAGGGATTATTACTTTCTGTTCTTTCTTAGCTACAATTCTAATGATTCTGTTATCTTTAGGAGTTCTATATTTTTGCAAAAGAATTGTTGCCCCGCCATATATTATGTCTATTAATCGCGCATATTTAGAACATTTGGTAGCTCTTGTTTTTACAAACTCAATACCAGCGAGGTTTGGTTTTAGTACTACAAAATTGATTTGTAGATCCTTGGATGAGTAGAGATTATCTAGGTCGAGATGTTTGTATTTTTTGTAAAATACGTCAGGACACGTAAGCTCTTTATTTAAGAGTTGTGGGCGAATATCATCTATGGAGACAGAGACTACTTCCTTGAAGCTTAAGTCTTTTATTTGTAAATCTTCACCATCATAGACTAAAGGAAAACCTGAAGTCTTTTTTAGGTCAATTTTTGCCATGACTAGTATTATACCACATCACTTTTATTCCCTAGAGAAGGATTTGAGGAGTTCGGAGAGTATAAAGGCCGCTATCATAAAGAAAACGAGAGCTACAATAGGGGTTAACGAAAGCGTAAATCTATCAATTTGGATAGCGTTTGTGGTTATTCCTTCGAAGGGTTTAACAAATATCTCACTAGTATTCATTATCCAGCCTACAATGGTATTCTGGGTGTTTGCATTGATTATTGAGAGTACTATTCGAGTAATAACCAATGCCTCTATAAGCATTGTCGCGGTATATACGAGTCTGATTAATAGTTTTAACATGGTTATAGATTATCAAGATTATCTGCATAATAGTCAAGTTCTCTCATGAACCTAGTAACGGTATTGGCCCAAACGTGAGCTGTACCTTCTGCACATGGCGGACAATATGCGGGTTCTATTTCAAATGGTGTAAGAGTTACTCCATAGCCCTGAGAAAGTCCTCTTGTAATTTCTTTAATGCCATCTGGCCATGTTGCGAACATACTCCAACCACTAGCATTTTTGTTTATACCCCTCCACCCCCAAGCATTGTTTGAATTACCTCCTGGTACAATATTTCCGAATGCTGATTCTACACCAGATATTGAAGCTACAAGCCTCCAATCGAGTCCATATCTATCTGCTTCTGAGATGAATACATTGGCATACTGCGCCATTGGCGAGTGATAGTCAGTTAAAAATTTATTCATCGCTAATATCCTAGGATCAACGGTTAAAAATCTAGAAACGCCACTCTTTTTCGTATCTGTAATATTAGTTGAAAGACTATATTCTGGAGAGTAGATATGGATATCGAAAACAGGTGATAATGAATTGATCTGGGTTTGGGAATTCTCTTGAGAAACTTTCTCTATTGCATCAACCATGACCTTCTCGTAATGTGGTGACACAAAAACATAGTAGAGAACAAGCACTATGGTGACCATCAGCGCTCTAGTAATTCTAGAGTGATAAAAAGACTGAATTGACAACTGTTTTAACTTAATACCTATTAGTTCTGTCATAATATCCAGTATAACAGAAAGGGGCAATATTTGTTATGTTTACTCATCTACATTTACATACAGAGTACTCTTTGTTGGATGCTACTATTAGAATTCCAGCACTGATTCAGAAACTTCAAGATTCAGGTATGACCTCTTGTGCTATCACGGACCATGGGAATATGTACGGTGCATTCAAATTCAAAAATGCAATGACTGAAGCTGGCCTTAAACCAATCATTGGTTGTGAGATATATGTAGCACCAAGAGGTATGGATTTGAAGGAGTTTGGTATTGATAATAAATATAATCACTTAATACTACTTGCGAAGAGTCTCGAAGGTTACAAAAACTTAATGAAGATTGTCTCCATTGCCCATATGGATGGTTTCTATTACAAACCTAGAATTGATTTCGAGACCCTTTCAAAATATACAAAGGATATTGTTTGTACATCTGCATGTTTAGCAGGGCCAATATCTCGACCGCTATTAGAAAGTAACTACAACTTAGCTCTGGAAACTGCGAAGAAATATGCAGAGGCATTTAAAGACAACTTCTACATAGAGATTCAAAGAAACGGGATGGAAGAACAAGAAAAAGTTAATGAAGGATTGATAAAAATATCAAAAGAATTAAATCTTCCACTTGTAGCAACATGTGATGCTCACTATCTCAATAGAGAAGATGCCGCAATTCAAGAAATTCTCTGGTGTATCAGTGATGGTACGTCCATGGATGATCCCAAGAAACGATCAATGCCAACCAACGAATTCTACATGAAGACTCCCGATGAGATGAACGAGCTTTTTAAAGATATTCCTGAGGCTATCGAAAATACCCAAAAAATCTCTGACATGATTGAGGAATACGATATGTCTTTTGGTAGAATTGAACCTCATTACCTAGACCTCCCAGAGGGAGAAACTACTTCTACTTGTTTGCACAGAGTAACATTTGAGGGTGCTAAGGAGAAATATGGTGAGATAACTAAAGAATTGGAAGAAAGATTGGAATATGAACTAAAAGTCATCGGTGACAAAGGTTACAATGATTACTTCCTAGTTGTTCGTGACTTTGTTAAGTTCTGTAGAGATAACGGTATTGTAGTAAGTATGAGAGGTTCTGGTTGTGGTTCTGCTGTTGCATACTGCATTGATATTACAAATATTGAACCAATAGGTTGGGAGCTGTACTTTGAGAGATTCTTAAATCCAGAAAGAGAATCTCCTCCGGATTTCGATATTGATATTGCAGATAAACGCCGTGGTGAACTTATCGAATACACTATTCAAAAATACGGTGCAGATAATGTAAAACAGATCGGGACATTTAGTAAACTTCAGACAAGGCAAGCTATTAAAGATGTAGGTAGAGTTTTGGGTATTGATTTAGCCATAACAAACAAATTGGCAAAGATGGTAGAAATCGTCTTTGGTAAAGCAAAGGATATCGACTACATGATTGAGCATAATCCCGAATTTGCAGAGTTAATTAACTCATCAGATAAAACACTTGAATTAAAAGAGATTGTTAAAAAAGTTTCTGGCATAGCAAGAGGTACTTCAACACACGCATGTGGTGTAATTGTTGCACCTGAGCCAGTTGTGAATTTCTGTCCAATTCAAAGAGATTCGCACGGTGGTGGTATTGGTATGACGCAATATGAAATGGCAGATGCCGAAGCTACGGGCTTAATGAAATTCGACTTCCTTGGTTTAAGAAATCTTAATGTAATTGGTGAGGCTGTAACAAAAGTAGAGGTTAATACTGGAGTTAAGCTCAATCTTAGAACCCTTGATAAGCATGACGAAGCATCGTTTAAGGTAATGCAAGAAGGGCATACAGTCGGAATTTTTCAAATGGAAAGTGAAGGAATGAAACGTGTTGTTAAATCAGTATTCCCAGAGACATTGGAAGACGTTTGTTACATCCTTGCAGCGTATCGTCCTGGTCCTATGCAGTTCATTTCTGAATATGTTGCAGTCAAGAGAGGCAAGAAAAAAGTTGAATATATATTCCCAGAATTAGAGCCGATTCTTTGTGTCACCAATGGTGTTATCACTTACCAGGAACACATTATGAGTATTGTAAAAGAGATTGGTGGATATACCATGGGTAATGCAGCCGCATTAATGAAACTGATGAGTAAGAAGAAATTCGACAAGGTTGAGCATGAAAAACCAATATTCATGGAGGGCGCTATGAAAAAAGGATTTGATGAAACCAAACTTAACGAGCTTTGGGAGAAGCTTCTCTTGTTTGCAAACTACGGATTCAACAAAGCCCACAGTGCATCATATGCTACAGTTTCCTACTGGACAGCATATCTTAAAGCACACTATCCATTAGAATTTATGGCGGCCCTTTTAGAAGGTGATTTGGATAACTTTGATCGTGTCATTATTGATCTTGATGAATGTGAGCGTTTGAATATTGATGTTCTTCCCCCAACCATTAATGAAAGCAACTACTATTTTAAGGTTGAGGGAGACCATGCAATACGTTTTGGCTTAGGAGGTATAAAGAATGTTGGGGAAGATATAGTAAAAGCTGTAGTAGAAGAAAGAAAGAACAATGGGCCTTACCAACACCTAGATGATTTTGTACACAGGCTATTCCAATCTGTTACTAAACGTTCCATTGAATATATGATTATGGCTGGAACGATGGATTCATTTGGAGACAGAAATGCATTACTTCAACTTGTTCCAAATATCTATGAAAAGGAAAAGGTAAGAAACAAATCACTCTCATTGGGACAGATAGATATATTCTCATTAGATCAGGATGCTTCAAAGAAAGAAGAAACTGTTGGGATGACACCATTGTCTAATATTGAGAAAACACCTGTAGCTCAAGCACTATCATGGGAGAAAGAATTGCTAGGCCTTTATTTCTCTAGCCATCCTTTAGACGCATTCCAGGAATTCTTTGAAAGCAAGAATGTTATTTCCATTCGTGATGCACTTGAAAACAAGAAGAACAACGATATGGTTATACTTGGGGTTATGGTAGACAAAATCAGAAAAATCTCTACTAAGAAGGGTGATATGATGGCATTTCTAACAATCGAAGACAAATCAGCGACATCTGACGCTATTGTATTTCCACGTACATATCAGGAACTCAAGGATACCTTGGTTGAGAACAAACCTATGCTTCTAGCAGGAAAGATTAATGTTAAAGAGGGTGACAAAAGCATCATTGTTGAAAAAGCTAAATATATTGATGAGGTTAAGTGTAAATCTGAATTTGAGGGGGTTACGTTTAGAATTAAGCCAACACATACTGAGGATGAGATTGCCCAATTGAAGGCATTCATATCTAATTCTGAAGGTGATTTGGCAGTAAAAATAATTGTTGATAACGGGGAGAGTAAGAAGACCGTTATGTTAGCCAAGAAAATCCCAATGAATGAAGAAACGAAGAAATGGTTAAGGAAGTTCTAGTGGTATAATATACCCATGAATGAAGCTATACAAACCAAATTAGAAGTACTCCCCCATAAACCAGGAGTATACAGATTTCTAGATAAAGAAGGAACAATACTTTACATAGGTAAAGCCATAAACCTCTACAACAGAGTAAGGTCTTACTTTAACAGTGACTTGTATGATCGACCAAGAATCAAACAGATGATGCCATTGGTTGTAGATTTAGAAGTCATAGAAACCAATAACGAAATAGAATCATTGGTATTAGAATCAGCCCTCATTAAGAAATATAACCCTTTGTATAATACAGATCTTAAAGATGATAAATCCTATGCATGGATATACATATCAACTAAAGATAAATTCCCAACTGTAAAAATTGTAAGAACCCTTAATGAAAAAGAATACAAAAATGGAGAACTCTTTGGCCCATATCCAAGTGGATTAGCTACTAAAAGAATCTTTACATACCTTAGAAAGCTATACCCATTCTGTAATTGTTGCCAAGAAAATTCAAAAGAATCCCTGTATTACTTCTTAGGGCTTTGTCCAGGACCATATCAGGGCCATATTACTGAAAAAGATTACAGAAAGAATATTAATGAAATTATAAAATTCCTTAAGGGAAGAAAGAAAGGACAGATTCAACAACTAGAACGAGAAATGAAGACATATTCTTCCGATAAACAATATGAAAAAGCGGCAAAACTAAGAGACAGAATTAATGACCTTAAATATCTTGGGGAAAAGATTGAATTTACATACTTTGATACTGAAGAAGATTACAAAACCAGAAGAAAGAATACTTTAAAAAAGAATTTCGATGGATTAAGGATTGAACTTGGTATCGAAGATTTAAACCGTATTGAATGTTATGACATCTCCGATATCTCTGGAAAGGAAGCATATGGCTCTATGGTCGTAGCACAGGATGGTGAAATCAAACGAAGTGAATATCGAATCTTCAAAATTAAATCTATGGATACTCCTAATGATCCGGCTATGTTAACGGAGGTATTAACTAGAAGATTTGCAAACAAAGAATTTAGTATTTTCCCAAATATTGTTCTCATAGATGGTGGAAAGTCCCAGCTTGGCGTTGTTAAAAGAGCTATTCCTGAAGGAATATTCATACTCGGGATCTCCAAAGGTAAACGACATAGACGCAAAGGTGGGAGACTCATTGATGAGTTCTGGGGTATGTATGGGGATGATATACAGCAGTTGGATATACAGAATAGGGATGTATTGGTTGATCTGAGAGACGAGGCACATAGGTTTGCAATATTACATCACAGAAAAGCTAGATCTAGAGACAGCCAGGCCTCTCAGTTAGAAACAATACCAGGAGTAGGTAAGATACGAAGAAAGGCTCTAATGAGTGCATTTGGAAGCATTGAGAACATCAAGAAGAGTAGTGTAGATGAATTAGAAAAGATAGTAGGGAACAGAAAGATTGCAGAGGAGATGGTAAAACATTTTAAAACTTCTTAGTCTCCTGTGGTTTTATATTCTCCAATATGAAATCAAAGAATGGGTTGTGCATTACATTTGAATCAAGTACATATACAATGTTGTTGTGACTGTCTGAGAGAACTGCTACTTCACGATCTTCCGAATTTGTACTAATTGTACCTCTTAGTCCTGCACCAAGGTTGGTAGAGATTACATATGTATTTATAACCCCCCATCTGGCATCAGAAGATACGTTAAGAGAAGCAACGTAATCATTTAGTGCGTAATCCAATGCTCTGGTTCCTGCTTTGTCTACAGGTGCAAGATTTAATTGCTCTTCGGTTCCAATTTTTGTCAGGGACAGCTGTTGTAATGTAGCATCATATGCTGATGACTTGTAGGCTATGATATATTCCTTAGGTACTTGTAATATCCAAGGAAAATCCGGTAATAGATCTTGAGATTCATCATCCGTAAGTAGTAGCTCCATATCATTTTGTTGTTTTACTCGTTCTGCCAATCCATTTTGTGCTTCAGTAACAGTTATGGTTTCATACCATATGTCGCTGTATTTGGAATATATTCTTAATCCTACATTATCTTTTGTCCAATACTGCCCATATTCTTTGTCCGGTATTTCCATGGCTACCATTTGTACGAATTGCCAGCCGAGGGTTGGGAGTTGTTCGGTATAGAATTCGAAGGCATCATCGATATGGGTATTGTTAGGGAGTCGGTATGCGGAGTTTCCATTGCTTAGGAAATTTTTTACTGAATCTTGATTAGTGCTAGTTTGAAATATGAAGACAGAATTAGGGTATGCAGGTATGTGTTCTAAACCTGTTACATATGTTAGTTCTTGATTTGCTTCTTTGTTTCTAAGGTTGTTTATGAACATTACTGCGAAATATCCCACTACTAGTAGTAGGCATCCAAGAAAGAAATATATGGAGAACTTTGGAATGGCGATTGGTGTTCTTCTTTTTCCTCTGTTGTTGTTATGTGATGCTTGTTTTATTTTATTAAATATATTTGGTTTTGATGTCCTTATGGGTTTTACTGTTGATGCTTTTTTAGGCATGTATACTCGAGCATCTTTTCTAAAGGTTGTTTTTCGGGGCTTTCTTAGATTCATATCTTTTATTATATATGGTTTGGGAGTTACAAGTATAGATATTTTTGTAGTATAATCTGCGAGATTTAATGCGGGATCGTCTAATGGTAGGACATTGGCCTTTGAAGCCAAGTATCATAGTTCGAATCTATGTCCCGCAATATTATTTTGTAATTTCAAAATAATGGATGATTTAAATATTCCTGAAATGGATAATGAAAGTCTAGGAACATCAACGAAACTTTCCCCCGAAGATAACAATTTCTTGAATTGCGTGTCGTCTTTAGATGAATTAGATGAAAATGAACGTGAACTTCCCCCCCTTGAAAGACGCGCACGATGTAACGAAATTATGCAGGAACGAATAGCTACAATGCGTCTTAAATATGCAGGTAATCCTTTAGCACTTGAATATATAGATAATTATGATCCGAAGTCTGAGTATAGGAGATTAACATCAGAATGCCTTAAAGCAGAGAAAGATGGTGATATAGAACTGGCTGATCAAATTCAAAAGCAGATAGATGAAAAATATCCCTTACTATGCGCAGAGAGAAAAAATGAAATTTTATAATTGTAATTTTCTTATATGACAATATCAATTCACAAAGGCTATATACTAATTATTTCTGATAGATTTGTTACTTTATTGTCTAAAATTGTTAGACTTCCAAGATCAATGGGCTTCTCCTTATTCCCCTGTATTATTGTCTTTCGTAGTCTTACTCACCCTATGACTGAGCAATGGTTAATGCATGAACGTATACATATTCGTCAGAGTATTGAGACATTGTTTCTAATATTCCCATACTCAATGCTCGAATATTTGTATGCAAGAATTATTTTAAAATATTCCCATGCAGAAGCTTATTTTTATGAATGTGTTGAACAAGAAGCATATCTTAATCAAAACAATCCTTATTATCTTGAAGATAGGGGGTTCTTCTCAATATGGAAATATATTAAACAGAAAAGAAAACTTCACACAGATGAGAATTATCATGTAGTTTTAAAATAGCTTGTATCTACGCTGTGTATATTACACTTGACATGATGTATGAAATATATTACAATCCGAATATATTAATTATTAAAAATCTAAATTATGTCTTACCAAGAAAAAAGAACAATCATCGGATTAGTCTCCGGGATTGTGCTAATCATTGCATATTGCATATATGCATTCGGGAAGTTGCAAGCTGGAGTTATCTCTCCTGATGATCTAAAGTTTTGGGCAGGAACAATGTTGCTTTTTATTGGTGTCGGTATTGTTGCAATGATAATCATTCAAATCATCTATCACATACTATTGGCAATATCTATTGCAATTCAAGAGAGAGAACAGGACGAAAAGAAAATTGAAGCAACCGTAGAGGCTACAGTTGTTGAGGATGAAATGGATAAATTGATAGGCTTGAAATCCTCAAAGTTTGGTTATGCATTTATTGGTTTTGGATTTATTGGTGGACTAATCTCCTTAATCTTGAATTACCCTCTTTATATTATGCTTAACATAATGTTCTTGTCGTTCAGCCTTGGTTCTATATTCGAAGGCTTTGTAAGTTTATATTATTACAAAAAGGGAATTTAAAATGGCTGTAAAGATTGTTATAAAAAACAACATACGAAAGCTACGATTCTTTGCAAATGAAATGACTCAACAGGAGCTTGCAGAGAAAGCAGGAATATCAAGACAGACCATTGTAGCAATGGAGGCTAATAAATATTCTCCTTCACTAGAGTTGGCGTACAAGATTGCTCATGTGTTCAATGTTGATATTGAGAAGGTGTTCAGCTATGAGGCTGATAAAGAATAGCTATCTATAAAACAAATACACAATCAACGCCATATACGATATTAATATAAACAAGCCCTCTTTCTTACTAATATAGAATTTCTTTCCAATTAAAGCCGCTACAACCAAAGCTAAATTGTACAAAACCAATATAACCAATTCATAAATATAATCATTAAAAGGAAGAGTAGTAACAAAAGAAGAAATACCAATAATAAAGAACAAATTAAAGAAATTAGAACCAATAATATTACCCAAACTCAAAGCATCCTTACCCTTTTTAAGTGCAACAACTGAAACAATTAACTCCGGCAAAGAAGAACCAATAGCCAATATTGTAAACCCTGCGAAACCCTCAGAAATATGTAACAACCCCGCAAGATCAATAGCAGAATCTACTGCAAATTTACCACCACCCGCAATCAAACCAAGACTTAAAACAATTAATAATGGATGAATCCTGGTGTGAGTTGGAGTACTATCCATACCCTTACCTTTTTCTCTAAAATATACAAGTACAAAATAGACAGCAAATATTGCTAACAAAACTAATCCAGCAACCCAGTTGATTTGTCCATTAGTAAGGTAAAGAATTACAAGAAAGATAACTACACTAAGTACAGAGAGAGGAATATCGAACCTAAGATTAGCTTTATTAATCTTAATAGCCCCAAAGAGTGCAGTAATTGCAAGTATAAAGCCAATATTGGCAATACAACTCCCAATTATATTGCTTGTTGAAACAGCAACATTACCCTGAGCTGCAGCTACAAAACTAATGATGAACTCAGGTAAGGAAGTACCAAATGCAACAATAGTTATACCAATCAAAAATTCAGGAATGTGGTACTTTCTAGCAAGTGCCGAAGATTGATTAATGAATAGCTCTGCACCCTGTATAAGTGCAAAGATACTCACAATAAGAATTCCAAGATTAAGAATAAATGGCCACATAATATATTTTTACTAAAGCAGTTTTAACTTAGACATTGCAGCTCTTGTTGCTTCTTCACCAATTTTTATTAACTCCGAAGGATCTTCAGCAATAGCTGTAATAGGCAAATTAGGATCAACGCTTAGATTCAATGCCACATCTGCTTGCTTCATACTTGCCATGGACATATTGTAAAGAGAGGTATCAATCATAGCGTTAATAACATCAAAGAAAGAAAGTTTTTCAATATCTAATTTACGAGGGAATTTTTGTGCATAAAGGTTAACAGCTATAATTTTTTGTGCGCCCATTTGTCTTACAACATCAACTGGTACAGGATTGGTATTACCACCATCAATTAACACAGTATCTTGATATTTAACAGGCTTAAGTAGTAATGGAATTGATATGCTGGCTCTAATTGCTTCTAGGAGATTGCCTTCTTTGAGGATAACAGGTTGTGCGGTGTTTAAGTCAGTTGCTATAGCTGCGAAAGGAATTTTGGTGTCTTGTATTAATGTACTTTTCCCAATATATCCATTGAGTAGATCTAAAACTTTCTCTCCTTTGAATACGCTTGATTTTAATGATGGGTCAAAAAAAGCATTGAACATCTCTTTGTAGCCACTTGAATATGCAAGTTCTTCGATGATTTTTATATCTTTTGTAAGTGCATACATTCCACCAACTACAGAACCAATACTTGTACCGGCTATATAGTCAATTGAAATATTATTCTTCTCTAATTCTTTTATAACTCCTATATGGGCTAATCCTTTTGCGGAGCCAGCACCTAATGCTAAACCGATTTTCTTTTTAAAAAGGTGGAACATATTTTAATTATTAATATTAGATTGGATCTCTTTAATTTGATCTCTATATTCAGCTGCTTTTTCGAATTGCATACTGTCTGCAGCAAGTAACATCTTAGCTTCTAATTTCTTAATTAACAATCGTTTCTGTTTTTGGTCTAATTTCTCAACATATTCATCATCAACATTTATCTCTTCTTCTTTCTCTACCAATGATCCTCTTATTTCTTTAATAATTGAGGTAGGGGTTATTCCATTTTCTTCGTTATATTTCTTCTGGTATTCTCTTCTTCTGTTGGTCTCAGAAATAGCATATTTCATGCTATCTGTCATATTATCTGCGTACATTATAACTCGACCTTGTACATGCCTTGCAGCTCTTCCAATGGTCTGTACAAGACTGGTCTTAGACCTTAGGAACCCTTCCTTATCCGCATCCAAGATTATCACTAACGATACCTCTGGTAAATCGATTCCTTCTCTAAGAAGATTTATTCCGACCAATACATCATATTTTCCCAATCTTAATTCTCTAAGAATTTCAACTCTTTCAACAGTATCAATATCTGAATGTAAATATTGTACTTTTATTCCAGAGTCTTTGAGGTAATCAGTTAGATCTTCAGCCATACGTTTGGTTAAAGTTGTAACCAATACTCTTTGTCCATTAGCTACATTTTTGTTTATCTCTGTTATTACATCATCAATCTGTCCTTCTGTTTTTCTGATTTCAATCTCTGGGTCTACTAATCCAGTAGGTCTTGTAAGTAGTTCAACCACATTCTTGTTACTATCTTGAAGTTCATAATCAGAAGGGGTGGCAGATATATATACTGTAGTACCTTGCTTCTTAACAAATTCATTGAAATTCAAAGGTCGATTATCTCTTGCGCTTGGTAGTCTAAAACCATATTCAATAAGGTTATCCTTTCTTGCCCTATCCCCATTGTACATACCACCAACTTGAGGAATGGTAATGTGAGATTCATCAATGAACATTAGGTAATCATCTGGGAAGTAATCCAGAAGTGTATATGGAGGTTCTCCCGTTTTTCTTCCATCAAAATAGATTGAATAGTTTTCCATACTCTTACAATATCCAACCTCTTGGAGCATTTCGATGTCATAGTTGGTCTTTTGCTCAAGTCTGTATGCTTCGATATCTTTTCCAATGTTTTTAAGGAAAGCTACACGCTGCATTAAATCTCTTTGAATATTTCCTACTGCAGACTTTATAACGTCATCAGAATATACCAATGATGTTGCAGGGAATATCAATATTTCCTGCATCTCCTGTATTTTGTGTTTTGATATTGGATCTACCTTAAATATATTTTCGATTGTATCTCCAAACATCTCAATCCTAATAGAATATTCCTCATATGGAGGAAATATCTCTACAGTATCTCCATTAATTCTAAATACTCCTGTATCAAAATCATATGTATCTCTTACATATCTCATCATTACCAATTCTCTAGCCAAAGCCGTTAAATTAAACTCATGGTCCTTTCTTAATTCTAATGATTTGTTTTCATAGTTGGCTGGGTCTCCAATGTTGTAGATACAGGATACTGAGGCAACGACGATTGTGTCCTTCCTTGTTAATGCTGAGTTCATTGCTCCAAATCTTAGATTTTCGATTGCTTTATTTACTTGAGACTCTTTCTCAATGTAAAGATCCTTTGCAGGAAGATATGCCTCTGGTTGATAGTAATCGTAGTAAGAGACAAAATATTTTACTGAATTTTCAGGGAAGTATTCTTTGAACTCTTCATACAACTGCGCCGCAAGAGTTTTGTTGTGTGAAAGAATCAATGTTGGTCTATCTAATTTCTGTATTACGTTGGCCATGACAAAAGTTTTCCCAGAACCAGTTACACCAAGCAATGTCTGTCTTTGTTTTCCATTTCCGATATTTTCTAACAGCTCATTTGTAGCCTTCTGTTGATCAGAAGAAATAGCATATGGTGCTTGTAATTTGAATGAATCCATATGACGATTTTAGCAGATATGGGTTTGTGTTAAAATACATACATATGGAAAGACCAAAATTAAACAGATTAACAGCAGAGGTAGTGAATCAGATTGCAGCGGGTGAGGTTATCGAGCGCCCTGCATCTGTAGTAAAAGAGCTGGTAGACAATGCTATCGATGCTAAGGCTGGTAAGATCACAATACGAATTAATGGAGGGGGAATGAAGATGATTGAAATCAGCGATGATGGTATTGGTATACCAAAAGAAAACCTAGATGATATTTTTGAGGCTCACACTACTTCAAAATTAAGAAGTATTGAGGATTTGAATACTCTCATGAGTATGGGGTTTAGAGGTGAAGCACTGTCAACAATTACTTCAATTGCAAAAGTTACGGTTGTTTCTAAGTTTGAAGAAGATCAGATCGGGTATGAGATTAGATTTGATGAAAATGGTAAGTCAGAAATTAAAAAAAGTGCAAGAGAAAAGGGTACTTCTGTCAAAGTTGAAGATCTTTTCTACAATATTCCTGCTAGAAGAAAATATCTTAAATCTGAACAAACAGAATACAGAAAGATTTACGAATTGTTAGCTAAATATTTCTTGGTATATCCAAACATTCATTTTGTATTGGAAAAAGATGGGAAGAAGGTTTTGGATTTGCCTGAAGTTAAAGATGCAAAACAGGGGACGGTGCAGTTAGAAAGAGTTAAGGATATATTCCCTGATGATACAGGATTAGCAATCTTCTATGACGGCTCTGGCATCTCTATGAATGGTTATGCTGCCCATCCCTCATTGCATGGGCCTAAGGTTATGAAACAGTATGTATTTATAAATGGACGCCCAATTACTGAGCGAGGAATTGTTCGAGCAGTGTACGAAGGCTATTCTAGATATCTACCATTTGGTGAGAAGATTCCGTTTGTCTTAAACATTACAATTAGGCCTGATTTGGTTGATGTTAATGTGCATCCAAGAAAAGAAGAGGTTAGATTTGAGAATGCGTTTAGAGTGTATTCTGCAGTACAAGAAGCGGTACAACATACATTGGAGAAAGCATTGTCATACAATTCTAAAACATCAGATGGAAATGTTAATGAAGTACCAAGTATGGTTCAAAATAGTTTTGCAGATATGCGAAGTAGATTTACGAATAAAGGGAATGGCTCTGGAAGTAACAGATCATATATGAATGGTGGTAGTGGAGATATTTCTTTTAACAACAAGGCTTCTTCAGTTAGAGATAGTTTGCTCTTCTCAAAACAGGCCATGGAACAAAGTTCTATGTCTTTAAATCCCCATAATAATGAAATAAATGAAGAGAAGGATATAATAGGGGGAACAAGTTTTACAAATATATTCCAAATATTTGATAAATATATAGTTATTGAATTCCAAGATGAAAGACTTTGGGTCATAGATCAACATGCTGCAGCAGAGCGTATCAATTTTGAAAGAATATCAAAAAATGAAAAAGACAAGCAGAATATTCAAACGCTTTTAGTCCCTCAACAACTTACATTCACGCAAGAAGAAAAGCTATTCTTAGAGGAATATATGCAGTTCTTTAAAGATTTAGGTTTTGATTATGAAATTACAGGAAACGGAATTGATCTACATACCACTCCTGTTGAGTTTACATTTGATATTGAGAATATGTTTAGAGAGATGTTTGAATTAGCTGATAATCCAGCTATACTTAAGCAGAACTTTGAAAAGCTCAGGCATGATATATTGGCAACGATAGCCTGTCACACCAGTGTAAGGTCTGGTAAGAAATTGGACAGAAGTGAAATGATTAGTATATTTAATGAGCTTTTGAAATGTCAGAACCCATATAGCTGCCCTCACGGGAGACCAGCAATTTGGAAATTGACATTAGATTTAATTGATAAAAACTTTGAAAGGACATATTAATGAAAACAGGAACACTCTATCTCATACCGACACCTATTGATAATCGAGAGCTAAAAGATATTCTTCTAAAGGAAGATATTGAAAAGGTCATTAAGCTTAAAAACTTTGTTGTAGAAACTCCTAAAAATGCACGAAGAAATCTAGGAAGTTTAGAGATGGAAACTCCAATGCGAGAGATAAATATGATGGAGCTAAGTGAGCATACAAAGAATAATGGATTAAGAGAACTATTGAAGCCATTATATGAAGGACAAGATGTTGGGCTTATGTCAGATGCTGGTTCTCCAAGCATTGCAGATCCAGGGTATAGATTAGTTATCGAAGCACAGAATGCCGATATATTAGTTGTCCCATTTGTTGGACCTTCTTCTATTATCCTTGCTCTAATGGGTTCTGGATTAAACGGTCAAAGTTTTGCATTTAATGGATATATTCCAAAGGATGTGGAGGAATTAAGAAAAAGAATTAGACTTTTCGAAAGCTTAGCCTTGAAACTTGGACAGACACAAATATTCATGGATACACCATATAGAAATCAGAAATTATATGAACATACGGTTTCAGTTTGTAACCCAAACACTTATCTTTGTATTGCTCTGAATGTTGGTGGTGAGGATGGATATATTAAAACAATGAGTATTGCTGATTGGAGAAAGAATGACATCCAACTTCCAAAACAACCATGTTTATTTTTGATTAACAGAATTTAATGTCTATACTAATTGGTTCTATACCTACAGTTCAATCCGATGATCTGGAATTAGCTAAAAGGATATTAAGTGGACAAGAAAATATTGTAGATAGTACGGTTAATCTGCGAAAGAAATTAGAGGATATTTTTCAAAACAAAGAGTTGTACCTCTTTAATCGTGGCAGAGAAGCTTTGTATTTTGCTTTACAAACTCTTGGTATTGTTGAAGGGGATGAGGTTATTATTCAAGCCATGACCTGTGTTGCAGTTGTTACTCCAATTCTTAGTTTAAAAGCTAAGCCAATATATGTAGACATTAATCAAGATGATTTCAATCTTGATATTGTAGATTTAGAGAAGAAAATAACTGAAAAGACTAAAGCCATTATTGTTCAACATACGTTTGGGAACATAGCGGATGTTAAGAAAATATCAGAAATTGCAAAAACACATAATATCTATGTAATTGAGGACTGTGCGCATCTTTTCTATATGGGTTACAGTAAAATTGATATAAATCGATATAGTGATATTTCTTTCTTTAGCTTTGCGCAGGATAAAAGCATTAGTGCTATACAAGGAGGCCTAACAGTAATTAACAACCCTGGGCTTAAAGATAAAGCAATGAACCTATATCTTAATGTTGAGGATCAAAGTAGGAAGCAAGCTTTGTATAATGCTAGATATATAAAGCTCTGGAGTATTATAAAAAAACACTACTTTGCCCCAATTCTCCCATTCCAATCACGAATTACCTTAGGGAAGATTTTAGTGATGGTATTTAGATGGTTAGGGTTAATTAAGCAACAAGCGACAAGCTTGCTTGAGACAACTTTAAGTATGAACCGAATTAGCGAAGTACAAAGCGCATTGTTATTGAATCAAATTAATGGGTGTGATGCTATGAATAAACGCAGAGGAGAGATAGTTGAGATATATAAAGAAAGCCTGAATCCTGATATTACTAACAAAGCAGCTACAATATATTTGTTAAGATACCCAGTATTACTTTCTAACCCTGGGGTTGTTATGCAACAACTGAAAAAACATAAATATATATGTGGAAGGTGGTACAACTCGATTGTGTTCCCAATTCACAAAAATTTAGATAAAGTAGGGTATGTATTGGGAAGTTGTCCAAGGGCTGAGGCTTTAACTAGGGGGATATTGAATCTTCCTACAAATATTGATTCAACAAGCGAAGAAATTATCGAGATTGTAAATATTGTAAATGAAAATGCTAAACCTTTTAAATTTAATAACTAGCCCAAATGTCACAACTAGAATTCAGGGAAGTAACTAATGAACAGGAGTGGGATCAATTAGTTCTATCCCTCTCTAATTATTCATTCCTTAACAGTAGTGCAAGATATCAATATTTGAAGGAAGTTGGTGGAAATACATTCAGATATTTGGTTTACAAAGACAATGAGTTCAAAGGAATAGTAGCAGGAAATATTGGCCGTTCTAAAATATTTGGGAAATTTTTAGAGTGTAAACATACTCCATTATTAAAGGATGCAGATAAGGCGGATTGGAGCGAAATATTGGCCTTCTGTAAAGACCTAGGACGCACGAATGGATGCTTCATGGTACGTACATCCCCGTTAATGGAGAGTGATTCCCATCTTGAAGAGGCATATACTGAAAATTTTGTAGTTGAGGCTCCAATTCAAAATATTGACGCCTTGATTTCACAGTATTTTGATATGACCAAGTCTGAGGAAGATTTGAGGCATGATATGACCGACTCGACAAGGAATAATATTAACAAGCTTTCAAAGAATCCAGATATATCTGTAAAAGTGTTTGATGATAACTCCCAATTTGAAATTTTTAAGAATTTTCATGAACAGACCAAGAAGAATAAAGGATATACTGATAGACCTGCGGCATTGTTATTAAAAGAATTACAAATTCAAGTTGATAACCACATGTGTTATATGATTGTTGGATATTTTAAGGATAGACCTATTAGTATCTGGCAATGTACAGTTTTCGGCAAGTATATGCATATATATCAAGCTGGAAGTGATACAGAATTCAGAGAAAAGAATATCCGTGTTACATACTTACTATTTTGGGAATCAGTTAAACTTGCAAAACAGTTAGGATTACAAATATTAGATCTCTTTGGAGGTATGACACCCCCTGATTATATTGGTAAAAAACATCCATGGTCGGGAGTCAATTCCTTTAAAGAAAGTCTTGGAGGAAAGAAAATGGTATATATGCATAGTAGAGATTTTGCAATTAACAGGCCTATGTATTTCCTCTACTATATTTATTCATACATCAGAACAACACTTAAAGGGTACACAGTTAAGTGGTAAGCTTACCAACTTCCACCACCACCGCCACCGAACCCTCCACCTGAGCTTCCACCGCTGAATCCGCTTCCGCCAGATCCACCATGTGAGGATGCAAATCCGTTTGCACTATTACTTGGTGTCGCATGGGCGACAACTTGATGATTCATATGGTTAAGTGATGTTGTCAGGTAATATGCATTAAACAAACTATTACTATTTCCCTCATACCATGTAGGAGGCTCTACGTACAAATCTTCGAATTCTTTTGCCCACTTCTTTTCTAATCCAAATATCATTGCATATGGGAGCAGTTGTTCAAAGACACCAAGGTATTTTTTAGGATTATCATGGAATTCAATTCTATGCTTCTCGGCAGTATTGATATACATCTTCAAACCCTCTAATTCATAGTACATTTCATTCCCCGTAGCACTTCGTTTATCTATTGAAAATCCAAATATGGTTATTATTATGAAGGAGATTAACAAGCCTAAGAACCAGCTCATTGCGGCATTGTTTACAAAGAACATGACTGTGAAGAAGCAGAGTATGATTCCAATGATGCCAATAAATCCAAATTTATTGGATATGCTTTTTTGAGAATCAGAATAGTATTCTTCAGTATATAGTCGCTTCTCTGTAGATGATTTAAGTGTAGCTACTGTAGTATAGAACTTAGTGCTAAGACTTTTTAGGCTTACTATATCTTTATTTCCAAACAAACCTTCGTAAAGAATATTTTCCTCCACATCCGTAGGTGCGGGTTTATCAGTTTTAATTAGTTCATATTCCTTATTTGAAACCTGCTTTATCTTTATATATTTATTAATAGCTAAGTTGATTATCTGAGCAGTTATGATGTTACTAGGCAATCCATTTTTATATACAAATCCACTTCTTAATGGATTCCAATCTTTAGAAACATCGTAGTTAGGAATAACGGTTATTTTTTTGTTTTTGTTTACTCTTGGTGATACGAATATCACAACTAAAATCGCTAATACAGGGAGGAATACTCCGAGGTTAGCAATGATTGTCTGTACTCTTTGCTGATTGGTAGTATCTGCAATTGTACCCTTTGGCATAGCAACAACTACAGTTAGGCCCTCATATGTACCTAGTTCTTCAGTTTTTATAGTTAATTTACTCTCTCCAGATTCTGTAATTGTACAATTTGAAATAGTTGAATCAGTTAAACCTGTATAGCAAAGCTTGTTTGTAATCTTTCCTGGGACTGTTACATTGGCTACAACTGAATTTATGGGTACATCCCAGCCCGTACCAGTAATATTCAAATATAGCTCATCATGATCATTAAAATAGTTAACGGCATATGTAAGTTTATAATCTAAAACATATGTGTAGTCTCCGGTGATTGTAGTATCACCATCTCCAATTTTAAATGTAGCATAGCCATTACTGTACTCTCGCTCATAGGTGTCATATTTATCATTAGATATTCCTGATTTAAAATAGTAAAGATCATTTAATTTCAAAAGAGTGGGACGTGTAAATGAACCAGCAGTTTTGTAATTAATAGGTATCTCTCGATATATCCCATGCCTTGAAAAAGTAAAATGATAATCTATAGACTCTTTAATTGATATCGAAGCATCTTGGTTGAGGACTACATCACTGTTGAATACATTAATATAGTCTGTGAAATTGTAATCCTGGGCGAAAGCCTTGGGAGGTAATATCAAAATTACTCCCAATATGAATGAAAGCACAAGTAATAGCTTCTTCATCTCCGTCTTAGAACTTTATATCAACGTTCTTTTGCTCTTCCTCTGAAGCCTCAAAGAAAGGCTCTGCTTTGAAACCTAATATATTTGCAAAAATATTATTTGGGAATACAACAATTGCGGTATTAAAGTCTCTAACAGTACCGTTATAAAATCTTCTAGCTTTCTGAATATTATTTTCTAATTCCTTTAAAGCATTTTGTAACTCCATGAAATTAACATTTGCTTTAAGTTCTGGATAGTTTTCAGCCAATGCAAATATCTTTGAAAGTCCCTTTGCAAGTTGATCTTCTATTACAGCCTTCTCTGCAAATGATCCTGCAGACATTGCCTTGCCTCTTAATTCTACGACAGATTCAAATGTTCCTTTCTCGTGTTGAGCATAGCCTTTTACGATTGATACAAGATTTGGAATCATGTCATATCTTTGTTTGAGCATAGTCTCTATATCAGCAGTTGCTTCACCAATCACAACCTTTTGGCGTACGAGTTTGTTGTAAAGGGAAACCAAAATTATTCCGATGAGTAATATTACTCCCAATATGATGTATAGTACTGTCATATAAATATTCCTTAAGTTATATATACATTTATTTTAGAGTCTTTCAGTAGGGAATGCAATATAAAAAGAAACCCCTCCAAGTGAGGGGTTGTACATGCATGTGTTGGTTTTAAACTATTTTTTCTTAGCTACTTTCTTAGTAGCTTTCTTCTTAACAACTTTTTTAACAGTTGTTTTCTTTACAGCCTTTTTAGCAACTTTTTTCTTTGCTACCTTTTTTACAGCTTTTTTGACAACCTTTTTGACTGTCTTTTTTGCTGCTGGCTTTTTAACAACTTTTTTCTTCGTTGTTTTAGCTTTGGGCATTTTTGTAAAGGTAATAGATTAAATACTATTAATCTAGCACTTGGGGAATGTTTGTCAATATATCGCTATTTAGTAGCAGAAATGATTGTAAAGACGGTATATGCAAGGTATGCAACCACCATGATAATTCCTGATAGACGACTAAGAGATTTCATTTTTCCAAATAATCTCATTTCAGCTAACACAAGTATCACAATAACAGCACCATATATATTTACAAAGACAGTATCATTCAAAACTCCCTGAGGGACATTAATAGGATTTATGATTGCTAACAACCCTATCCCGAGACCGATATTTAAGATATTACCTCCAAATACATTACCAACGATCAGATCGTTATTTCCTTTCTTTGCAGCTACTATGCCAGCTACGATGGTGGGGATTGAAGTGCCTATACCAACTAATGTTAAGCCCAATATATAGCTACTGATTCCTGTTGCCTGAGAAAACACCGGGGTTAGGAGTGTGATACCAAATGAAGCTACCAATATTATAAATATAAGTAATGAAATATTTAATAATTGTTTTCCAACATCCTGGACGTTAGGTTTTTTAGTCTTTAGATCAACTACCTTTTTAAAATCTTCTTCAACCTCTCTATTTTTATGAAAGAAACCATATTGTATGATTACAACCCAAGCTGCAATTAAGAAGAGTACTAAGATAACACCATCTAGCCTCGAAACTTCTTTGTCTATTACTAATGCCGTAAATAATGCGGTAATGGCAAAGTATAAAGGTATTTCTTTTTCGAATACTTCCTGCTTTACCATAATAGTTGTCATGAATGCTGGGATGCCCAATGCTAAGCCAAGGTTTACGTAGTTGGTTCCAAGGAGATTTCCTAATGCAATATCATGTTGATTCCCAACGAATGCCATTATACTTACAAGCAATGTAGGAGCCCCTGTCATGAGTGCTACGAGTGTAGTTCCTATGAGTACATCACTAACACCAATATTTCTTGCTAATTTAATTGAAATGTTTACAAGATATTTACCACTTAGGGTTAGCACAATAAAGCAGACGGATAGCCCAAGGATTGAAAGTAGTAATGGTGACATATGAGCAGATTGATCAAATATAGAATATCGGGGTGACACGACTTGAACGTGCGACCTCTGCGTCCCAAACGCAGCGTTCTAGCCAACTGAACTACACCCCGATAACTGTGAGATTTTAACACAACATACGAAAAGA